>Ga0081455_10001034_pt1 | contig 35141 bp, 26 predicted proteins | sample TabmetS3T2R1_FD_70207 | JGI IMG/M metagenome (GOLD analysis project Ga0081455, IMG submission 70207) | Tabebuia heterophylla rhizosphere microbial communities from the University of Puerto Rico - S3T2R1 | ecosystem: Host-associated > Plants > Roots > Rhizosphere ...
GTCGCGTACCACCGCCAGTACCAACAATCTGCCTCCTGGTGCCACGAAGCGCCCGACGTGGAGGACAACAGTGGGGCGCAGCCGTATCGGAAGGGACTGTGTGGTGTAGGTCTCCACCACGAGATCGAAATGCTGACCCCACTCGGCCGGCGGATTCAGTAGGTCGGCGATCCGGAAGTCCACCGGACTCGTTGGGAATCGGCGCCGCGCGGACTCGATCGCAGATTTCGCAATGTCGAAGGCGATTACGCGGTATCCGCGGGCTGCGAGGAACGCCGCGTCCTCGCCGAGTCCAGAACCCACGACCAGGGTGCGGCACCGTGACGTCTCCGGCTGCTGTTCGATCCACTCGACCAGCAGCGGGTGCGGTGCTCTGCGGTCCCACGGAACAATCGCCTGTCCCTGGGCTGCGTCGGCGTACAGCCGCTCGAACCAGCCAGTCGGGTCGCCGTGCCGCAGCGCTTCCCCCGATAGTCGTCGCGCGTCCTCGTCGGGATCCTGTGACGTCATGCCCCTATCCTGGCGGACGGCAAGAACGACCCAGCGGGCCGGAGCACGAGATGAATCAGGTCGAGAACGCTGGCGGCGCTATCGCGTCGGATTCACCGCTAGCTCAGCTCGGCCAGCACCAGTCCAAGCTGGTCCAAACCATGATCGAGCTGCGCTTCGGTGATCACCAGAGGAGGCGCCAGCCGGATGGTCGAGCCATGGGTGTCCTTGGCGAGGATTCGCCGCGCGGCCAAGGCCTCACAGACATCACGACCGGTACCGAGGGCCGGATCGATGTCGACGCCGGCCCACAATCCGCGGGACCGGAATCCGACCACACCGCGCCCGATCATGCTGTCCAAACGCTCCCGCAGTTGCACGCCCAACATGGCTGCGCGTTGCTGGTATTGGCCGGTCTCGAGCAGCCGGACCACGGCCAGACCCACGGCGCAGGCGAGCGCGTTGCCACCGAAAGTGCTGCCATGCTGGCCAGGTTGCAGCACACCGAGCACGTCATGATCGGCAACTACCGCCGACACCGGCACTAGGCCACCGCCCAGCGCCTTACCCAGCAGGTAGACATCAGCTGTGACGTTCTCATGCTCCAGCGCGAGGGTGCGGCCAGTACGTCCCAGTCCTGACTGGATCTCATCGGCGATCAACAAGACGCCGTGCCGATTGGTCAGCCCGCGCACGCCGGCGAAGTAGCCGGCTGGCGGAATGCGTACGCCCGACTCACCCTGGATAGGCTCCAGCAGCACGGCAACGACATCGTCGGTGATCGCGTTGCGGATGGCATCAAGATCACCGTACGGAACCGATACGAACCCCGGAGTGTACGGTCCATAATGATCATGAGCCAAGGGATCGTCGGAAAAGCTGATGATTGTCGTGGTACGCCCGTGAAAATTGCCGCTGGCAACGATGATCACAGCTCGGCCGTCAGGCACACCCTTGACCTCGTAGCCCCACTTGCGGGCGACCTTGATCGCGGACTCTACGGCTTCGGCACCAGTGTTCATCGGCAGCATCATGTCCTTGCCGATCAACGCAGTCAGCCCCTCCGCAAACGGTGCCAGCTGATCGTGATGGAAGGCGCGCGATGTCAGCGTGAGCCGCTCGAGCTGCTCCTTGGCGGCGGCGACCAGCGCTGGGTGCCGGTGCCCGAAGTTCGCGGCCGAGTATGCCGAGAGGAAATCCAGGTACTGATCGCCGTTGGTGTCGGTCAGCACCGCGCCGGATCCGCTGGCTACCACAACGTCCAGCGGGTGATAGTTGTGAGCGACGTGCTCATCCTCGAGCTGGAGCAGCTGGCTGGCCGGGCTAAGGGTCTGGTCCATGGTGATCATGATGATGCTCCTTCTATTTGGTGCTCCTCGCGCACGTCGCGCCGGAAGTTCGTCACACGGGTGCGCACCCGCGCCGGCCTGATTTCTTGGGTGCAACATTTCACGCTGCCGCCGCCCTTGATCAACTCGCTGAGGTCGATGGAGATCGGCCAGTAGCCAGCCGCAGCAAGGTCCTCGCGCAACTGCCGGGCCCCTGCAGAGATGAAGACATGGTGCCCGTCGCTGACCGCATTGAGCCCGAAGGCGTACGCGTCATGTTCATTCGCGAGAAGAGCACCGGGGAAAAGCTCGCTCAGCAGTTCGCGGCTCTGCTGACTAAACGCGTCCGGATAGTAGGCAATGTGATCCCGTTCGTCGTCGAGGACTGCCAGCGCAAGATCGAGATGAAACAAATGCGGGTCGATCAGCTCCAGGCTGATCACCTCCCGACCGGTCAGCCTCGCCAGCTCACGATGTGCCTCCGGAGTCGTCCGAAAGCCCTGACCGGCGAGAATCCTGCTGGAGAGCACTGCAAAATCGCCTTCGGCCTCATTGACAGCGACGGCCGGCTGCACCTCTCCACCGCCATAAAGGATGCCGTTCTGCCGATGCCACGCCGCATGGATGGCAGCCTCTGCTTCGCGCTGTGGGCTGGCGAATCGGGCCGGCAGCGTCCGACCCTCCACCACTGTGGCGCCGTTCGCGGCATACACCATGTCCGGAAGCCCCGCTAACGGCTTCAAGAGATCGACTCGGTGTCCGGTGGAACGGTAAGCGTCGACCAGCCCGGACCATTGCCGGACGGCTAGCACAGGGTCCACAGGGCCAGCCGGATCCATCCACGGATTGATCGAATACTCCACGTTGAAATAGGTCGGCGGGCACATCAAATAATGCCGAAGCTTCACGTGTCGGACGGGGTGTCCAACGTGGTTCAGCGCCGTGCTTGTCACCCTTGAAGGGTAGGGTTCCAGAGGGCGCAAGTGAGATAGTGGATCAACGAAAGTCAGGAGACTGTATTGCGTCTTGACGAGATAGATCACAAGATCCTTGCGCGGCTCACCGACCACGGTCGAGAGAGCTTTGCCATGCTCGGCCATCACGTCGGGCTGTCCACGGCAGCCACCAAACGACGGGTCGACCGGCTCCGTTTCAGCGGCGTTATCCGGCGTTTCACTGCCGACATCGAGCCTGCTGCTCTCGGCTGGACGATCGAGGCCTTCGTCGAGATCTACTGCGAGGGCCGGGTGCCACCGGACCGGATGCGCGAGATGGTCAGCACCATTCCAGAGGTTGCCGAGGCGTACACCGTGACGGGTGAGGCCGACGGAATCCTCCGGGTACGAGCTGCCGACACCGGCCACTTCGAGAAGGTGCTCGGCATCATCCGCAACCATCCAGGCGTTTCACGTACCCGATCATCGCTGGTTCTCTCCCGTCTCTGAATGCAGTTAGCCGAGGATTATTCGGGGTACTGAACGCTCCATCCTTCCCACTGTGAACGACATCTTGGACGAGACCCACTGTGCTGAACCATGCGTTAGGTTCTTCAGATGTGAGGCTGAAGCAGTGACCGACACCGGCCCTCCGTCGGTGCGCCGGATCCGGATCACCGACTTCTTCACTGCGAAGCGCCAACACGAACGCTGGGCGATGCTCACCAGTTATGACCAATACACCGCCGAGCTGTTCGACGCGGCCGGTGTCTGGGCGCTGCTCGTCGGTGACTCCGCCGCCAACAATGTCTACGGCTACGAGACCACGCTGCCGATCACGGTCAATGAGCTGCTGCCGCTGGTGCGGGCCGTGGTGAAGTCCACCAAGCGTGCCTTCGTGATCGCTGATCTGCCTTTCGGCTCCTACGAGGACGGACCTTCGCAGGCGTTGGAGACCGCGACCCGCTTCATGAAAGAGGGTGGCTGTCACGCCGTGAAGTTCGAAGGTGGGGTGCGGGTAGCCGAGCAGATCCGCAAGATCACTGATGCGGGCATCCCGGTGATGGGCCACATCGGCTTTACTCCGCAAAGCGAACACCGGCTCGGCGGATACCGGGTACAGGGCCGAGGGGATGACGCTCGACGCCTGCTTGACGATGCGCACGCGGTAGCCGAGGCAGGAGCCTTCGGTGTGGTGCTGGAGATGGTGCCCGGTGAGCTGGCGCGAGAGGTTACCGCCGAGCTCGACATTCCCACGGTCGGTATCGGCGCCGGCCCGGATTGCGACGCGCAGGTCCTCGTCTGGCAAGACATGACGGGACTGCGGTCTGGCAAGGTGCAACGCTTTGTCAAGCAGTATGCCAACCTGGCCAAGATCATCGGCGACGCCGCGACTGCGTACGTCACCGATGTCAGGAACGGAACTTTCCCAACTGAGCAACACACGTTCGCTTCGACGATTCCGAGGTCTGAGGGCAAGTCATGAAGATCGCTAATAGCACTGCCGAGTACGCCGCACTCCGCAGCGGGCTGGACGGAGATGCTGCACCGCGCATTGCGTATGTCCCGACGATGGGCGCCCTGCACGACGGCCATCGTTCCTTGATCAAGTTGGCCAAGTCACTTGGCGAGGTGGTGGTCGTCAGCATCTTCGTCAACCCGCTGCAGTTCGGACCCGGCGAAGACTATGCGCGTTACCCCCGGCCTCTGGAGGACGATCTTCAGGTCTGTGAGGCAGATTGGGTCGACATCGTCTTCGTGCCGAGCGTCAGCGATCTCTATCCGGCGGGACGACAGGTGACCGTCGATGCCGGGATGCTGGGATCCATCCTCGAGGGAGGGTCCCGGCCAGGTCACTTCAATGGCGTACTCACCGTCGTTATGAAGTACTTCAACATCATCAGACCGGATGTTGCCATCTTCGGTGAGAAGGATGCACAGCAACTCGCCTGCATCCAGCGCATGGTGATCGACTTGAACGTCGCCGTCGAGGTCGTCGGCGCTCCTATCGTCCGCGAGCCCGATGGACTCGCACTGTCCAGCCGCAATATCTTCCTCAGCGTGAGTGAGCGCGCCGTGGCGCGGAGTCTTTCTGCTGCGCTGGAAAAGGCGGCAACGCAGACGTCGGTTCCCGCGGCGCGGGCGGCGGCATATGAGGTCTTGGACCGGGCAGAGGCGGAGCCGTGCTTCGAGCTCGACTACGCCACGATCGTCAATCCGTCAACCTTCGCTGAGGTAGCAGACGATCATGTCGGGCTCGCCACCTTTGTGGTGGCAGCTCGCGTCGGCGGTACCCGCTTGATCGACAACACCAAGATCAACTTCGCTCCCGCACCGTGGGCCTGACCGGGTTGGCGCTGCCCTGTGGATCTGGAGACTGCCGCCGACGAGCTCTATGCCCTCTCTCCTGATGAGTTCATCGAGCGACGGAAGCAGCTGGTTGCCGAGGCTCGAGGGGCGAAAGATCGCGAGCTGGCGACTCAGATCGGCAAGCTGCGGCGACCAACTCGTAGTGCCTGGCTGATCAACCAGCTCGCTCGCCAAGAGCCGGACGACCTCACCGCGCTGCTGGAACTCGGTACGGCCCTCCAAGAGGCGCAGCAGCGGATGGCGGGCGACGAACTGCGCCAGCTCTCCGCGCAGCGCCGCAAGGCCGTGGACGCGTTAGCGCGGCGAGCGGTCGAGTTGGGCGGTGAACAGGGATACAGCGCGCCGGACGGAGCAACGCAGGAAGTCGGCCAGACGCTACAGACAGCGCTGGGGGATCCCGAGATTGCAGAGCTGGTACGGACCGGAAGGCTGACCCAGGCCGTCACCTACGGCGGGTTCGGGTCCGTTGATCTTGCATCCGCACTGGGTGCATCGCTGCCGACACAGGCCCCGCGCCAGCCAGCGAAGAAGGCGCCCGCCGAGCCGGCGCCGGCGATGGATCCCAAGCAGCGCCGGGAAGCGGAGCAGGCGGCAGCGGAGGCCCGGAAGCAAGCGGCCGCCGCGCGCAAGGCCGCCGCGGCAGCGGAGTCGGATGCGGAGGCTGCGACCCAGCACGCGGATGAGCTGGCCGACCAAGTCGAGTCGCTGCGCAGCCAGCTGCGGCAAACCGAAGCCGCCGAGCGGGACGCACGGGAAGCCGCGCGAGCCGCGAGGAAGCATTACCAAGAACTGCGCCAAGCTGCGCTCTCAGCCGAACAGACGGCAGCCGCGGCGGAAGAAGCCATCCAGTTGTAGTGGCTCCCGCCTAGGCGACGGACTGGAGGTGGAGGAGCAGCGCCGAGCCCCGACGCGCGGGCGGCAGCGGTATGCCGGCTGCACCGAGTGTCTGGCCGGTGAGCACCGGAGCATCAGATGCCCATGACGGATTGACAATCTGTACTTCGCCCGGGCGAGTGCCGATCACTTCGATCCGGTACGAGGTGGCTGGGTCAAGGCCATCGATGCGGACCCGTCGGCCGGTCAGTGCTCGTTCCAGCCACACCAAAGCGAACAGCGCCTCGCCGCGATCATCGGCGACAACGCCGTGCGCCACGAATCCGCGATCACTCTCATCGGATCGCACTGTGGTGCCTGAGTGCAGCAACGCCCGGAACTTCTTGTAGAGCACGAGCCATCGATGGATGGCTCGCAGGTTTCCGGGACTCTGCTTTCGAAGATCGATTCCCAGACCGAGCCGGCCGAAGAAGGCCGAGATTGCCCGATATCCCGAGGAGGTTGCGTCATCTGGCTCATCGAGCGCGGGCTGCCACACCAGCCCTGGCGGCAGCAGCTGTACTAGTCCAGCGAAGTCGGCATGGCGCGCCGTGGAGTCTCCGGACAGATCGGCTCCGATCGCCCTACCCGCCATCGCAAGATCGAGGCTCGTGGTCTGGATCGTCAGGTGCGGATAGCGCTCCCGCAGCGCATCCAGCAGCCGGTAGGCCGCCAGCGTGCTGGTGTGTTGCGTGGCTGTGGCTCCTGGTCGATGTGCACCATGGGCGAGTGACCAGCTCAGCAATGACACATGGTGACGGTCGAGCAGCTTCGTCAGCCGTTCCCAGACGTAGACCATCGCCTGTTGGATGGAAAGATCCAGTACCTGTTGAATGACGCCTTCGCGTTCGACGGTCAGCAGCCATTCGGGATGATCACGGGCCGCGGAGGACTCCGCCTCGACCATATCGAGCTCGATGGCGAATCCGACCTCAAGATCGAAGTCCCGGATCCGCGCCAGCAATCCATCAAGATCACCCGGGGACCCCAGATCGACGTGTCCAGCGCTGTCGGCGAACGGGTCGAGGCCGGCTCGGGAGCACCAACCGATGTCCACCAGGAACGTCTCGGCACCGACCGCGGCCGCGTACTCGGCGAGAGCCAGCATTGCCGGCTGATCATGGTGAGCAAATGCCGGTGCGGCAGCGTTGAAGATCACCCGATCGTCCTGCGGCGCGTCTGGCTGCAGGTGCCGGTGCAATCGTGCAGCGGCAGCATCCAGCCCATCGCCCCAGGTCCACACGACCCACGCGGAGTGATAGGCCTCGCCGGTGCCGAGCACGATCTCACCCGCTTGCAGCAGCTCCCCGCCACCCAGATATGTCCTGCCGTAGGCCGTCCGCTCCACTCGATGCCGGACCGCACCACTGAAGGCGACATGCACCTGCCACACCTGGCCGCGCCGGAAGCCGGTACCTGCCTCGGCCAGCGCCAGATGGGCAGGCCGGTCATCGAACACCCCATGATCAACAGACCAGGAGCCGGAGCGCAGTGCGACCGTCGATAGTGCAGGACCATCGAACTCGACTCGATGGGTGGCCAAGTCGCTGACCGGCAGGAACAGCTCCAAGCCTTCCAGGCGGTAGTCCGCGAGGTTCTTGTTGGTGACACCGGCGCGGCAGCGGACCAGACCGTTGTCGGTCAGCTGAATGGCGAGGTCCAGGCTGAGTGCATTGACCGGATCTTGCGCTTCCACGATCACCGTGTCGGCGCCGACCTCAGTCAGGCCGGGGAGCACCGGCGTGTCACTGATCAGCCGCGAACGGCTGCTGGTAAAGGATGCGGCGGATGCGTGACCGTCGTGCGACCCGGCGAGGGCGGCGCGGGCAGTCCAGCCGGCAGAGGATTCCGGCACCATCGACGACATCATGGAGGGCAGTGGATCGAGACTGGTTGGACCGAATGCGGCCAGCAATGCCGGTGCGGACAATCCGTCAAGATCACCGAGATCGGCACCCCAGTGCAAGATCACAGGAAGTCCGCTGCGCTTAAGCTCAACTAAGAAACTGACACCCTGCGCTCGCATGTGGAGCAGGGAGATCGCTACATCATGCTCGGCTGAGAACACCGTTGTCGCAGCATCCTCTACCGACATGGGATTCTCCCCCAAGAACAAGATCTTTCTCCGCAGAGCGCAAAAGGCCTCCTCCTCGACAGCGTGCTCGGGTGTGTCGGTATCGGAACGTCGAGAAAATCCCACGCCTCGACGCCGCCATCGCGCGATCGGGACCATCGTAGATGGCACGCTCACAACGCTTCCGCGACGTGAAGCCGCGTGTCGGCTGCTTTTTGCGGGTGATGCCCAGGTCCGGCCGAGATGCTGGAGAGATTCGATATCTCAGCCGGCAATGGGTATCTGATCTGTGATCGGTTGATGGACATACCTGATCCGGACGGAAGGAGGAGCCTGGTGAGTGAGCTCTCGGGGCGGCGCTGTGCAGTGGTCTATAACCCGATCAAGACGTCCGACGACCTCCGTGAGACGATCACTCGGCAGGCCGCAGCGGCCAGCTGGGAGGATGCCATCTGGCTGGAGACCCCAGCAGAGAATCCAGGTCCGGCAATCACTGACCAGGTGGTTTCGGCCGGAGTGGACCGGGTGATCACTGCCGGGGGCGACGGCACGGTCCGGATCGTTGCTGATCGACTGGCGGAAACCGGTATTCCGATGGCCATAATCCCGCTCGGCACCGGAAATCTGCTGGCTCGGAATCTCGACATCCCACTGTCGGAGGCGGAGGCTGTCGAGGTTGCGTTCGGAGACGGCACCCGGGACATCGATTTGATCAAGGTCACTGTCGATGGCAGGGCCGGAGAGCACTTCGCCGTCATCGGAGGGCTGGGTGTCGATGCCATGATCATGGATGAGACCAACTCGGAGCTCAAGGACGTGATCGGCGCCGGAGCCTATTTCATCGCGGCTGCCAAAGCCCTCGGACGTACGCCGATCAACATGCGGATCAGCTTGGATAATCATCGTCCGCGGCGCCGGAATGCCATGATCTGCGCCATCGGCAATGTTGGGACGCTGGCAGGCAGTCTTACCTTGATCCCGAGTGCGCGGCCCGACGACGGCCGACTCGACGTGTACGTGGCGTCACCGCATCGCCTCACTCACTGGATCCGGGTATTCCTCCGCTTGATCACCCTGCGTCCCCGTGCCGATGATCACGTCGACCAGTGGCAAGCCACTCAGGTGGAAGTTCGTCTCGATCACCCGGATCCCTATCAACTCGATGGGGATGTAATCGGGGATTGCCGCAGTTTGCGCGCCGAGGTAAGCCCCGGCGCGCTAACTGTCTGCGTGCCCAATCGTCAAACGACTGGCGGAGAACCGTCGTAACGTTTCTCCTCGACGTGCCGGGTCCGGCTGCGCTGAGCCTGCATCACCAGCGCCAAGATGAGCGCCAAGGCACCAGCCACGATGAGGATGATGCCGAGCGTGTCATCTGACACGAACGGGATGTCGAGGTTGAGCGCAAAGAGCAGGATGGCCCCGATCACGATCAAGACGATGCCGACTCCGATACCCATTTTCTCCTCCTGTTTCTTAAAGCGCCCCGAGTCAGGAGGTCAACTGGCCTTCTTGGCTGACTTCGACGTCGTTGCCTTCTTGGTCGATGCCTTCCTGGCCGGGGCTTTTTTGGCCGGCGTCTTCTTAGCCGGGGCCTTCTTCGCCGCAGCCTTCTTGGCTGAGGGCTTGGTTTGCGTGGTCTTCCTGGCAGCACGATTCTGCTCAACGCTGCGTCGCAGTGCCTCCATCAGATCGACGACCTCACCGCGCTCGGCTTCCTCTCCGCCTTCCTCCCCGAAAGTGGCGGCGGTGTCCAAGGCGTCGCCCTCCTCCAGCTTGGCTGCGATCAGCTGTCGTAACTGATCTTGATATTCATCGCTGAACTTGTCCGGGGTGAAGTCGGTGGCCATATTGTCGACGAGGGACGATGCCATCTTGAGCTCCTGAGGGGCGACCCGGACGCCCTCCTTCAGACTCGCAAAGTCCGCCTCGCGCACCTCGTCGTCCCACAGCAGCGACTGAAGCATCAGCACCTTGCCGCGAGACCGCAGTGCGGCCAGGCGGGTCTTCTGGCGCAGCGAGAACTGGGCGATCGCTGTCCGGTCCGTCTCCTCGAGCGCTCGGCGGAGCAGCGTGTACGCCTTGACCGCACCCTTGTCCGGCTCCATGAAGTAACTGCGGTCGAACATGATCGGATCGATCTGCTCGGATGGCACAAACTCCACGACCTCGATCTCTTTGCTGCGCTCCTCCGGCAGGGACTTGAGGTCGTCCTCGGTCAGTACCACAGTGGTCTTGCCCTCTGCATACGCCTTGTCGATGTGGGAGTACTCGACCCCCTTTCCACAAACCTCACAGCGCCGCTGGTAGCGGATCCGGCCGCCATCGGCGTCATGCACCTGATGGAGGCCGACGTCATGGTCCTCGGTGGCGGCGTAAAGCTTGACCGGCACATTCACTAGACCGAATGTGATGGCACCCTTCCAGAGCGCTCGCATGCCTTGGTACTACCCACTCCGGCTGATCAGAATCCGAGCAGGAGGGGTTTTGGCGCCCGGAGGGCGAAGTCGATACTGGCTTCATGGGCAAGGCGTCGCACGACCAGGTGGTGACCGTCGAGGGTCGGACGATCAAGCTCACCAACTTGGACAAAGTGCTCTATCCCCAAACTCAGACAACCAAGGCCGATGTTTTGTCCTATTACGCTCAGGTGGGCCCGACGATGTTGCCGCATCTGCGCGATCGGCCGGCGACTCGGAAGCGCTGGCCCGACGGCGTCGGTGAGGTGAAGGGAAAGCGGCCGACCGTCTTCTTCAACAAGGATCTGGGCGCAGGCACGCCGGATTGGGTGCCGCGACGGACGATTGCGCATAAAGATCATGACAACGACTACCCAGTGATCAACAATCTTGCGACTCTTACCTGGCTGGCGCAGCTGGCAGCCCTGGAAATTCACGTGCCACAGTGGCGCTTCGGGCCCTATGGGCAGCCTCGAAATCCGGACCGACTGGTGCTCGATCTCGACCCCGGCCCGGGGGTGAGCCTGGCGGAGTGTGCCCGGATTGCGCTGCTCGTGCGCGACATCCTGCGAGACATCGGGCACGACCCGGTACCGGTGACCAGTGGCAGCAAGGGCATCCATCTGTACGCACCGCTGGATGGCTCGCAGACGCCAGAGCAGGCCACGGAGGTAGCCCGTGAGCTCGCGTTGGCGCTGGAATCTGATCATCCGGACGTCGTGATCAGCAGCATGAAGCGCTCCGAGCGCGACGGGAAGGTGTTCATCGACTGGAGCCAGAACAACGGCGCCAAGACCACGGTCTCGCCCTACTCTCTGCGAGGACGCGATCGGCCTATGGTGGCCGCTCCGCGTACCTGGGAGGAACTGGAGGATCCGGAGCTGCGCCAGCTCGAGTACCAGGAAGTGATCACCAGGCTGGCTGATCTTGGTGACCCACTGGCCCCACTGGCTCCGGGCGCACGCCGGGATCCGCTCGCCATGTACCGCAGCATGCGCGATCCGGACAAGACGCCGGAGCCGGTGCCTGCCGAGGCACCGGATGACCAGCAAGACGGTTTCAGATTCGTCATCCAGGAACACCATGCCCGCCGGCTGCACTACGACGTACGGCTGGAACACGACGGCGTACTGGCTAGCTGGGCAGTGCCCAAGGCACCCCCGACCGACCCGAAGATCAACCACCTCGCAGTGCGCACCGAAGATCATCCGATGGAGTACCTGACCTTCCACGGCACCATTCCCAAGGGTGAATATGGCGCCGGCGCCATGAGCGTCTGGGATACCGGTACCTACCGCTTGCACAAGTGGAACGAAGGCAAGGAGGTCATCGTCACGTTGTTCGGTCAGCCGGACGGCGGGCTTGGTGGGGTACGAAAATTCGCCCTGATCCATACCGGCACTTCGGACTCGCAGCCGGAGAAGAACTGGCTGATGCACCTGATGGAGACCGATCCCGAAGATCTGCAGGGGCCTTCGACAAGATCTGATCAGGAGATCGATTTCCCCGAACAGGTGGAGCCCATGCTGGCCACCTTGGCCGATGGCGCACACTTCGGCGATGAAACCGGCTGGGCGTTCGAGATGAAGTGGGATGGCGTACGCGCCGTCGCCTACCTGGCCGGCGGACGCGTCAAGCTGCTCAGCCGGAAGGGCAGGGACGATTCCGGCGCGTACTTCGAGGTGGCGCGTGAGCTCGGGAAGATCAAACTGCAAACGGCGATCTTGGACGGCGAGGTGGTCGTGATGGACACCGCCGGACGACCGAATTTCGGCCTGCTCCAGCATCGGATCAACCTCACCAAGCCAGCTGACATCGAGCGAGCCGCGAAAGCCTATCCGGCGCAGCTGATGCTCTTCGACATTCTGGAACTGAACGGTCAGTCCTTGATCAAGAAAAGCTACCAGGAACGTCGAGCGATCTTGCAGGACGTGGTACGCCCCCAGCCGGGATCGCTGATCCAGGTCCCGCCGATCTTCGAAGGTGATCTGCAGGCAGCTCTGGAGACCGGCCGCCTGCTGCAGCTGGAAGGCGTGGTTGCCAAGCGCCGCAATTCGATCTACCAGCCGGGCCGCCGGACCCACACCTGGCTCAAGATCAAACTGCACCGGGCACAGGAAGTCGTGATCGGCGGCTGGCGACCGGGCCAGGGCCGCCGAAGCGGCGGATTGGGATCACTGCTGATGGGGATTCCCACCGAAGCCGGCTTGCACTACGTCGGACGGGTGGGGTCTGGATTCAACGATCGCCAGCTCGACGAGATGCATGCCAAGCTGGAGAAGCTGAGCCGCAAGACTTCGCCGTTCATCGATGTGCCACGTGAGGATGCGCGCGATGCGCATTGGGTCAAGCCGTCGGTCGTTGGCGAGGTGTCCTACGGCGAGCTCACCGAACCAGGCCGACTACGCCATCCCGTGTGGCGCGGCCTGCGCCCGGACAAGTCGCCTAGTGAGGTGGTCTGGGAGCTTCCGCCTGGCACCGAGCGCTGAGCTACTCTTCGACGATTGTCTGCAGGGTCTGGCCGCGATGCGATGCCAGCCGCTCGGCCTCGGCTTCCAGTCGGCTCCGAGCCGACCTGGACAGAGAGGTCCAGAGGTTGAGCCGCAGCGTGAACGCCTTGCCAGCCGACTTGGGTCGCCAGCTACCGACGATCTCAGTGCTGGAGAGGACGGCTCCGGGCCGGCCGAGAATCGGCCAGAGCGCCTTGTGCCTGGCGCGATCGGGCACCAACAGGTCGCGGTCCTTGCCTTGAAGGAGGAGGTCGAATCCGCCGAGCAGCCGCAGCAGGCCTGGATCGATGTCTTCGACATCACCGAGCATCCAGGCCTGCCGGCCGTCCACACTGATCTCGACTGCATCCGGCGGCCAGTGCGCCTTGATCTCGACGACGGGCGAATCCAGAAACGCTGCCACATCGTTCGGCGTCGCAGGTCCGAGGAACCTGAGGTAGTTCCTGATTGGTTGCAGTCCTTCCGGGGCGGCCAGTGGGTCGGGTGCCGGTCCCGGCGTACGCCTCGGCCAGCCCGGAATGCGACGTAGCACAGGTGGCGAGGTCCCCGGCTCCAGCTCGAGCCCAGCGTAGAGAGCGCTGATTCGGAAAGGCACTTCCCACGCGTGCGTCGCTTTGCAGGCCCCGCAGTACCTCAGGTATGGCGGATCCAGGCGTGCGGTGAGCTGGGTGGACACGTCGCCCTTGACCAGCGGGGTGGTGACGACCTGGCGCATTTGGTTGGCGACCTCGGCAAGACCCGCGAGTGTCGGAATGCCGGCCTGCTTGAGCGGCTTGTCAGCACCGATGACTCGCTTGGCCGCGTCCTTGTCCGACAGCGGTGATGTGGCGACCAGGATCTGCGGAAGATCGAATCGCCGGTAATAGTGCGGCGCCGCCCGAAGCGTCCACGCCAATGCCACCTCTGGGTTGGCTTCCAGCTCAGCGGCGTCCCGGATCGGAACACCGCGATTGGCCAATGCCCAGCTTGCGCCGTCGCGGCCCGTGTCCTGAACGCCGAAGTCGAAGACGGCGGCATCGGTGATATCACGCTCAGCTTCTGCTCGATCGAGCTGCTGCACGTGGATGCGATGGGCCAGCACCTCGGATCGATTCACTGCTTTCACCTCCTAGCCGCCGCTCTGCTCGAGCCACGATGGCACACCCCACCGACATCGAATTTCCGTGCCTTGACGGCTTGCGATAGCCAACCCATGAGTACGGGGGCGACAACTGCACAGTGGTCGGAATCTTGCAACCGAGTTGCGCATTGCTAGGTAAGGCGCATAGCTAGGTAAGGTAAGGGCCTGCAAATCGCGCTCGACGGAAGGATGACACCATGGCCGAGCGTGCTAACTGCGTGATTGCCCTTCGCTCCGCGGGCGTCTCGCTCCTGCTGGACATCTCCAGCGGCCGGCTTCCCGCCATCGTGCACTGGGGGGCGGATCTGGGAGAGCTGGAAGCCGCCGATGCCGAGGCTCTCATCCTGTCCAACATCGATCCTGGTGGGCCGAATGTTGTCGACCAGCCGATCCGTCTGGCAGTGCTGCCTGAGCACTGGACCGGCTGGGTCGGTCGCCCTGGCTTGAGCGGCTCGCGAGCTGGCCGCGACTGGTCGCCCAAGTTCACCGCAACAGCGGTTCGGCTCGACGGCGAAACTGTCACCGCCACCGACGATTCGCCCACCTTGATCAACGCCGGGCCGTCCTCGGTGGAGGTGGATGCGATCGACGAGGTGGCTGAGCTGTTGCTCAAGATCACCATCGAGCTGACCGCCGGAGGCCTCATCAGGGCTCGTGCGGAGGTGACCAACATCGGCGAGGATCCGTACGCCGTCGATGACTGCGTGATCGCATTCCCGATTCCTCAGGATGCGCGGGAGATCTTGGACTTCGCCGGACGCTGGGGCAAGGAGCGGGTGCCGCAGCGTCGACCGTTGGGTGTCGGGATGCACGTGCGGGAGGGACGCAAAGGCCGGACGGGACCGGATGCCGCGATGCTGCTGCACGTTGGAGCGCCCGGTTTCTCCTTCGCCGACGGAGAGATCTGGGCTGTGCACACCGGGTGGAGTGGGAACCACACCCACTATGCGGAGCGGCTCTTTACCGGCTCGCAGGTGATCGGCGGCGGTGAGTTGCTGCTGCCCGGAGAAGTGATCTTGCAGTCGGGCCAGACCTACCGGACCCCCTGGATCTTCGGCTCGTACGCGCGCGGCCTCGACGCGGTGGCACACCGTTTTCACCGCTTCCTGCGGGCCCGCGAGAAGCATCCGTCGAGCACTCGCCCGGTGACGCTCAATGTCTGGGAGGCGGTCTACTTCACCCATGATCTGGACCATCTGGTTGATCTTGCAGAGCGCGCGGCGGCTGTCGGGGTGGAGCGCTATGTGCTCGATGACGGCTGGTTCGGGGGACGGCGCAATGATCACGCCGGGCTGGGTGACTGGACCGTCTCACCCGATGTCTGGCCGCACGGATTGCATCCTCTGATTGACAAGGTCACGGGGCTCGGCATGGAGTTCGGGCTCTGGTTCGAGCCTGAGATGATCAACCTCGACTCCGACATGGCCCGGGAGCATCCGGATTGGATCATGGCGACTGGCGACCGGCTCCCTGTCGAGTCCCGCCACCAGCAGGTGATCAACCTGGGAATCCCCGAATGCTACGCCCAGATCCGCAATGCGATCTTCGACATCCTTGCTGAGTACAAGATCAGCTACATCAAGTGGGATCACAATCGTGACCTGATCGATGCCGGCAGTGCACCCGGTGGCAGGCCGGGGGTCCATGAGCAGACGCTGGCCTTCTACCGCCTGGTCGATGAGATCAAGGCCGCCTACCCGGGCCTGGAGATCGAAAGCTGCTCCTCTGGTGGCGCACGTGTTGATCTCGGTGTACTGGAACGCACCGACCGCATCTGGGTGAGCGACAGCATCGATCCGCTGGAGCGGCAGCAGATGAACCGTTGGACGGCTCAACTCGTGCCTCAGGAGCTGCTCGGTTCGCACATCGCCTCGGGTCGCTCCCACACAACCGGCCGGGTGCATGAGCTGTCGTTCCGTGCCGCTACCGCGATCTTCGGCCACCTCGGCATCGAATGGGACCTGACGAAGGCGACCACCGAGGAGCTGGCTGAACTGCGGGAGTGGGTCAGCTACTACAAAGCCAACCGGCAGTTGCTGATGGGCGGCGAACTGGTGCGGTTGGATTTGCCGGACTCCACCCTTCTCGGCTACGGGGTCCTCGCGCGTGATCACTCGTCGGCGATCTTCACCATTGCCTCCGTTGGCAGCTCGGAAGTGACACTACCTGGCCGGCTACGGTTCCCAGGTTTGGATCCAGATCGGCGCTACCGCATTCGCCCGGTCGTGGTCGGGCGTCCACCATCGGGACTCAATCCGCCGCCGTGGTGGCAGGCGGCGGGTCAAGATTTCGAGCCTTCAGGCGAATTTGACGCCTCCGAGTGGGGACTACCTCCCGATGGCGGCGCTGGTCTGGTGCTCTCCGGAGCAGTGTTGGCCTCGGCCGGAGTGATGGCTGCCAGCATTCACCCAGAGCATGCACTCCTCTATCGCATCGAGGCGTTGGACTGATTCCCTGGGGCGAGTGCCGTCGCCATACTGGGCGCGAGCGGAAGTCGGGGGATCAGCGTCGTCTGGACCGCGTGATAGAGGTCGGGTTTGCCTGGCCAGACGGTGTCGATCACCCGATTGCCGGCATCGAGCTGGTGGTGCCAGGACCCGTACTCAAGATCGAATAGGTAGCGTTCCGCGTACGCCCACCAGGCAGCGGCCATGTCGGCGTAGCGATCATCACCGGTCCGCATCTGCAGTGCAGCGGATGCCGAAATGCCCTCGGCTACCACCCAGTGCATCCGATCGCGGATCACCGGATTGCCGTCCCAATCGGTGGTGTAGACGAAACCGTCGGCTCCATCGACCGACCAGCCGTCGACCACCGCACGATCGAAGAGTGCCGCCGCCGCGGGTAGCAGCCAGTCAGGCGGATCAGCCAAGGAAGCCTCCAGATGCAGTAGCAATCTCGACCACTCCAGACCGTGCCCAACGGTGGCCCCATAAGGCTGAAACTGATCATCGGCGCGATTTCGGTTGTGGTCGAGCTGCGGCTGCCAGCCGGAGTCGAAGTGCTCAGGAATGCGCCACGAATGCGGCTCGGCGAACTCCAGCGCTACCCGGCGGGCGATCCCGACAGCCCGCTCTCGCAGAGCATGATCATCGACGACATCTGCGGCAGCCAGCAATGCTTCGACCGCGTGCATATTGGCGTTGACGCCACGGTAGTCAGAGAGCTGAGTGAAGCCACGGTTCCAGGAATCGACGAACATTCCGGCTGCAGCGTCGAAGAAACGCTGGTCCCAGACCCTGAGCGCCTCGGTCAGCAATTCGCCGGCGCCGGACAAGGCGGCAACCGCACCCGAGGACGCAGCCAGCACTACGAAGGCGTGGGTGTAGCACGCTTTCTCATCTGGACTCTCACCCTCGTCGTCGATGCTGGTTACCCATCCCCCAGTCGTACGGTCCCGGAGCCGTCCGGTCAGTCCGTCGAGCGCGAGCGCCGCAAGATCAGCATCACCCGGTCGCCCCAGCAGATGCCCCAACGCGTACACGTGCAACATCCGGGCGGTGATCCAGGTGTACACGGGCTTGGACAAGTCTGGCTGGCCGCGCTCATCGAGCCAGGCGGCACCTCCCAGTGGATGCGGGAAGCGGCGCCCGAAATCGAGCAGCCGGTCGTATTCAGTCGCGAGTGCCGAGGTTGGTATCCCAAGATCTGATGAGGGCATGCCCTCACCGTAGCGACGCCGACGGAGGGCTGAGACGATGACCGCATGACCCAGACCACCGCAGTTGATCATGAAGCAGAAATCGCCGGTCGGTTGGCACAGCTGAGCCTCGAGCAGAAGATCCGGCTAATGACCGGGGCCGACATCTGGGCGTTGCATCCGATCGCGGAGATCGGCCTGCGACGACTGGTCACCTCCGATGGACCAGCGGGCGTCCGTGGTGAGACCTGGGACGAGCGCAGCCCGTCTGCGAACGTGCCCTCCCCTACCGCTCTGGCCGCGAGCTGGGATCCGGCCCGTGTCGAACGGATGGGCCGGCTGCTCGCCAGCGAGGCACGCCGCAAGGGCGTCGACGTCTTGCTGGCCCCGACCGTCAACCTGCACCGAACCCCGTACGGGGGCCGGCATTTCGAGTGCTTCAGCGAGGATCCCGAATTGACGTCCATGATCGGCACCGCGTACGTGCAGGGGCTGCAGGCCGAAGGGGTGGCTGCCACTGTCAAACACTTCGTTGCCAATGACTCCGAGACCGACCGGTTCAGCGTCAACGCCCTGGTCGACGAACGAGTCTTGCGGGAGCTCTACCTCACGCCCTTCGAACGGATTGTCGCTGCCGGAGCCTGGGCCGTGATGGCTGCGTACAACCGGGTCAACGGGACGACGATGACCGAGAACCTGCTGCAGCGCAGCGTTCTGAAGCGCGAATGCGCCTTCGACGGCGTGATCATGTCCGACTGGTACGCCACTCGCTCGGTGGCCGCTGCTGGCGAGGACCTGCTGGATCTGGCGATGCCCGGGCCGGAAAGCCCGTGGACCGAAGGCTTGCTCGAGGCGGTTCGGTCGGGTCACATCTCCGAATCAGCCGTGGACGGGCACGTACTGCGCATCTTGCGGCTGGCGGCTCGAGTCGGCGCACTTGACGGGCTCGAACCGGCGAGGCCGCCGGCGCGACGCTGGAGCGAGGAGGAGTTGAGCTCCGAACTGCGCGCCAGCTCGGCGGCCGGCATGGTGTTGATCAAGAACGACGGCATGCTGCCGCTCCAGGTGAGTTCGCTGAAACAGGTTGCCGTGATCGGCCCCAACGCCGCGACGGCCCGAACGCTGGGTGGCGGTAGTGCCACCGTGTTCCCGCCGTACGTGGTGTCGCCTCTCGATGGGCTGCGCGCCGCACTCAGTGGGGAGGTCAGGATCGTGCACGGGCTCGGCGTACGCAGCAGCGAGCGCACCGAGATGGCGCCGAAAGATCTGCTGCAGCTCCCGGATGGCAGCGGGCCGGGCGTCGAGGTGATCTTCTTCGATGACGAGGACCGTGAGCTTGGTCGGCAGCAGCGGCAGGCAGCCGGGATGATGTGGTGGGGTCCAGTGCAGGAGGGTCTGAGCGCCGGTCAAATCGATCATCTGCAGCTGGCAACCCGGTTGCGAGTGCCCGAATCTGGTCGCTACAGCGTCGGCACGTCCGGTCTCGGCGAATTCCAGCTGGCGATCGGTGGCGACGTGGTGGTCGATGAGGTGATTGAGCTTCCCCCTGGCGCCGATGTGGTCGAGGGAATCATGAAGCCGCCACAGCGGCACGCGATCGTGGATTTGGAGACGGGACGCGACGTGCCGGTGGAGCTCAGCTACCGCTCCACAGGCGGCGCCACGCTGCTGGGTGGTGCTGATGTGACCATGCTGACCGTGCAGCTCAATGTCGCACGGGCACTTGACGAACAGGAGGAGTTCGATCGCGCAGTTGCCTTGGCACGCGACTCGGACGTAGTCGTTGTCGTTGTCGGCACCAATGAGGAGGTGGAGAGCGAGGGCTTCGACCGGAGCAGCCTGGCGCTGCCGGGACGCCAAGACGAGTTGGTGAGCGCTGTCGCCGCTGTCAACCCGAGAACCGTCGTGGTGGTGAACGCCGGCGCACCCGTACTGCTGCCTTGGGCAGAGGAGGTCGCCGCAGTGCTGGTCTCCTGGTTCCCCGGGCAGGAGTTCGGCAATGCTCTGGCTGACGTGTTGACCGGGACGGTCGAGCCGGGTGGGCGATTGCCGGTGACCTGGCCCGCTTCGGAGGAGGGGCTACCGTCGGTGCAGCCGGTGAACGGTGAACTCCCGTACGACGAGGACCTGCTGATCGGATACCGGTGGTATCTGTCGACCGGCCGCAACCCGCTGTTCCCATTCGGACACGGGCTCGGTTACACCACGTGGGCGTACGAGGCAATCGCGCTCGACGGCGACACCGTGACGGTGACGGTACGCAACACTGGCGATCGAGGAGGTCGCGAAGTCGTCCAGCTCTACGCCAGCCAGCCCAACAGCACCGTGGAGCGGGCGCCGAGGTGGCTCGTCGGCTCGGCGGTCGTCGACGCAGCAGCCGGAGACGTGGCAGACGCGGTCATCACCCTGGGCGACCACAACTTCCGGCACTGGGACAATGCCGCACACACCTGGCTGGTCGAGCCAGGTACCTACCGGCTGCACGCTGGTCGCTCAGTGGTCGACCTGCCACTCACGGGCGAGATATCTCGCGGCTAGCCTCGGTCTCCAGGCCACCGGACTCTGTGCCGACACCGGTGGGCTCGACCGGCGATGGCGTACTCCGCCAGGTGCCGAGCACCGAACCGATGATCACCAGTGGGAAGCCGATTGCCAGTCCGACGGTCAGTGGCTCGTCCAAGACGATCGCCCCGAGCAGGATCGCCACGGCCGGACTGACGTAGGTGATCACGGTCATCCGGGCAGGTCCGGCCTCGGCGACCAGAGCGAACATGACCATGAACGCCAGTGCGGTGCAGATGACGGCAAGTACGACTACCGAGCCGACGGCCGGCGCTGTCCAGCGGTCCGGCCAGACGAGTGGTGTGAACGGGGCGTAGGCGGCCGCTGAGATCAGCAGCGACGCGGTCACCACCCCAAGCGATGGCAGCTGGGCAAGCCTGCGGCTGATGATGATCGGACCTACCGCGTAGCCGATCACCACCAACAGCACTTGGCCGATCGCAATGAAGTCGCTGACGTCGACGTCGAGACCGACCAGAAATGCGACGCCGACCAACCCGAGGATCAGGCCGGAAATCCGCCGAGCCCCGAGCCGGTCGTGTCCCATTACGGTCAGGATGATTGCCGCCACGATGGGCACGGCAGCGATGATCAATCCAGTCGTCGAGCTGTTGAGGCGGGTCTCCGCGTGGCCGAGCAGCCACCACGGGCCGATGATCTCGACCGCGGTATAGAGCAGCAGAATCTTCCAGTGCGGCAGCAACGGCTTCAGCGCCCTCGCTCGCAGGGCCAGCGGGAGCAGCAGCAGAGCACCGATGGACGTCCGGCCGAACGCGACGATCAGCGGATCGAGATCGGCCACCGCGATGCGGATGAAGAGGTACGGAATCCCCCAGCACACGCTGAGGGTGATGAAGAGCACCCACCCGCGACGCGTCACAGCCCACTACCCTACGTCTGCCTGTTGGCAGGTCTCGCGACTAGTGATCGACACTGGCTCGGAGCAGAACCTCATCGCTGGCGGTCTCGCGGATCTCCAGGTCAGCGATCTGGGACATCTGCAATGGAGTAGTGCCACTGGGCCGCATCTGCTTGTTCGGCGTGGCCGGCCATTCCTTGATCTCCGTGGCCTGACCGGACCGGTCCACGACGAAGATCGAATAGCTTTCGTGAGCGCCGCCCGGCCGCGGGTCGTTGACCTCGGCATATACACATTCCACGTTGATCTGGGTGCCATCTTCGCCAGGAATGAGATCGGCGTTTGCCGTAATTCCCGAGGGCACGACCGGCGAGAAGGCGACCCGTTGGGGAGGATCGGGCTGTAGGGGGAGCAGCCCGGCTCCAACTGCCAGCCCGCCGACCACCAGGATCACCGCTGCCGCGATGCCGGCTACCGCCGCTACCATCCGGCGCCGCCGCATCCGCACTTTCTTGATCATCTCTGGCAGCAATGAGGGCGGCGGCCCGTGCTCAATCACCTCAGCCTGTGCCGCGCTCAGTGCCGGCGTCTCGGCATACTCTGCCGAAGTGTCGTCCGCCAGAGACAACATCGCTGCGTCCGCGGGTGAAATCTGGGCCAGCAAACCAGGCAGGGCAGCCAGTTCCGAGACGGCCGCCTGGCAGGCGGCACAGGTGGACAGATGCTCCTCGAACTCTCGTCGGTCGGCAGGAGACAAGGCGCCCAGCACGTACGCGGCATCCCACTGCGCGAACTTATCGGGGACTACATTCACGGCCGAGTCACTCCTTTCTCCTGTAGTGCCAATCTGAGTGTTCTGAGCCCGTAGTGCAGCCGCGACTTGACGGTGCCCTCCGGAATTCGCAGCCGGGCTGAGATATCGGCCACGGACCGGCCCTCGTAGTAGGCGGCGTTGATCACGGAGCGATGCTCCGCTGACAGGCTGCCCAGTGCTTCGGCGATCAACCATCGGTCGAGTACCACGCTGGTCGCGTCCCCGGCGCTTTCTTCCGGTGCATCCTCCATCCGTTGCTCGTGCCGCGAGGCGGCGCTTCGCCAGCGGTCGATGATCAGGTTTCGAGAAGCCGTGAAGAGCCAGGCTCGCGCTGCGGCCTCATCTCGCTGCCCGAGGCTGGGATCTTTCCACGCCTTGAGCAGCACCTCCTGGACGACGTCCTCCGATAGCTGGCGATCATGCGTCAGCCGCATGGCGAACCGCCACAGCTCGCTGGCGTGGCGGTCGTGCAGCTCCTGCAGCGCAGCCTCACGCTGTCCGCCGACCACCGAGCCTCCTTCACACCCCAGGCCCGCTGTCGTCTGCAGGCTCACCGCCGTACCCACGTCCTCGCCCCGACCTCGTCTTTCTCCGATGAGGACGTTGGCGACGTGCTCTCAGTTCAACCCTGCTCCGTCCGGACAAGGGCTACTGAAACTCCTCACCGGTCGGAATTTAGCCCATTCATGGCCGCATCCTGGGTCGAAAAGTCCGCAATGGTCGGAAGTTTGGCGCCCGCTGACGGCAGTCCCTCAGACCACCTCACCTCGTACGCTGGGTCGGCCGGCCGCCTGCGGATGAGACTCGGCCAAGTGGTCACCCGGGCACAGCGCCAGGAACGACCTGCCCTCATGCGCTTCCAGGGAAACCGAGAAGGTGTGCAGGTCATCGACCTCACCCACCTCCTGGTCAGTGAACATGTCGACCAGCGCGCTGCCCGGAACCAGGTGCTCAGAATGGACGCTGCCGGATATCGGCTGTGCCGAGAAGTTCAGCACCGTGACCTGCTCGGCGTCGGTGAGCTGGTGCACCATCACCAGCATCGCTTTGTTGGATGGCTGCGGCACGTCCAGCTGAGCACTGGTCGCAATCCCGTAGCGTTTGCGGATGGCCAGAATCTCAGCAAGCCGGCGGGCGAAGGACGAGCTGTCTGCTAGCTGGGCCGGCAGCGAGCCGTAGAGGCTGACACCGCGAGGCATCTTGGACAGCGACTCATGCGCATGCGGCCGGTAGTCCATCAGGTCGTAAGCCGATCGGTGGATCCAGCGGGTGTCACCCTCCGCCAGCAGCCGGCTGACCTGCTTACGGTCCAAGGTCAGCATTCCGCAGAGATCCCAACCAGACAGTGCAAAAACGCCTGGCTGCAGCGCGTTGAACATTGCCAGCAGCAGGTGGGCCCTCCTGATCTGCTCGACCTGTTCTGGAGTGAGCTTGGCGATGTTGCTGATGCCCAGCGACGCCGCGATGATCGTCGCCGTCGTCGATGCGATGCCGTTCTCGGTGAAGGTCGCGTTGTAGGGCGCCGCCTTGCCGGTCAGCTGATCAAGAAGGTCCTGTCGGACGGTGACCGCCAGCTCATGCCCGGTGAGCTCCTCACTGCGAAAGGCGAAGGTGTCACGCGCATGCAAAGTCTCGAAGTGCACCAGCTCGTAAGTCATTTCATCGTGGTTTTGCAGTGCATGAACCAGCGAGGCCGGCTCGACTCCATGCCTCCTCGACAGATTGAGGGTAAGACGGAGAAACTCCGTGTCACCCGTCGCCATCGCGTGGTGATAGGCGGGCCTGTTGACAAAGTCGTAGGATAGATCGGCTCCGCGCTCGGCCGAGCTCTTGATGTCGTCAATGGTGAGGTTGAGCTCCTGGAAGGTGAAGCCACCAACCTTGCGAACCATGCTGGCGATCAACTGGTTGGCAGCTTCGGACAGTGGGTGACCTTCCGACCAGGCAGGCGAGTCCTCGGCACTCTTCTCAACGCCGAGGAAACCGTTGGCATCGAGCCGCAGCCCGCCACTGCCAAGATCGCCTAGTGAGTGCAGCGCGTCGCCGATCACGAGCCGCATGCCGGCGAAGCTCGGGTCGAGCCAGTTGATCGATGGCTGGCCCGACTTGAAATAGTGCAAATAGACCCAACGGCGCTCCACACCGTCTGGCCCCACTACCGGCGCGGTTGCACTCCAGTTGGTGTCCTTGACACCGGGCTCGTAGAAGATCACACGCTGCATCCGCCCGATGATGTAACCGCGCTTAGCCAGTTGATCTTCAGCCTCGATGTCGAGGTTGATCGAGTCGCCCTTGGTCACGATGGGCAGCAGGTGCCAGTCCTTGGGTTCGATCTCGACCATGTGGTAGATGCCCGGGTAGTCACCAACCTTCATCTCGGCCAGCCGGAAGTCCGAGCCCTTGCCGGTGTGGCCTGGCACGATGTCGTCGATCACCATCCCGAGATGGCCGGCGGCCACCTCCGACATCGCCTGAAACTCCTCTTCGGTTCCGAAGGCCTCGTCGATCAAGTTACTGATCCGGTCGAAGTGTCCATCCACGCTCGGCGTGTAGTCCCAACCCACGAGACCACCGGCCTTCTTGACAGGACCGGTGTGCAGGCCGTCAATGCCGATAGCCTCGAAGGCAGCCCACAGGTCTTCATCGCCCAGGGTTCCCAGGAATGACGTCCCGGGCTTGGTGATCATGGAAATTGGGTACGCGGTGAACCACACCGATGCCTTTTCGATTGCCGCCCGGGGATCCGGGTTGGCGTAGGGGTTCTGCCACATGCTGCCCTGGCCGGAGAACAAGGTGGCATACCTCTTGGCATCCTCGAGCATCGAGCGCTCGACAAGCCAGCTGACGTAGCCGGAGTTGTCGCCGCTGGGCTTCCCGACGCGCTCGGCTCGCGGTTTCAATGTGAAAAGGTCTCGGAGCCGGCTCTTTGGTCGCAGCCGGCTCGGCCGCGCCGGATAACGTTGCTCGTCGTAGCTGATTTCGCTGGCTTCGTGCGCGAGGGGAGCCGGCTCACCATCGTCGAGCGGGCTCGCCGCGACCGCGGCCGGAGCGGCCTGGCCGTCGTCAGTCTCGCTGGCTTCAGTTGCGGTGGGCTCTGGTTGGCTACCGTCAGTCTTGCCTGCCTGATGCGTTTCAGGCGCTGGTTGATCAGCGTCAATCTCGCTCATTGGGCCCCCTACTCACGCCGTCCGGCCTCCAGATGGCGGACGTTGCTCACGTTAGTCCACGGCGTCGATTTCGGATATCAGAGCTGGGCATGCCAGCTCGGGCTGCCCAGCTTCGCCTCGATCTGCTGGTCAAGATCAACACCGAGCTGCCGCGCCATGATGGCGGCCGCGATGACGACCTCGGCGAGCTGAGCGCCGGTATCGTCGTTGGTCTTCCGACCCAGGCCTTGGCTCATGGCCCTCCGGAGAGTCTTGACGCTTTCACCGGAACTCTCCACCAAACGCAGCGCGGTATCAGTCAGGCAGTCCTCGCCGTCGCGATCGCGCAGGCCGTCTGCCAGCGCCACGATCCTCGGATCGGTGGCGACCATCGCCAGATCGGGATCTGGATCGCCACCCAAGATGGTGAAACGATAACCGATGATCTCGGCCCGGAACCCACGCTCGCCGGGTCGCCGCTCCCGCATCTCGCTGAAGACCAGGCCGGCTGCGCGGTGCAGCAGAAAAAGGCCGCTCAGTTCGTGTGGCGGCACGTGAATCTGAAACTCGATCCCGAGTCCGCGCGGCACCACGTACGGGTCGCTCGGGGGCACCAGCTCTATCCGCGAGTGGGCCAAGGAAAGACAGGCCCGGGGCTGGTCGCCATCTCGGGAGGACTCGTACTCGACCTTCCAGCCTGCCTGACTGAAGATCGACGCGGCCGCGTAGGGATCCTCGGTTGCAAGCAGCGGAGCAAGCATGGTGAACTCCAGAACAACGGTGCGCTAGCCGTCACTCTCCCACAATTGGGACGGCCTGGAGTGCGACGCGACCAACCCCTTCCAAGCAGTTGCAGAAGCTTTACATAGCCGGCTGAGCACGACTCCCTTGGCAGCAGACAGCGCCCACATCCACCTCCAAAAGCCGCGTCGGAGGCCGTCGGTTCCCACCGGAGTCGCGCCTAGACTCGAGGCGATCATGCCGAGGCATCAAACGCATACGGGCGGTCCGACGGTCCCCCGGAAGCTGCTTCAGTGCTGCCTGTTGCTGCTCATGATGATCTTGGTCGGGAGCTGTTCGAGCCCCGCGCCGCCGGCTCCCAGGGAAACCGTGCGCGAACTCGGCTGGAGCCGCATCGCGTTGCCTGAATCGGTCGCCGCGTCCTCGCTGGCCTCCGCTTCCGGGAGCCTGCTGGTGGGAGGCCTCGCGGCAATCGGCGGAGATCATCCCGTGCTCTTCACGGTGGACGCGTCCAACACTCCGCGCCCGGTGGCGCTGCGTCCGAACAGCCCATACGCGGAGGTGGCTGACCTGGTCTCACTGGCCGCTCGTGGTGACGATGTCGTCGCCATCGGAGCCGCGCACGGCGGCGCACACGCAAACTATCGCTGGACGGTCTGGGCCGGCTCAACTCACCGTCTGAATGAGTATCCGCAGACCTTCGAGACGTTCGGTGGGCAGAGTGCGGGCGGCCTGCTCAGCATCGTCACTACGTCCGAGGGCGCCGCTATTGCGGGCAGCTGGGCCGCTCCCACAGGCGGCCTCGAGGCTGCCGTATGGCTTCTCCAGGGCCGGAAGTGGATTCGTCAGGAGTCCGCCGGTACCGCGCTCGCCAACACCAACGAGATCCAGGTGGCACCCCGCGCGGCAAGCGGCGCTGGCTCTACCATGATCATTTCCGGATCGGTGATCACCTTCGCTGACGGGGCTGAGCAGCGAGCGGCGATCTGGATCTGGCCGAAGCGCAGCGGCGCCTGGATGCTGCAGCAGCTTCCCGATGCCGGAACCCACAGCGAGGCGTTGTCCAGCGCATGCGCCCAAACCTGCTGGGTCTCCGGCCATGTGGACGACAAAGTGACATTGTGGAGCTTCGATCCTGCTCGCGATGGGGGCACCGCGACCCGCGACTCAACGCTGCCCTCCCTGGAAATCGACACCGACGGTCCGGGGTCGAGAACGATCCTGTCGGACGACCGGCCCGGGGTCGTCTTCAGCCACGCCGGAAGCTCCCGCCTGGTGCTGAGCGACGGCCAAAATGGCTGGCAAATCTTCACAGCCCCGTCAGGTTCGGTGCTGGACGCGGCCACCGTTGGAGAGCGTCTTTACGCGATCATCCGTAGCGATGCCGGTGTCGAGCTATGGACCGCGGATCTCTCCGCAATCCACTGAGGTAATGCGTGGGAGCCTGCGTAATTTGCGGGCTGAGCCTGTCGAAGTCCGCCAGTCCGCACTTCGACAAGCTCAGTGCGCATAGTGAGCTCAGGACGCGTCGAGCATCGCCAGGGCGCGCAGTGCGAGTGGGTATCCGGCGATTCCGAAGCCGACGATGATGCCGGCGGCGACAGGCGACACATACGAGTGATTACGGAACACTTCTCGCCGATGCACGTTCGAAATGTGCAGCTCGATCACTCGAGCGCCCGACCCGACTATGGCGTCGTGCAAAGCGACGCTGGTGTGGGTGTAGGCCGCGGCGTTCAGGACGACACCGGCCGCGTCACCAGCCGACTGAGCTAGGCCGGCCTCCTGAATCCAGTCGACGAGCTCACCTTCGCGGTTGGTCTGCCGGAACACCAGAGCCCAGCCCAGTTCATCCGCCACCTCGCGGCAGGACTGCTCGACATCGGCCAAGGTCGTCTCGCCGTAGATCTCGGGCTCGCGCGTCCCAAGAAGGTTGAGGTTCGGCCCGTTCAGGACGTACGCGGAGGTCATGGTGGTACTTAATCAGGGCGCACTGAGCTCAGACGCGAGTACCGACAAAGATCTCTCGGGGAAGTCGGTCCTCGCTCGTCACCTCGGCGACCGAGCGGGCCCGGAACCCGACATCGACGAGCACCTGCAACCACAGCGCGCGCGGAAAGAGGCCGAAGTCGTGGGTGTCATGCACCACCTGCACGCTGCCATCCGTCGCCCGAAGCATGAAGGCGAACTCGGTGCGGGTACGAGTGTCGGCTGGATCGGGGTCACTGGACCACTCGAGATAGCGGGCGCCGCGGCCGTCCGGCCCATCGTGGCCGCCATGGTCGGTGCCCGGCTCGAAGCTTTCGGCAATGTCGTCGGGCACGAAGACCGCGACGCCGCCCACTCGGCAGTGCTGATACGCGGTGGTAACCGCCTGCCGCAGATCGGCCTCAGTCGTCATGTAGTCGATAGCGTCGTGCACAAAGACTGCATCGAAGCTTCGCTCGAGACGCAACGATCGCATATCTCCTCGTAAGTGCTCGCACTCAGGATTCAGCTGTCGCGAGACGGCCAGCATGTCGTCTGAGAGATCCACCAGCGTCATCTCGAAGTCCCGCTTCAGATGGAAGGCGTTGTTGCCGCCTCCACTCCCGAGCTCCAGAACCGTACGCGTGGGCGGTTTGGCTGTGCGCAGCAATGACGCAGCGAAGGCTGCTTCTTCGGCGTACTCCTCTGGCCGGGACAGCAGCGGCCACCAGGAGGCGAGATCACCGTACAGGTGGTGTCGCGGGGGCAGATCGCGATCATGGTCGTGGACTGCTAGCTCCGTCACTTGCCCGAGCTTAATGCTGCTTGTGTCCGTCTGACCTGGGCCTCCGAGCCATGCGCCCTGAGCTCGTCGAAGGGCGCGCTTCGACGAGCTCAGCGCACATTAGTCAGTGGTCGGCGGCGCCCGGTTGGTGCCAGGCGCTGTCTCGCCGCTCTGCCAGCCCGCGTACGTACGCCGCCTGACCCAGATGCTGCATGGTGTCACCGACCACGCTCACCAGCCGGACTGCGGCTGTCACCGGCGGATCCCAGCGGGTATCGACTATCCGATCCAGTTCCTCAGCCGTAATGCCGTCCAGATAGCGAAGAGTGAGGTCGTGAACCGCCTGATGATAGCCGCCGAGCAGATCGCCGCTCGCTCGGACAGCCGCCACGTCATTGGGCCCTTGGCCGTAGCCAGTCGCCCACTTGCTGAATGGCAGCCCGAACCTCTCCCGCCATTCTGCCCAGACCTGCTCGACCTGCGCCAAATCAGCGACATGATCATCTTGGATCCGGCTCAGATGCCAGATCAGCCAGGCAATCGAGTTCGCCTTCGGATCGGGCCGATAGGTGCCGATGTCGTCCGTCAGCCGGTCGGTGAGATCAATGACCCGTTCCCGCACCCGTCCGAAGGCATCCACCAGAATTTGCTTCGCATGTTCGGTCATGTCATCGAACGCTACTGGCAATCTGCTCCGCACTTCCAAAGATCAGGACAGGTAAGGCGCTTGCAGATCCCCTTTGTGATGATCGTCGGCACCCACTGGTTCCTGACCGCCGGCCTGTGTGGAATGGGCTGTTCCTGGCCGCTCCAGCCTGATGATCACCGACTTCGAGCTTGGTGTATTGCTGCCAATCGCCGTTGAGTCCAAAGGGACCAACGGGTTGGTTTCTGGGTAGTAAGCCGCGGCCGACCCACGCGGCGTTTGATAACCCACGATGCGGAAGGCATCCGCCCGGCGTACTCGATCATCGCCTGCCCAGTGCGTCACCAGATCGACGATGTCACCGTCGTAAAAGCCGAGTTCGGAGATGTCGCGCGGGTTGACGAACACCACCCGCCGACCGCCCTCGATGCCGCGGTACCGATCGCTGAAGCCGTAGATCGTGGTATTGAACTGATCATGACTGCGCAAAGTCTGCAAGATCAAATGGCCGGGCGGCACCTGGAGCGCCTCAATCGTCGACACGGTGAACTCCGCGCGGCCTGACCCGGTCGGGAAGGTCCGTGAGTCTCGTGGTGGGTGCGGCAGCAGGTAGCCGCCGGGCCGCGAAACGTTCACCTCATAGGTCTGGCAACCCGGCACTACACGGGTAATGAGCCGACGGATGCGGCGGTAGTCGTCACGCAGGCTCCGCCAGTCAATGCCATAGCGATCGCCTAATGTTGCTTCCGCAAGCCCAGCGACGATCGCCACCTCGGAGCGGAGATGAGGGCTGGCCGGCGGCAGCGGGCCACGTGACACATGCACTGAGCAGGTGGAGTCCTCCACCGAAACAAGCTGCGGTCCGCTTGCCTGCATGTCAACCTCTGTACGGCCCAGTGTCGGCAAGATCAATGCCGTGGTACCGCACACCAGGTGCGACCTGTTGATCTTGGTCGAGATGTGTACCGTGAGCTCGGCGCTGCGCAGTGCCGCAGCAGTGACGTCGGTGTCCGGAGCGGCCTGTGCGAAGTTGCCGCCAAGACCGATGAAGATCTTGGCCCGTCCGTCGCGCAACGCACGGATCGAGTCGACGGTGTCGAAACCGTCCTCCCGAGGCGGCTCGAAACCAAACTCGGCCTGCAGCCGGTCGAGGAAGTTTGCCGGCGGAGACTCACAGATGCCCATCGTGCGGTCGCCCTGTACGTTGGAGTGGCCACGCACCGGCAGCAGTCCGGCACCTGGCTTCCCGATATTGCCTTGCGCCAGCGCCAGGTTGACGATCTCACAGATCGTGGCCACCGCGTTGTGATGCTGGGTCAGGCCCATGGCCCAGCAGAACACCGTCTGATCAGACTGACGGAGCAGTTGGGCTGACTCGGTGATCTGTGCGCGGGAAAGGCCTGTGGTCGCCTCGACAAGATCCCAGTCGATGGCCAACACGTGGGCCCTCCAGTCCTCGAAGCCGCGGGTATGCCGAGTAATGAAATCATGATCAAGAGCGTTCCACTCCGCCAGCAGGGCTCCCCACGCTTGAAAGAGAGCCAGATCGCCATTGATCTTGATCGGCAAATGCATGTCGGTGAGATCGGTGCCCTTCCCAACGCAGCCACGCGGCGTCTGTGGGTTGCGGAAGTTGATCAAGCCCGCCTCCCGCAGCGGGTTGACGGCAATGATCTTGGCTCCACCGCGCTTGGCCTTCTCTAGCGCCGAGAGCATCCGCGGGTGATTGGTCCCCGGATTCTGTCCAGCCAAGATCAACAGTTGGGCGTCATAGACGTCGTCGAGGGTGACGCTGGCCTTGCCGATCCCGATGGTCTCGGCCAGCGCGTAGCTAGTCGACTCGTGGCACATGTTGGAGCAGTCCGGCAGATTATTGGTGCCGTATGCCCGGACGAACAGCTGGTAGCAGAATGCCGCCTCGTTTGAGGTGCGGCCGGACGTATAGAAGATCGCCTCATCTGGACTTGGCAAGGCCTTGAGCTGATTTCCGATCAGCCGGAGTGCTGCCGCCCACTCGATCGGCTCGTAATGCGTCGCACCAGGCTTCTTGATCATCGGATGGGTGATTCTGCCCTGCTGGCCCAACCAGTGTTCGCTGTGTCCGTCCAGGTCGGCGATGCTGTGCCGAGCGAAGAATTCCGGCGTCGCCCGTGTCGTGGTGGCTTCTTCCGCAACGGCCTTGGCGCCGCTTTCACAAAACTCAGCCGTGTGCCGATGACCCGGTTCCGGATCCGGCCAGGCACAGCTCATACAGTCGAACCCTTCCGCCTGATTGAGCTTGAGCAGGGTACGAGCGGACCGGCTGACCCCCATCTTCCGCACTGATCGTTCCAACGCCACCGCTATGCCAGGAATCCCGGCAGCATGCTCGTGTGGCTCCCCTATTGCGATTTTGGCCTCGTCGGCATCCCGCGTCCCGCGCATCTGCACCTCCGTCGCCGCCGCCGTGCTTCGCCCAAGAGTCAATCTAGCGCGACCCTTGGTTTGGTTACCGGCGAGTAGCATAATGGAAGTTACTGAGAAGTAACTTATCTTCCGAGGTGCCGGATGAGTCATTACAGGTCAAATGTCCGGGATATTGAATTCAACCTCTTCGAGGTACTTGAGCGGGACAAGATCCTGGGCACCGATCCATACGCCGATCTCGACCGGGAGACGGTCTCGGCGATTCTCGCCGAAGTCGATCACCTTGCTAAGACGAAGCTGGCGGCGTCGTTCGCCGATGGCGACGGCAGCCTACCGATCTTCGACCCGAAGACGCATTCGGTAACGGTGCCGGGCGACATCAGAAGGTCATTTCGAGCGCTTATGGACTCCGGAACCTGGCAACTCGAGTTGCCAGCCGAGCTGGGCGGTCACCCCACCCCGCCATCGGTACAGTGGGCGGTTCACGAGCTGAATATCGGCGCCAATCCGTCAGTCTCTCTTTATTCAGCCGGGCCCAAGTTCGCCTACATGCTGTGGTCAGTGGGAAACGAGCGTGATCGGCGCATCGCCGAGATCATGATCGAGCGCCAGTGGGCTGCCACAATGGTGCTGACCGAGCCGGACGCGGGCTCCGACGTCGGCGCCGGTCGGACTCGGGCCATTCCTCAACTTGATGGCACCTGGCACATCGAGGGCGTCAAGCGCTTCATCACCTCCGGCGAGCATGACTTGACCGAGAACATCATTCATTTCGTCCTGGCCCGACCGCAGGGCGTGCCGAGCATTGGCGGTCCGGGCACCAAGGGGTTGTCGCTGTTCATCGTGCCCAAGTTCGGTTTTGATCTCCAGACCGGTGAACTGACCGGCGAGCGCAACGGTGTCTTCGCCACCAATGTCGAGAAGAAGATGGGAATCAAGGCATCGACTACCTGCGAGCTGACGTTCGGCGACGCAGGGCCGGCCGTGGGCTGGCTGCTCGGCGAGGTGCATGACGGCATTGCGCAGATGTTCCACGTGATCGAACACGCCCGGATGCTGGTAGGCACCAAGGCGATTGCTACCTTGTCGACCGGCTATCTCAACGCGCTCGAGTACGCGAAGACGCGAGTCCAGGGTCCAGATCTCACCCAGGCCGCCGACAAGACCGCACCACGTGTGACCATCACTCATCATCCTGACGTGCGGCGCTCCTTGATGACGCAGAAATCCTTCACTGAGGGCCTCCGAGCGCTGCTGCTGTTTGCCGCCACCATCCAGGACCGGAACGCCATCGCAAAGGCACATGGCAGCACCGACGATGCAGCCGAGCGGCTGAACGATCTGCTGCTGCCGATTGTCAAAGGCTACGGCTCGGAACGCTCCTGGGTGCTGCTCGGAACCGAGTCGCTGCAGACCTTCGGCGGCTCGGGCTTCGTTGCCGACTATCCGATCGAGCAGTACGTCCGAGATGCCAAGATCGACACCCTGTACGAGGGCACAACCGCAATCCAGGGCCAAGATCTGTTCCTTCGGAAGATCGTCAAGGACCGAGGCCGGGCCCTCGATGATCTTTCCACCCAGATCGGCGAATGGGTCTCCGCCGAGGGCGGGAACGGCCAGCTCAAAGAGGAACGCGCCTTGCTACGGCAGGCGTTGGACGATGTCGGGGCAATCGTGGCAACCATGATCAATGATTTTGCTTCGGCTGTCCCCGGCCTGCCGGGTAGCGACCGGCGCAATGTCTACAAGGTGGGCCTGAACACGACGCGACTGCTCATGGCGCTCGGCGACGTGATCTGCGCCTGGCTCCTGCTGCGGGGCGCGGAGGTAGCGCTCGATCGGCTCAACGATGAGCTTTCGCTCTCCGAGAAGTCCTTCTATGAAGGCAAGGTCGCTTCAGGTCGCTGGTTTGCACGTACCGTGCTGCCGAAGCTGGCTGCCGAGCGTGCCATCGCCGAGGCCACCGATCTCGCCGTCATGGATCTAGGCGAAGCTGCCTTCTGACAAACAAAATCGTGGTGGGCCGAATCGTGGTGGGTCGGTAGCGTCCTAGAGCGCCAGGCGAGAGACGATTGGAGACATGACTCAGTCCGACGTGTCGCAGCCGTCTCGCATTGTCATCATCGGAGCCTCACTTGCCGGAGGGACAGCCGCCATCGCGCTTCGAGATCAGGGGTACGAAGGCGAGCTCACGGTGATTGGTGAGGAGAGCCAGCTTCCCTATGAGCGACCGCCGCTCTCCAAGGCCGTGCTGTTGGGGGAGCGGGACGAACCGGACTGGGTCAGCAATGAGGCAACGTACGCCGACAAGGACATCTCACTGCGTCTCGGCACGACAGCCACCCGGATCGACCGAGGCAGAAAGGTCGTGGTCGCAAGTCGTCACGAATACCCGTACGACAAGCTGCTGATCGCCACCGGTTCGGCACCTCGGCGGCTCGACATCCATGGTGCGGAGTTAGACGGTCTGTTGACTCTGCGAACGCTCGAGGAGTCCCTGGCGCTACGCGCGCGCTTCGCCGAGGGCGCCAAGATCGTGATCGTGGGAGCCGGCTGGATCGGCTGCGAGGCAGCGGCGGCCGCGCGCCATCATGGGGCCGAGGTGACGGTGATCGAGCCGCGCTCCCAGCCCTTGATCCATGTTGTCGGTGAGCAGATCGGCGCATCCTTCGCTGCGCTCCATCGCGATCATGGTGTTGATCTGCGGTTAGGGGTAGGTGTCAAAGGTTTTGCTGGTGATGGCGCAGTGTCGTCAGTGCAGGTAAAGGCTGGTCACCCGGTGCCCGCTGACACGGTGCTGATCGGTGTCGGTGCCGCGCCGAACATTGCCCTCGCCGATGCGGCTGGTCTCAAGTTGACCGATGGCGGCATTGCCGTCGACGCAACCTTGCGTAGCTCCGATCCCGATATCTATGCGGCGGGCGATGTCGCAGCCCAAGATCATCCGAAGTATCGGCGCCGGGTCCGCGTCGAGCACTGGGCCAACGCTAAAGATCAAGGGCGGCATGTGGCGGGTAATCTGCTGGGCGCCGAGGCTCCATACGAGTTGCGGCCGTTCTTCTTCTCCGATCAATATGACCTCGGCTGTGAGTACCGCGGCTTCGCCGACCCCACGAAGGACCGGCTCGTAGTGCGGGGCGATCTAGCCTCTCGAGAATTCACCGCATTCTGGCTCCGCGACGGGGCCGTGGCAGCTGCAATGAATGTCAACCAGTGGGATGACGCCGACGCCCTGCAAGAGCTCGTCGACTCCGGTCGCCAGGTCAGCGACAAGGAACTCCTCGCTTCCTGACCGACTGGTCAGCGCCGCGAACATCCCACGCTGCGTGGGATGTTTGCGCTGTGCATGGCATGCATGCCGGGTACAGCGTGCATACCCCACGCTACGTGGGATATTGACGCGCCACGTCGGCGAGC
>Ga0081455_10001036_pt1 | contig 35110 bp, 25 predicted proteins | sample TabmetS3T2R1_FD_70207 | JGI IMG/M metagenome (GOLD analysis project Ga0081455, IMG submission 70207) | Tabebuia heterophylla rhizosphere microbial communities from the University of Puerto Rico - S3T2R1 | ecosystem: Host-associated > Plants > Roots > Rhizosphere ...
AGACCTGCGTCATCGCCGACGTCAGGGTCGTTTTGCCATGATCGACGTGGCCAATGGTGCCCACGTTGACATGGGGCTTGGTGCGCTGAAACTTCGCTTTCGCCATCCCCCCACCCCTTTCGTGCAAGAACTTGGCTTAACCCAGAGATTGCATCTCAAGATACGTATTGTCCCACTCTTAGCCTGGCTTTATACTCTCCATGAGCCTAGAACTCATACAGAGCCCACGATCGGATTCGAACCGATGACCTCTTCCTTACCAAGGAAGTGCTCTGCCTCCTGAGCTACGTGGGCCCAAAGGCATACTGCACAGGAGCGGGAAACGGGACTCGAACCCGCGACCCCCAGCTTGGAAGGCTGGCGCTCTAGCCAACTGAGCTATTCCCGCCCCGTATCACGGTTCCATAAGCAATGGGGAGGGGAGGATTCGAACCTCCGAAGGCTGAGCCAACAGATTTACAGTCTGCCCCCTTTGACCGCTCGGGAACCTCCCCTAAAGCCGCTATATATAAATAGTACTATCGGAAAATGCTTGCCTGGTACACACGAGGAGCCGATGAGAGGAATTGAACCTCCAACCTGCTGATTACAAATCAGCTGCTCTACCTTTGAGCTACATCGGCAGTGCAGACATGCCCATATGGCAGTCAGCAAAATGCGTAAGCAAAAATCGTAAAAAAAAAAACGCGCCTTGTCAACGGGAAATTGGTCCTGTAACTCTCCCAACCTCCTCTTGTTGGCCATATGAGGCGACGCAGTGGTTCCAGCGATACGCTAAAATAATAGCTCCGGCCGTAGCGACATTGAGTGAATTTGTCCCTGCGTACATGGGAATGCGCACGAGGCTGTCACACCGCTCACGGACCAGACGGCGCATGCCGCTACTCTCCGCCCCTAACACGAGCACGACACGTTCTGGCCAAGCTACCTGGGCAACCGTGAGAGAGGCCTGTATATCAGCACCGTAAACCCAGAATCCGTGTTGTTGCAACTCATCGAGAGAGCGCACAATGTTTACCACACGCACGATAGACATCCGCTCAATCGCACCTGCTGAACGCTTCGCTACAGCTGGGGTCAAGGATACTGCAGCGTGACGTGGCACTATAATGGCATGCACACCGAATGCCACGGCGGAGCGAATCAGAGCGGCAAAGTTGCCAACATCCGTTACACTATCGAGGCATAGAAGAGTGTGCGGCCCTGGCGTTGCTGTTATGTAAGCAATGACCTCAGCCCAGGGTTGATAGACATGCGGCTCGGTGAGGGCGACAACGCCCTGATGCGCACTATGGCCGAGTAATTGGTGTAATTGCGCACGCTCTACAGTGACAACAGGAATGCCCCGACGCCTAGCGAGAGCGATAATGTGTTGGACCTCCGCCCCACGCCGTTGAGCACTGATAAGCACCTGCCGTATATGGCGACGCTCTTCCTGTAAAGCTTCGAGGACTGGATGGATCCCATAGAGCTTCTCGTCTGTCATCTTATGATCACCGTTGTGACTCTGCTTCGCCGGCTGGAGTACAACACCAGCAGAGACAGACGGCATAGGCTGCAATTCCTGCCCCTGCCCCGACAAATCCTAGACCATCCGTTGTCGTAGCTTTCACACTCATCTGCGCTGGGTCCACACCCACTGTTGTTGCCAGGGTTTGCACCATGTACTGCACATACGGCGCCAGGCGTGGACGTTGTGCGACCACCGTAATATCGGCATTGCCTAGAGCATAATGCTGTACCGCTAACAATTGAGTCACGTGCTGCAGAAAATGCAGACTCGACACGTCGCGCCAGCGTTCGTCTGTGCTCGGGAAGTGGTGTCCCAAGTCACCGAGGGCCAGTGCCCCGAGCATAGCATCGCACAGAGCGTGTACCACAACGTCAGCGTCGGAATGCCCATCCAAACCGCGTTCGTACGGAATCGTTACACCGCCGAGCACTAACGGGCGTCCTGGAACCAATGGATGAACATCGTAACCGAAGCCAATACGCATAGGGACTTTCACGCGCGCTCGCACAGAAACGTTGCACAAAAAACGAGATCGTCTGGAGTGGTAATTTTGATGTTATGCTCGTAGCTCGGTACAATCTGCACAGGATATCCCAAGGCTTCAATGAGTCCAGCCTCGTCTGTGGCCTGGAGACCTTGTCGCCAAGCGTGCTGAAACGCCCTGCGTAAGAGCGCATGTTGAAAGGCTTGCGGAGTCTGGACACGCCATAAACGTTCACGCGGCACTGTGGCTTCTACAGTACCTGCTGTAGAGACGCGCTTCAGCGTATCTTTCAGTGGTACTGCAGCGATAGCGGCACCATAGCGGCTGGCATGATCAAGCGTTTGTTGCAAGAGCAGCTCCGTTACAAAAGGGCGTACTCCATCATGCACAACGACGAGGTCGACAGCGTCTGTCACCTGTTGCAGTCCTCGCCAGACAGATTCCTGACGCGTTGTCCCCCCTGCGATAACACCGCGGATTTTCCGAAATCCGTAACGCTCTACTATTGTACTCTGACACGCGGCACATTGCTCAGCTGCTACCACCACCCAGACGTCGTCTATGGCTACGCATGCCTCGAACACTTCAAGCGTGCGCGCCAAAATCTCCCGGCCGCCAATCTGGAGAAACTGTTTGGGGACAGTTCCTCCCATGCGCCGGCCTTCCCCAGCCGCAGGAATGATTGCTGCCACACGGCCATAGGCTGGTCTCGTATCCACGATGCTGCCTCTGCTACCGTCCCTCGATCGAGGCTTCCCGCTCGTGCTCTTCTCGCAAACGCGTGAAGATCATCCGCCCAGCCGTCGTCTGTAAAACGCTCGTAACGATTACATCAATATGTTTGCCGACATAGCGTTTCGCATTATCAACCACCACCATAGTCCCGTCGTCCAGATAGGCTACGCCTTGCCCGTACTCCTTGCCTTCCTTCATGATATGCACGTTCATCACCTCGCCGGGCAATACCACGGGTTTCACCGCATTTGCCAATTGATTCACATTCAGGACAGGAACCCCCTGGAGTTCAGCTACCTTGTTCAAGTTGAAATCGTTCGTCAGCACTTTGCCTTTGAGCGCTTTGCCTAAGGCCACGAGTTTGGTATCTACTTCACGAATCTTTGGGAAATCGTGATCGACAATCCGCACCGTCATGTCGACATTCTTTTGGATACGTTGCAGAATATCAAGACCACGTCGTCCACGATTCCGTTTGATCGAATCTGGAGACCCAGCAATGTGTTGGAGTTCTTTGAGGACAAATTGCGGCACAATCAGAGGCCCCTCCAGGAACCCTGTCTCACAGATATCGGCGATACGACCATCAATGATCACGCTCGTATCGAGAATTTTCGGGCTACTGGCCGGCCCCGTACCAACCCCTAGAGCCTCCTCATCGCCGGCTCTGAACTCCGGACCTTTCCACAACCCGAGGACAATCCCAAAGTAGGCACCGACAATATACAGCAGCAAAGCCAGTGGCTGCGTTATCTCTGGCTTCTGAATAGGCAGTTTGCCCACTACTTGATTGCCTAAAGCCCCGGCCAAAATCCCAACCATGAGCCCTGCCAAGCCATACAAATAGGACCACAGGGGCACTGCTCGGAGATAACGTTCAAGGATGCACAGCCCTACCCCAGCCACAAGAGCAACAGCGGCACCTATGATTCCGGACACAATACTGCCTTGCGTCAGACCAATGACAGCCCCTGCCCACGTGCATACAGCAAGAACGATGAGTCGTAAAATATACAGTCCCACGCGCTAACCTCCTCTCAAGCATCAAGAAGCTCCGTGGGCTGAAATGCACCATGGCCGCACATCGTGGCTGCTCATGGACCTCACCTGCCACTATAAACAACCAGCAACCCTCATAAACTTCAATTGTCGCGGAGGCATAGGTCAAGGAACTACGAGGCGACCCAAAACTACTTCTCTCTGCAGTATCTAAGCGCCTCAATGCCCTGTAGATGCGGATAGGTGGTATCACGCATACAAAAATCGAGGCTATCTCTTTGGAGAGAGTTTGTGAAGTGATCTTAGCAAGCACCGAGGCCAGCGTCAAGCTAACGGTCCCTTTCAAGGAAGAGACGTGTTATACTCGCCTCCAGGTAGGAGACTTCTCTGCTGGTAGCACCCCAATTTTTACGCCAGCCACAGGACGGAGAGACGCCGATGCAGCCGTTACGTTCATTGCTGTTTGTGCCGGGTAATAAGCCGACCTGGATGGAGAAAGCGTTACATTATGGTGCGGATGCATTAATCTTGGATCTTGAGGACGCTGTATCAGACTCTGACAAACGCTCCGCGCGCGTCCACGTTCGACAGGCCCTCGAGCGTCTGCAGGAGCGTAGACCCCTCTTGACTGTGCGTATCAACGCCCTTGACACAGGGCTTGCTGGTGACGACCTCGAAGCTATTCTCTGTCCTGGACTCTCAGCTATTGTCGCCCCAAAGGTTGAGACACCACACGATGTGATAGTCTTGGACGCCCTACTTACCCAGGGCGAACGGCGGGCTGGTATGGCGGTAGGGCAGGTAGAAATTTTTCCCACACTCGAAACGGCCAAAGGGATCTATCATGCCTATCACATTGCCAGCAGCTCAGCGCGTGTGCCAACCGTGTGCGGGACCGCTGGCCAGGGAGGTGACACCGCACGCTCGCTCGGCTATGTTTGGAGTAAGGCCGGCTCCGAAACGCTGTACATCCGCTCTAAAGTTCTGCTCGAAGCCCGTGCTGCTGGGGTGACCTACCCATTGATGGCGAGTTGGTTCAATATTACGGATCTGGAGGGATTACGCGCCGATGCCCGGCTGAACCGCCAGTTGGGTTACAGCGGTCAGGTCGTGATCCATCCCACGCATGTGCCAGTGGTCAACGAGGTCTTTACGCCTACACCTGAGGAAATTGCCTACTATCAGGGTCTCCTGGCGGCCATGGAGGAGGCGGAACGTCACGGGACCGCAGCGGTGACCTATCAAGGCGCCATGGTGGACATCGCCATGGTGAAAACGGCGCAGCAAATGCTCGCTCTGGCACTGGCTATCAACGCTCGCCATGTCGAGCAGAAATGAGGGCTTGAATTGTGCAGTCCATTTTAGATACGATAAGGCCATACCAGGTCTCTAGGGCGAGGCGGGCTGCGACTCCTCTTGGGCACCCCTAGCGAGCCGCTCTTGCCTTGTCCCAGTGGTCACTGTGTGAAGGGGTGCACCATGATGTACAAGACGCTCGAAACCGTGGCGAATATGTTTAGCAATGCAGGGCTCTGGCTCCTGGTGTGGATCCTTGTCTTGATCGGATGTTCCCTGTTTGTCTTACGGATGGCGAGCACACCGAAAAAGCCCCGCCCCTGGGTGGTGCGCAAGGGCGAGTGTCCTTTCTGTGGCAGTGAATTGTTTGGCACTACGCGTGACTATCAGCGCCTGCATCTGCTCGAAGCCTTGTCCCCAGACAGCAAATACCTATGCACGAACTGTGATCGAGAAAAGGTTATCGACCTGCTCAGTAAATACCGCCTAGACCTGGCTGACGATTGACCTCTTCTCATCCCGATAGGCGTCTCTTGTAAGGATCCTCATCCATGACCCAGTCTCCTTTCTCACTTGAGAATAAGACGATTATTGTCACTGGTGGTGGGATTGGTATCGGTGAGAGTATTTCTATTGAATGTGCCCGCGCCGGTGCTGACATTATACTTTGTAGTCGGCGCATGGAGCATTTGGAACCTACAGCTGAGGCTATACGCGGACTCGGCAAACGTGCCCTGGCTCTCACGGTTGATGTGCGCGACCCCGACCAAGTGCACCGTGTGGTGCAGCGTACGCTGGAGGAATTTGGCAAGATTGATGTGCTCGTCAACAATCACGGTGCCAGCTTTCGTGCCCCAGTAGAAAACATCAGCCTCAATGGTTGGAATGCAGTCGTGAGCATCAATCTGCATGGCGTATTTCTCTTTTGCCAGGCGGTGGGGAAACACATGATCGAGCGTCGCCAAGGGGTCATTGTCAACATCGCTTCTATGGCTGGTGTGCGTGGCTCGCAGATGATGTCCCACTATGGTGCCGCAAAGGCGGCAGTCATCAACTTCACCACGACCTTGGCGATGGAGTGGGCGCCCCACAACATTCGGGTCAATTGCATTGCCCCTGGCCCCATAGAAACCGCGGGCTACCTGGAGGTCCTGCATCGCACCAACCCGAATGCGGATGAGGTCTACCGGAGTGTGGCAGCACGGGTAGCCCTGGGACGTTGGGGGCGGGTCGAGGAAATCGCCTACCCTACCATCTTCCTGGCTTCGGAGGCTTCTAGCTTTATGACCGGGGCCACTATTAACATTGATGGGGGGCCAGCACGGCGTGAGCTCGAATAGACCGAGAGAAGCCTGAGCTGAGGATGCACATGCAGAGCAATAGTACCAGTAAATACTTGCAGTTGGAGCACGTGAGCCTGCACTACCTCGACTACGGAGGTCCTGGTCCTCAGACCCTTGTCCTGGTCCACGGCGGTGGTGCCAATGCCCATTGGTTTGATTTGGTCGGGCCGGCCCTGGCGCGCTATTGTCGGGTGTTGGCCGTGGATTTGCGTGGGCATGGAGATAGTAGCTGGGCAGAGCCACCAATCTATACCTTCGAAGCCCACATGCAGGACCTCCGGGCTCTGTTCCAGGCCGAGTACCTCGCAGCTCCACTCCTCATGGGCCATTCCATGGGAGGCATCCTCCTAACGCAATACACTGGGACGTGGCCTCAAGAGGTGGGAGCCCTGATAGTCTGCGACTCAAGACCAGTGTATTCGGAGGAAGCCGCTGACCTTTTGCAGCAGATGGGACAACGTCCAGGACGAGAATACCTCACGCTCGAGGAGTATATCGCCCATTTCCGCATCCGTCCTGACGGATTGCGTGCACCGCAGGCCGTCCATCATTACATTGCTCGCTCTGCAGCACGACAATTACCAAGCGGCATGTGGATGCACAAGATCGACCGTCGCGTGTACGCGCAACGCACCTCGATGAATACGCTGCCCTTCTGGCAGCGCATCACCTGCCCAGCCTTGGTCCTCCGTGCTGAGCATAGTTCACGCCTGACGCCAGCCCTCCTGCAACAAATTTGCGAGGTCTGTCCGCATATGGAGTGGGCTGACGTGGCTGGCGCCGGGCATCATCTCATGCTCGATCAACCAGAACAAACGGCTATACTGGTACATGCGTTTCTGCAGCGGCATCATCGCATCCCGGGCTGAGCACGCTGCCTCAGCCCATTAATCTTCAGCCGTCATCTCCAGGCTAATGTCCACAGCCGGCGCAGAATGCGTGAGAGCTCCTACGGAGATCAAGTCTACCCCAGCTTCAGCATACAGATGTGCGGTTTGCAGCGTAATACCCCCCGAGGACTCCAGGAGGAGATGTTCGCCTCCTGGTGTCTCGCGTACCAGACGCACGGCTTCACGCGTCTGTTCCGGGGTCATATTATCCAACAGAATGGCGTCAGCCCCTGCGGTCAGCGCTTCGTGGAGCTGGGGAAAATTTTCGACTTCCACTTCGATTTTCTGAAGGTGGGGGACAGCCTGCCGTGCCAGATTGACAGCGGCAGTAACACCGCCAGCAATAGCAATATGGTTGTCTTTAATAAGCACGCCGTCGCCCAGACCAAAACGATGATTGTACCCCCCGCCGACCCGTACCGCGTACTTTTCCAGCAGGCGTAGTCCTGGGGTCGTCTTGCGCGTGTCAATAATGCGTGCCCCAGTGTGCCGTATGCTCTCTACATAACGCCGTGTCGCTGTCGCCACACCTGAGAGACGCTGGAGGAGGTTCAGGGCTACCCGCTCAGCCGTGAGCAGGGCACGGGCTGGACCGTGAATCTCGGCAATAACGCTCCCAGGAGTGAGGTGCACGCCTTCCTGCATAGCACAGTCTAAACGGACCGTACTGTCTACCGTGTGGAAGACTGCCAGAGCGACTTCAAGCCCCGCCAGCACAAGCGCTTCTTTGGCCAATAAACGTCCATGCCCACGAGCCTGGGGCGGCACCGTTGCCAGGGTAGTGATATCCCCATACCCAACATCTTCTTCAAGAAGACGAGTAATAAGTTCACGCAGGACTAAAGACGACAAGTCCATGTATTTTCTCCAGGAGTGATGTAAATAATAGTGGCAAAAAACTCTTTTTATGGGTTATACTAGGGGGTTGCGCAACGTTGCTGCTTTATGTAAGCGGCACTGTGCCACAAGGTTGTCTGTGTCAGGAGGCTGAACCTTGACTACTCAGCATGCGCTCCTCGATGCCGCTATTAAGAAGATCGGTAATCGCTATCTCACCACCATGCTCATTGCGAAGCGTATTCGCCAGCTCTATCACGGTGCGCCGGCTCTGGTGGAACACGAAGGCGATGAGAGCCATTTCACCATTGCTGTGCGGGAAATCGCCGAGGGACATCTGACCATAGAGCCTATGATAGGGAGTCCCCCATCCGCGTTTGCTACCCCTATTCATACGAGCAACGGGACTGCCGAGGACATTACGCCGGCAGTGGTAAAAGATACCCAGTAAAGGCCCGGCCTGGGGAGGGCAGAGGTTGCTTCTGCCTTCCCACAGGTGGTGTCATCGTACCATTCTCCTAACGGACAAAGCAAATAGCACAGGCGCACCCTGTAGACAACAGACAGGCGACTGCGGACCATGGAGTGGCAGGCATGAGGCGTGTTCTTCTTCACTCTCCCCTCGACATGCATCTGCACCTGCGCGAAGGCGATATACTGCAAACAGTGACGCCGCTGAGTGCACAGGCGTTCGCAGGGGCGGTGATCATGCCGAACCTTGTCCCGCCTGTGGACAACCGAGAGCGGCTTGAGCGCTACCGCGCGTCCATTCATGCCGCCAGTGACGGTGCGCCCTTCGAGCCGTACATGACACTGTTTTTTAAGGCATATGACGAGCCTATGCTGCGTAGTCTGAAGGGACACATCATCGGGATCAAACTCTATCCCGCCGGTGTGACGACACACAGCGAAGCCGGCGTGCGGACCATTGAGAGCGCCGCACCGACACTGGCCCTCATGCAGGAACTCGCTATTCCGTTGCTCGTGCACGGCGAAACGCACGGTTTTGTGCTCGATCGCGAGCGCGAATTTCTCGCGGTGTACGACTGTCTGGCAACGCGCTTTCCCAGGCTCACTATCATTATGGAACATATCACCACCCGCGAGGCAGTGATATTGCTGGACCGTTATCCTAATGTTTACGCCACCGTGACTTTGCATCATCTCCTATATACCCTGGATGATATCGCTGGCGGGCTCTTGCAGCCCCATCTCTTTTGCAAACCTCTCGCCAAACGTCCAGAAGACCGCGACGCTCTGCTCGCGGCAGCGCTGAGTGCCCATCCCAAACTGATGTTCGGGAGCGACTCGGCACCACATCCGCAGTCCGCCAAAGAATGCAGTGGCTGTGCGGCAGGCGTGTTCACGGCACCCGTCGCTCTGCCGCGTCTGGTCGAGCTGTTCGAGCAGCACCACGCTTTGGACAGGCTGCAGGCCTTCGTATCCGACAACGCGCAACGCATCTATGGCATTCAGCCACCCGCCCGCGTCGTCGAGCTTGAAAAAACGCCCTGGGTAGTACCAGAGCGCTACGGTGCCGTCATTCCCATGCACGCTGGGGAGAGGCTGGCCTGGCAGGTGGTCGCAGCTTGACGTCGAACTAGGGAAGCCGAATAACGTATGGCAGAACACACCGGCGAGTATCACATTGAAATCCCTGACCCTCCTGGGATCTTCAGGATGCGGCACAACGACTACCTTACGCGCCATTGCCGGACTCGCACGGCTTAGTGCCGGCGAGATTCGCACTGGGGGGCAGGTCGTCTATTCCTCAACGCAACCTGCTGGTGGTCCGGCGTCCCCCGACGGAGCACTTCGATGAGGGCGAACAAGTGTATCTTGGTATCGCCCCGGAACACTGTGTGCTGTTAGAGGCATAAGATCGTTCCAGAGGGCGCTATACTGGGGACACATCGCGTAGGGTATAATGCATAGTGTCGAGTGGACCCGTTTCATTACCTGCCCTGCTGCGAAGTTGAGGTCATACGTTGTACAGTCCCAGTATTGGTGCTCCGGGGTGTATGCTATTGCCCGCTGAGGTGCTGCCTGTTGATCTAGCACAGACGTTTGCTATTGGCCAGCGTCTCCAGGGTGAAGTTGTACGTATTGTCCCGCACGGTGGCGTGTTGGTCAATTTTGACGGACAGCCTATTCTACTGACACTGGCGCAACAGGTCGTCCCAGGGCAAATCCTCACTGCTACTGTAGCCCAGGTCTCCCCAGCATTGCTATTGCAACTGACGGACGAGTTGCCGCCATCTCTCCCTGCTGAGACAACGCTGACCCTCGCACCGGCGTCTCAGGAGGGACATCAGGAAGTTCTGACCGCTGGCCAACTGAAAGCGTATCTGATGGCCAATCAGCCGTTTGGTGAGACGGTCACGACACTGGGGCATGTGCTCAGCAGTCATCTATGGTTGTACGACATGGCGCCGGCGCTGTCTCAGGAAATCCGAGATACCCTGGCTGTGCTGTCTCCACAGAGCGCGTTGCCTCCGGATGCTGCCCAGCTCAAGGACCAGATGGACAGATCGGGCCTCAACTATGAGAGTAAAGTCCAGCGTATGCTCATGGGAGAGCTCCCCAGTGCCGTCGCAGCCTTGGCCAAGGACCTCAAAGGACAGCTTTTAGAGCTGTCGCACCGTCTCGATATGCTGACGCACGCCGAGACTGACCCAAGGAGCCGAGAAGCCGCGACGGTCCTGCTCCAGGTGAAGCGGGCTGCGGATGCTCTAGAGTTTCAGCAATTGTCGAACCAATTTGCGCTGCAAGAGCAGCGGCCTCTGGTGCTCCCCCTGATGCACCCGTTTGTATCTCCCACGCAGACAACGCAGCTCGTCATACACCGCGAAGCCTACCAAGAGGGGAGACCTGCCGCAGAGCAGGAGCGCTATACGGTCGCCCTGTCACTCGACCTCTCGACTCTTGGTGCGTTACACATCGAAGCCGCGGTACACGGCTCTGCAGTATCCGCGACATTCCGGGTCGCGACCCCGGCAGTCGCAGAGTTTCTCCACACTGCGCTGCTCGATTTGCACGTCCGACTGCAGACGCTTGGGTTTAAGCCATGCGTCGCCTGTACTGTCCAGGAGCCCGCAACTCAGGACAGTGAGGGATGCGTACCACGCTCGCTCATGCAAGCCGTCAAGCTTGTAGATATCAAGGTATAACCAGGTGAGATATGAGCCATACGACCTTGCCACCCCTGCCTTATGACCCCACAACCTTGCCGCGCGAGACTGCCCGCCATTATATCCCTGCCACTGACCAGGAACTCCAGGCGATGCTTGGCGCCCTCGGTCTGTCGCAGCTCGACGAGCTTTTTGCCCATATCCCAATGCCTGCCCGCATGGTTGATCCACCCGACCTGCCTGAAGAACTGGGCTATGCGGACCTCTATCAGCATGTCGTCGCACAGAGTCAGAAAAACCGCTTGCCTGATATGACATTTTTAGGGGATGGCTTGCCGCACTACAGAGTCCCTGACCTGGTGCCGTTCGTAGCGGGATTGCGCGAGTTGATGACGGCTTATACCCCCTATCAACCCGAGCGCAGCCAGGGTACCCTCATGACGCAGTGGCTCTACCAGTGCTGCCTCGCGATGCTCACGGGCTTCGAGGCCATTAATGCCTCGCAGTATGATCGCGCTACGGCGCTCGTAGAGGCGTTGTATACGGCAGCCCGTCTGTCGCGTCAGGGGCGCACGCATTTTCTATTGCTGGGATCGCTCTGGCCACAGGATTTGGAGGTTGTCCACACCCTTCTGACCGGCACACGACTCACGTATGAGATAGTCCCCATCGATCCAGAGCGTGGCACGGTACCGCTCGCAGTGTTGGAGCCCCAGGCAGTGGCCCAGGCTGATGGGTTGGCAGGTATCGCCTTCCCGCAGGTTAATAGTCTGGGGTGTCTGGAAGATGTTGATGGGCTCACGGAGCTAGCGCACCGCCTTGGGGCTAGAGCCATTGTCGTTACGGATCCGATGCTGCTGGCTACCGGTGGGCTCAAAGCTCCCGGCACGTTCGGTGCGGAGGGCGAAGGGGCAGATATCCTTGTGGGAGAAGCGCAGCACCTGGCTATCCCTCCGCACTATGGGGGACCAGGGCTGGGAGTCTTTGGCATGCGCTACAATGCGGCGCATCAGCAAGACATTCGCCAGGCCCCGGGGCGCTTCGTCGGTGACGCCCAGGATGAGGCCGGGCGTCCTGCCAAGGTCATGGTGCTGTCGACCCGCGAGCAGCACATTCGTCGGCATAAGGCTACGTCGAATATCTGTACGAACCAGGGCTTTGTGGCTACGCTTGCCGCCGCGGCAATCCTGGCACGGGGCGAGGAGGGTATGCGGAAGGCCTGTATGCAGGCGCGTGCCAATGCCCTCACGGCAGCGCGCGGGCTCCTGCAGGTGCCTGGGGTGTCCTTAGCGTTTCCTGAGACACCGTTTTGGAATACCCTTGTCCTCGCCTTACCGTGCTCCAGCGCTAGCCTGGTGGAGACCGCCCGCCAGCGCCGTATGCATCTCGGGGTAGATGTATCATCGCGCATCCCTGGGTCAGGAGGGAATCATCTGCTCCTGTCGTTCTCGGATCTCCAGGAACCAGAGCATCTTGAGCAGCTAGGCGCCCTGTTTGCTGAAGCCATCGGTACGCCTAGGGCGGAAGCTGCAGTGTCCCTCCCAGAAGTCCCTGCGGCGTTCCTACGTCGCGAGTCCGTAGGCTTACCGACTTGGGACTATGAGCCATTGCAGGCGTTTTTTACATCCCTCTCAGAACAAAATATCAGTCCTGACCGCACCTGCTACCCGCTTGGCTCCTGCACGATGAAGTACAACCCCTATATCAACGAGGTGGCGGCTGCTTTACCCGGCTTTGCCCATCTCCACCCTGATGCACCATGGGCAGACGCGCAGGGCACCCTAGAGGTACTTTATACTATTCAAGAGTATTTTAAGGCCATTACGGGACTGCCGGCCGTCACCACGCAACCGGTGGCAGGCGCGCAGGGTGAGCTCGTGGGCCTCAAAATGTTTCAGGCATATCACCGCAGCCGTGGTGATATGCAGCGTGATATTGTCCTCATTCCGCACTCCGCCCATGGCACGAACCCGGCCACAGCTACCATGGCCGGATTTGAAACAGTGCAGCGCGGCGCTGAAACCCTCTCTGGCGTGGTCGAGATCAATGCTGGTTCCAACGGGCAAATCGCTATGGACCACCTGTGCCAGCTCCTTGACCGCTACCGGGGGCGCATCGCTGGCATTATGATCACTAACCCGAATACCTCTGGGGTGTTTGAAAGGCATTTCGCAGACATTGCCGCATTGATCCACGCGGAAGGTGGCCTGGTGTACATGGATGGCGCCAACATGAACGCCATTGCTGGCTGGGTCAATCTCAGTGCTCTTGGGGTTGATGCGGTGCACAACAACAATCATAAAACCTGGACCATCCCCCATGGTGGCGGTGGGCCGGGCGATGCTATTGTGGCAGTCAGTGAGCGGCTGGCGCCGTTTCTGCCAGGGGTGCAGGTGGTCCGTAGCGGGCGTGGGTATACTCTACAACATCCGCCACAGTCGATTGGCTCGGTGCATCGGCACTTTGGCAACGTCGGCCACAAGATTCGCGCCTACACCTATTTGCGTGCGCTTGGACGGGAGGGGGTACGGCGTATGTCTGCCGTGGCCGTGTTAGCAGCGCGCTACCTGCATCACCGGCTGAAGCCCCACTTTCCCACCCTGCCGCAGGAGACCCCGGACTCGCCGCGTATGCATGAGTTCATCATCACACTGCCGGAGGCCACGTTCGAGACACTCGAAGCCGCTGGCATTAGCCGCGCCCGGGCCATTGGCCCATTCGGCAAGCTCTTTCTCGACTTTGGCTATCACGCCCCGACGGTGTCCTTCCCCGAAGCCCAGGGACTGATGATCGAGCCGACCGAGTCGTATACCAAGGCTGAGCTGGACCGTTTTGCCGACTCCATCATCCTCATGTTGCACTTGGTGCATGAGCAGCCGACCATCCTGCACACGGTGCCGCATTTCACGCCTGTAGACCGTATTGACGATGTCAGCGCCAATAAACATGTGGTCGTGAGTGCCCGTCTGACGACCCTCCCGCAGGTGCTGCCCAATCGCATCGCGCCAGATCAACTCGCGCAAATGCCCCTGGAGGCCATTGCTGAGGCTATCCGCACTGCGAGTGCGGCAAAGCTCCAGGGGCGCAGGTAAGCCTTAGTCTTGAGGTATGGACTGAGCAACGCGCCCCAAGAGGTGCATCGTGCGGTCAAGCGAGGCCGTACGATCACGTCCTGCGAGGACGGGAGAGACGAGAATTTCCGTGGCACCATAAGCAAACAAGTCGTGCAGGCGCTCTGTGACGCAAGCTTCATTACCCCAGAGGACCACGGCATCAATCATGGCATCACTCCAGGTGCCGTCCGCCGCCTCGGGAAAGCCAGCAGCGATCAGCATCTGGCGGTAGAAAGGTAGTCTGGGATTCTGAATCTGTGCCCGCACAGCTGTCCGCACCTCTTCGGCATTGTCGTGCACACACACAGGGGCATGCGCAATCAGGGGCGGGACGGGACGTCCGACGCGCTCGGCCCCCAGCCGCATCGCTGGCAGCGCCACGTCACGCAGGTAGACGCCAGGACAAATCCAGCTAATGGCCCCATCAGCCTCCTCCCCACACAGCTCAAAGGAACCACGTTGCAGAGCAGAGGCCATGACCAGCAGGTCTAAGGATTCTGGGATGCTCTCATGGGCTTTGTAGTAGGTGCCATCCATATCCACCCGGCCTTGCTGGAGCAGCGCCTTGAGGATGCGGAGATACTCGCGCAAATGGCCGAGTGGGGAGGAGAACGAAATACCCATGGCCTCGATAGTAGGCCGATGGCTGGGGCCAATACCCAGGCGGAAGCGTCCTGGGGCGAGCTGGGCGACAACCTGTGCCTGTTGCACCATCACCAGGGGATGACGCGGGAAGGTCGGTACGATCGAGGTTCCCAACTTGATATGCTGCGTGCGCAGCGCCGCGGCGGCAAAGATGGTGATACTGTCGAGACGCGCCCCGCCAGTGGTCATCCAGACGGCGTGGAGGCCCAAGTGCTCTGCCTGCTCAATGAGGGCGAGTACCTCATGGGTTTTATCCCCACGGACAGCGACGCCAAGCAGTCGGTGTGGCATACTCTCTCCTCCTTGCCCCGGTCACACTCACACATACGCCGGGGCGCGCATGACATAAAAGCCTCACTCATGCCTGTAGATATCATTCTCCTACTCGGCACTGACAAAAACCCCGTTAATGCTTCGCACCGCGACTGTTTCCGCTGGGCGAGGGAGCAGCATGTGCCGGCAGTAACCTGGCCACGCTACTCTCCTGCAGCCGCGCAAAAATGCGCTGCGTGGCCAGGGAGCGGTTCAGAGTATAGAAGTGCACGCCCGGCGCACCATTGGCCAGCAGCTCTTCACACTGGCGCCACGCCCAGTCAACCCCGATCTCCAAGACGGCCTGCGGATCATCGGCGACAGGCTCCAGGCGCTGCTGTAAGGCGGTAGGGAGGGTCGCCCCGCACATGGTGGTAAAACGCACGATCTGACGATAGTTGGTAATCGGCATAATGCCAGGGATGATCCGCACTGCTATGCCGTTGTGCTGGGCGCGCTCACAGAAATCGAAATAGTCGCGATTATCGAAAAAGAGTTGCGTCGTGACAAAATCGGCGCCACACGCGACCTTGGCTCGCAGATACTCCAGATCATGGTGTTTATCTACACTTTCGGGATGCATTTCTGGATATCCAGCCACCCCAATGCTGAAATCACCAATCGAACGCGCTAGCGTGACCAGTTCGTAGGCATAAGCAAAACCATCTGGCGCTGGCACAAAGTTGGTCTGGCCACGAGGCGGGTCACCCCGTAAACACATGAGATTCTGCACGCCACGGTCCCGCAATTCTTCTAGGACCTCCCGGAGTTCCGCCTGACTGTGGCCAACGCACGTTACATGGGCCATCGCGACCATGTCTAGCTCCGCTTGCAAGCGACAGACTAAGTCAATCGTGCTCCGACGCGTTGACCCACCGGCTCCGTAGGTCACCGAAATAAAGCTCGGCCCAAGGGCTTTGAGTTCACGGGCTCGCATAAACAAATCGTCAACGTCCTGAGGGGTTTTGGGAGGAAAAAACTCGAAAGAAAATGTCTGCGGCTGGAAGCTGAAGAGATCGCGAATTTTCATAGAGTCCTCTCCAGATCGTGGGATGACTTTCTCGGGTTCCACACTATAAACCTAACAACCGAGAACCACAGAGTCAAAGTGAACATGGGCGCCGCACCGCCCTCTGCCAGGGCGTCTCAGCCTTGCACCGGCGTAGATTGTTGACTATCTTGATAGAGTTAGGTGGTTTTTGGGGTGACTGATATACGAGCGAACACGGCATGGAGACAGCGACGCAAGCGGCCCAGAGTGCGCCCTTGTTAGGTTTTTGGTATCCAGCATTGCTCTCGAAGGCGGTACGATCAGGCCACATGCAGGCCCAGACCCTTCTAGAACTCCCTCTCGTTATCTGTCGAGACAGCCAGGGGCGTATTGCAGCGCTGCGAGACCTGTGTCCACATCGCGCTATGCCCCTCTCGTTTGGCCGTTTTGACGGTACACGGTTGGAGTGTGCCTATCATGGTTGGCAATTTGACATGGACGGCAGATGCCGTCATATCCCGGCATTGGTTGAAGACGGAGACTTGCAGACCGAAAAAATTGGTGTGCGGACCTATCCTGCCTGTGATCAAGATGGCTATGTGTGGGTCTACATACCCGATAAGCACGGCCTCCCCGCCACACTGCCAGACGTCCCCAAGCTCCCAGTGCTGTCAGCACAGTACCAGCTGCTCCACATCTCCACCATGCTGACCTGCACTATCGATAATGGCATCGTTGGTCTGATGGATCCAGCCCATGGTCCCTTCGTGCACCAGAGTGTGTGGTGGCGCAGCCGCGCCAGCATTCATGAGAAATCGAAAGTCTTTGAGCCGCTGCCAACCGGCTTCCGCATGCGCGCTCATAGTCCCTCCAGCAACAGTGCGCCGTATAAACTACTGGGCCTGGCGGGAGCGCCAGTGACAACGACGATCGATTTTGTGTTGCCGAACCTGCGTCTGGAGTGTGTGCAAGCCGGTCGTTGGTGGTTTTCCTCGCGAGCCACGGTCACACCGATCACCCAGGGCCAGTGCCGTATTGATTTTTGCGCCGCGTGGAATTTTTTTCGCTGGGTGCCTTTCTTGCCAATGCTCGTGCGCGGTTTTGCCCGTGTATTTCTCGATCAAGACAAGCGGGCCATGGAACGTCAAGCTATAGGCCTGCGCTCTACACCGTCCATGATGCTCTTAGGCGATGCGGATATGCCCGCCAGGTGGTACTACAGGCTGAAAGCGGCGTATCTCGCCGCGCGCCAACGTGGCGGCGAACTGGACCATCCGCTCAAGGGGCCAGTGACGCTGCGGTGGCGCAGCTAATGAGGCCTCTCATCTCACCTGGTCCCCGTATACCGCTCTCAAGTTCCTGTCATAGGGAGTCGATAAGATAGGACACGGGACTCTGGGCGAAAATATTGTGCACCAATTCCCCTCAATAAAACCTGCGGATGGCAGACACATGCCCGCAAAGATTCTTGTCGTCGATGATGCCCCTCTGAATCGCCGCATCTTGACCTCACTCCTACAGCCTGAGGGCTCTGTACTCTTGGAGGCTGGCAATGGACGAGAGGCTATCGATCTCGCTCTGCGCGCATTACCCGTTAGCAAATACTTTACCTTATCCTACCTCGTGTTGGACTGTCGATATAGGCGACTCGCTATAGTAGTGCAGCGCATCCTCCACCTCTGCTGCTGCGTCAGAGCAGTGAGGTGGTCAAGTTACGGGAGGGAGGAGCGATTATTGGCCTAGGAGGAGTCGTGCCTTTCACCGAGGGTGCAGTCCAGCTCTACCCCGGCGACAGGCTTGTCCTGTATACTGATGGAGTGCTGGATTGCATGAACCTCCATGGTGGATCCTTTGGCGAAGAGCGCTTTGTCAACGCCGTAGTCGCCTGGTACAGCGCGTCTGTCGATACGATGTGTGAACGCCTTATCCAGGCACTTTTCGCCCACGGAGGCGGTGTCAGTCCGCAAGATGACATCAGTGTATTAGCCCTGGAGTAGCAGGGCGGAGTAGCAGCAAACGGCTCATAGCCTGCCAGGCCATAGCGCGAGCGCCAGGCACCGCGTCGTTCCTGCGAGGAGGTCCTATGCCATTTACGGTCGAGCCCAGCGGAGATGTTATCGTCATCAAGGTCCATGCCAAACGGCTGGACGCCTATCTTGCCCCAGAGTTTAAAGCCAGGCTCATCTACCTGGTGCAGAGTGGGCACGAACGTATTGTGATAGATATGGCGGCGCTTGAGTTCATCGATAGTAGTGGCCTGGGGGCGCTTATCGCTGGCCTGAAGGCGCTTGGCGGACACGGCGAGATTGTGCTCTGTGGTATCGCACCCCGTTTGCTGAGCCTGTTTCAACTCACGCATGTCGATAAGCTGCTTCATATATTTGACAATGTCGAGGAGGCTGTGAGCAGGCTGGCGACGAGCGCCTAACTCCCCCGCTCTCCCCTTGTCGTCATCCCCATCATCCGTAGCCTGCCCACTCTCGGGATGTGCTGCGGCGTGGAAAAAAGCACCCATCTGCAGTATGCTCCTTATAGGTCGCTGAACTCAGCAACAGATTCCTGCATCCTCTCGTACAGGCGTTCTCATGACACAAGCTTCCCTACCCATTTATACTCTGGCTGACGATCTCGTTACGGCGTGTACGACCCAGTCGCGTCTCATTCTCACCGCCCCGACAGGCTCTGGGAAGTCCACGCAGGTGCCGCAGATATTGCTCGATCGCGGCGTGCTCGGAGACGGTGAAGTCGTGGTGTTACAACCGCGCCGGCTGGCGGCACGCCTCCTGGCGGCCCGTGTGGCTGAAGAGCGTGGCTGTGCTCTGGGGTCAGAGGTGGGCTACCAGGTGCGGCTCGAGGGCAAGACCTCGCCAGCGACCCGGATACGCTATGTGACCGAGGGCATCCTGCTGCGCCGCCTGTTAACCTCGCCGCACCTTGACGGGGTGTCAGCCATCCTGTTCGATGAGTTTCACGAACGTCATGTCTATGGCGACGTCACCCTGGCGCGGGCGCGCATGCTGCAGGAAACGACGCGTCCGGATCTAAAATTGGTAGTGATGTCGGCAACGCTCGACACAGGTTTAGTGCACGCGTATCTCGCGCCGTGTCCGATGCTCTCAACTACGGGGCGTCTGTATCCGGTCGAGGTGGAATATCTCTCGCACCCTGTTGATACACGGCGACAGCCCATCTGGGACACGGCTGCTGCCGCTTTCGACCAACTCATGCGCGTTGACGTGGACGGCGATGTCCTGATCTTTATGCCGGGTGCCTATGAAATCATGCGTACCATCGATGCCCTTGGCAATCTCACTGCCGCCCGTGGCTGGACGCTGCTGCCACTGTATGGTGAGCTGCCGCCGGCAGAACAGGACCGGGCGGTGCGTCCGACCTCTGGCCGCAAGGTCGTCGTTGCCACCAACGTGGCCGAGGCCTCCATTACGATTGATGGCGTGCGCGCGGTGATCGATTCCGGCCTGGCGCGGGTAGCGCGTTTCGACCCGCACCGGGGCATCAATACCCTGTATATCGAGCCGATCAGCCAGGCGGCGGCAGACCAGCGTGCCGGGCGGGCGGGACGCACGGCACCGGGGCGCTGTCTGCGTCTGTGGACGGCCCAGGAGCACAGGGGGAGGGCGGCGCATGAGGTATCGGAAATTCGGCGCATCGACCTCGCCGAAATTTTATTAATTTTGAAGGCCCAGGGTATCTCTGAGGTGCTGACGTTTCCATGGTTGGAAACCCCTGAAGAGCCTGCGACAGCCCGCGCCGAGCAACTCTTACGCGACCTCGGTGCTATCGACCCTATTACAGGGCAGAGTACGGCGCTGGGGCAGCGCATGGTGTCGTTCCCAGTGCATCCGCGATACGCGCGCATGCTCATGGCTGGCCATACCTACGGCTGTACCCGTGAAGCCGCACTCATTGCGGCCTTGACCCAGACTCAGGACATGCTGATCCGCCGACCGCCCAGACATATCCAAGAAGCCCGTGAGCGTGTGTTGGGTGACCGGTCCGATTCCGATTTCTTCATCCTCATGCTGGCCTGGCGCTATGCTCAACAGCATGGGTACGGACTCGATGACTGCCAGCGGTTGGGCATTCATGCCGGCGCAGCGCGCCAGGTGACTCCCCTCTTCCAGCAGTTTCTGCACGTGGCAGAGCACCAGGGGCTTACCATTAACGAGCGCAGCGCCAGCCAGGAGGCGATTCGTCAATGCATCCTGACGGCGTTTATTGATCAACTGGCGCTGCGACGTGACGCAGGCACGCTGCGTTGCGATCTGGTGCACGGGCGGCGCGGCGAACTCGCACGCGACAGCGCCGTACGGCACAGCCGGTTGTTCGTGGCCGCGGAGATTGATGAAATCGAGCACGGCAACCGCGAACTCAATGTCATCCTGCGCCTTGCGACGGCTGTGGACGAAGCCTGGCTGATGCAGCTCTTCCCTACGGCGTTCAGCGAGCGCACGGAAGTCGCCTTTGACGCGTCCGGCAAACGGGTGATCAGCAAACAGGTAACGCTCTTTCGGGATTTAGTGCTGAGGACCAAACTGGCTGGTCCCCCCGCGGAGGAAGCGGCAGCCTCTCTTCTGGCCCATGCCATTCTGACCGGGCGGTTTACGCTCAAGCACTGGACGCCGGCTGTCGACCAGTGGCTCTACCGTCTCAATGGCCTGGCCCACTGGTGCCCCGAGCTGGGGTTGACGCCTGTCGGTGAGGCAGAGCGCTTGTTTCTCCTCCAGCAGATTTGCCTCGGGAGCTTTAGTGCGAAGGAGATTGAAGACAAGCCGGTCTGGCCAGTACTCAAGGACTGGCTGGCGCCAGGGCAGGAGACTCTTCTTGAGACCTGCGCGCCGGAACGATTCCTGCTACCATGCGGTCGCAGCGCCCGGATTCGGTATGCTGCAGACGCACCACCGGTGTTGTCCGCCCGCATCCAGGATCTCTACGGCCTTACCCAGACCCCTACCATTGCCATGGGCCGGCAGTCACTGGTGGTGGAGATTCTCGCCCCCAATCAGCGGCCAGTACAGGTGACTCAAGATCTCGCCGGGTTTTGGACGCACACGTATCCTGGTCTGAAGAAGGAACTGCAGAAACGCTATCCGAAACATGAGTGGCGTTGAGAGATGAGGGCAAGGGGAGCGCACAACGCTCCCCACTTCGGCCCAGTCCTGGACCTTTAGAACCTGCCATCCAGTCAGACGAAAGCCCTGGGATGGTCCTTGGCTAGATGGTCAATTGCGTGCATCTCCGGTGACTGCTGGCCGAGCGCAGGCTGCCAGTGTCGGAGGATGCACCACGAGGTACGGAGCATAGCTGCCACACGCTTACGTCGCGCACATGGAGCCGGTGGAGGTGTGTCCTGGGTTGCCTTTTCTACTACTTTTTGGGCTATGCGGTGTAGCATAGGGTTCTCCCCTGCCTCCGCCCACATAGGAGCGCAAAGGCCAGTATAAGGAGTTGCTCCGGACCGCTGGCGGGCTGTACCACAGAACCACTGCGGTTTTGAGCTGCCAGACGTTAAGTGAGCAGGGCATCTCCGATGTTGAACGCTTCGATAAAGCGCTCGAGACCGTGACTGTTGCCGTTCACCAGTTTGCGTGCCAACTTGAGGTGCTTCTCCAGCAAGGCTTCTTTAATCGCTCTTTCCTTGGCTTTCAGGAAACTGCTCAGTAGTTGTGCGGCAATAGCCGGATCATTCGCTAAATCAGGGTGGTCAACGAGTTGCCGGCCCAGACCAAGGGCGGCACTATACCTCTGGTAGTTGGCGCGGCCCATCAGCTGAATAAAGCCGCGACCTTTGAACCTCTCGCCATCGCCGGGTCCGATATTCCCCAGGTCTCTGCGATGATCATACAGATCAAAGGGATGACCGCCTGGTGAGGTATTGAAGCGCGATAGACCTTCACTGAACGGTGCAAAAGCTTCGGTTTCGGCGCGAATCGTCGCCAGCGCCGTGAGCACTATAGGCTTGTCGACCAGCTCATGCTCCACCAGGGCGTCGCAGACAAAGGGCAGGTGCATGCGAATATTCTCCACTGGCGTATGGGGAAACATTGTGCAGACGATAGGCACCGTGACCTCTGGGATGACGGAGGGCAGACTGGTATCGATGACCAGGCCCAACGCACCCTGCGTGCGCGGCCCAGCAATGCCATCGGCTAACAGCCCGGCACTTTTCTGAAAGGCTAGGACGGCCGCCTCAGTAGCCGGGCCAAACCTCCCGTCAATGGGGCCCGGATTGAAACCGAGTTCTTGCAACTGTGCCTGCAGTTTCGCCACGTCTGAGCCTGCAGATCCCTCGCGTAACCCTAACATTGTTTATCCTCCTCTGCTCTCTCCTGGAAGAAGCTGGCGAGTACGCCCACGAGACGACCATAACCATACACAGCTTGCCCGCTGCGAACCTGATTTGTACCTGCGCAAATGTCTGATTCTCGCTGTAAATTGGCTGTAAAAGCCTGTCCTGCGCTGTGCGCTGGTCCAGGTCATCCGCAGGATCAGCCGTGTGGGGCGGAGCCCGCCCCTTTTACACAAGAGGCAAAGGTAGGTCTCTAGAGGTGCCAAACCGAGAATGGTCTGGCGCTGGTAAGAACGTCAGCGGACGATCTGACTCAGAAAACCTTTTCCTCGTTTGCAGACGCCTGGCATAAGGACAGGGCAAAGGTCACAAAACGTGCATCAACATGCGCAGGATCTCCTATGAGTGAGTGCCAACACCGCTCAGAATGATAGGAAGATTGGAGTCTGATAACCTGAGTTTTCCCTGCAAATTGCCCTGGTCATTCCTGCGAATTTGCTGTAAAACACCTGATGCCGTGGAACTGGTGTGCGCTCTAGATTTTGGCTCGGATAGGCCTCGGCAGATATTTCCCTGGCAATTCATCATTGCTCAGCGGAGGCAATATGATCTACCGCTTTGCCGATTGTGCCCTGGACACGCAGCTCTATACCTTGCAGCGGGCGGGCCAGAGTACCCGGCTGGCGCCGAAGGTCTTCGAGGTGCTCTGTTATCTCATCGAGCATCGCGACCGTGTGGTCTCCAAGCAGGAATTGTGCGAGCAGGTGTGGGAGGGGCTGGCGATCAGTGATGCCACTTTGGAGAGCTGCCTGCGTGCGGTGCGTAGCACGGTGGGGGACAGCGGGCGGGCGCAACGCATCATCCAGACGCAGCGTGGCTATGGGTATCGTTTTGTGGCAGACCTGGAACTGCTGCCTGAGGAGTCGTCCCCAGCGGCTCTCCCGCCGGAGGCTGCCCCCCAGCCGTTCCCCTCCCCCCCGGTGGTGCCCGGTGTCCGACCCTGTGCGGCCTGTCATTATACCAATCCGGAGGACGCCACCTTTTGTGCGGCGTGCGGGATGCGCTTGCGCCAGCCCTGTGCCCACTGTGGCCAGGAACTCCTCCTGCCGGCAGCCTTCTGTACGGCCTGTGGGCAGCCTCTTATCGTTCTCTCTGTTCCAGGAGTCGTTGCGGCACCGGCGGCGCCCGAGTCTCCTCAGACCGGAGTGACGCCTACGGACCCGAGAGGGTTCGGTGCGGAGCGCAAGCTCGTCACAGTCCTATGCTGCACTGTGGCCAGCACGGCGGCCGGGGGCACGCGGTTGGATCTCGATACCCTGTACAGCATGATGCAGGAGCTGCACGCGCTCGCGCATGACGTGGTGCGCCCGTACGGGGGGCAGCTGCAGCCCACGGTGGGGGATCGCTTGCTCATCCTGTTTGGGGTGCTGGAAGCCCACGAGGACGATGCCCGCCGGGCGGTGCGCGTGGCGCTCGAACTTCGGCGGCGGTTGCAGGTGCACCAGGAGGAGCGCCTGGGGACGGTGTCCAGTGCCTCCTGGGCGTGCCGCATGGGCCTGCATACCGGGGTGGTGGTGGTGGGGGGGAGACAGGGCGACGCGGAGGTCTCCACCGTGATAGGGGATGTGATATCCGTGGCCATGGGGCTCCAGGAGCAGGCCGGCCCTGGCCAGATCCTGTGTAGTGACGCGACTGCGCGGTTGGTGCAGAGGACAGTGCGTCTCGACGCTGTAGCCCCGGTCCAACTCCCCGGGCAGCCCATGCCCGTGACGACCTATGCCGTCCTCAGCAACCGTGGCCGGCGTGTCCCGGGGTGGGACCGTTGGGGGCGTGTACTGAGTCCGTTCGTGGGGCGGGAGCGCGAGATGGCCACGCTGCACGCCCTGCTGGCCCAGGTGGAAACGGGTCGGGGCCAGGTGGTGGGGGTGGTGGGCGAGCCTGGGATTGGCAAATCGCGCCTTATCTATGAGTTTCGCCAGAGCCTGGAGGGAAAACGGCTGATATACCTCACTGGACAGTGTCTCTCCTATGGCAGTACCACGCCCTACCTGCCGGTGCTGGAACTGCTCCGGCACAACTGTGGCATCCTGGAGACCGACCGCCCTGAGGACATCGCCGCCAAACTCTACCGCAGTCTCCAGGAAGCGGACATGGCCCCGGACGAGTGGGCGCCGGTGCTCCTGCCCCTCTTCGGTATCCAGGAGGAGACGCACCAGTCCGCGGCCCTCAGCCCAGAGGCACACAAAGCCCGCACTCTGACGGCGGTGACGCAGATGTGCCTCAATGGTAGTCGACCCCAACCCCTGATCCTTGAGATTGAAGACCTGCACTGGATCGATGCCTCGTCCGACGAATGCCTGACGGTGCTGGTGGAGCGCATGGCCGGCGCCGCGCTCTTGGTAATGGTAACCTACAGACCCGGGTATCGGCCCCCCTGGATCGACAAGTCGTATGTGACTCAGGTATCGCTCCAGCCTTTGACGCAGTCGGACAGTCTGCGGGTGGTGCAAGCGGTGCTCCCAGGTGCGGCGCAGGCTGCCCCGCTGGTGCCGCAGTTGCTGGCGAAAGCCGAGGGGAATCCCTTCTTTCTCGAGGAACTGGCGCGCACGGTGGCGGAACAGGGCGCTGACGCCTCGTCCTCCACGGTGCCCGATACCATACAGGCCGTGCTGACCGCGCGTATGGATCGCTTACCGGCTACCGCCAAGCACCTGCTCCAGGCCGCGGCAGTCATTGGCAAAGAGGTCGCCTTGCCCCTGTTACAGGCGGTGACTGAAGTATCTGAGGAGGCCATACACCGTGACCTCAGGAATCTACAGACCGCGGAGTTTCTTTACGAGACCTATGCCCTCAGCGCCCCTATGTACACCTTCAAGCATATCCTCACCCAAGAGGTAGCATATCACTCCCTCGTGCGGCGTGCGCGACAACAGTCCCATACACGCGTTGCGCAGGTGCTGGAAGCCCAGTTCCCAGAGATAGCCGAGATGCAGCCTGAACTGCTAGCGTATCACTACACGGAGGCAGATCGAGGTGTGGAAGCTATCCCCTACTGGCAACATGCGGGCCAGCGTGCGATTGAGCGCTCGGCAAACGTTGAGGCCATTAGTCACTTCACGAAAGGACTGGAACTGCTCCAAACGCTCCCGGTCACTGCAGCACGGACCGAGCAGGAACTCGCCTTCCACTTAGCCCTGGGAGCACCACTTTTGATGCTGAAGGGCCAGACAGATCCAGCAGTCGAAGACACCTATAACCGGGCCTTGGCACTATGCCAACAGGTAGGTGATCGGGTCCAGCGTTTCTCGGCCCTGGCCGGCCTCTGGCGCTACTACCTGACGCGCGGTCAGTTTCACAAAGCGCGCGAGTTAGGAGAGCAGGGTCTCGAGTTAGCGGAGAGTATGCACGATCCGGCACTCCTACAAGAGGCCCACACGATGCTCGGCTCAATTTTGCTCTATATGGGCGAACTCCTCACGGCTCGCGAGCACCTCGAACAGAGTGTGACATCCTACGATCCGGTGCGACTACGCTCGCTCACCTATAGTCGCGGCACCGATCTGCGGGTGATATGTCTCTCCCGCCTCTCCTGGGCCTTGTGGATACTCGGGTATCCAGGGAATGCCCTGGCCAGGGTCCGGGAGGCGCTCACGCTAGCGCAGCAGTCATCACATCTGTTCAGTATCGTCTTTGCCAGGTTCTATGCGTCCATGATTCACCAGTGTCGACGCGAGGCACAGGCCACACAGGAGCACTCAGAGGCGGTCATGACGCTTTCCAGTGAACATGGTTTCGTGATGTGGTCGGCAGAGGGGCTGTGTATGCACGGCTGGGCCCTGGCTCAGGAGACGCGCGTTGCAGAGGGGATCGAGCAGATGCGGCAGAGCCTCGCCACCCTGGAAGCTATGGGGGTAGAGGTTGGGCACTCCTCGCTCCTCATGATGCTGGCTGAGGTCTATTGGACCTCAGGACAGAGCGCGGCAGGGTTGCATACACTAGCCGCAGCCCATGCGCTCATGCACAAAAATGCGGAGGGTTATTACGCAGCCGAGTTGGCGCGGCTTACTGGCGAACTCCTATTACAGGAAAGTCAGGGACAAAAGACTGTCGAAGCTGAGCAGCACTTCCAGCAGGCACGCGCCCTGGCGCGTCGCCAACACGCCAGGTCTTTTGAGCTCAGAGCGACAATGAGTCTGAGCCGTTTATGGCAGAGGCAGGGCAAACGCGCTGCAGCCCGTCACATCCTGGAGGAGAGCTATAGCTGGTTTGCCGAAGGGCATGAGACTAAGGACTTACAAAAGGCGAAAGCCCTACTCGAGGCGTTGCAATGAGCCATGTGGCCTGAGGCTGTGTCACGCCATACGGCTGGCCTGGTGAGGAGGAAACCGTGTCACTGGAGTCCGCGAGTGCCTCAAGTGCTGTTGCGCCCCAGCCTTTGTGTATCCCTGCTTTGCTCGCCGGGCAAGCCCATAGGACGCCTGACGCGCTCGCCCTTCTCGCGCCTGGACGCTCGCCCCTTACGTACGAGCATTTGCACCACCATGTGCGCGAGATGGTGCAGAGACTGCGTACGCTTGGGGTGCAACACCATGACCGCGTGGCGCTCGTCTTGCCGAATGGTCCAGAAATGGCCGTGGCATTTCTTACCGTGGCAGCCGCGGCCACCTGTGCCCCTCTTAATCCGGCTTATGGCGCCAACGACTTCGACTTTGCGCTGCGTGATGTAGGTGCTAGCACGCTGGTGCTGCAGGCAGATATCGACTCGCCAGCGCGAGCTGTCGCCCAGGCCCTGGGTATACGTATTGTCGAATTGTCGCCTCAGCCCCAGGCTGCAACAGGGCTCTTCACGCTCACCGATCACGCGCCTCCGCAGGCCGCGCCTCAGGAGTTCGCCCGGCCTGACGATGTCGCGTTGGTGCTCCATACAACAGGCACGACGGCCCAGCCCAAGGGCGTGCTACTGACTCACACCAACGTCTGCGTCTCGGCACGTGACACGTGTCGAGCTCTGGCGCTGAGCGCCAGCGATCGCTGCCTGAATGTGATGCCGCTGTTTCACGCGCATGGTCTCATGGGGGCACTCCTGGCTTCACTGACAGCCGGTGCCAGTGTAGTGTGTACCCCCGGCTTCGTTGCCCCCACCTTCTTTGCCTGGTTAGCGGAGTACTGCCCCACGTGGTACACGGCCGTTCCGACGATCCACCAGGCGATCCTGGCACGTGCTGAAGCGCACCGCGAGACTATAGCGCGCTGTCCCCTACGCTTCATCCGCTCTGGGTCCGCACCCCTGTCACCCGACGTGCTGGTGCAGTTAGAAACGACGTTCCAGGCGCCCGTGATTGAATACTACGGCATGACGGAGGCGACCTCGCAGATTGCCTGTAATCCGTTACCACCTCGCGTGCGCAAGCCTGGTTCGGTTGGTATTGCAGCAGGTCCAGAAGTCGCCGTGGTGGACGAGCATGGCACGTTTGTCCCGGCTGGGGTAAGCGGTGAGATCGTCATCCGCGGTGCCAATGTGATGTCAGGCTATGACCATGCGCCACAAGACAACCACGATGCGTTTCTCCACGGGTGGTTCAAAACAGGAGACCAGGGGTTTTGTGATGCCGATGGGTATTTGTTCCTCACTGGACGTCTCAAAGAGGTCATTAATCGCGGCGGGGAAAAAATCGCACCGTACGAAGTTGAGGCAGTGCTACTGAGCCATCCAGCCGTGGCCGTGGCCGTAGCCTTTGCAGTTCCTGACATCCGCTTGGGCGAGGAGGTGGGCGCCGCCGTGGTGTTACACCCGAACGCTGCCGCGACGGCTACGGACCTGCGCCAATTCGCGGCGACTGGTCTGGCAGCCTGGAAAGTGCCGCGTCACGTTTGTCTCGTGGCAGACATCCCACGCGGCCCAAGTGGCAAGCTGCAGCGACGGCACCTCGCTGAGCAACTCGGCCTGCTAGCCGATGTCCGCGCGCAGCCACCAGCGTTGGGCGACTATACGCCGCCACGCACGCCGCTCGAAGAGATTCTGGTCAGTCTCTGGACCCAGGTGCTGACGGTGGCGCAGGTGGGCATACACGATGATTTCTTCGCGTTGGGCGGCGACTCCATCCTGGCCACGCAGCTCATCGTGCGTGTGCGCGAAGCCATGCAGATCGAGGTGTCGTACTTCAACTTTTTTGAGGCGCCTACGGTGGCCGGGATGGTGCGCAGTATAGAGGAGGCTGAACATACTGCCCTGCACTTGCACATACCCCCGTTACAACCTGTTCCTCAGCAGGGGGCGCTTCCCCTCTCTTATTCGCAGCAGCGTCTGTGGTTCCTCGAACAGATGGGCTTTATCGGGCCGGCGTACACTCTGGTGGATGCCATGCATCTGCATGGCCCCCTGCACATCGTGGCGCTCACCCAGACTTTACAGGAAATTGTCAAGCGCCACGCCATCCTGCGCACGACTTTCCTGGACATCGAGGGTCAGCCGCACCAGGTCATCGCACCGGTCACGCCCCTACCACTGTCCGTGATCGATCTGCGCGCCTTCCCTGCCGACACCCGTGAGACACAAATGTATGCCTGCGCACAGGCGGAGGCACGGCGGTCTTTTGACTTGACCCGGGGACCACTGCTGTACATCACGCTGGTACAGTTGGCCGTGGAAGAGTTTGTACTGCTTCTGAGCATGCATCACATTGTCTCCGATGGCTGGTCGCATGGGGTGTGGTGGCGGGAATTCACTACGCTGTATGAGGCTTTCGCCGCCGGCCAGCCTGTGTCGCTTCCAGACCTGCCGGTGCAGTATGCCGACTTTGCCGCCTGGCAGCGGCAATGGCTCCAGGGTGAGGTGCTCCGCCCCGCACTGGCATACTGGAAGCAACAGCTCGCGGGTGTGACGACATTGCAGTTACCCACAGACTGCCCACGTCCGGCCATGAAGACATTCCGGGGCGCCAGATATCCTCTGACCATATCTGCAACCCTCACGCAGGCGCTCAAACAGCTCGGTCAGCAGCACGGCGTTACCCTGTTCATGACGCTGCTAGCGGCCTTTCAGACGCTCTTACACCGCTACACGGGTCAGGACGATATTGTCGTGGGCTCGCTCAGCGCCAACCGCAGCCAGGTCGCCACTGAAGCCTTGATCGGTTTCTTTGTCAACACCGTAGTGCTACGCACCGACTGCTCTGGCGATCCCAGTTTTGAGGCCTTGCTGGCACGGGTGCGTCAGGTCACGCTGGGGGCCTATAGCCACCGCGAACTACCCTTCGAAAAGCTATTAGAGGAGCTACGGCCACCGCGTGACCTGAGTTATACACCGCTGTTTCAGGTGCTGTTCGTTCTGCAGAATGCTCCGGGAGCCATCCCCGCAGTGCCTGGCCTGCACATAAGCCCCCTGGACGTTGATCCGGCCACGGCGCGTTTCGATCTAACGCTTGACCTCACAGAGACATCGGCTGGCGTGCAGGGCTGGTTTGAATACAGCACAGACGTGTTTGAGGCCACGACCATCGCTCGTATGGCCGGGCATTGGCAGACTCTTCTCGAAGGCATTGTAGCGGCGCCGACACAACGTCTCTCACGGTTACCGCTGTTGCCGGCAGACGAACGCCAGCAACTACTGGTAGCGTGGAATGCCACCCATGTGGACGCGCCACTAGACCAGTGCCTGCATGAGGCGTTTGAAGACCAGGTACAGCGCACCCCCGATGCCATAGCCCTGGTCTGGGCTGACGGTTATTTGAGCTATAGTGAGTTGAACCGTCGTGCCAATCAGGTGGCACACGCGCTGCAGAGCTGGGGTGTGGGGCCAGAAACGCTGGTAGGGCTGTGTGTTGAGCGTTCTGCCTGGATGGTAGTAGGACTGCTGGGTATTCTCAAAGCGGGTGCAGCCTATGTGCCTCTGGATCCTACCTACCCGGCGGAGCGGCTCGCCTTCATGATGCAGGATGCACAGATGCCAGTGGTGCTGTCGCAAGCACACCTGGGGGCATGTCGGCCGGACTCCGATGTCAACATCGTGTATCTCGACTCGGCATGGCCCACCATCGCCCAACACCGTGACGATAACCCGGTCAGTGGTGTAACAGCCGACCAGGTAGCCTATCTGCTATATACTTCGGGCTCAACGGGGCATCCCAAAGGCGTCCTGGGGGGGCACCGCGCTACCATGAATGCTTTGGCCTGGATGTGGCAGGCCTATCCTTTTACCAGTGACGACGTATGCTGCCAGAAGACCTCGATTAGCTTTGGCGATTCCATTCAGGAGCTGCTTGGTCCTCTCCTGCAGGGGGTACGGACAGTCCTCATCTCTGATCTGGTCTTGCAGGATCTGCCACGCTTCGTGCAGACCCTCGCCGCCCACGGTGTCACCCGCCTGCTGCTGGTCCCTTCATTGTTACGGGCGTTGCTCGACACCTGCGACAATCTTCAGGAACGCGTACCGCGTCTGCGGTTGTGGTTTGCCGGTGGGGAGATGCTCACAAGTGATCTCTGGCAGCGCTTTCAAGCGTGTCTGCCGCAGAGTCGCCTGATCAATCTCTATGGCGCCTCTGAAATGTCGGATGACGTGACAGCGTACGACACTGCCCTGCTACATCGGCCAGCAGCGTCTGTCCCGATTGGCCGCCCCATCGCCAACATGCAGACCTATGTGCTCGACCGCCATGGGCAGCCGGTGCCTATCGGTGTCCCGGGGGAATTATACGTTGGGGGGACTGGCCTGACGCGTGGCTATCTCAACCAGCCGACCTTGACTGCAGAGCGATTTATGCCGCACCCGTTTAGTGATACGCCAGGGGCGTGCCTGTACCGGACTGGCGATTTGGCGCGCTACCTCCCAGATGGAAACCTCGAATGTCTTGGCCGCGTTGACCACCAGGTGAAGATTCGCGGTATCCGCATCGAACTTGGGGAAATCGAGACAATCCTCAGCCGCCACCCGGCTGTGCACCAGGCTGTGGTCGCGCTCTACGAGGAGGGCTCTGCGGAGAAGCGCCTAGCGGCGTATATGGTCCCAGCCCAGGACCAGGTCCCCACCGTGCCAGAACTGCGCAGCTTCCTGAAGCAGACACTCCCCGAGGCCCTCGTACCGGCAACATTCGTATGGCTCACAGCCTTGCCCCGGACACCCAGCGGGAAGCCGGACCGTCAGGCCCTGCCATCTCCCGAGGGGGCCCGTCCTGTCCTCGACGTCCCTTTCATGGCGCCGCGTACCCCTGGCGAACAGCAGGTGGCTGCCATCTGGTCTGATCTCCTGGGTATCGCACAGATTGGCATCCACGATAATTTCTTTGAGTTGGGAGGACATTCTCTCCTGGTCACCCAGCTCCTATCACGCCTCGGCAAGGTTCTACCGGTTGACGTGCCACTCGTGTATTTCTTCGCGAATCCTACCGTGGCAGGGCTTGCCAATTATATTGAGAGCACGAGCACGGCGCAGCCACTACGCCCGGGGCGCACGATTATGCCTGTATCGCGGCAGCAGGCCTTACCGGCCTCTGTGGCTCAAGAGCGCATCTGGGCCGTCGCACAAGTGCTGCCTGGAGCTCCCTTCTTCAATACAACTTATACGGTACGTCTCATAGGTGCGCTCCAGACAGAGACACTCGAACAGAGTTTCAACGAAATGATGCGACGCCACGAGGTCTTGCGGACTACCTTTGCCTCTGTTGATGGACAGCCTGTGCAGATCATTGCCCCGCACGCATGCGTCGCTCTCACCGGGACAGACCTGCGTACTGTGCCTGCCGACGCCCGCCAGAGCGCCGCGCAGCAAATGGCCGCTGCAGAAGTCCGGCGCCCCTTCGACCTGGAACAGGGGCCACTCCTACGCGTCCACGTGTTGCGTCTGGACGAGCAGGAGTATCACCTCATGGTGACGCTACACCACATAATTAGTGACGGCTGGTCGCTAGGGGTTCTGGTGCATGAACTCGGTATCTTGTACGACGCCTACGCCGCTGCAGAACCCTCACCCTTGCCAGCCTTGCCCATCCAGTATGCGGACTTTGCATACTGGCAGCGGCAATGGCAGCACAATGCAGTGCTGCAAGCGCAACTGACCTATTGGCACCAGCAGCTCTGTCCCCCTCTGCCCGTCCTGGAACTGCCCACGGATCACCCTCGGGGAAGTGACCTGAGCTTCCACACGGCACGCCAGAATGTGGTGTTTCCCAAGGCATTGTGCGACGCCCTCACACATCTTAGCTCGCGAGAACACAGTACGTTGTTCACCACGCTTATTGCAGCCTTCAAAGTGCTCCTGTACAGTTATACGCAACAACAAGACCTACGGGTTGCGACTTTCGTCGCCAATCGACAGCGATGGGAAACCGAGGCATTAATTGGTCTCGTAGCTAACACCGTGATTTTACGCACCGATCTGGGTGGTAACCCTACGTGTCAGGAGGTCTTGCATAGAGTCCGGGCGACGACGCTGGCAGCCTATGCGCATCAGGACATCCCCTTTGAAGAACTTGTCCAGACGCTGGAACGCGAACGCAGTCTTGAGCGCCAGTCGTTGTGTCAAGTTATGTGCGTTTTCCAGAATGCTATGCTGCAACCTGTGCAGTCCGCTGCCCGGACGTTGAGTTTCCTGGAACTTGATGAGGGGCCTGTGATGCCCGATCTATCACTCACCGCCTTAGACATCATTCTGGTCCTGCGAGAAAGACCGCAAGACCAGGGACTCGCCGTGACCTGTGTCTATAAAACAGCGTTGTTCGAGGCGGTCACGATCCAACGGCTCCTCGCAGATTTCCAGCAGGTACTTGAACATTTCGTGGTCCAACTGGAGCAACCACTCTCAGCTGTACGTACTCTGCTGGGCGTGCGCAATCTTAATACCTAAGGCTTCTGTGAGCCTAGACGATTTATATATCGAAGTAATTGTACTCCCCCCTATGGAGGATAATAACCATGTGTGATGCCTCTTTTATTCCATTACAGCAGCTTAAAGATTTACTGGACAATCATCCCAGAGAGCTGACACAGGAAGATTATATATCTCTTAGAGACAAGATTGAAAGTGATGATGAGATTAATCAAACTCTTGAAATCCTTGGTGGATCTCGCCCAAGATTGCCCGAAGGAGTGTTATCTAGAGCTCTAAGGGACAATAAGACATTTGAGAGAAAACTTATTGAGTATGCCCAACAGCAAATAAAATATACCGACCCTCAAGTTATTTCTATTTTGAGGACCCGTGCTGAGACTTTCCTTGATGCGTTACCTTCACCTCAACAAAAAACTCAACAGGAGATTCTCAAGGATCGCCTCATGGCCATAGAGCGTCACCTGGCAGGCTACTGTGCCACCTGGATTCTTGATATTGGCTTGAAAGCAAGCTTATTTGCTGCCATTGCCGAAGCTGCGCCAATTAGTATCGAGGATCTGAGTTGGAAACTAGAGCTGGCCCCACTCTATGTCGAGGTATGGTGCAAAGCTGCATATGGACTCGAATTACTGGATGTCGACTTGTCAAGCAGCCCACCCAAACGCTACACGCTCGCTCCGGGGATGCGAGAGTTGCTACTCGATCCTACGAATCCGATTTCTATGCGTTTTGACATCGCGTTTAGTACTATTTTGCATCAGGATTTTCTTGCCTTTCCTAGATACCTTCGTACCGGCGCTACCTGGCCCCTGGAAGACCGTCCTGCGGAACTGCACAAGTTATACGTGGAAGCGACGCGGGATGATTATCCTGTCATCACAGATGTTATTCTTCCTGCCATGGACCAAAACGTTGAAGATCTAAAGTGTAAGAACATTACCATACTGGATGTCGGCACCGGAGCCGGTTTCGCCTTAGTCCACTATGCCAAGACCTTTCCACAGGCAAAGGTTGTTGGCCTGGACATTGATCCGTCCCGTGTAGCGGAGGCCCAGCACACGGTCCAAGCGGCGGTTACTACCCCTGACCTCTCCAACCACGAAATCGAAGTACGCTGCCAGGATGTCAACACACTCGAAGACGAAAATATGTATGATTTAATCGTTATCAACCTGGTCTTATATCAAATACACTTCTCAGAATATACAAAGTTGTTTGAGCGCCTCTATAAGGCCCTCAAGCACGGCGGTATCGTAGTGATTGCTGAATACAACTTTCCTCCCTTAGCCCCAGAGCGCACATACCGCTTCCCAGGATATCAGGCATTCCTCAGTCACCTCTTGCACTTCGCCCTGATTGGGGCCACTTTAACGCCAGCTGAGAAATTAGTCGAGTTGCTCCAGGAACAGCACTTCGACGTTGTGCGTGGTGCTGCCATACATCATCCACTGGAGGAACGCCAGGTGATCGTAGCCAAGAAACCCTGAGCCAGCGCCAGGCATGCAGGAAGCGGGAGACCGCTTCCACCGTCTTAGCTGCAAACGTTTCCTGTGGTTTTAAGATCATTCTGCCACCAGAGCGACCTTCCCATAGCGCCGGTCGAGCAACCCCTCTGGCGAAGCGCTGTAGCCCGTGAGCGTCCGGTCCGCATAGTGCAAACGCCAGCTCAGCATCTTCTGGGCGTACTCGAGC
>Ga0081455_10001037_pt1 | contig 35079 bp, 23 predicted proteins | sample TabmetS3T2R1_FD_70207 | JGI IMG/M metagenome (GOLD analysis project Ga0081455, IMG submission 70207) | Tabebuia heterophylla rhizosphere microbial communities from the University of Puerto Rico - S3T2R1 | ecosystem: Host-associated > Plants > Roots > Rhizosphere ...
CGCGTGCCCCCGCCTCGAGCCACGTACTGTGGGCTTGCGCCGCCATCTTTACCATCGCCCTGCGGCCGGCATTTGCCGCGACGGCCGCCGAGCAAGAGCTCCTTGCGTCCGAGAAGCAGCGCTTGGAGGCCACCGTTCACCACGACATCCCGGCGCTGCGCGCCATGCTGGCAGACGACCTGACCTATGTTCATTCCAGCAGCATCAAGCAGACGAAGCAGCAATTCCTCGACGCCCTGGCCGTCAGCAAATTGAAATTCAACTCGTACTCTACCGAAGCTCTCACCATTCACGTCAGCGAGACGGTGGGCGTGACTCATGGGATCTATAGGTACGCGATTGATGGAGGCGCGCCCGCCTCAGCGTATTACACAGCGACTTATGTGAGGGTTGACGGGCGCTGGCAGCTCGCCGGTTGGCAGACGACGCTCATCAGGCCGACAAACCCATAGTCGCAGCGCTCGATGAGGAAATCTTTTCTGCAAGCGGGACCGGCCTGAACGAAACGGTTCAGGTCTCTCGTGTCGCGACGGAAGAGCAGATTGCAGCTGCCGTTCGCTCGTTGTCGTTGCTGCAGCCGATGCGTACGCGGGTTTCGGGCGACTCTACGGAGGCCGGCTCGAAATCGACGACAACGCCACCGAGCGCGCCTTGCGCGCCGTCGCCCTCGCAACCAGAGGCTCATCTGCGCTACGTGCTCGAGCGGATCGCCGATCATCCCATCACCGAGATCAACCCACTCCTTCCGTGGAGCGTAGCCGCGGGGTTCCCCGCGCTTCGGCTCGCAGACCAATCAATCCGTCAATGCGGCCCTGACCGGGCGGTGATGCCTTTTCGGCCACCGATTCCCGATCTCCAGCCCCGGCTTTGGTGCCCGCTCTGAAAGTCGATGAGTCGATGGGTCGCCCGGGTCCCTCTCGGCACGTAGTGGCGATCTTGGCCAACAGGGGATTCGAGGCGAATGGCACGCCCGCCGGATTCGTCTCAAGTAACTTATTGATTATGCAGTAATTCTGGAATTGCTTTGTCTTTGAGGTGAAGGCGCTGCCACGGGGTGCCGCCATTCGCGGTATCAATGCCCGCACACGGATGGAAGCGAGGTGAACCTGCCCGATTCGGCAAGGAACACACGAGGCCATCAGAGATTGTCTTGCTCACTCCTCGGCGAAGAGAAGAGAGCTCTGCGCACAGCCCGCGCAAATCCCGGCCTGCGGTGCGGCTACGATGACATTTTCGCCACAACGCCTGAAATAGATGGATTCCGAGAGCGCAAGAGCTCTTGCACGAGACTGCGTCGGGACTCCGGGCTCACCTTCGTATTCGGATTGGCGCATCCAGATTAATACGCCTCCCCACGGGATCCGCGGCAATTGATTGTAAAGGCCTTTACAACCAGCTTGTCTGCGTAGTTGGCCGGCGGTAGCATCCTTCACGCCGCTGGCGATACCACGACTTTCATGCCGCGCACTTCGGCGCCCACGAGGCTGTTCGTCGCTGCATGCTGAGTGTGGTTGAAATAGCGGTTTACGTGGGAGGATCGTGCACGTCGCCGACGTGGCTACCTCCTTTGACAAGAACGAGTTGGGCGTTTGGGTCCCAACGCAGGAGGGGGGAATATCCATGTCTAGATCATCCAAGTCAGCGCTGCCCCAATCGGCCGTCGGTCTCTGGGTCGGCGCCAGCATGCTCACGTTGGCCTCGGCCGCTTCGGCGCAGACGGCCAGCACCCCGCCGCCGGCGGAGAGCGAATTGGACGTCGTCATCGTGACCGCCAACAAGGTGGCCGAGCCGGTGCAGAAGGTCGCGCAGACGGTGAACGTCGTCACCGCGCAGACGATCTCCGATCTGCATGTCCAGAACATCATCGAGTTGAATAATGTCGTCGGCGGTTTGTCGCTGACCATGACCAGCCCCAGCGAGCAGTCCATCTCACTGCGCGGCATCAAGATGGTCAACGGCACCCCGACTTCGAACACGGTCGAGAGCTATCTGAACGAAGTTCCGATCAGCACGATCGACGCGTTGGGGGCGACGCTCGACATCGGGCAGGTCGAAATTCTGAAAGGCCCGCAGGGTACGCTGCGCGGCCGGCCCTCTCCGTCGGGTGCGATGACCATCGCGACGCAGAAGGGCAGCTTCACCGACTATACGGGCTATGCCGAAGTCACCGGCAGCGATCACGAGGGTCGCAGGGCGGAGGCCGCTTACGGTGGTCCGATCAGCGACACGCTGGCGTTCCGCGTCGCAGGCCTTTACGACCACAACGGTCTCACGCAAGTGAAGTCCATCGGCAACGGCAAAGACGATTTCCAGGAAACAACGATCGGCCGCGCCACTCTTGACTGGGCGCCATCGGATCGGTTTTCGACCGACCTCATGCTGCAGTACTCGAGTCAGAAGGGCGATTTCTATCGCCAGTCCTATGGCACGCCGCCTTGCGCTGGCGCTTTCCCCGCTCCGCTCAACACCGTGAGCTCGGTCGGCTGCGGCCTGACGCTCTCTGTGGAAGATAAAATCGCGCTCAATACGACCCCCAATCCGAACCATTATTACGGCACGTTGGGAACTCTGACTGCGCGTTACGCGCTGACGGATCGCCTCGATCTCAATTACGTCGGCGGCTACAACTACAATACTTACTACAACAACCTGAGCTTTGACTTCGCCGGCGTAGGCAATCAAGTCCCCGGCGGCCTGACTTTCCTCGACAACACCGCCAAGACGAAAACGATCAGCAACGAACTGCGCCTCCAGTCAAATGGCAACGAGGTGTACAACTTCACCTATGGGGTGTTCGCGTCGCACCAGCACCTCGACGGCGTGTTTCGCATCCCCCCCTTCACTCCTCCGGGCGGGCAGCTGACCGACAACACGACCAAAGATTTCGGGATCTTCACGAACCAGCGCTTCGCACTCACCGCGAAGGACAATATCCAGGTGGGCGTTCGGTATTCGAAAACCACGCTCGAGTCGGATCAACCGACGCGCGATTACAATTCCACCACCGGCAATGCGAGCTATCAGCACCAGTTCACGGACGACGTGATGGGCTACGTATCCTATGGCACGGCCTTCCGGCCGGGGTCGGCCAACTCGCAACCGCCTCCGCAGGCGTCGGCGGCTCTCCCGCGCAGCCTGGGCAATTTCGACGAAGAAAAATCCAAGTCCTACGAGCTCGGGTTCAAGTCGCAATGGTTCGACAAGCGCCTGACAGCCAACCTGGCGGTGTTCGACCAGAAATATAACGGCTACATCTCGCAGCAGTTCAACGTCGCCTGTACCGGCGTGCCCAGCACGACGGGCTTGGCGTTCGCCACGGACACGGGTCTCGCGAACGGTACCAATTGCTTCGGCACCATGCGCGGCAACGGCGATGCCGAAAGCAAGGGTGTTGAGCTCGAGCTCCACGCGAGGCTGACGGACAAGTGGAGACTGAGCGGCATCTATACCTACACGGATGCGAAGTACTCCAACGCCGTCCTGCCCTGCAACGACTACAACGGCGACGGCGTTACGGATACGAACGGCACGCCGATGGTTCAGCCAGGCCGGTTTGTCAGCCTGTGCAGTTTGAACACGCCTTTGGGATCACTGCCCAAGGTGAGTCTGACGTTCGCTACCGATTACGACCTGCAGTTCGGCAGTTTGCCCGGCTACGTTCGCGCCAACTCGTTCACGCGGAGCAGCTCGTACTTCCCACAGACGGGCACGACCTTCTCGGGCTATACGACGGTGAACGCGACCATCGGCCTGCTGAGCCCCGATCGGAAGTGGGACTTCAACGTCTGGGTCAAGAACTTGTTCGACATCGTCCGCCAAGACACCGATGGTGGCGCTTGGAATGTCGGCCCGTACTACTCCGGGGTACGTCTCGGCACGGTCACCAACGATCGTGAGATCGGCGCGACTCTGCGCGTGAACTTCTAAGACTCAAGCCTTCCTTGCGAGCAACTCAGGCTGATTGGCGACAACGCCAATCAGCCTGATTTTTTTTGTGCCCCTCCGGTTGACGCCCTCGTTGCCGCGTGCCGACGGCGATGTCCGTACAAATAGAGCTCGGTCTCGGTGGAAGCAAGGCGCCGGGTGAGCCCGCAGCGCCACGCGCATTCTGGCTCCAAAGCCCTGTAAAACCAGCACTTAATGCTCGGCGACGCACTTCCGGTGCGACTCGATTTGACAGCCACCGGTGCCGTAAATATCTTGTACGGACCTATTCTGCAGACCGGCCGAAGCGCCCCATGGCCACTGATCAAGCTGCGAAGCCGGGGCCGATCGAGTCCGGCGAAGAGCAGCAGCTGCTCGAAGCCATCGAGCGGTGGGTGGCTCGCGAAGTCAGGCCGCGGGTGCTCATATACGACCACGCCGACCGCTATCCCCACGAGCTCGTCGAGCAGATGAAGGACCTGGGCCTGTTCGGCGCAACGGTGGGTGTCGAGTATGGGGGCCTCGGCCTTCCCGCAGTGACCTATGCCCGAATGGTCATGCACATCTCCGCGGTCTGGATGGCAATCACCGGCATCTTCAATTCTCATCTGATGCTGGCGCTGGCCATCGAGAAATTCGGCACCGCGCGGCAGAAATCCGCGTGGCTGCCTCGGCTGGCGAGCGGGCAAGTGCGCGGCGGTCTCGCGCTGACCGAGCCCAATGCCGGCACCGATCTGCAAGGCATTCGCATGACGGCGCGCCGGGACGGCGATCACTACGTACTGAACGGGACCAAAACGTGGATCACGAACGGAATCGAGGGATCCTGTTTCGCACTGCTGGTGAAGACCGACCCCGAGGCGGTCCCGTGTCACAAGGGCATGAGTCTCTTCATCGCACCCAAACAGGCGGGGCTCACCGTCAGCAAGAAGTTCGAGAAGCTCGGCTACAAGTGCATCGATTCGGCCGAGCTCACCTTCGTCGACTACCGCGTGCCGGCTCACTATCTGATCGGCGAAGTCGAAGGGCAGGGGTTCTACCAGGCAACCGGGGGCCTCGAGCTCGGGCGCATCAACGTCGCGGCGCGCGGTGTGGGAATTGCGGAGGGCGCGCTCAAACTGGCAACGGAATACGCGCAGACACGGACGACTTTCGGAAAGCCGATCTGCGAGCACCAGGCCATTCAGCTGAAGCTTGGTGAGATGGCCACGCGTGCGCGTGCCGCGCGGCTGCTGACGCTCGATGCCGCGCAGGCCTTCGATCGCGGTGAGCGCAGCGATCTGCAGGCGGGTATGGCGAAGTTCTTCGCCTCGGAGGCGGCTCTCGAGAACGCAACGGAATCGATGCGTATCCACGGCGCGTATGGATACTCGAAGGAGTACCACATCGAGCGTCTCTATCGGGATGCACCGCTCACCTGTATCGGAGAAGGGACGAACGAGATGCAGCGAATCATCATCGCGCGCCAGTGGATCAAGCGAAACCCGGTCACATGAGCGCGATCGCACCGCTGGCAGGTATCCGCATCCTGTCCTTGGAGCAATTCGGTGCCGGTCCCTACGGCACGATGTTCCTCGCGCATCTCGGGGCGGAAGTCATCAAGATCGAGAACCCTGCCGTCGGCGGAGATCCCGCCCGATACACGGGTCCCTATTTGCTCGGTGAGGCGGACAGCCAATATTTCCAAACCTGGAATCTGAACAAGCGCAGCGTGGCGCTCGATGTGAAATCACCTTCCGGACGCGCACAGTTTCTGGAGCTGGTGGCCTCTGCCGATGCAGTCGTCAACAACCTGCGCGGCGACCTGCCGGTGAAGCTCGGTCTGGACTACGCGTCGCTCTCGAGAATCAAGCCGCAGATCGTCTGTCTGCACATTTCGGCCTACGGTCGCGACAACACTCGGGCCTCATGGCCTGGATACGACTACTTGATGCAGGCCGAGTCCGGGCTCATGGATCTGACCGGCGAGCCCGACGGCCCGCCTTCGCGCTTCGGCGCGCCCTCGATGATCGATCACATGACCGGCATGACCGCGATGGTCGGCCTGCTCGCGGCGTTACTCGGGGCGCGTGCAGGAGGCAAGGGCTGCGATGTCGACTTGAACTTGCTCGATGTGGCACTCCATCAGCTGGGCTATACCGCGATCTGGTACCTCAATGAAGGACTCGAGCCGACACGGCAGCCACGCAGTGCGCATTTCTCCGTCGCGCCCGTGCAAACCCTCGCAACGCAGGACGGCTGGCTCTTCATCATGTGCATGACGGACAAGTTCTGGCGCGCACTGCTGGATGCGATCGGACGATCCGAGCTGCAGGCGGATGCTCGTTTCGCCACCCATCGCGCTCGCTTTTCGAATCGCGAGGCACTCACGCTCGAGCTCGAGGACTCGCTGCGCCGCCATCCCAACAGTTACTGGCTCGCGAAGCTCGAAGGGCTGCTTCCAGTCGCTCCGGTGCTGGACGTGGCGACTGCTCTCGATGCGGCGTTCGTTGCCTCCAGCGGGATCATCCAGAGCGTGCCGCATCCCGACAAAGCGGACCTGCGTGTGCTCGGCAATCCACTCAAGTTGAATGGCGAGCGGATCGGGCTGCGGGTCTGCTCGCCGCTCGGCGCCGACAACGCGGACGTGCTCGGGCGTGAGCCGCCGCAGCGAATGGCGGAAGGCTGAGCGATGAAGCTCGACGGCATTCGGGTTCTCGACTTATCGGTGTTCTTGCCCGGACCGTATCTCACGCTCGCGCTCGCGGATCATGGCGCGGAGGTGATCAAGGTCGAGGCGCCCGAGGGCGATCCCGCTCGCCGGATAGGCCCAACGGAGGGTCCGAGCACAGTCCTCTTCCGTAACGTCAATCGCGGCAAGAAGAGCATCGTGCTCGACTTGAAGAGCGGCGACGGGCGCGAGGCGCTGTTGAAACTCAGCGAGACGGCGGATGTGTTCGTCGAGGCCTTCCGACCAGGCGTGGTGGAGCGGCTGGGTGTGGGCTATGACGCCGTTCGCGCGCGCAATCCGCGAATCGTCTATTGCTCACTCAGCGCATTTGGTCAGACCGGACCTTATCGCACGCGTCCCGCGCATGATCTCGCCGTCGAGGCGCTGAGCGGTCTGTTGAGCGTCACCCTGGGAAGCGATGGTGCGCCGGCGATTCCGGGAATTCCGATCGCGGATATCGTGGCGGGGTTGCAAGGGCTTGCCGGCGTGCTGATGGCGCTGTTCCGTCGCGAGCGTACCGGAGTCGGCGACTATCTCGATGTCTCGATGCACGAGTCACTCGTCGCCGCCTTGCTCAATGTTCTCGGGCCGACCCTTGCGGAGAATCGTCAACCCGTCGTGCGGCACGAGCGCACCACCGGCGGATCGGCGTTCTACCAGATCTATGCCACGCGCGATGGACGACACGTTGCGCTCGGCGGTCAGGAGATGAAGTTCGTTCACGCACTGCTCGAGGCGCTCGGCCGCGCGGATCTTGCGCCGCTTTGCGAGCGGGGGCCCGGTGCTCATCAAGCTCCTCTGATCGCCTTCCTGAAAGAGACGTTCCTCAGTCGCACGCGAGAGGAATGGGACCGTTGGCTCTCGGGTCTCGACATCTGCTACGGCGTCGTCAACACGTTGCCCGAGGCCCTGGCGGACCCGCATCTCGTAGCTCGAGGGGACCTGGTAACCGATGCGCTGGGCCGGCGTCACATCGCACCGGCGATCCGCTTTCGCGAGGAACCTTCGCGGCCAAATCTCGTCGAGCCCGCGCTGGGGGCACACAACAGCGCACTGATCGACGACGCTCCGGCGACACGAGTGGGATGACAGTCATGATGAAGAATGTAGAAGCCAGTGGCCCCTCGCGATATCGCGAGAGCTTCGGCCGATGCTACGAGGACTTCACGGTGGGTGATGTCTATGAGCACCGCCCCGGCCGCAGCATCACGGAGACCGACAACACCTGGTTCACGTTGCTGACGATGAACACCCACCCGCTGCACTTCGACAAGGCGTACTGCGCGAAGACTGAGTTCGGCAAGCCCCTCGTCAATAGCTGTCTCACGCTCTCGATCGTCGTCGGCATGAGCGTGCGTGACGTCAGTCAGAAAGCCATCGGCAATCTCGGGTGGAACGAGATCAAGCTCACCGCGCCGGTGTTCGTCGGCGACACGATCTATGCGGAATCGACGGTTCTCGCCAAGCGCGAATCGAGCTCTCGCCCGACGCAAGGCATCGTCACGGTGCGCACACTCGGGAAGAAGGCGGACGGTACCGAGTTCATGAGCTTCGAAAGAACCATGCTGGTTCCCAAGCGCGGGCACGCGATCGAAGACTGAGCGGATGGGTCACGATGAGTCACGAAGAAGTTCTGATCGTCGGAGCAGGTCCTGTCGGCCTGCTGAGCGCGCTCGGGCTCGCACAGACTGGAGTCGAGGTCACCGTCATCGAGCGTGAGCCCTACATCGTGGATTCGCCGCGCGCCAGTGTCTATCACTGGACGGTACCGTCACTGGAGCGAGAGGGGTTCGCGCTCGCGCGCCAAAGAACCGCTGTGCGGGATTTTCACGACCCGCAGGAAGTCCAAAGCGTTTATCTGCCCGAGCTGCAGCGCTTCCTCCTTCACTACATGGGTGCCGTTCGCGTGTCGCTGCTCAAGGCGGGCGGTCTGGTCCGCTACACCGAGCGATCATCGCGCTACGGCACCGGCGTCAACACTCGCCCCGCGCGGTTTCCTCATGTGGACTTCACCGAGCGAACCGGCCCCGGTCTCGTCGAAGACGTCTTCGGTGCGCCCAAAGAGGAGTTGAAGCCCGGCGAGCGGATCATCGGCTTGAACATCTGGAGGCCGATATCTGCTCCACCTCAGGATGTGCCACTCGCCGTGTGCGACGCGCGTACCGTCGACAGACGAGACCTCATTCCCGCGGACGGCGTCTATGATGTGGGCCAACCGGAAACATGGATGGAGCTCGAGGCGTTCGTCGTCGCGCACAATCCTGCGCATCGTTGGCGCTACTTCCGCGATATGCAAGCGGACGAAGTGCTTCTCTTCAGGTCTTACGACAGCGGGCCGGGCTGGCAATCCGGCGTACCTCATTCCGCCTTCGATGATCCGATGTGTCCTGACGGAGTGCCCGCCCGCATGAGCATCGAAGCGCGGGCCATCGTCGTGATGGGACGGTGAAGTGTCTTGGCAGACGACGTTCTAATCGTGGGAGCAGGTCCTGTCGGCCTGCTCAGTGCGCTCGGTCTCGCCCGGGCTGCCGTCAAGGTAACGCTCCTCGAGCGTGAGCCTTACATCGTCGATTCTCCGCGCGCAGTCGTCTATCACTGGGCGGTGCTCGAGGGCCTCGAAAAGCTGGGCCTGCTCGAGGATGTGAAGACGCTCGGCTTTCTGAAGCAGGACTACAGCTACCTGGTCTTCCGTACGAAGGAGCGTATTTCCTGGTCGCTCGAGGCTTTGTCCGGCCTGACACCCCATCCTTACAACGTTCATCTCGGCCAGAACAAGCTCGCGGAGCTCGCTGGGTCGTGTAGTGCTGGCCGGAGACGCTGCGCATGTGACGAATCCCACCGGCGGACTCGGTCTCACCTCCGGGCTGTTCGACATGTTCGTTCTCTACGAGGCATTGGCGGCGATCGTCCACGGTGATGCGAAAGAGTCGATCCTCGATCGCTACTCGGACGAGCGCCGGCGTGTCTTTCTCCAGTTCGCCTCCCCGCGGGCCACTGAGAACAAGCGCCTGATCTATCACTCCACGGATCCGGCTCGATTGGAGGTGGATCTGAAGCGCCTGCGGCGACTGGAAACCGACAAGGACTTCCTGCTTCAGAGCGTCACGTTCACGCGGCAGCTGCAAACGCCTTCGCTGCTGGGCGGTTGAGACGAGGACGCGCAGATGCGATCCTTGACGGCAACCGCGCGGACGAGCTGATGTGAACGCCAAGCGACTCAAGAAAAAGCGTGCGCCGATCCTGCCCAAGGAATCGCTCCAAAATCGCGCCAAACGCGCTTCGGTCCCGCAGATGTCGGAAGCCGAAGAGCCTCTTTATCGCAAGGTCGTTCAGACGCTGAAGCGCGAGATTCTCGGCGGGCGCTATCCCGTCGGGACTCAATTGCCCACCGAAGGGGAGCTCACGGAACGCTTTGACGTGAGCCGGCACACGATCCGCGAGGCGCTGAGGCAGCTTCGCGACGATGGGCTCGTCACCTCGCGCCAAGGCTCCGGGACCACGGTGCAGCCGCTGGGTTCGCCGCACCACTATGTGCATCAGATTGCCTCCATCGACGATCTGGTCATGTATGCGACCGGCACCCAATATCGTGCCGAGGCGAGTGCGATCGTGACGGCCGATGCGCGGCTGGCCGAACGTTTGGGTGGAGGAGCTCCCGGCCAGAAATGGCTGCGAATAGAGGGCTACCGTTATGGCCCCAATCGCGAGCTTCCGATCTGCTGGACCGAGGTGTTCGTTCATTCCGCGTACGCCGGCGTGGGCATGCTGCTGGGCCGCCGGCCGGGACCGATCTATGGATGGATCGAAGAGCAATACGGCGAGCGCATCACGGAGGTCGAGCAACTCCTGCGAGCGTGCCCTGTGCCCGATGCGATCGCGTCGACCTTGCAGGTGGAGCCGGGCAGCACTGTCGTCGAAGTCCGCCGCATTTTTCGCATTGGCTCCGGTGCAGTCGCCGAAGTGTCCTTCAACCTTTATCCGGCCGAACGCTTCACGTTCTCGATGACGATGCGGCGAGCGAGAAGCTGAAGCGGTCTCCGGTCACGCGAAGAACGCGAACGCACGCGCCTCGACGCTGGCGCGCGGCGCACACCCCGGCGGTGCGGACGGATCATCGAAGGCGGTATGAGGCAGTCTTGCGGGCCGCGTGACATCGAAGTCGTAGCCCTTGAAGACCAGTACTTCGTCGATCCTCATCTGGGAGAAGTAATACCACCGATGTGCCGGGTTGTATCGGCACATGCTGTACTCGAAGGATTGAGGTTTACCGCCATACACTTCGCCCAGGATCGTGTCAGCCGTAATCAGATCGTCCCGTGACACGCTCCGAACATCCGTGATCGCAAGCGGCACATCCTGAGGCGGATCCGAGAGCGCGCGCCAAGTCTGATAGACCACGATCCGCCGATAGCGCGACAGCACCTCTTCGGCTTTCGCAACCTGAGGCAGAAAATGCTCTCGGGCGGACGTGTCCGTGTAATCGCCGTGCACGAAGCGTGCGGCCGGTGCCGTGTTGGCGGCCCAGGACGCATTCGCGCGATCGACAAAGCGCACGATCGGACCCGGGGAAGCGCGGACTTCGTCGGCGCCGCTCAGCTGCTGCACCAGAGCGGCAATTTCTTCGAGGTAGCGATCGTGAACCTGGTCCACATCGCGAAAGTCCGACACCTTCGTCGGCTGCTCCGCCAGTGTGAATCCTTCGCGCTCGAGAGAGGGGAGCGCCGCAAGAGTGCGCGCATCGGTGATCGGTACGACACGCGGATCCATGACCAGATTCGTTCGGCCGGCGACGGCGGGATAGAACGTGGGCCGCTCGGTCATGGGGCCTAGATAGTTCAGCGCGGCTTGGACGATTCGCACGGCCGGCGAGCCCTTTTGTAGCGCCTTGACTGCATCAATTGTCGACGCCAATACTTGTCCGGTCAAGTTGAGAGCCGATCTGCGACGCGCGTTGGAGCCGGTGACTGGTCCGATGAAATCCGTACGACCTGCCGACCTGCATGCCACCGTGGCACGACTGCGCACCTTCTCTGCAAGAGGGCAGGCATCTTCGAGATCGAGAATCACAGCGTCTGCGTCGAGCGTCAGCGCTTTCTCGATGCGGCGTGGGTGATTGCCGGGAGCGAACAAGAACGAACGAAACAAGCTCATGCAGATCCTGAGCGCACGGCTCGTGTGACGCTCAAAGTTGTCCGTATAAGCTAGGGTGGCGGCAATACAGCGTCAAGCGCGGGGCAGCACTGCGAACGCCAGTTCGTCGCGCGGCGCGCCAGCGGATGCCGGTGGATGGTGTGCGCAGCGCGGTGCCTTGCTTTCGAGGAGTGCGAGTCCGTAACGCTCCAGGAGGCACAGATCGAGCCTGGGGGCGGGGGATCGTGTATCATTCGCCGCCGTTTTTTGGGCGACCGGCAGGAGTGCTCGGACTGTCCGCGGGGATCCGTAACCCATTGATTACGCTGACCCTGTATCCAGGATGCGAGCCGGATCGCGAAGCGTGACCCGCGGCAATGGCGGCGCGAAGCGCGCCGCAAGCGTACGCCGGAACGCCGGCTGAGAGTTTTGACCCTTGGCTACCAGCGAAACAATGGCGCTCTTTGCAGGCAACGCGAACCCGACGCTTGCGCACGACGTGGCGAAGCACCTGAACACGCCGCTCGGTCGCGCGTACGTGGGTCGCTTCAGCGACGGCGAGATCAGCGTGGAGCTCATGGAGAACGTGCGCGGTCGCGACGTCTTCATCCTGCAGTCCACGTGTCCGCCGGCGAACGACAACGTGATGGAGCTGCTGATCATGGTGGACGCGTGCCGCCGCGCGTCCGCAGCGAAGATCACCGCCGTGGTGCCCTACATGGGCTACTCGCGGCAGGACCGCCGCATGCGCGGCAGCCGTATGGCCATCGCGGCGAAATTGGTGGCGAACATGCTGTCGAGCGCGGGCGTCACGCGATTGCTCACGATCGATCTGCATGCGGAACAGATTCAGGGCTTCTTCGACATTCCGGTGGACAACGTGTACGCGTCCCCGGTGCTGCTCGGGGATGCGTGGAAGCAGGGTTACCGGGACATGATCGTCGTGTCTCCGGACGTCGGCGGCGTCGCGCGTGCGCGTGCGCTCGCGAAACGCCTCGACGACGCGGATCTCGCGATCATCGACAAGCGCCGCCCGCGCCCGAACGAGTCGAAGGTGATGAACATCATCGGTGAGGTCGAAGGCAAGACCTGCGTGCTCATCGATGACATGGTCGATACCGCCGGCACGCTGTGCCAGGCGGCGCAGGCGTTGAAGGACGAGGGCGCGACGAAAGTGGTGGCGTACATCACCCACGCCGTGCTCTCCGGCAACGCCGTGGAACGCATCTCGAAATCGGCGCTCGACGAGCTGGTCGTGACGGACACGATCCCGCTGTCGGCCGCCGCGAAAGCGTGCGGTCGCATCCGCCAGCTTTCGGTCGCGGGCCTGCTCGCCGAGACGATTCGCCGCATTCGCGATGAAGAGTCGGTGAGCTCCCTGTATTTGGATTGAAAAGCATCCGGATTGAGCTTGGCGGTGCAACCGCCAAGATCGATGGCGCTCCGTTGGTCGCGACGGGGCGCGTTCACGTAACGCACGTCTCAAAGGAGACATGATGAAAATCGCATACACCATCGGCGCGGACTTCCGCGAGACGCAAGGCAAAGGTGCGAGCCGCCGCCTGCGTCACAAAGGAAAGGTCCCTGCCATTCTCTACGGCGGCCACAAGGAGCCGCGGGCGCTGGTCCTCGATCAGCAGAACCTGCTCACGATGATCGACGACGAGCGGTTCTACTCGTCGATCGTGCAGCTGAAGATCACCGAGTCGGGGCAGACGCAAGAAGCCATCGTCAAGGACATCCAGATGCACCCGGCGCGCAACGTCGTCGTGCACGTGGACCTGCAGCGCGTGGTGCCGAATGAGAAGCTGCGCATTCGCCTGCCGATTCACTTCAAGGGTGAATCGGTCTCGCCGGGCGTGAAGCTGCAGGGCGGCGTCGTCTCGCATCGTCTGTCGGACGTCGAAGTCCTGGCGCTGCCGGCGGATCTGCCCGAGTACCTCGAGATGGATCTCTCGGGCATGAACCTCAACGAGACCAAGTTCCTCGCGGACGTGCCGGTGCCGCCGGGCGTGACGCTCACGGAGCTGAGCGGTGGCCGCAACCCGCCGGTCGTCTCGGTGCACAGCCCGCGTGCGGAAGAGCCGGAGCCGACTGCGGAAGCCGCTGCTGCCGCGACACCTGCGGAAGGTGCTGCGCCGGCTGCTGCCGCCGCGCCTGCTGCGGGAGCCGCGCCGGCTGCCGACGCCAAGAAGGACGAGAAGGCTGCCGCGCCCAAGAAGGAAGGCGGCAAGAAGTAACGTTGGCACTGTGCCGGGCGCTGCATTTGCAGCGCCCGGCGTTCGCTTTCACTGCCGGCGGACCTTATGGCCGGAACTCCACTGAAGCTCATCGTCGGCCTGGGCAATCCCGACGACGAGTACGCACATACACGCCACAACGCCGGCTTTTGGTTCATCGACGAGCTTGCGCGCCGCCACGGCGGCACGCTCCGTTATGACTCGAAGCACCAGGGCGAGCTTGCGCGCGCGCGCATCGGCGCGCATGAGATCTGGCTGCTGAAGCCGATGACGTACATGAACCGCAGTGGCGGTCCGACGCGCAGCGTCGCGAATTTCTACAAGGTGCCGGTCGAGGAGATCCTGGTCGCGCACGATGAATTGGATTTCCCGCCCGGCGTCGTGAAGTTGAAGCAAGGCGGTGGCGCCGCGGGGAACAACGGCATCCGCGATCTCATCGCCCAGCTCGGCGAGCCGTTCTGGCGCCTGCGGATCGGCGTCGGCAAGCCGCCGCAGACAGGCATCGAGCACGTGTTGTCGCGGCCGTCGAAAGCCGAGGAGCGTTTGATTCGCGAGACGATCGCGGCCGCCATGGACGCGGTGCCAATCATTTTGGAGCAAGGCGGGCAGCGGGCGATGAATACGCTGCACACGTCGAAAGAGTAGTCAGTCATGGGTATCAAGTGCGGCATCGTCGGGCTTCCGAACGTCGGTAAATCGACGCTGTTCAACGCGCTCACGCGCGCGCAGATCGCGGCCGAGAACTATCCGTTCTGCACGATCGATCCGAACGTCGGCGTGGTGCCGGTGCCGGACGAGCGCCTCGCGCAGCTCGCGGCGATCGCGAAGCCGGAGAAGATCCTGCCGACGACGGTCGAATTCGTGGACATCGCGGGTCTCGTCGCGGGCGCCTCGCAGGGCGAAGGCCTCGGCAACCAGTTCCTCGCGCACATCCGCGAGACCGATGCGATCGCGCACGTCGTGCGCTGTTTCGAGAGCACGGACATCGTGCACGTCTCGGGCAAGGTCGATCCGATCGCCGACATCGACGTCATCGACACCGAGCTCGCGCTCGCCGATCTGCAGAGCGCCGAGAAGGCGCTCGAGCGCGCGGCGAAGAATGCCAAGAGCGGCGACAAGGATGCGATCCGCAAGCGCGCGCTGTTCGAGCGCGTGAAAGCGCACCTCGATCAAGCGAAGCCTGTGCGCTCGCTGCAGCTCACCGAAGAAGAGCGGCGCGACGTGCGCGAGCTGCAGCTCCTCACGGCCAAGCCGGTCATGTACGTCGCGAACGTCGCGGAGAACGGCTTTACCGACAATCCGCGCCTCGCGGCGGTCGAGAAGCGCGCGGCAACCGAAGGCGCGGTCGTCGTGCCGGTCTGCGCCGCGATCGAGGCGGAGATTTCGCAGCTCGACGAGGCGGACCGCGCCGATTTCCTCGCCGAGCTGGGCTTGCAGGAGCCCGGCCTCGATCGCGTGATTCGCGGCGCCTATCGCCTGCTCGGCCTGCAGACCTACTTCACCGCCGGCCCGAAGGAAGTGCGCGCCTGGACGGTGCGCGCCGGCTCGACCGCGCCGCAGGCGGCGGGCGTCATCCATACGGACTTCGAGCGCGGCTTCATCCGCGCCGAGGTCATCGCGTTCAACGACTACATCGCCGGCAAGGGCGAGGCGGGCGCGAAGGAAGCGGGCAAGCTGCGGCTCGAGGGCAAGGAATACGTCGTGCACGAGGGCGACGTCATGCATTTCCGCTTCAACGTGTGAGCGGCCGCTTGCGCCCGTGATTCTATTTTGATACCTGCAGCGCGTCCGCACGGAAAGGCGACTCATCCGCCGACCGACGCGCGCGCCGATCGGCCGATGGGTCACTGAGAGCTCAAGCGGACTTGAGCTGCCAACGCGCGCGCGCTTTGCCGGCGGGCCGGCGCAGCGTATCGCGGATGTGCGCGCGATCCGGCCGCAACAGCGTCTCGTCGACCGCGAGCAACTCGCCGCTGTCGTCGAGAAGCGCCGCGCGAATTCGCAACAGCGGCGAGCCGATGGCGACCTTCAATTGTTTCGCGGCAACGGCATCGGCCGCGACCGCTGTCGTCACTTGCTCGACACCGCGCACTGCACGCGCGAGCTTCTCGAGCCCGCCCGTGCCGCCACGGCGCAGGCCGTGACGGCGCGCCACGGATTCCGGCACGTACGTCACGGCGAGTTGGAACGGATCGCCCTGCTCGGAGCGCGCCTTCTGAATGGTGAACGCATTCGCGCCGAGCCCAGGATGCGCGGCTTGCAGCGACGCGGGCACCTCGGACGGCGCACGATGCAGCACTTCGGTGTCCGCATCGCGCCCGATGGCGGGCGCATCGCCGTACAGCGACTCGACATCGAAGGCACGAGTCGAGTGCACACGACTTGTCTTGGCGTAGGTACCACTGCCGCGACGACGCAAGATGCGACCTTCCTGCTCGAGCAGCTGCAGCGCCCGCCGCACCGTCGTCCTCGATACTCGATAGCGAGCGACGAGATCGGGCTCGCTCGGCAAGGCGCGCGACGCTTTGAATTCGCCGTCGGCCAACGACTGAGAGAGGATGCTGTAGAGCTGAAGGTAGCGGGTGATGCCCGCGTCCGCAGTGCTCGAGAGAACGCTACGACGACGACGCATGGTAGTAGTCATGGATGGCATGAGCTCGCGGGTTGCGAAATATGCGCGAGCTGGAGTGTGGGGTGCATACGCATTTTCCCAGATGAAGGGGCGGGTAGTGTACCTGTCTCGGCTCATTTTTGAGCCCATCCTGTGCAATCGATTCCCTGCAAGCAGTTGTCTGCACTCCGACACTTCATTGCGGAGCCTTCGGTCTTGTGTCAAAGCTGGAACACGTGATTGCAGCGCGTTCGAGAGTCGAACATCTTTGCAAAGTATGGTGGCGATGCCGTTGCGCACGATTGAAGTGCGCACGTTCCGCGGTCCAACGCACTCGGCCGGCCGCGCGCGCCCTGCGAGGGATGAACCGACGGCGCCGCGCCGACGAACAGCCGTCGAACCGCCCGCGCCGCCCGTACAGAGCTTTGCTTGACACCCCGCGGCACGGTCGCGACAATCGCCGCCCCCCGTGAACCGGGGGTCCCGCCCAAGGAACGCGCGGAGAGGTAGCTCAGCTGGTTAGAGCACGGCACTCATAATGCCGGGGTCGAGGGTTCGAGTCCCTCCCTCTCCACCATGTTCTTTCAGCGCATTCTTCACACGCGTAGCAAAGTCGGCGTGGGATTTTTGCGGGACCCCACGATCCGGTTCGCGGCCGTCACCAGATTTCCGATTTCGGCTGCGCTGTAATGAGTTGTGACATCCGACGCTTTGTGGCCCAGAAGGTCGCGGCGATCCTCCAGACTGACACCGGCGGACCTTAACCGCCGGCCGAACGTATGCCGCAGGTCGTGAACTCGGATCTTGCGGAAGCCCTCCGGCGCTTCGGTGCCCAACCACTCTTTGTAGTACCCAGCCGCCCGCCGTCGGGCGGATCGCCAGCCGGCGTCCCGAAGATGACTCAGGCGTTCTCCCCGCGCGGATACAAACACAAAGCGGCGATGCCTTCCGCGCGCGGCCTCGACGATCGCCTGTGCGTCATCATTCAGAATGAGGACTCGCGCCACGCCGCCTTTGACGATCGCAGCGGGGAGCACGAAGACGCTGCGACGTGAGTGCTCGCCGTCAGTCATTGGAAGACGACGCTCCCACTTCCACTCCAGTCGACACAGCTCCTGGTCACGAGCTCCGGTGCTGACGGCGAACCGAGCCATTGCCGCCACCGGTGCCGCGAGCTCGCTGAACAGAAGCTGCTGTTCTCGGTCATCGAGCGGATAGGCTGGGCGCGCTTGATGCCCGGTCTCGAGCAAAATCTCTGGCGCTTCGCGAACCCAGGTCAAGTTCGTTCCCGGAAAACACCAGACGCGCGCTGTGAGCCGCAGGATACGACGTGCCAGGGCGATCTTCTGATTGCGAGTGCGCACGGACAAGTGCCGACGAGCGCCACGATATCGGGCAAAGGTGTCGTTGTTGATTCGATCGAGTGGAAGGTGGCCGATGAATGGATCCAAATCTCTCAGCGTCGCCGCATCCCGCCCGATGCTCTTCTTACGCTTGAAATCCGCCAGGTATTTCGCAGCGGCTTCGCGAAAGGTATGCATCGGTCTCTCGCCGTACACGCTGATCTCCCGAAGCTCCTTGAGGCGATGAAGCAGATAGCGCTCTGCTTCGTCGCGATCCATCGTGCCGGTACTTTCACACAGTCGACCATAACGTTTGACACGCTTGTCGATGTGCCACACGTATTCACCATCAGTGCGATGTCTCTTAACGAGACCCGTGATTCGTTTTGACATGGCTGTTCCTCCTATTCGGGGCGGAACGGCCGTTGCCCTGGAATTGTTCGTCAAAAAGCCCTGAAGCGCTCGTGGGTATGCTGGCCCGTCGGCCCAGGGCTGTACGCTGCGAGGTGGGAGTTGTTTTGAAGGGATCGGCGGAGAGATGCCGATTAGCACGCGGATACATGCCGATCACACCTGGCACCGCAGAGCACATTGCACGTCTGACAAGGACCAGTAAATCTCACACGGCACGATTTTCACTTTCTGAAATCCGAAACAAGACGTCCAAACGGAGCTTGCGCCGGTGATCCTCGCGCGAGCGTTATGAACGCCTCACTTCTCGCGTTCAGCCAAATCCGCCCACGGCGTCAGGCACTTAGCGCAGATCTCTTGCGCTTTCCGGGAGAGACGTCGTCTCATCCGTGGTGATACGTGGGGTGGGTGCATGTCCAAAGAAAAGTACAAGTGTCTTACGGTTACGGTGTAGGCACAGCTATTGCACGTATTGATATCGAGGCGGGAAGCAGAACAGGTTTCGGCAAATGAATCCCGCCAACAAGGGAGCATGCATTCGGAGCGAGCGCTCCGATCGCAAATCGAAAAATTCGTAGAACAGGCGCGCCCGCGAAAAGAGCCAGGGATCGCCGAAGGATTGGCATGAGCGAAATACATCCGCACGCGCGGGCTGAGGGTTTGTTTGCCCGCGCTTTGCCCACCGCCGAAGGTAACCGGCTCGAACCCGTGCCTCCAAAACTGTGCACGCTCGGGCATGCCATCGAAGCTCGTGTGCGCCGGCTCCTCGCGCTGCTGATTGTCGCCATGCTCGGGCTGTGTCAGCTGGCCCATGCACAGAGCAGTTCCGTGCTTCAGGTCAATCAAGTCGCTTCCGGCGGCGAAACTCGTCTGCCTTCGGCGGCCCTGCAACCTGCGTCGGCACTCACGGTGGAAGCGTGGGTCACCGCCTCAGCCGCGCAAACGAACTATCCGGCCTTCGTCTCGTACGGTCAGGACACATCGCCATATGAGTCATACATTCTGCAGGCAGCGCGTATCGATGGGACTAGCCCAGCAGACTTCTACTTCCTGACCGGCACGGGCACCGTGCGCCGGGTCTACGGGACGACGTTCCTGCAGCCCGGCACGCAGTACTTTATCGTCGCGACTTACGATGGCGCGTCGGCGAAGATCTACGTCAACGGCGTTCTCGAGCAGACCATTTCGGCGACCGGCAATTTGTATTATCCCGGTACCGGGCTCGGACTCGGACGCAAATATACCGACCTCAATAGCAATTTCACGGGGACGCTGCGCGGAGTCGCAATCTACAACGCCGCGCTCAGCGCCTCGACGATCTCCGCCCACTATTCAGCAGGTCCGCCGACGCCGGCCTTTCAACTCAGTGAGGTCGCAAGTGGAGGTGAAACGCGTCCGCCTTCGGGTGCACTGCAGCCTGCATCGACTCTGACGGTCGAAGCATGGATCAAGGGAACCGCGACACAGACCGGCTATCCCGCCTTCATTTCGTACGGGCAAGACACCGCACCCTACGAGTCGTACATCCTTCAAGCCAACTCCGTCAACGGCACGAAGGCGGCGGAGCTCTTCTTCTTGACAGGGAGCGGAACTTCGCAGCGCGTAATCGGTACGACACCGCTCGCGGTGGGCACCGAGTACTACGTTGTCGCCTCCTACGACGGGAGCTCAGCGAAAATCTACGTTAACGGCGTACTCGAAAACATCCTCTCGACAACCGGTAACCTCTATTACCCCGGTGGCGGCTTGGGACTAGGCCGCAAGTACTCGCTCACGACCAACAACTTCAACGGCGTCATACGCGGCGTCGCGATCTACGGGACCGTGCTTCCTGCAGACCGCATCCTTGCCCGCTATCAGGCTGGCTCGCCGCCTACGATCCCGCAATCGTTCACCGCGACTGCCGCTTCCGGCACGCAGATCAATCTGAGCTGGAGTGCGTCCACGGACCAAATCGGTGTGGCGGGCTATCTCATCGAACGCTGCCAAGGATCGAGCTGCACGAACTTCGCCGAGGTGGCGAGTGCCACGGCTACAACGTTCAGCAACACGGGCCTGACGGGCGCAACCGCTTACCGATATCGCATTCGCGCGGTCAACACGAAGAACAATGCGAGCGACTATTCGAGCATCGCCGCAGCGACGACGAGTGGCGGTGGTGGTGACACGACGCCGCCCACGATGCCATCGGGACTCGGTGCGACTGCGGTGTCGAGCAGCCAGATCAATCTGAGCTGGACCGGATCGACCGACAACGTCGGCGTCGTGAACTATCGAGTCGAGCGCTGCCAGGGGGCGGGCTGCTCGACATTCGGGCAGATCGCGACACCCACGGGGACGACCTACAGCGACCCGGGTCTAAGCGCTTCGACGAGCTACAGCTATCGCGTGCGTGCGGCGGATGCCGTACCGAATTTCAGCGGCTACTCGAATACAGCGACTGCCACAACGAGTGGGGCAGGGGATACGCAGGCGCCCACGGCCCCTTCGGGTCTCGTCGTCATAGCCGCTTCGAGCAACGAGATCGACCTCGCCTGGTCTGCATCGACGGACAACGTCGGCGTCACGAGTTACCTGATCGAACGCTGTCAGGGCGGCGGCTGCTCGACGTTCTCTCAAGTGGGGACATCGGCGACGACCTCCTACTACGACACGGGCCGCAGTCCAACGACCAGTTACAGCTATCGAGTGCGCGCGAAGGATGCCGCAAACAATTTGGGCGGCTATTCGAACACCGTTGGTCAGCAGACCCCCGCCAGTAGCCCGGATTGCAACTAGCCGGCGAGAAGGCCCATGCGCGACACGGAGTCCCCGCGCCACACCGCATGTGCGTCACCCCGATGGGGATGGCGCACGAGCCACAGATTGCCGCGAATCAACTGGCTCGCGGCGAGTGTCGCGGCGTTGAGCTCGCTCGCGATCCACGTCGCGCTCATCGAGGCTGTGCTGTGGCAAGAGGGAGGCGCGCGAACCCGTCTGCCGAATTCGCAAGGACTTGGCGCGAATCTCATCACCGCAGACGAAGAGCCGATTGCCACGCTGATCTTCATCGAGGATCCCGGCGCGGGTCACTCCGAGGAAAATCCACTCGAGAAGATGGCTTCCGCCGGCAAGGTGTTGCAGAGCTTGCAGCTCACGATCATCACGCCGCAACCCTCGCTCGATCTGTCGGGTGAGCCGAGCGATGCACAGGAGGCTGCGCGCGATAGCGACTCGGCGAGCGCCGATCGGCAAGCACGGGCGGCCTTGTTTGGCCGCTATCTCGGTCAGATTCAAGCGCGCGTCGACCGGGTATGGCGACGGCCGCGAGTGTCCCCGGGTCCCGATGGATTCGATTGCCGGGTTCAGCTGCGACAGACCCGGGCCGGCGAGGTCGTCGAAGTGACGCTTCTCGACTGCGCGAGCGATCTGACTTGGCAGCTCTCGCTCGTGCGAGCCATCGAAGGCGCTTCGCCGCTGCCGGCACCACCGGATCCCGGCGTGTTCGCCGAGTCCCTCCAGCTCAAATTTCATTCGGCCGGCTACGCGCCCGGCACATCCGATGAAGGCTTCGAGCCGCGCTCCGCATCCGCGCAAGTGACAACGCTCGGCGCAGAGACGCGCGTGAGCTATCCGCCGACTTCGCCACAACGAATCACACAATGAGTACCTCCACCATGCATGGCTCATACGTTCGCTTGGTGCTGGCCATCGCCGCCCTCGCTCTGCCTGTCATCGGATTCGGAGCGACCGGGCGTACGCCCGGGTCGTTTACCGTGACTCCCGACGGCGCGGCTCAGTACTCGATTCCTTTGCGGGTGCCGCCCGGTGTTCACGGTATGCAGCCGCAGCTGGCATTGGTCTACAACAGCCAGGTTGGCAACGGCGTATATGGACAGGGATGGTTCCTGTCGGGACTCTCCAGCATCAGTCGCTGCCATCGAACCCTCGCGCAGGACGGTGTGGCGGCCAGCCCGCAGCTGGATAGTAACGATCGCTTTTGCGCCGATGGAAATCGACTGCGTACCGTTCCGGCGGCTGCGACGTATGGCGCAGACGGCACGTCGTATCAGACCGAGATCGCCGACTTCACGAACTTCGTGTCCCACGGCATCGCAGGTGTCGGTCCCGCGTACTTTACCGCGAAGGGCAAGAACGGCCTCAGCTACGAGTACGGGAACACCGCCGATTCAGCGATTCTCGCCAGCGGCACGAGTTCCGTGCGCGTGTGGGCTCTCAACAAGGTCAGCGATCGCGACGGCAATTCGATGTCGTTCACGTATACAAACGACACTACCAATGGCAGCTATCGGATCGCGAGCATCGCATACACCGCGACGAGCGCAGGAGCGGCGGCCTACTCCGTACAGTTTCAATATCAGTCGCGCTCAACGGCGGACGGGCAGTGGTCTTACACGATCGGCGGCAAAAACAACGAGTTCAACCTGCTCGATCAGATCATCATCAAGTCCGGCGCGACGACGGTCAAAATTTATGATCTGGACTACGAGAACAGTCCCGTCAACTCGGTGTCGCGGCTGGCGAGTATCAAGGAGTGCGCCGCCTCGGTCAGCGACTGTTTGCTGCCTACCACGATGACGTACGACAACGGCGCTGCGGCTCTGGGCACTGAGATCACCAGCGGCAGCGCGCTTGGCATCGGTACCAACACGATGTTGCCGATCGACCTCAACGGCGATGGGCATGACGATCTTGTGTACTGGAATTCAGGTACAGGGACCTGGTACTACTTGATGGGCACAGGCTCCGGTTCCTATCTCGGGCCTTACAACACCGGCGTCACCGCAGATTCGGTTGGTCATGCGATCGACTACGATGGCGATGGCCAGATGGAGGTGCTGGTCGCTACTGGCACCACCTGGAAGGTGATGAGGTACACCGCGACCGGCAGTACCTTCACTCTGATTGACACGGGAGTCACGCTCAATACGCGAGCCACGACTGCCGATCTGAATGGCGATGGACTCACGGATCTCATCTATGCAGTGACCACGACCGGCTATGGGCAGCCGGACTCGCTCTACTACCGACTGAACACCGGTGGCGGCTTCGGCGCTGAGACGCTGCTTGTGACCTATACGAACGGCTTTGGATGTTCGCCGTGTACCAAGTTCGCAGGCTTCGCGCCGCCCCAGTATTCCTTCTACGCCCGACAGAGAAACGTGGATTTCAACGGGGACGGCCGCGAAGACGTTCTCGTGAAATTCAATACCTGCGATCCGGACTCGGGCGCGCCGGGCAAGTGCGGCGGTACAGACCCGATCATCACCCAATTCGTACTTTTCCTATCACTTTCCAATGGTAGCCATGCACCGTTCGACTCTTTCCACTATGGCGGAGGCTCCGGCGGTGGTGGCCTCTGGCCACTCGTCGGGGATTTCAACGGCGATGGGTGTTCCGACATTACGGGCGTCGTCAGTAGTGCGTGGCAGATACAGTTCGGTACGTGTGGACGCGCGGGCGTTCCTACGATCCTAGGCGCCGCAGTTGCGACCGGCCAAAGTGCTACTGGCGCGGCTAACCCGCTCGCGATGGACATCGACGGCGACGGTCGTGACGATATCGTCCAGCCCGTAGCAGGTACGTTGGGCTATTTGCGCTCAACCGGTGCCTCGCTCGGTGCGTGGACCACTCTTTCCGTTCCTTTCAGTACCACTTCGCCCTATGTGGCCGATGTCGATGGGGATGGCGCTGCCGACTTGGTTTATCCGTCAGCGAGCGGGCTGCCAGCCGTTCGCCTGCACAGTGGAACTACCCCAGATGTTCTGCATTCGATCATAGACGGGTTCGGGAACTCCGTTTCCTTCACCTATACCTCCATTGCACTCGGCAGCTACACGAAGAGCGTGACGCCTGCGGTCTACCCCGAACAGGACACGCAACGTCCGATGATCGTGGTGAATCAGGTCGTCGCGTCCGATGGAATTGGGGGAACGTACACAAAGACGTACTCGTACTCGGGCGGACGACTCGATCTGAAGGGGCGCGGGTTCGAGGGCTTTCTGTCTCGCGTGGCCACCGACAGTCGCCCAGCTGCTCTGGTGAGCAAGACGTTCTTTCAACTCGCGCCGTTCCCGCTGATGGGAGTCGTGGATCATGAGGACGTGTACCAGAGCAATGGCACCACTCTGGTGAGCCACAAGCAATACACGAACGACTACGCGCCAATCGATTCCACCGCAAACAATCAACGCTATTTCGTGAAGGTGACCGGCACGAACGTGCAGACGTATGAGGTTGGCGGCCCTCGCAATGGGCAGCCCAACACGACCACAGCGACGAGCACCACCTACGACGGGTACGGCAACGCGACGAGCGTTGCAACCACGGTTACGGATAGCGATGGGACCTCACCTTACAGCGGCCTCCAGTGGACGAGCACCGTTAGCTCAACGATCGCCCCAGACGATGGCCTGAACTGGTGCCTGAACCTGCCGACGCAGGTCACGACGACGAATACTGCACCTTCAGTGCCATCGATCACGCGGACGGTGAGTTTCAGTCCCGACTATACGAAGTGTCGGCCGACGGCGAAGACCTATGAACCTTCAAGCTCGACATACGCGGTGACTGAGAGCTATGGCTTCGACGCTTTCGGTAACGTCAATGCCGTTTCGACGACGGGCGCCGGGATGGTGGCTCGCAACACCAGCATCAGTTGGGGCACGACGGGGCAATTCCCGACGACGGTGACAAATGCCCTCGGGCAACCCACCGTGAATGGCTATGACTTGGACCGTGGCACGCTCACGAGCGTCACCGATCCGAACGGGGTCTCAACCAATTATCAGTACGACGGTTTTCACCGCCGCATTCTCGAAGCCCGACCTGACGGTACTTCGACAACGTGGACATACAACGATTGCACGGCGATCGGTTGCGTCAACAGCAACAACAGGATGGTCATCACGCAGACGATCAAGAACAGCGACAACACGACGCAGACCGACAGCTTCACGTATCTCGATAAGCTCGAGCGGCCACTCGTGACGAGCACGCGCCTCTTGAGCGGGGCCTACGATCGAAACGAGACGGTCTACGACGTTTTCGGTCGCGTATCTCAGCAGTCCGTGCCTTGTCTGATGTCGAGTTGCGCGGCGTACTGGATGATCTTCAGCTACGACCCCTTAAATCGCGTGACTCAGATGCAGCGGCCCGTCAGCGCTTCCGACAGCACGTCACAGACGACGACGACGACTTATGCGGGCCGGACCACCACGGTGACCGATCCGCAGGGCAAGCAAACCGTGAAGATCATGACGGTCGCCGGCACATTGGGGCGGTCACAGGATCACAACGGCTATTACCAGAGCTTCGTCTATGACGCATTCGGGAGTCTGTTGTCCGTATCCGACAGCCTCCTGAACACTCTCATGTCCGCCACGTACGACTATGGCGTGCGGACGCTGCAGCGGACGATGAACGATACCGATCTTGGGTCTCGGTCGATGACCTACAACGCGCTGGGCGAGCTCATCAGCTCGACTGACGCTAAAGGTCAGAGTGTGTCGACGACCTATGACGCGTTGTCTCGTCCGCTGACGCGCACGGAGGCGGATCTGTCGACTGCGTGGACCTGGGGCAACAGTGCAGCGGCCCGCAACATCGGGCGGCTTGCCAGTGTATCGGCGGGGTCGTATCAGGAAGCCTACGCGTACGACTCGATCGGTCGTCCGGCGAGCACGTCGATCACCATCCCTTCGGACGCGACTTACACCTACGACTCCGCGTACAACGGCAATACCGGACTGCTCGACACGCTGACCTATCCGACGAGCACGTCGTCTTATCGACTGAAGCTCCAATACACATATCAGAACGGAATTTTGCGTCAGATCTCGGACTACAACACGCCTTCGACGGTGTTCTGGACTGCGAATGCAACCAACGCACGCGGGCAAGTGACGCAAGAGACTCTCGGAAACGGCGTCGTCACGAATCGCGCGTTCGACGCGGTGACGGGTTGGCTCAGCTCGCTGCAAAGTGGAGTAGGCGGTGGCGCAGCCCTACAGAACGATTCTTATGCGTTCGATCTCGTCGGGAATGTAACGCAACGTCAGAACAACAATGCTGGCCTGACGGAGAACTTCTATTACGACAACGTGTATCGGCTCGACCACTCCACGCTTGGAGGCACACAGAATCTCGCGCTCACGTATGACGGTACCGGCAACATCACGTCGCGAACAGACGTCGCGGGTGGCGCGGCATGGACGTATGGCACGTCACGGAGGCATGCCGTGACGCAGGCCGGAAGCGGTGCGGCTGCATACACCTATGATTCGAACGGCAACGTGACCAGCCGCAACGGCTCGACGATCTCATGGACGAGCTTCGATCATCCGAGCGTGATCAATAGCGGGTCCGAGTCCGTGCAGTTCTCCTACAACCAGGATCACCTCCGTTGGCGCGCCATCTACAACGGCAGCGCGGGCGTCGAAACGACGTACTTCGTTGGCCGCTCACTGGAGAAGGTGATTACTACTGGAGCGAACGACTACCGGCACTTCATATTTGCGGGCGCCACTCAAGTGGCGGTGTACAGCAGAACCACTGCTGGAACGAACACCCTGCGCTACCTACGGGAAGATCATCAGGGAAGCGTGGCTGCGATATTGAACAGCGATGGCACGAGCTACGCGAAGGAGAGTTTCACGGCATTCGGCAATCGCCGCAGTTCCTGCACGTGGTCGGGCTCGCCGACAAACGGAAACGTCGCCGCCATCAATGCGGTCACACGCCACGGCTATACCTGGCACACCGCGCTCGGTGCGATGGGGTTGAACGATATGAACGGGCGCATCCAAGACGCGGTCTCAGGCAGGTTCCTGTCGCCCGATCCATTCATACCCGATCCAGGTTCGACACAGTCGTTCAATCGATACAGCTATGTTCAAAACAATCCCGTCACTCTGAGCGATCCAAGTGGGTATGTGGAGTTGAACTCAGGAGGCTTCCGAAGAGATGGCAGGAACTTCTATCACGAGCGTGTAGCGATCCGCGCGGCGCGGTACATGATGCTCATGGATATGGCGGGTGAAGGTGGAAACTTCGGCGGTGGTCCAGATTTCGCGTGCGGCTACTGTCGCATGGCGTCCCAGTTTGGCCTCAGGCCCGGTCGCGACATCGCTGTACCGATTTCAAAGCTCACTCCAGACACTTCGGAGTTTGGGGGGCGCTTGCGGGTCTACCAGCCGGGAGTAGGCGACCGAAGTATCGACCCCAAGGACGGACTGCCGGTCATTACAGTTCCATCGAAAGGCACGTGGTTTGATGTCGGGCCGGCTGGAGGGGTTCAGAGAATCATGTTTCCCTCCTCCCCATTTCCTGGAGTTTCCGCTTGGACCAACATTGGGAACTTGGCGAATAGAGCGGCGCACGCCGCGCTGTTGCATGCGAACCCGACGCTCGCCGGACGGCTCGTGCGGGAGATCAGTTCGCCGGAGGGTGGAGCATTGGACTTCGGGCTCGTAGACTCGCAGAAGGGATTTGAGCTCAAACCCTATTGGTGGCAGGACGGCCCGCAATATGGAGCAGCACAAGCCCAGCTTGCTCGCTACCTCAAAGCTACCGGCTATACCGCCGGTACGTGGGCGGACCTAGGCATGTCGTCTCAATTCGTCGGCATCGCTGGGACGTGGCAGGGCTACGGGCTAACGATCAATGGCTCTTTTCTCTTCTCTTACGACGCAAAGAATCCAGCGTCCGGTCTGCTCTTCTATATATTCAACGGCACGTATCGCTTTGACAAAGACGATAAAGCGCCGGCGACACTTCCAAATTTTACTTACCATCCATGACAGAACCGCTAGCCCCACGCCCGCATATGTTTCCGCAGCGCAAGACTCTGGTTGTTCGTATAGGATGGGCTTCCATCATTGCTATTTGGCTCCTCCTGCTATTCGGCGCCAGCGTGACGCGAGCCCCTGCGAGGAGCTTGGAAATGGAAACTGATTCGATATCGATGGTCGCTTCACTGCTGGATCCAGCACTCAAGGCGCGTGGCTTTTCCAGACGTGGCTGGAATTGGTACCGCGACGAAAGTGAATCAGTTCTGGTCGTTAGCCTTCAGCCGTCATCTTCTTGGCCGTTCCCTTTTGTGAACTTCGGCGTGCACTTCAAGAAGTATGGCGCCAATGCACAGCCTTCGATTCGGCAGTGTGAGATTTGGACGCGACTCGAGACACTCGTTCCGGAGCCGCTGCGCGTCGATGCGCTCGTCGATGCGAGCACTCCGATCGCGATGGACGATCGTCGCACTGAACTCCAAGGACTCGTCGTCGAGTACGGGCTGACTTGGCTCGAAGGGCTCACAACATTGGCAGAAGCGCCCACATTTCTCGCGCGTCAGAAGCAAAGGCCAGTCTTCATAGCTCCAGGGGTTAGATCAGAGCTTGAGCCCAGACGGTAAGATCCGCCTTTCGCAAGGAGTTGACCGCGCGCCTCAAACGGGGGGTTTGGGGCAGGAACTCAAACACCGGCGGCGAGCATTTTTACAAGGACATCCTGATCTCGAAGAACGTGGAGGATGCGGCCCGGAAAGGCCTCGTCCTCAGGCCACTGCTCGGCGACGGCTTCGTGACTTTTTCGCCGGATCGCGCGCAGTGAGTGCGCAAAGCTTCTTTAGCTTGAGTTGAGCCGCTGCAGGGCCTGAGCAGCCGTGAGGATAGGATGTTCTGAAAAGGGATGCAGATCGAGCAGGTCACGATCGCCGGATAATGTATCACTCCGCGAGTCAACTTCTTCGCATCGCATTTGTCGCCGTTGCTCCACTCCTGATCGCTGCGGTGGGAATGAGTCTCGCGGTATTGATCGGGTGCGCAATTGGATACGCGGGATACGCGGGCTCCGACGCGAGCGACACATGGCAGGTCGCCGGAATCTTCCGCTTTCCGGAACGAGCACGATTCCGGATTTCGGGCGCCTTGCTCGTTGTGAATGTGGCTGCTGTCGTGATTTATGTGTTCCACATCATCGCTATGCGGCGAGCGCTCGAGCGACACAAGCTTCGATTCTCAGAGTTCGCAATGAAGCCGCTCCGTGAACGCAGAGAGCTGCTGAGAGCATCCGAACACCATCGCAAACGATGATCGTTGCGCAGATGAACTGGCAGATGGGGGATCGTGGCGGCGCCGTGGGGCAGTCGCCGATCAATCAGCAACTTCCTGAATTCTCGGATTGCGACCGTTCTGATCCTTGCAGCACCTCCCCGGGTTGCGCATGAGCGGTCGCAACCGTCGTAGCTCTGATCGCAAAGATAGTGGCGAAGACCTTTCGAATACCTGCGCATGAGATCAAGCCGCTCGCCACGGGGCTTGGCACTTGCATCGCCTCCGACAGAATCACTGTCGACGGGATGAAGGTTGGATACATGTACCGGGAATCGACGGACGACGACATTGACAGTGGCTGGAGATTCTTTGCGGGCGACGAATCGGAGGAGTATTCGGCAGATCCGAATCATTTTGCTGTTGACGACGTGAATACGATCGCCAATTACGATCCGACGATCATTGCTTTCCTGGAAAGCCCGCCCCCGTGTGCCTTTGAACGGGATGCTACGTCGGATCATTTTGTTGCTGCGCCGGCCCCGGAGGGCGAACCGCCGTAAAGGCCGATCGATGCAATCGATGCCCGCGTGCGGCGCTCGCTCCTGGGGCGATGAGCTGTAACGGCCTGCATCAAATTGGCACAGCCCGCTCTGGGCCGATTGGTGCGACCCTGCATGCCAGAATAACTCGCAACCTCCGGAAGATTCGCGCGCTCCGCTCGCGGGAATTTCGCGGGAATTTCTCGTGCTCATCTATGCTCTCGCGTGCTCATCAAGTCGCAACGGCCGCACGCCCATCGTTTACAAGCCAATGACGATGCCAAAAGAATCAGTGAGATGCGAACCTGAACCGCTGGGGTACAGAATACGCGCCTTCAGAGAGCGGCGGCTCAGCTGCTCGAACCCTGCACTCATAATGCCGGGGTCGAGGGTTCGAGTCCCTCCCTCTCCACCACCACCCCGCGCACGATTTTCTTCACATCCCTCAGGTGCGTCGTGGCGTCACACTTTCCGGACGCGAGGGCGCGTCGGGAGCGGACACATGCTCGAGAGCGGCACGGTCACGGGTGGCGCAGGCGTTCGACTCCACGTCACGGAGACCGGCAACGCGCGCGGAAGGGCACTCTTGTTCATCCACGGCTTCTCGCAATGCTCGCTCGCCTGGACTCGACAGATGCAGTCGGATCTCGCCGGGACTTTTCGGCTGGTGGCCGTGGACTTGCGCGGGCATGGCGCATCGGACAAGCCGCGCGAGGGCTACACGGATGCGCGCCTCTGGGCGGACGACGTCAACGCTGTCATTCGCGCGCTCGAGCTGCAGCAGCCGATTCTGTGCGGCTGGTCGTACGGCCCGTTGGTCATCCTCGACTACATCCGGCACTACGGCGAGGAGCAGATCGGTGGCATCAACATCGTCGGGGGTATCACCAAGCTCGGGAGCGAAGCGGCGCTCGCTGCGCTCGACCCCGCTTTCCTGAGCCTCGTGCCCGGATTCTTTTCCACCGACGCGGAGGAGAGCGTTCGTGCGCTCGACGCGCTGGTCGGTGCCTGCTTTGGTGAGGATCTTTCGCAATCCGAGCGCTGGACAATGTTGGGCTATAACGTGTCCGTGCCGCCGTACGTACGCCAGGCGCTCTTCTCTCGCGCATTCGATAACGACGATCTCCTGCCCAAGCTCCGCACGCCCGTGCTGATCACGCACGGTGCGCTCGACGGCGTGGTGAAACCGGGGGTCATCGAGCAGCAGATGAGCAGCATCCGCCACGCGCAGATTCATGTGATTCCCAACGCGACGCATGCGTGCTTTTGGGGCGCGGCTGCGACGTATAACGCGTTGCTGCGCGAATTCGCCGCGCAGAAATAACCGCCGCGCCTCGTACCCTGGGTAGCAGAGCGTTCCCGTTGCGCGGAGGTCGCGCACGGCGGTAGATGCTCGAGAAGATCGTGGGCGTGTCCTATTTTTTGCATGGATTTACCTGGAACCGGCACACTCGCCGTCGTTGCCCTTCCGGAGTCCCCAGTGACAGCCCCCGTGAGACCGATCAGCCAGAACGCCGACATCCGCTATCTCGGCAAGCTCCTCGGCGATGTGATCCGCGCGTACGGAGGCGACCGCCTCTTCGAACGCATCGAGAGCATCCGGGCGAGCTCCGTCGACCGCTATCGAGGCATCGCCGATGCCACCGCGATGGGTCGCGGCTTGGACGCCCTGAGCCCCGACGACACCTTGTCCTTCGTGCGCGCCTTCATGCTGTTCTCGATGCTCGCGAACTTGGCCGAGGACCGGCAGGGCGGGCTGAACGAGTCCGGCGAAGACGTCGCGACGGCGCTGCGGCGCCTCGCTGCGAAGGGCATCGGCGTCGAACAGGCCGCAGCATTGCTCGACAGCGCGCTGATCGTGCCCGTACTCACGGCGCATCCGACGGAAGTCATGCGCAAGAGCATGCTCGATCATCGCAATCGGATCGCCGAGCTGATGCGCCATCGCGATCTCGGCCGCACCGAGACGCCCACCGGGGATGCGATCGAGCAAGCGATCGTCCGGCAAATCGCGCTGTTGTGGCAGACGCGGCCCCTGCGCCGCGAACGGCTGTATGTCGCGGACGAAGTGGAAATCGCGCTCACCTATTTGCGCGACGTGTTCTTGCCCGTGCTTCCTCAGCTGTATGCGCGCTGGGAGCGCGAGCTGCCGCATCGGCCGCGCAGCTTTCTGCGCCTCGGCAGCTGGATCGGCGGCGACCGGGACGGCAATCCGAACGTCAAAGCCGAGTCATTGCGCTTCGCGCTGGGCCGCGCGTCGCAGGCGGCGTTGGAGAGCTACCTCGACCAATTGCATGCCCTCGGCGCCGAGCTATCGATCTCGACGGAGTTGGCAAAAACGACGGCCGAGGTCGAACAGCTCGCGGACGCGAGCGGCGACGCGCATCCCGCGCGGCGCGATGAGCCGTATCGCCGCGCGATCAGCGGCTGCTACGCGCGGCTCGCGGCGACCTACGAGAAATTCACCGGCCATCCCCCGGCGCGGCACGCGACGGTGCCCGGCGAGCCCTACGCGCGTCCCGAGGACTTTCGCACCGATCTGGTCACGATCGCCCACGCGTTGGGCCAAGGTGGTGCAGGGCTGCTCGCTACCGGCGGCGCGCTCGGGCGGCTGATCCGCGCGGTCGATAGCTGCGGATTTCATCTCGCGACACTGGATCTACGGCAGAACTCCGATGTGCATGCCCGCGTCGTTGCCGATCTGCTGAACGTCGCCGGCGTCGAGACGGACTACTCGAAGCTCGACGAAGAAGCCCGCGTCGCGCTGCTCCGGCGCGAACTGGCCAGCGAGCGATTGCTCGCGAGCCCGTTTGCAAAGTACGCAGACGAAACGCAGTCCGAGCTCGCGATCGTGCGCGCTGCCGCGGCGGCTCATGAGCAGTACGGCCCGGCGTGCATCACGACGTACATCATCTCCAAGTGCGAGAGCGTCTCGGATTTGCTGGAGGTGAACCTGCTGTTGAAGGAAGCAGGCTTGTTCCGGCCCGCCGATCCGGCCGCCGCGGCGATCATGGTCGTGCCGCTGTTCGAGACGATCGGCGATCTACAGCGCGCGCCGGCTGTAATGCGCGCGTGGTTGTCGCTGCCGAAGATTCAGCAGGCGGCGAATCGTCGCGGCTATCAAGAGGTGATGGTCGGCTACTCCGACTCGAACAAGGACGGAGGCTATCTCACGTCCGTGTGGAGCCTGAATCAGGCCACGCGTGCCCTGGCGAACGTGTTCCGCCAGGCCGGCACGGCGATGCAGATTTTCCACGGCCGCGGTGGTGCGGTCGGCCGCGGCGGCGGCTCCTCGTTCGCGGCGATTCGTGCACAGCCGCGCGGCACCGTGCAGGGGCGCATTCGGATCACGGAGCAGGGCGAGGTGATCGCGGCAAAGTACGGCACGCGCGAGAGCGCCGCGGCCAATCTCGAAGCGATCACGTCCGCGACTCTGCTCGCTTCTTTGGAGCCCGCCGCGGCGTCGCCGGAGGAAGTGGCGCGCTTCGCGGATGCCATGGACTCGATTTCGAAGCGTGCCTTCGACGCCTATCGCGCGCTGGTCTACGAGACGGAAGGGTTCAAGACGTTCTTTCGCCAGATGACGCCGCTGCTGGAGATCGCGGAGCTGAAGATCGGCTCACGACCGGCGTCGCGCACGCAGTCCGATCGCATCGAAGACCTGCGCGCGATTCCGTGGGTGTTCAGCTGGGCGCAAGCGCGCGTGATGTTGCCGGGCTGGTATGGCGCGGGCGAGGCGCTCCGTTCGTTCGACGATCAGGGGTTGCTGCGCGAGATGGCGGGCGCGTGGCCGTTCTTCCGCGCGACGCTCGACAACATGGAAATGGTGCTCGCCAAGTCCGACATGGCCATCGCGCGACGCTACGCTTCCCTCGTCCAGGACCGCGCGCTGGCCGAGACCCTGTTCGAGCGCATTCACTCGGCATGGCAGGAAACGCACGAGTGCTTGCTCGCCATCACGGGACAGTCGCGGCTGTTGGAAAAGAATCCGCCGCTCGATGCCTCGATTCGGTTACGGCTGCCCTACATCGAGCCCTTGAATCTCCTGCAGGTCGAGTTGCTGAAGCGGCATCGCGCCGGCGAGACGGATGCGCGCGTGCGCGAAGGCATCCAGCTTTCGATCAACGCCGTGGCGACCGCGCTCCGCAACAGCGGCTGACGCACAGAAAAGCGGCGCAGCCGCTCGAGGCGGGCGGCTGCGCCGACGAGGAAACCCTGAGGGGGTCAGGGCACGCGAAGAATAGCGAGCGATCGTTGCACGCACGTTTAAGTCGTCACCTGTCGCTACCGGATGACAATCTGCTCTCGCGCGACTCGCGCAGCATGTTGCAGAAGAGGGCGCCTTGCTCGATGGCATCATCGAGCGCGACGTGAGTGTGCGGCGGTAGATCGTCGAACCAGCGTTTCGGCATGTTGCGTTTGCTGGCGGCTCAGTAGTCGCTCTTCATCAGTGCCATGGCAAACGTCTTCACATCCAGCGCCGCGAAGGAGAACGGGCTCTCGCCCGCGAAGCGCATGAGGTACCAATATACGAACAGGAAGTCGAACGAAGCGGGATAGCCTACGAATACCGGCTTCCCGGGCAACGCCTTCAACCATGCGACGTAGCTCGGCATGGCGTCGTGTGGATCGCGGCAGTCGGTGCGCGCGGCCCGCCACGCTTCGGGATGCTGCTTCCAGAAGTCCATCGTTTTCGGGTCCGGCGTGACCTCGGGCAGCAGCTCGAGATTGGCGGAGAACGTGCCGATCAAGCTCTTGTCGGCGAGATACGCGGCCGAGCCGAAACTCAGCATGGAGTGCGGGCCGGGAATGGGGCCGTCGGCTTCGATGTCCGTGCTGACGTAAATTTCAGATGTCATGAAGGCACTCTACCGTACGCGGAACTCGAGCGTCGCCTGCCGATCGAACCGGTAGATCCGTTACTTCAGAGCATCTCTATGAATGTTCGTAACAACTTGCGTGCAGCGCTATTGTTTGCGGGCGTCGCGCTGGCGCCGTTCACGGTGGCGTTCGCCACCTCGAACGTCACGCCGGCGCCGTCGATTCCCTTCGCCAACCACGGTGGTATTCGCGATTGGCGGGCCGACAAGGACCGCGGGCTGTGGGGGCAGGACGTCCAC
>Ga0081455_10001038_pt1 | contig 35067 bp, 36 predicted proteins | sample TabmetS3T2R1_FD_70207 | JGI IMG/M metagenome (GOLD analysis project Ga0081455, IMG submission 70207) | Tabebuia heterophylla rhizosphere microbial communities from the University of Puerto Rico - S3T2R1 | ecosystem: Host-associated > Plants > Roots > Rhizosphere ...
ATCAACCGACTTGAGTGCGCTAGGACTTCAACCCAAGTTATGCCGGTGTGTCCTCAAGCTTGCACAGTCACGCCGTTTTGCTTTAACACCTCTAACAGTTTAGGAACTTCAGGGGGGCCGGGAGGGATCTCCCTGCTGACGGCTGTGAACATCTGTGTGGCAATGCCGCCCTGACCGGTGATTTCGAGCACGTCACAGCCATCGACAAGATAGCGAAAGCTATGCACCGTGCCGGCGGGCACGTGCACAAGAGTACCGGGCGAACATACTACGGTATTGCCAGAGCAGGTGAACTCGACTTCGCCCGCGACGACATAGAAGGACTCGTCCCAGTTGTGGCTATGCGGCGGCGGACCAATTCCCTTCTCTCCCTGCTGCCGCGTGATTTCGTAGGCTTGTGTCGCTGTGTTTGAAGCCAGCACGGTCACCTTGATACCGAGTACGTTCAACGCGGGATCGTAGTCCTTGGGGGTTACAACAAAGGGTTGAGCCTTCATAATGTCATTTCCTTTCCTGCAAAAAACGTGGTGAGTGCCCCTTCGAGCGACCTAAGGTTGAAGGTAACAAAAGCTCAAAATACTGCAACACACCATTGGAGATTCGACCAAACCATCGCGAACACAGTTTATAAAATCCGAGCGGCATAACCGCTGGTTTTAGAAATTGAAGTAGCTGGACTCTTTTTGTATATCGGAGCGCTCCGTTATCACGTGGACTGCTTTTACAATGGAGGGCGATGACTTGTAAAGCCGTTGTGATCAGCCAATCCGACAACGGTCTAAACCTGCTTCGGCTGGGCATATCACGGAGTCATCCCAAAGATACATGTGGCCGCAAAGTTTCGCGATCGTGAGCAGCGCTGTGTTGGACCCACTGAGCCCGGCGAGTTAGAATACTCGGGCGCGATCTAAAATGCTCATGAAATGAAGATTATTCGTTGACAACGACTAGTCGTAGAAGTGAGAGAGTGTGACGGCAAACGCTACTAATCCGGCATCGAGTGGACCAGCGGGCAGCCACTTTGAAGGTCAAGTCGGGGCATATTATTTGTTGTCCATGCTGGTGGGCTCCGAGCCTCGTGGCCTGCCCGGCACTGTGATCGACCGCATCGAGTTTCAGCGGGCGGCTGAAGGCCGGGCGCTCGACGACGTTATCATCCACGCTCACGATGCACAGGGCAAATCTGCTGTGCTCGAGATCCAAGTCAAGCGAAGTATCACTTTTACGCCCAGCGACTCGATATTCCGGGCGGTCGTGGGCCAGATCACCGAGGCCTCGCGCAGACCGGATTTCTGGACCAGCTACTACGAGCTTGCAATCGCGACTGCCCGAACGTCGCGGAAGATTGATGGAGCTTACCAGGACGTGCTGACCTGGGCACGGCAGCTGACTGACGCAGAGACTTTCATGGCCCGGATCGCGCGCCCTGGGTCTGCGAATGATGACATGCGCACCTTTGTGCGCACGTTCAAAGCTCATCTACGGGGTGCCGGGTCACCTGACGATGATGAGACGGTCTGGCGATTATTGCGTAGGCTCCAGATCCTCGTCTTCGACTTCACCGCACAAGGTTCGGCGTTTGAGGAGCTTGCAGGAACGCGCCGTCCGCGCTCTCCACCCAGATGATGCGTTTCGCGCCGGGAATCTCTGGTCGACTTTGGTCGAGCTCGCGTTGCAAGTCGCGGCAAGTGGCGGTGACCGCACTCGCGAAGGACTGATCGAGCACCTCAGGCGCCAGTCGTTCCGTTTCGCTGGCGATCAGCGGCACTCCTCCGCTCGTGCAGCACTCGCCGAGGCTTCCCGTCATGCGCTTGCTGAGATCAGTGTTCGGGTCGGTCACGTAATGTTGACGCGACCCGATCATATTGCCGCTGTTCAGGCCGCCTTTGATAGCGGTCGCTACATCGAGATACGAGGCGATGCAGGAGTCGGTAAATCGGGAGTGTTGAAGCACTTTGCCGAGCAAATCGCTACGGAGGCACCTGTTGTCGTGCTTAGCCCGAATCGGACGATACCAAACGGCTGGACCTCGATGCGAGCCGTACTAGGGTTCGATGGTACAGCTCGCGATCTGCTGATAGATCTCGAGGGTGCTGGCGGAGCCATCCTCTTCATCGACAATCTAGACTTTTTCAGCGAGGCTGAACGAAGGACCGTCGTTGACCTTGTTCGCGAAGCAGCAAGCATCCCAGACTTTGCTGTAATAGTGACAGCGAGGAGCAATTTCGGAATCGTGGAGCCGAACTGGCTACCGTCGGACGCGCTTGATCGCTTGGGTCGGGCTGAACCTATCTTCGTCAGCGAACTGAGCGAGGCGGAAGTTGAAGAAATACGGTATGCCGCTCCGCTGCTCGTCCCGCTATTAGCCGACACTCACCCGGCGCGTGAAATCACCCGGAACCTCTTCCGCCTCGCTCGCCTTGCAAGCCGTCAGGGGAACGAGGCGATTTCCCGCACCGAAGTCGACATGGCCGAGCAATGGTGGCAGACGGCTGACGGCAAAACCGACGGCGACTACCGTGAACGTGCGAGGCTGCTCAAGGCTTTGGCAGAACAGGCGCTCTCCCGCACCGAACCGCTAGATGTCACTGATCGCCCAGCGAGGGTGGTTGACGCCCTAGTCGCGAGTGAGTCTCTGCGCGATCTAGGGAACGATCGCGTCGCGTTCCGGCATGATGTCCTTCGCGAATGGGCGATCGCCAATCTGCTTTATTCGGACTCGACAATAATCGAGCGTCTGCCCCTCGAACGGCCCGCCTCAGTGGCCCTGGCAAGGGGGGTAGAGCTCGCTTCGCGCATGATTCTTGAGCGTGCAGTCGATATGGCACGATGGCAGTCATTCGTCGAGCGTCTGAGTCGTGAGGGTACACACCGTTCATGGCGCCGGGCGGTGTTGCTGGCTCTAGTTCGTTCCGAGATTGGCCTGGAGTTGCTGACACGGGCGGCAGGTCTCCTCTTTGCCAACAGGGGAAACATGCTCCGTGAGCTCATTCGAACCGTGATGGCGGTTGAGGTTGAACCGGCATCAAAGAGGTTCGAAGCCATAGGAGTCGATCCGTCGATAATCCCCGCCCTTAATGTTCCAAGTAGCCCTTCATGGCATCGGCTGATCTCCTGGTTGCTTAGTCTAGGCGAAGCCTTGCCGAAATCTGCGATACCAGATGTAGTTGACCTTTACAGCATGTGGCCTCTGGGGACGTTTGGCTTCGATCCATTAACTCCGTTGCTAATGCAACAGGTCTATCGGTGGTTGACCGAGGTCGAGGCAACCCACGAGATGCTTACTTTCCGTCAGCCGTTCGGTGGCGAGATCGACCCTGATCGGATCAGATCGTTGGAGTCCGATCTCCGTACCAGCTTCTTATTATTCTCTAACCGGACTCCGACACTTGCTAAACAATACTTGCGATCTTTAATTCAGCGGGAGCATAGCGAAGAAATTGTGCGTAGTATCTTCAACTTTCGCGGGTCGCTCGCCCAGGCAGCACCAGAGGAGCTTGCGGAACTGACTGCTACCGCTCTAATTCCGCAGCATCAGTCTGACTCGCGGCGGAATCGCCGAAGACTTAGGGAACTCGACGGTCCGTTCGGTTTTCTCGATGACGAATTTCTTCCGGAATCGCCAGCGCAGGGGCCGTTCTTTGAACTCCTTACCCATGCTCCGCAACATGGACTATCGCTGGTGCGTCGGCTCGTTGACCATGCAATCTCTTTCTATAGCGGAGGTGGGGATTACGGAACTAACGCGATCACCATCCCATTTGCCGAGGGAGATCGGAATTTTCCTTGGACGCAATCGTACGTATGGTCAAGGGAAAGTTCAGGGAACTACAGTGTAACGTCGGCGTTGATGGCCCTCGAATCCTGGGCGCATTCCCGAATTGAGGCGGGAGAGGCTTTTGAACAGGTGCTTGCCGATGTGCTGGGACCGCCTGGCTCTCCAGCCGCCTACCTTTTGGTCGCGGTCGATCTGCTGATTTCGCACTGGCCGAAATCTCGAGAGGCATCGGTCCCTTTCCTGTCTTCCCCGGAGCTCCTGTGCCTCGACGGGGAGCGATACGTCCATGATCGTTACGAGTATCCGGATTTCTTTGGTCTTAAAGCTCTGCAGAAAGAGCCCGCTGGTACCGTCAGTATTGAAAATCTAAAAAAACGGGCCTCCCGACAACACTCGCTCAAAGACTTTTTGCCTTACTACGCGCATGGACCGGTCGACTCACGAGAGAGAATTTCTGCTCTGCTTCGACGGGCTGTTGCGCGCCTCGGTCCACCCGATGAGCAATCAAATTTAGGCGACCCCGCATTCATGGTTCTACACGCGCTCAACCTTATCGATCCTAACAATTGGCGCGAAAGGTTGGCCACATTGGCCGTTGGTACCCAGGAAACAGTTTCGGAGTACGTACCACCCGACGCCGAAACGCAGCACCTCACACCTCTGATAGATGCTGTAAGGGACAGGCATGCGGATGCCGACATGGAATTGGCCCTGGGAACTGCGCTTGTAGACCCATCCCGCTCATCGCCTAGGTTTGCAACAGTGGCGGTTGAATGGGCGCAAAGCAAAAACGTCACTTGTGGGGATGAGCAGAAAGACCCGGCCCGGAAAGAAGCTATCGTCACAGCAGCAATGATTGTAATGCGCGATGGTGATGCCGAGCTACAGGCGCAGCATGTAGAATGGGCCCGCGGCGTTTTTGCCGAGGCGCTGCAGACCAAAGAGGATTCGGTCCATAGATTCCGTGGGGGACTTCGCTTCAACCCAATCGCTATAGCATTTGCTGGAATTGTCCATTTGCTAAAGGGCTATACCGCCGGTGATGACGTCCGTAGTCTTCTCGAGGTCGCTGCCCGCGGTGACCCAGCCGCAGCCCATGGATTCGGCCCAACGGCCGCCGCCCTTGCCTCTATCGACGAAGGTTTGCCGCGCGCGCTACTGCGTTGCGCTTTCACTGCGTGTATTAGGCGGCGTCACGAATGGAATCTGCCCGAGGATGAGATCGCAGCTCGTTCCGAACATCATCGACAACGAGTCCAAGCTGCCGTGGATGCTGAACTGGCATGGTTTGCGGGCCAGCGTGCGGAACCTAATTGGCCGGCGTTCCCAGCAGAAGCAGTTCGTCGACGAACGTTTATTCGAATCGGTGACCAGAGCCATACGAATATACCGCTGCGTCCACAACCGGACGAATATACCGACCACCAGGCAGCTGCACTTTGGCTCGCTCAAACTCGTAGCTTCTTTGGCGTATCGGACCGTCCGTGGCTACTTGACCTGGCTCGTGCCTATGTCGTTTGGACCGCCCACGCGAACGGTGCCGGCCTAGGCGCAGACGAAGAAATTGCCCATCCTCCTAGAGAATGGAACAACGCATACTACGACCTGATAGCGCACTGTCTGCCCGACCTTGCGTGGCCCGCGATCGAACAATTGGCATTGGTACCGATCAGTTCACTACCCGAAGAGCCTTTCTTCGATATACTCACCCTGTTCCTAAGAAGCGTGGATACCGTTTATTTTGATAATGTCGGTGTGCAAGAAAATGTTGCGTCTGGCATTCGGTCTGCGGTTGCGGACAGATTGATGACGAGCAGCGGATGGAAGCGGCTTGGGCGTAGTCGATCTGCTTCCATCGAAAGACATATCGGACCGGCGATTGCGATCCTCTTTTTCAATGATTACAGTTCGTTTGAACCTGCAAAATGCTACCTCCTTCCAATAGCTATTGATCGGCTCGGCCCTTTCCTCCCCATGCTGGAAAAGCTGATCGAAAGCGGCCCTTCTCTGTTTGTTGCCATCGTGACACTCAATTTATTGGAAGTGTCTCCAAGATCAGGCCATTTGCGGTTTATGGTTACCGCCGCTATGACTTGGCTGAACAGCTACCCCAATGACAGCGAATTCTGGGTCGACCACGGCATCGGTCGCCGTGTATGCGTCTGGATCGAAAAAGTTCGGCCTCAGGATCCGTCTCTGCTAGACGAAGACAAACCAATACGATTTCAGATAGATCGACTGCTAGCGGCACTAATTACCCTAGGCGTGTCCGATGCCACGCGACTTGAAGAAGCCCTCGCTGGTGGATCAGGCAGCGGGGCGTGAAGCACCTCCACTTCGGCCAAATTCGTCTGAAGAGCTTCGGGTCGCGGTGGTTGGGCACCTTTGTTGGCTAATTGCCTCTGGATGACTCTCCAGGATGTTCCAGTTGAAGGCTTCGCGCTACTTCCAATTGATTTGTGAGAAGCCTCCAGCAGCAACGATGAACTCGGCGAGCGGGGATGTTTGCGAGCTGCCGGCGCAAGACCCGGACTTTGTTGGCGCGACTTTCAGGAGCGCGGTCGACAGGCTTTTCAACTTGCGTGTAACTTCTGCGGCTCATTCAAACCACATGTGGCTCTCCATTCTCCTGGTTCGCTGTCGATGAGTTTGAATAATCTCTGATACTCTTCAACGCTTGAGTTTCCTTCCCACGGACGCTCTTGTGCACGGTGTTAGCGTGGGGCCCCTTGGAGTCAGACATGACAATCATTACAGATTAACGGCCACTTGTTTGTGATCGCGGCTTAATCTCCCTTCACAAAAAGCTCCATGAGTTTTCTCACGTCGTCGATTTCATCGATCCGATTTAGCATCTCTAAGGAGCGGGAAAGAGCCGGCTCTTGGATTTCGTCCTGGCGCGCGGAGGCGCGGTATTTTTCGCCGAGTCTTTCCCAGGTCAGTGGATTTTTTGGATGATCGGGAGCATAGGTGATTGTTTCTTCGGACGCCGGCGCGTGAGATCATGAGGGGTTTGCTCTTGATGCTTAGCATCCAGCCTAGGTTGTTCCGGGAACTACGACATCAAAGTCTTGATCTAGCGCCGTAAAGTCCCCCGCATTAAAAGTTAAAACGGTGGATGCCTTACCCTGTTCAGCGCATGCGCCTATTACGGCGTCATAGGTGCGACCGCCTGCCACGTTGTTTTTTGGAGCACGCAGCAACAAAGTTTCGTACGATTTCGCGCTCAACGCGATTACTGTTGCCAACTTTAGGAAATTATTTTCCAGCAGAGTCAAAGCCGTTTGCGCAGACAACCGATGCGGCGGAGGCAGACGAGTCATTACCGCATAGGCCTCAACCAATGCTGGAGCCGCAACAATCATCTTGGACCGACCGGCGAGCCGCCTCTCGATTTCATTTGCAGCGGCCTCATGGTGTTCATGCCATGAGCACACGGCTGCAATCATGCAGCTTGTATCTGGAAGAAAAACGAGCGGCATCCTTAATCGGAAGCGCCCGAGCGTTCTTTGCGCAGCGTTTTACGGGTCCGCTCGACCGTATCCGTGGAAAGAGGAGGAGTATCTTTGGTCGGGACAGCCACAAGCAAGCGCCCCTTCCGTTCGAGCTTGACCTCTAAAGGTGCGGGAATAATGGCGATGGCACCTTTTTCCCAACGGACCTCAAGCGGCATTCCTGGCTTTATCCCGGATTCGCGGCGAATGTCTTTTGGAATTACCAATCGTCCGGCATGATCAATGGTTGTCTTCATGGCATATAAATTACCATTTGCTGGACCGTCTGCCAAGCCAAGACCAACGATGGGTCTGGACGCGGGGTCTGGCATAACAGTTTACAATCTCAGCCGCCACGACATACCCTTAGCACTTCATTTTCGCCGCTAAAATCAACCGCGTAAGTGTCTCTGTGACCGGCAGTGTGTAAGTTCCGCCCGCTCCCTAATTGTGATCGCTCTCTTACAGCGCATGTTTCACTTTCAAAAAGACGCCACTAATCGGCCGCAGCCGCCCCTACTCCGTTCACTGAATCAATTTATTGCGCCGGTCTGACCCGGTTCTTGCGGTTGTTAAAGAGGGCCTTCGCGGGCGGTCTCCTCTGACTCGAGCGCTTGCTCCTCACGCTCGGCGTCCGCGATGGCGCCCTTGCCGCGTGGAAACCAGGCGAAGCCTGCGGCGAAGACGAGTGCGAGAAGCACCATAGCGGTTGCGAGGCTGAAGCGAATGCCCTCGACGAAGTCGGTGTCGGCAGCCGCAAGGATCGCCTGCTGCGTCGTGGCATCGAGATGTTGGATCGGCCGGCCGGGCCCGATCTCGGCAGAGTAAGCGCGAGGGTTTGCGTCCCCGATAATCGTCGCGGCGACTTCCCTTCTCTCGATCGGATCAGGAAGCGCGCTGGCGAGGTGGGCGCTGAGGGTTGTCGTCAGTGTTGCCGCGAGGATCGAGCCGAGCACGGCGAACCCGACGGTGGAACCAAGCGCGCGCTGCGCGCTCATGATGCCCGATGCCATTCCCGCGCGCTCAGTCGGGACCGCGGTCATCGCGAGCGAGGTGATCGGCGTCAGGCACAACCCGACTCCCGTGCCGGCGAAGAGAAGACCGGCACCGACAACGACCGTGCTCCCCTGCAGCCCCGCGATCAGCAAGGCGAACCCGACGATCTGCGACGTGATGCCGAGGAGAATCAGCCGCCGCGAGCCGACCACTCCGACGAGTTGTCCCGCTTTCAACGACACGATCATCAGGCTCAGGCTGTACGGCAAGAGGAGCAGCCCGGCATCCATCGATGAGAAACCGTGCACGTTCTGCATGTACTGCGTGATTACGAGCAACATCCCGTATATGGCGAACATAGTGGTGAAGATCGTAATGATCGCGAGAGAGTAAGTGCGGTCGCGGAAGAGATTCAGGTCCATCATCGGGTCCGCGCTCCTGAGTTCGCAGAAGATAAATGTTGCCAGCGCCAGCCCCGCGACCACGAACAGCGTGATGATCTGCCCCGAGAGCCAGCCCGCCCGTGGGCCTTCAATCACGGCAAACGCGAAAACCCCGACTGCCGTCATGAACACGAGTTGCCCGGGGATATCGAACGTGCGCGGGCGTTCATCCCGCGACTCGGCCACGAAGCGCCACGTCAAGGCCACCCCGGCGAGCCCGACGGGAACATTGACCATGAAGATCGAGCGCCAACCGGTCCACTGCACCATGAAGCCGCCGAGCGTCGGCCCGATCGCCAGGGCCGTGCTCGCGATCGCGGTCCATATGCCGATCGCCCAGCTCTTCAACTTCGGATCGGGAAACGTGGCGCTGACGAGCGCGAGCGAGGTCACATTGACCGTCGCCGCCGCGATCCCCTGGACCCCGCGTGCGAGGTTAAGCGCTTCAAGCGAGGAGGCCATGCCGCAGGCCGCGGAGGCCGCGGTGAAGAGAGCGATTCCGGCAAGGTAGAGCTTCTGGCGGCCGTAGATGTCCGCCAGCGTCCCGGCCGACATGATGGCGATCGTCATTCCGAGGCTGTATGCCGTCACCACCCACTGCAGGCCCGACTCGCCCACTTTGAAGTCCGACTGGATGGCGGGCAACGCGACGTTCACGATCAGCGCGTCCAGATAGATCATGAAGAGGCCGAGACCCGTGGCCGCGAGGGCGAAGCGCTGCGTCTTGGTCATCGGGCGCTCAAAAGTTTTCTCACAAGAAAGAGTTCCGGCCGGTGCTGGGGGTATCGGTCAGATCTTTTTGGCCGGTCTCCCCTGAGAATCTGCCCCGACTCCCGGCCGCTCCACACTGATCAGTATTTAGCGAGTATTTCCGGCTCTAACCGGGTGAGCTGATCGGCAATCGCTTGCTGGTCGATCTTCTCGGCGATTTCCTGGTATCCGGCTTGTTTGACCATTGAGGGAAACCGAGTCTTGAGCTGCTCTAAAGTCCAGCGGACGGGGTCTTCGATGCCTTCATCCTTCATCTTGTAAGCTGCGCTTTCGCCACTGGAAGGACCGACGTGATAATGAGGATTTTTGTAAAAGCAATCGAAGCGCAGAATTCGTTTTTCCTCGTCCTCTGCGCCGGCGGTCGTAATGTCGAAAGTCAGCCCTTCATCGCTGCCGCCGAGGCCTTGTCGGTGAGCGACGGTCATACGCATTCCGGCCTGCTCGATAATAATAGGCTCGCTCTTCGTCGTCGACGCTGTTTCCTTTTCCATCATTTCACCCTCCTGTGAACCTAGATTCGACCTTGGCTAAACTCATTACACCTATGTTTCCACCTGTCAAACCGAATTAAGAAGCTGAGCGAGCGCTCACGAGTCCCGCGAGCAAGGACCACGCAGTCTCGCGCCTATCATTGACCAACTATGATAGCTTGCACCCTGCGATTCGCGTCGGCTATAAGTTGATAGATCGTCCGAAAGCAAGGGAGGCACATTGTGATTCTTCGATTCACTCTTTGGGCGACGGTGCGGCGATTCGTTCGAGCTTATGCTCTCCTTCTTTTTACCGCCGGCGTCTTGATTTCCAACGACAGTTCCTTTGCCGCCGACAAGCTGCGCATCGCCTACGTTAGCCCGAGCCTTTCGCTTTCGCTGCCGTGGGTGGCCAAGGAGGGCGGGATGCTCGCCAAGCATGACTTAGCCGCGGAAATTCTTCTCATAACCGGCAGCCCCCGATCGGTCCAGTCGCTCATTGCCGGCGACGTGGATGTGGTTTTCGCCGGCGTCACCGCATTAACACGCGCTCGTGTGAGCGGCGCCGATATCGCGATCCTAGGCGCGGCGGCCAATCTGTCAAGCCAGAAGCTCATGGTCGGCCGCAATTCGAAAGCCCGCCGTGTGGAAGATTTGAAAGGTGCGATTATCGGCGTCTCGCAGTACGGCTCGGAAGCCGATACCTTCACGCGCAATGCACTGGCGATGGCCGGCCTGAAGCCCGACAAAGACGTCACGATCTTGCAGCTTGGCGGCCACCCGCAAGTCGCCGCTGCGATGGTCGCCGGCAAATTTGACGTCGGGGCGCTGGCTGGCCTGGCCGCGCTCACGGTGGAGCGATCGGGCGGCAGGCTTCTCACCAGCGCGGTCGAGCTCAAGATCCTTTCGCCTTCGGGCACCTTCGCTACGACTCGCGGCTATATCCAGCGTCATCGACCCGTCGTCCAGAGGCTGACCCGCTCCTTTGTCGAAGCAATCCATTTTCTCAAAACCAATCGCGCGGGTTCAATTACTATGCTACAGAAATATTTCGGCGGCTTGAGCGCGGAGGAAACCGCCTACCTTTACGACGAGCAAGCCGATCTGTTAGAACGATTGCCAGCGCCCAACGACAAGGCGCTCCAGGCTGTGCTCGAGCGCGAGACCGATCCAAAGATCAAGAACTTCGCCCCGGCCGACTTCGTCGATGCGAGCTTTTTTAGAGAGATCGAAAAGAGTGGCTTAATCGAACAGCTGTATCGAAAATAGCTCGTTGATGAATCCCAGGACACGCTGGACTACCGCAGTGCCGACGTAAAACAGTCATCGGTGTAGGCGCGCTCGGTCAAAAGTGATTTGACGCCGGACACCGAGCTCCTAGGTTTGATGCCCTGTATTTCGTAAGTCTTTGATCGGGCGAGCGGGCTCTACGATCTCAGCCGCAGGAGCGGTCACGGGGAGAATTCGCGCCACGGTGCCGATGCGAGGTTATAACGACTTCTTCACCAGACTTCACCAATCGGTAGACCTGCGTCCAGGATCTTGCGGGGTGTCCTTGGGCACAAAATAAAAGATCGTGTCCCGGAGAAGACTTCACGCTTTCGCAAAACGGCTGCTGCGCAATTATTCTGGATGGCTCTTCAGCCAGTTGATGTACTCTGCTACACCCCGCTTGATGTCGTACCGTGGTCGATAGCCCACTTCTTCTTTGATCCGAGTCATATCCAGATAAGCATTCGCTCGGTATCGCGGGCTACGTCCAGGTTGCAAACTGATCTGGGCATCGGGGACCACCGTTTTCACTGCCTCGACAAACTCGCCGTACATCATCGGCCTATCGCTGCCGATGTTGTAGATGCGATGCGAGAGTTTGTCAGCCATCTGAAGCAGCTGGATTGCCGTCGCGCAGTCCTTGACATAAAAAGCGTCTGAATGGTCCTCCACACACGGCGCCCCGCGTCGCGCGCCGGTAAAATCGGTAGGCAACCCTTTCGCTGCCGCATGACAGATTCGGCTGGTGGGGGCGGCTAGGCTGTGATAAAGCGGCCCAAACGGGCTGCCGATGCGCAACGCGACCACCTCGAGTTCCGTCCGGGAGGCGTAGTGCAGACCGAGGATCTCCAGCGCTTTCTTGAATGCCTCGGTGGGATAGCCAGAGTGTACGGGCAAGAGCGCTTCTTCGCGAAAAGGACCTTCGGGAAGGCTCGCATAAACAGCTATGGAGCTGGCCAAGCTTACACGCCGGACACCGCATAACCTGGCAGCCTCGAGGATGTTCAAAAATCCCATCATGTTGACGCGGTAATCCTCTGCTGCGGATAAAGCCCCCAGGCCGGGCACAGCGAGGTGGACGATGCCGGTGACTTTGTGCCGCCGCACTAGATCGATCACGTCGTGGCTGGCTGTGACATCCAAGGTCTCGATAAATGCGTGTTTGCCAATCTCGCCCTTGATGAAATCAGGCTCCCGCCGCACCCGATAGTGTGTGAGCACCACCTCCTCGCCCACATCCAGGAAGCTCCTGGCGGTGTGAAGACCGATAAATCCCAAGCCACCGGTGATCAGAATCATGACGGTGTCTCCTCGATCGGCATTTTCGAGCTCTTCGCCGGCTTTTTTGGTCGTTCGTTCCGAATCGCACGCGACTGTTAACAGGAGTCATTTGCATCTTGCTCAATTGCACAAGCCCGCATCTGTCGCTAAAGGAAGGTTCTTTTGCCAATCCGCGGCAGCTTCATCATTTCTAGCACTAAATTTGGCGCTTGTATCATTGGCGTCAGTTCTTGTTGAGGTTGTTTGCCCAGACGGAGCTCTGAGGAGAACAGGATGATCCCTGGTACTATGTCGACGGTCCCGAAGATCATCTATAGCCCGTAGAACCTGCGCGGATTATCATCCAGGATCTTCCGCGCAACGGACGCAGGGATCTCCTCTTTTTCGCCCCGCTGCTCGATAACGTCAAGGGCCTGGATCTCCGCGGACTGGTCCGCATGGCTATAGTCGGTGCCAATCATCAAGCTGTCCTCAGTCCCATATTTTAGAATATAAGGAAGATCATCGTTGGTTTGGCACGCCACATAGATGCGGTTCCGGCGGAACAAGTCTTCCTTGAAGTCGATCGGAAGGAAGGTCCGCCGAAGTTTCTTTGCCACCAGATCGGCATAGAGATACGGTATCCAGGAAGCGCCAGTTTCGATGAATCCCACTCTCAGTTTCGGAAACATGTCCGGGACACCGTGCTCCACGAGCGCGCTGAACGCCGCGATGGCGACCATGCCTCCATCCAGTCCGGATCCCTGGGCGATCGCAGACTCGACCTTGCCCGTCGCGTTGTGGATGCAGATGGGAAGGTCGAGGCGGCTCGCCTCATCGTAAACCGGGAAGAAGTAGGGATCGCTGGCCGCGCGGTCGCCGCATTCGATCCCCTTCTTGAATACGCCGCAGGCTCCATGATCCTTCGCCCAGCGGATCTCCTCAACGGCTCGGTCGATGGAGAGCAACGGTAACATCGCAACCCAGCGCAGCCGCCCGCGGCTTTTCTCCGTGGCTTTGGCGATCCATCGATTGTAAGACTTGCAGAGTTCCAGTTCGATCTCCGGCCGATCGGTGAGAGCGTGAAGAAACAGGGTCGGGTAGAGGACCTGCACGTCGACCCGCAACTCGTCCATGTGGCGTATCCGAGCTTCCACGTCGAGGAGCTCTCGGGTTGCCTGCACAGTTCCCGTTCGCTTGTCGTCGCGCCAGCGCCTGAGCCTGATCATACCGTCGATGACCCAGAGGCGGTGCGGCCGGGAATCACCCGGCACCGTGGCAGCCCCCGGATCGAGTGTGAGCGGCTTGAAACGGCGTGCCCCATTGTCCAGATATTCCCAAGTCGCTTCCGATTCGTCTATATGCGCATCGACGTCTATGCGAAACATGGTTCCTCCCTTCGCGCTCATCGAATTACGACGGTTCTGATTTTCAAAGTCCGACAATCATGGAGGGACAATAACCCTTGGAAAAGTTGTTTATACACGGGAAAGGATGTGTCGTTTGCTTTGAGGGCCTGAGCTACGTTTAGTTGATCGAGTGGCCACGGGTAGCACGATGCACTAAACACTGTCAGGTAGCTTCGATCTTGGCAAACTCTTTTACATTTTTGTTTCTAGCTGTCAAACCCACGGCAGGGTCATCCCAGTACCCTTGATCATTCACGTTACCACTGCATCGCGGAATCACTTTTTGGTGCCGCTGTTGCCTAATACTTGCGGATGAATTCTATGACGTTGCGGTTGAAGGCCTCGGGCTGCTCCCAGTTGATCGAGTGAGAGGCCTCGGGCAGCACGATGAATTCGGCACCGGGGATATGAGCGAGCTGCCGGCGCATAACCCAGGGTGGCGCCTGCAGGTCCTGATCGCCGGGCATCAACAAGGTCGGCACCCGAATCGTCTTGAGCTTCTCGAACGTGATCGTAGTTCGTTGCGGTTGCGCCGGTGCGCCCTTCTGCTGCGAGTGGTGATGAATCTCCAGCCAGCGTTGCAGACCCTCCGGGTTGGTCGCCATGTATCCCATGCTCACTTCCCGAAATTCCGGCGGCCAATCTCTAAATCCAGGAAGCGTAGTCTTCTGGCGAAGTTTGCTCAAGTCTTCATCTACGATGGCGCCGCCGCTGGCAGCGACGACCAAGCTGCGAAGCCGCTCCGGATGCCAGAGAACATAGTCATACGCCGCGAATCCGCCGCCCGCCACGCCGACGAGATGAAATCGGTCGAGCCCCAGGTGCTCCACCAGAGCGTGTAGATCATCCGCGATGGTGCCCGGCTGAGCACCAGTGTTCGGATTCGGCCGGCTGCGGCCCCATCCCCGGCGATCGAAGGTGATAACTCGATATCCCGCCTCGACAAAGCCCGCAATGTTGTACTGCCAGCTGTCGGCGTTGCCCGTGTTTGCGTGGAGCAGTATGACCGGGACGCCGTTACCGCCGCTGTCGGTGTACCAGAGGCGCACGCCGGGGAGATCTGCGTATCCTGCGAATCCTGGGCTTAAAGTCTGGGCGGCCGATGCCATGAACAGGAACAACGATCCCGCGTCTGCGTGTAAGCCTAGGAGCGCCGCAGCGCCGAGGGCAATAACCATCAGGTGCGTTCCATTCATCGGACTTCTCCTAAGGTTTAACTTCTCGATCCCGGTCCCGCTTTCGCGACGGCAGCCGACAGGAGCCGTCATAAGCGATTCCAGCCGTTACCTCAGAAAACAGACTGGTCCGTACCCGTACTTTGAGCAGACCGTATCGAATAAGACCGTGCTATTCAACTCGAAACTGTTCGATTGAAACAAACGAGTCTACATATCGGCGGATTAACACCAATCGAGATTTAACTATGCACCCCCGCGCGCTAACACAATCGCAGGAGATTCATGCTAGGGAGTCTTGCTCGCATTGGTTGTCCTGAAACCGCCGCGCAGAGTATGGTTTTTCTACGATGCGATCGGAACAAGCTTCGAGCGACGCATCTTTCGGTCGCGAGTCATGAGAGGCACTCGATGGACGAGGCTCGTGGCAGCGATGATCTCGTCGGCAGGATCGCTGTCAAAATCCAAAGATTTGATCGAGCGGCAGATATCGAGCGTCAGCGGCCATGTTTGAATGCGTGCCAACGTCCGAGCCAATTCAGGATGGTCCAAGTCGAGCTCGATGCGGCCTAGTTCCGAGAGTTTGGCAATTTCCCAGAGAACGATGGCGGAGATGCTCCAGGTTTCATTCGAGAGCAAAGCGCGTTCACGAAGCGTCAAGTCGTCGGTTAAGGCATAAAGCAAAACGTGCGTATCAAGATTCAGCATTCCACTTAGTACCCGTGCTTAAGATATTTCCTTTGATCTTGATTTTGCCTTTGAGGCTGCCGATCAGATTCGCGTTGTCCGTATGAACGGGTACCAACTTGGCGACGGGCTTTCCGTGTTTGGTGATTAAGATACCGTCCGGGTCTACTCGATCGAGTAACGCCAGACACTGTTCCTTGAATTTTGCGGCGGGTACTGTTTTCATAGCTGAACTATAAAGCAACCGACGCAAAATTTCTAGTCATAAAAACTGGACACAATAATACCGACCATCTGGTTAAGTGGAGTAGAGAGAACTGCCCGCTGCAACCTGCATGAGGTTGAGACTCCGTGACGCTCGGAGGCCCTAGAGCCCGTAGAATCTACGCGGGTTATCGTCAAGGATCTTGCGGCAACAGACGCGGGGATTTCTCCTTTTTAGCTGTTTCGCTCGCTACGCCAGGTTGCACTTACCCTTAACCACTTTTCTGACTTGATTTTATGTGTCCGAAAAACGATCGGTAGTGGATCGCTCCGATCGATGACGTGATGGTGAATCTCTCCGGCCCATGTTGGGAGCACCACAAGAACTCGCTATCCTCAAAAAAGCACGAAGAACTTTTCACATTTGACCGGTAGTGGGGTTTTAAAAAGCGTATGGGGCGACATCGATTACAGGTACCGCTTCCCTTCGAGGAGATAATGCGGCGCCACGAACGGGAGATCCTGCGCTATCTGCTGCGCGTGTCGGGTGATCGCGAGGATGCGGCGGACCTGTTCCAGGAGACCTGGTTGCGGGCGTATCGCGCCTATCCACGGCTGGACTCCGAGAGCGGTGTCCGTCCGTGGCTGTACGCGATCGCTACCAATCTATGCCGCAATCGCGCGCGTGATTCGGCGCGCCGTGCGCGCGTGGTCGTGCCCGACAAACATGAGTCAGCGGCGGCGGACGCGATAGGAAAGGATCATCGATTCGATCACGAAAACGAAGGGTACGCTGCGGTCCATCTACGGGAGCTGATCGCTGATCTGCCAACAAAGCAGCAACAGGCTCTGCATCTGCGCTTTTTCGCCGGGCTGAGTTATGCGGCGATAGCGAGCGCGTTGGGCTGTTCAGAAGACAGCGCGCGGGCCAATGTTTCGCAGGCGATGCGAAGACTCAAGTCAAGGTGGTGAAAGTTATGAAAATGGAATCTCTTATTCGTTCAGTGGCCGGCGACTTCGCGGGCGAAGCCGTCGAGGAATTGCTGGGGCGCTCTCGCGGTAAGGTCGAAAGGGCGCTGAAGCGCGTCCGACGGCCAGAAGCGGCTGTCGGAGTTGTGAAGTCAAAATTGGGCCGCTTGCTGGTGGCGATGAGCGCCCGTGGTATTGTGCTCAATCATTATTTAGACGACACGAGCGATGCCGCAGCCGCGATCGCGAAGCTCCGCTTGGAGTTCGATTGCGTCGAGGATCAAAAGGTGGTCGAGGACATCGGCGTGGAAGTCGACCGCTACCTCACCGACGAAACGCAGGTGTTGCGTCAGAACATCGATCTGACTCTCGCGGAAAGTGCATTCCAAAAAAAGGTGCTAGACCGGCTGCAGGACGTGCCTCGCGGCGCAGTGATCAGCTATCAAGCACTAGGCGCCGCAGCGGGCTCGGCACGTGGCGCGAGGGCTGTCGGCAATGCAATGCACAACAATCCGGTGCCTATATATGTTCCGTGCCATCGCGTGGTCTTGTCGGACGGACGCATCGGCGGATATGGAGGCGGCGTGCCGCGCAAACTGCAACTGCTGCGAAGCGAAGGTTTTTCGGTGCACGATCGTACAACAAGCATTCCCGATACCGTAGTTTGGGGTCACAAGGGAACAAAAATTTATTGCCGACCGAGCTGCCGGACCAGCGCCAAGGTCGATCGCGCGCGGATCCTTTTCTTCGCCGATCCCAAACAGGCTCAGCGCGCCGGCATGCGCCCGTGCAAGATTTGCCGCCCCGGTTAAACCGAAGTGTTCCAGCTGTCGGATTCAATTCCAATGTCGGTTTCATTTGTCGGAGGGCACTGAAGATGGCACGCGCAACATTGCGCGATGACGGCAGCATGAGTCCAGCGGCAAAAAACATAAAGTCTAGCGATTCAGCGAAAAGTGCTGCAGCAAAGGTGAGGACGCTCGATTGGGAGCGCGTGTCACAGGATCTCGATGCGCAAGGGAGCGCGGTGATCGAGGCGATTCTGTCTCCGGCGGAATGCCAGGCACTGGCAGGCTTGTATATGAAAGACGACATCTTCCGTAGCCGTGTGGTGATGGAGCGGCATGGCTTCGGGCGCGGCGAGTACAAATATTTTAGTTATCCGCTGCCCGGCCTCATTGCAGCGCTGCGAACGGCCATTTACCCGCATCTGGTTCCCCTTGCCAATCGCTGGAACAGCGCCATGGGTATCGATGTCCGCTATCCGGAAAAACACGCGGACTTCATTGAGCGCTGTCATCGGGCCGGCCAGGCGAAGCCAACACCGCTGCTGCTGAAGTATGGAGCCGACGATTATAACTGCCTGCACCAGGACCTCTATGGCGAGCACGTATTCCCGCTTCAGCTGACGGTCCTGTTGTCCAAACCCGATCAAGATTTTGCCGGCGGCGAATTCGTGATGACAGAGCAGCGGCCGCGGATGCAGTCGCGACCGATGGTTGTGCCGCTTCGTCAAGGTGACGGTGTCGTGTTCGCAGTTCATCATCGTCCCGTGCAGGGCGCTCGCGGCGCGTATCGGGTGAATCTCCGGCACGGCGTTAGCCGCGTCCGCCGGGGACATCGCCATACGCTCGGCATCATTTTTCACGACGCGCGATGAGGTGAGCGGGTGACCTTGAATCTGTTTGACAAAAAATGGGAAGATCGCTTCTGTCTGATTTCATTCTGCCCGTGGAGAAGAAATATGCTGATCAGATCGATCTACGCATTTATCGTCGTCGCGCTGGCCGTATTCGCCACTTCAGAGCGAGGTATCGGAGCGGAATCTCCTTGCCCCTCTTTACTCGATCACAAGTTTGCCAACCTGATGGAGGAGTCGGTCTCGCTTTGCCAGTTTAGTGGGAAAGTGCTGTTGGTGGTCAATACCGCGAGCGAGTGTGGCTACACGCCGCAATATCAGGGCTTGGAAAAATTATATCGGCATTACCGCGACAAGGGTTTCGCGGTCCTCGGCTTTCCGGCAAACGATTTCGGCGGCCAAGAGCCAGGCTCGAACAAGCAAATCGCCCAATTCTGTCAATTAAATTACGGTGTCACGTTCCCGATGTTCGCAAAGACGTCCGTCGTCGGAGCAAACGCCAACCCGCTCTTCCATGAGCTCGCTGCGCGGACCGGGAAGCCGCCACGCTGGAATTTTCACAAATATCTCCTCGACAAAGGGGGACAGCCGGTAGCCGTGTTCGAAAGCGCCGTCGAGCCCGAAGATCAGCGTGTTACTGCACAGATCGAGAAACTGCTGATTGCGCGCTGATATAGACGTTCAGGCCGTTCACACCTTAAGACAGAAATCCGTTTGATGTCTGCGATAAGACCTCGGTAGTTTTCACGGGGCTCGCTTTAGCCGCAGATTCTACGGTCCCTCATTGATTTTGGCACCGATTGCGACAGAATTAAGCATGTCTAGACCGCGATCAGACTGGCGGAAAATGCGAAACCGATTCTCTGCCCTGAGTCGCTACCTTCAACGCTGACCCCTAGATAAATAAGAGTCAAAAAATTATGGATCACAGCCCACAACCCGGCTTAGAGACTGCGGCTGAAAACGCGCGCAACAAGGTCGAGGCGATCTACCGCTCCGACTCGCGCCATGTTCTTGCCACGTTAATCCGCCTCCTGGGCGACTTCGATATCGCCGAGGAGGCGCTGCACGACGCTTTTAGGGCAGCTTTGGAGCAATGGCCACGCGACGGTGTGCCAGCCAATCCGCGCGCTTGGCTCGTGTCGACGGGGCGTTTCAAGGCGATCGACGCTATTCGCCGGCACACCCGATTTGAGCCGTTGCCGGACGATATTGACAGGCGGCTTGCGGCTGACACCGATGATACCGAGGCGTGGAATGACGAAAGCATCAAAGACGACCGGCTGCGTCTCATCTTTACCTGCTGCCATCCGGCCCTGTCACCCGACGCGCAAGTGGCGATGACCTTGCGCGAAGTCTGCGGCCTCACAACCGAGGAGGTCGCGCGGGCTTTTCTCTCAACGCCGCCCACAGTGGCGCAGCGCATCGTGCGTGCCAAGGCCAAGATTCGTAACGCACGCATTCCTTATGAAGTACCCGCAGCGATCGATCTGCCGGATCGGCTCGATGCGGTTCTTCGAGTCGTCTATCTCGTCTTCAATGAGGGGTACTACGCGTCATCCGGCGCGGTCCTCACACGGCACGATCTTTCAAGCGAAGCGATCAGCCTCGGCCGGTTGCTGGTCGAGTTGCTGCCGGAACCGGAAGCATTGGGACTGCTCGCGTTGATGCTGCTCCATGACTCGCGCCGTGCCGCGCGCACATCGCCGAGCGGCGAGTTGATCCTGCTTGACGACCAGGACCGTTTGCTTTGGAACCGGGATCAGATCGCGGAGGGATTAGTGCTGGTGGAACGGGCACTGGGGGCACGTCAGGTGGGCCCATACACCATCCAAGCGGCAATCGCCGCCGTACATGCTAACGCGTCGACCGCCGCCGGTACAGACTGGAACCAGATCGTTGCGCTGTACGATCTGCTGGCGCAAGCGGAACCTTCTCCTGTAGTCGAACTGAACCGCGCGGTGGCGGTGGCAATGCGCGACGGGCCGGCTGCAGGGCTTGCGCTGATCGATACCATCTTGGAAGAAGGCAATCTCTCGCACTACCACCTCGCTCATGCGGCTCGTGCGGATCTTTGCAGGCGGCTTGGGCAAATGGCCGAAGCCCGAGCCTCCTACGAACGGGCTCTGAGTCTCGCGGAGCAGGAGCCGGAGCGGCGTTTTCTGGAGCGGCGGCTGGCTGAATTGGGTGAGATGAAATAGAGTTGTCGATTTTGGCGTCCGCCGAACGACTATCTAATGTTAGGTGTCAGGGTGAAGCAAGTTGGGTTCAGCTAGGCCGCCGCGAAAATCGAAAAAGGGAGGAAAAACAATGCGATTCATGGTCTTGATTAAAGCCAACAAGGACTCGGAAGCAGGCGTGATGCCAAGCAAGCAGCTCCTGACCGAAATGGGTAAGTTCAACGAAGAGCTGGTGAAAGCCGGTGTAATGCTCGCGGGCGAGGGGTTACAGCCGAGCTCCAAAGGCGTGCGTGTCAAATTTTCTGGAAGTAAGCGGACCGTGATCGATGGTCCGTTCGCCGAGACGAAGGAGCTGATCGCGGGGTTTTGGATTTGGCAGTGTAAATCGCTGGAGGAGGCGATCGGATGGTTGAAACGCTGTCCCAATCCCCATAACGAGGAAGCTGATGTCGAAATTCGCCAGATATTTGAGGCCGAAGATTTCGGCGCCGAGTTTACTCCCGAGCTCAGGGCGCAAGAGGAGCACATTCGTGCCCAAGCCGAGCAATTGGCGAAGGGGAACAAACGGTAAAACCAATCGTTAATCAAATCTTTAGGAGGAGATGTCATGAAAGTTGAAGTCTATTTGTTCTTCAATGGCCGCTGCGAGGAAGCGCTCGAATTTTACAAGAAAGCTCTCGGCGCCGAAGTAACCATGCTCATGCGCTTCAAGGACAGTCCTGAACCCCCACAACCGGGAACGGTCCCGTCGGCTTCTGAGAATAAAATCATGCACGTCAGTTTTCGGGTTGGCGATGCAACGGTGATGGCTTCCGACGGACATTGCACGGGGCAAACCAACTTCCAAGGTTTTTCTCTCTCGCTCACAGTGCCAAATGAAGCGGACGCTGACCGAAAATTTGCGGCTCTGGCGGAGGGGGGTCAGGTGCAGATGCCGCTGACCAAGACTTTCTGGTCACCGCGTTTCGGTATGGTTACCGACCGATTCGGTGTCGGATGGATGATTAGTGTCGAATCATAGTTTAGAGAAGCAGCATGAAGTACATGTTGTTGATTTATCATGACGAACAAGCGTTGAGTGAAGCCGAGCGGCAGCAGTGCTACGCGGAGTCCACAGAGCTCGCTAAAGAGATTCATTCGAGTGGGCAATACCTGGCCGCCAACCCGCTGCATCCAACATCAATGGCGACCAGTGTTCGGGTGCGCAACGGCAAACGGCTTGTCACTGATGGTCCGTTCGCGGAAACGCGCGAACAATTGGGCGGCTACTTCCTTATCGAGGCAAACAATCTCGACGAGGCGATCGGCATTGCCGGACGGATTCCAATGGCGCGCAAAGGAACCGTCGAGGTGCGGCCGGTAATCGAGATCCCGGGCCTGCCGACTCTCTAGCAATCGCTGAGTTGTTGAAATCAGCGCCGTTGTCGATTGTGGGCTCTCTCGAACGACTATTTAATGTGATGGAGATATAGCCTTATGAAATACATGCTGCTGGTTCACCACGACGAGGAGACCTTCAGCAAGTTCAGCGAGGCCAAGCGACAACAGATGCTTGAGGAATCGGTCCAGCTGACACATCAGCTCCACGCCGACGGGAAATATCTGAGCGCTTCGCCGCTGCAGCCGGCATCGACGGCGGCGGTCGTTCGGGTCCGCGACGGCAAAAGTTTCGTGACCGACGGTCCGTTCGTGGAGACGCGCGAGCAAATCGCCGGCTACTTCCTGATCCATGCCAAGGATCTCGACGAGGCGATCGGCATCGCTGCGCGCGTTCCGGGAGCACGCATTGGGACGATCGAGGTCCGGCCGGTCAGGGAGATCGCGGGCCTGCCCATGGAATAGCATTGCGACAAGCTAAAAAAAGTTTATACAAAAACTGGAAAATAGGAAGGAGTAAGTTATGAGCGGAGTACGAGTACTGGTAGGCACGCGCAAAGGCGCGTTCATCCTCACGTCGGACGCGAAGCGCGAACGGTGGGACATCAGCGGTCCCCACTTTGCGGGCTGGGAAATCTATCATCTCAAAGGATCTCCCGCTGATCCGAATCGGCTGTACGCTTCGCAAACGAGCGGCTGGTTTGGACAGATCATTCAACGTTCGGATGACGGTGGCAAGACCTGGCATCAACCCGGAACACCTCCCGGCGAACCGACCACCACCCCGGAAGGTATGCCCAAGGGCGAGAGCAACAAGTTTGTTTACGATACATCTCCTGAAACCGGCAAACCCCTTACCACGCACCAATGGTACGACGGCACACCCCACCCATGGGAGTTCAAGCGGGTCTGGCATCTCGAGCCATCGTTGACCGATCCGGACACGGTTTACGCGGGTGTTGAAGATGCAGCGTTGTTCCGCTCTGCCGACGGAGGGAAATCGTGGCAGGAGATTTCCGGTCTGCGCGGTCACGGCTCGGGCCCTCACTGGCAGCCGGGCGCGGGTGGGATGTGCCTGCACACGATCCTGCTGGATCCGAAAAATTCGAACCGCATCTTTATCGCGATCTCGTCGGCGGGCGCATTCCGCACGGACGATGCGGGCAAGACCTGGCAGCCGATCAACCGTGGTCTGCATTCGCTTTACATCCCCAACCCGACCGCAGAGGTGGGGCACTGCGTGCACCGAATCGCGATGCACCGGTCGCGTCCGAGCGTGCTGTTCATGCAGAAGCATTGGGATGTCATGCGCAGCGACGACGCCGGCGATTCGTGGCAAGAGATCAGCGGCAATTTGCCTACCGACTTTGGTTTTGTGATCGACGTCCATGCGCACGAGCCGAATACTGTTTATGTCGTGCCGATCAAGAGCGACGCGGAGCATTTTCCGGTCGACGGAAAGTTGCGGGTATACCGCAGCCGCACCGGCGGCAACGAGTGGGAGGAGCTCACGAAAGGTCTGCCGCAAAGCGACTGCTATGTGAACGTATTGCGCGACGCCATGGCCGTCGACTCCCTCGATAAGTGCGGCATCTATTTTGGCACCACCGGCGGGCAGGTCTACGGATCGGCCGACGCCGGTGACAGCTGGGCGCCCATCGTCCGGGATCTTCCGGCCGTGGTTTCCGTCGAGGTCCAGACGTTACCATGATCCGCGTAACGTTACCGCCACATTTGCGCAAACTCGCGCAAGTCGACGGCGAGGTGCAGCTCGACGTCGACGGTCCGGTCACGCAAGGTTCGGTGCTCGACGCGCTCGAGACCCGCTATCCGATGCTTCGCGGGACGATCCGCGACCACGTCACACACCGGCGCCGCGCGTTTGTGCGATTCTTTGCCTGCGGCGAGGACCTCTCCCACGAATTACCAGATTCGCCGCTGCCCGATGCAGTGGCCACGGGCGCACAGCCCTTTATGATCGTGGGAGCCATCGCCGGCGGCTAGATCATTTTTTCCATACATCTTCAAAGACAAACTGAGACTCACGGAGGATTTATGCGATACGTAGATGGATATGTAGTGCCTGTCCCGAAAAAGAAATTGGCCGTCTATCGGCGCATGGCACAGAAGGCAGGCAAGGTCTGGCGCGACCATGGCGCGCTCGAGTACATCGAGTGCATCGCCGACGACGTCAAGCCGGGCAAGCACACGTCGTTCCCCCAGAGCGTCAAACTCAAGCCTGGAGAGACCGTGGTGTTCGCCTATATCGTGTACAAGTCGCGCGCCGACCGCGATCGCATCAATGCCAAAGTGATGAAGGACCCGCGCCTGGCAGACATGATGGACCCCAAGGCGATGCCTTTCGACGGCAAGCGCATGTTCTGGGGCGGTTTCAAGGTCATGGTCGAGGGCTGAGCGTATACGGCGAGTTTCAATCGCAACCTTCGTCAACTGGCGGTTTGCACGAAAAAGGTTCGGAATGCTTCGACAAGCAGCATGGACAATTACCGGTGATTTCAATTGCTCTCCTTTTCTCCCTTCGATGGACTCAGGGCAAGCTCTGAGCTCCGGGTCGAAGGACTCCGAGAGTTTTTGGGCGCGTGGTAGGTGTCGACGCCGGATCAGGCCGCACATCAATTCGTGGCCGATTCACCATGGTTAAAAGTATCCTGATCTCTCTCGCAGTGATCGTTCTGGTGCTTGCCGTTATTGTGGCTCTGCAGCCATCGGAATTTCGAGTAGCACGGAGCACTACCATCTCGGCCCCACCGGCTACGGTATTTGCTCAGGTGAATGATTTTCACAAGTGGGAAGCATGGAACCCGTGGGGAAAAATCGATCCGGCAATGAAGCAGGCTTACGCGGGTGCGCCGGCCGGCAGCGGCGCGATCTACACGTGGGCCGGCAACAACGAGGTTGGCGAAGGACGCATGACCATCACGGAGAGCCGTCCAAACCATCTGATCCCGGGTCAAACTCGAATTCTTCAAACCTTTCTCAGGCAACAGCCTTGCGGAGTTCAACTTCAAGCCCGAGGACAATCAAACCGTGGTGACGTGGAGTATGACGGGCCAAAACAATTTTATGGCCAAGGCGATTCACTTGTTCATGAGCATGGACAAGATGGTCGGTGGCCAATTCGAGAAGGGGCTCGCTGAAATGAAATCGGTGGCGGAAGCATCGCCCAAGCAGTAGTAACCTGGCGGCCTTCGCTCGCGCCAAAAGCAAAAGGACAATGCTGACGGCCGGCTAAGGAGGACATCATGGAAACGACGGCGACAATCCACGCGAGCAATTCAAATGCTCAATCCGCTCCCCTCTCAAAGGGAAGACTCTGGACCGCACGCATCATGATTGGCCTGCCCGCGCTGTTCCTGCTGGTGGATGCTGTTGGCAAACTGGTGAAACCCGCGCCGGTCGTGGAAGGAACACTTCAGCTCGGATATCCCGAAAGTGTCATTCTCGGTCTTGGGATTGTTCTGCTCGCCTGCACCGTCCTTTATATCATTCCGCGCACCGCCATTCTTGGCGCGATACTGTTGACCGGCTATCTCGGCGGCGCGGTGGCCACGCATGTGCGGGTTGGAAGTCCGCTCTTCAGCCATATTTCGTTCCCGGTCTATCTCGGCGTGATGATTTGGGGTGGACTCTATTTGCGCGACGAACGATTGCGCGCCCTCTTTCCTCTGCGGCGCTAGCATGAGTAGGGCACCGCACCAATAGAGAGAATTGCCAACGAAGATACTCGAGCGAGTTTCTCGCTGAACGAATTCGCGATTAACTCACCGCTCAAATTGGCAAAGATAGAAAATACAAAGTCAAATTAAGGCAAAGTGTGGAAGGAGACTAGATGCAAAAAATTACCCCGTTCCTGTGGTTCGATGGCAAAGCTGAAGAGGCCATGAACTTTTATGTTTCCGTCTTTAAGAATTCAAAGGTTTTGAGTGTTAGTCGATATGGCGAAGCTGGTCCCGGCCCGAAGGGTACGGTGATGACGGCGAAATTCGAGCTCAATGGACAAGAATTCATCGCACTAAACGGCGGGCCGCAATTTACCTTCACGGAAGCCATATCGTTTGTTGTGAACTGTGAGACGCAGCAAGAAGTAGACGAGCTGTGGGAGAAGCTTTCGAAGGGTGGACAAAAATCAAGATGCGGCTGGCTCAAAGACAAATATGGCCTGTCATGGCAAGTCATCCCCACCGTTTTAGTCGAACTGTTGCAAGACAAAGATCCAGCGAAATCAAGCCGAGTCATGCAGGCGATGCTGCAAATGGATAAAATTGACATAGAAACTTTGAGACGTGCTTGGTCTAGTGCATGACAGTTGCGATTACCGCGAAGGAGAGTGAACATGAACATTGCGCTATGGATCATTCAGGCACTGCTCGCCGCGCTCTTTCTGTTCGCCGGTGGCATGAAGCTGGTCATGCCGCTAGAGGAGATGATGAAGCAGATGCCTATCCCCCTGCCGGGCTGGTTCGTGCTTTTCACTGGAGTCGTCGAGGTGCTCGGAGCGATCGGCCTAATCCTCCCTTGGCTCTTGCGGGTACGGCCGGGTCTCACACCGCTGGCCGCCGCTGGTCTGGTGATCGTAATGATCGGCGCGACGGTGTACACGTTCGCGGCTGGTGATGTCGCGTCGGTGCTGATAACGCTGGTGGTGGGGCTACTCTGTGCATTCGTCGCCTATGGCCGCGGGCGGCTAACACCGCAGCGCGGTTAGATCAATCAAGATCTGATGAGAGTATGGCAGCGCCCAGCTAATCACGCATCGTATCAGGTAACTCATTTACTTTGTGCTACGTAGTGAAAGGTGAATCGGGATGTGCAGAAACATCAGAACTCTATTCAACTTCGAACCGCCGGTGACGGAGGCAGAGATCCGTGCGGCTTCGCTGCAGTTCGTAAGGAAGATCAGCGGCTTCAACACGCCCTCCAAGGCGAACGAGGTGGCGTTCTTTGGGGCTGTTGATGAAGTCGCCAGAATCACGGGTCGACTTCTGTCCTCGCTTCAATCAACGGCAGCGCCGAAGAATCGGCAAGAAGAGATCACCAAAGCGAGGGCACGGGCTGCGCAGAGATTCGGCAGGTAACAGATCGTTAGACAAAACGATTTCGTGCCGCCTCGTTCGACTTTCCCGACAGGGCCTGGTAAGGCTTCGTTCCAGCGGGCGCGAATCCCTCGGCACACTTTCTTGCGGCTCCCCCTAACGGAAACATGATCGTTCATCTCATAGATGGCACGTACGAATTGTTCCGCCACTTTTACGGCCTGCGCCGTTTCAACAAAGGCGAGGATCGGCCCTTCGGCGCTGTGGTCGGTGTGATCCATACCGTGCTGCAGATGATCGAGTCGGGAGCAACTCACGTCGGCGTGGCGACCGATCACATCATCGAGTCCTTTCGCAACCGGATGTGGCCCGGCTATAAGACAGGGGACGGCATCGCTCCCGCGCTGCTCGCGCAATTTCACCCGCTCGAAGAATCACTCGCTGTGATGGGTGTCGCTGTATGGCCTATGGTTGAGCTGGAGGCCGATGACGCGCTTGCCTCTGCAGCGCGGATCGCCTCCGAGAATAGGGACGTACAGCAAATTTGTATCTGGACTCCCGACAAGGACCTGGCGCAGTGTGTCCGCGGCGACCGGATTGTGCAGGTCGACCGCAGAAGTCAGAAGATCCGCAACGAAGCAGGAGTTCGCGAGAAGTTCGGAGTGGGGCCGGCGTTGATTCCCGACTTCCTAGCTCTCGTCGGCGACACCGCCGATGGATATCCAGGCATCGCCGGAATCGGTCCAATCACTGCCGCACGGCTTCTGAACCGGCACGGCGCTATCGAGAGCTTCCCAGCCGAAGTACTGGGGCACAGCCGCGATCTGGCGCTGCTGTTCAAGGATCTGGCAACCCTCAGGACCGATGCGGGTCTGTTCCGCGACGTGGACGAGCTAGAGTGGCACGGGCCCACCGACGCATTCGCCGCATGTGCGAAGAACCTGGGAGAGAATCGTCTGCTGGAGCGCTGTCGCAAGGCATTGGTTGCTGCGAAGGACGTTGAACTCTAAGGAAATGAAACAGCAAAAATGCAGATGGTGAAGTCTCAATCTGGTGCGCAAACAATTCCGTTTATGAGTCTAATGGTCGGATGGGTCTGCAAGATCTATGAAAGGAAGAACGTTATAATCTAGAGGTAGAAGAATATGATCCCAAACTCACAAGATGTCGCAAGCGGCGAAAATGGAATTGCTTCTCTTTTCAGCTTTCGATTCTTCGCGAGCATTTATCAAGTAAACCTATCCCGGCCGCAAGATCATCAGCATCAGCCAGAAAAAACAAACCAACATTTCTCAGAACGATCAGCGTCTCGGCATGTACCGGCTCTTTTTCAAGTGGCTGGACCGCGCCAAAAGCTATCGAGACATCGTTCTGATCTCGCTAACGACAACGGTAGGATGATTCTGATTTCTGTGGAGGCCAATTCGCGGCCCTATATACTGCCAAAATTTAAATTTCACAAATTTTGGTTGTGGGATCTTGGGAGAGCTGAGGGGGCGAGTTTTCCAGAGATTTGAACACCGCGGATCGGCCAACCTGACGACATCCACTGCACGGCTGGGGATTGCCGACTCCGCATAGCGCTCATGGCGGGCAGGCCCTTGCATAAAAAACCTACTTTAGAGATGTCTCGATTTTTGAGCTAAAGTTTCCTCGGACTTCACGCCGGCAGCGAAAAGCATTGCGGCGTGTTGACTGCCGATAGGCCTCTCACGCAAAGTGATCGTTTCCAATTGGCGACTCTGAAGATTCGATTAAATCTTTGTTATTCGGAAACGGCTTCCATCCATTGTTAAGATGCTATTACCGCGATTGTCGCCCTCCAGGCTGGAGCTTCTGGCTAAAGACAGATGCTCCAGTGAGATCCTTCAAGGTGACCGTCATCTCCCCGCTTCGGCCGTCGATGTCCACCTGCCCGAAGAATTGCAGGCCGGCGAACGGAGAGAAATTCGCAGCAGGTGGAAACTTCTGGAATATCACCTGGGGGCCGAAGGTATTGTCGAGCGCATTGGGACCAAAGCTGCCGGCATTAAGCGGGCCAGAGACAAATTCCCAAAACGGGTTGAATTCCTTGTACTGCGCCTTCTGCGGATCATAGTAGTGAGCCGCGCAATAGTGCACGTCAGCAGTGAGCCACACGACGTTGTCAATCCCCTGACGTTTAATATAGGTAAGTATATCGGCGATTTCGAATTCGCGGCCCAGCACCGGACCATCTCCGTTAGCGCCATTTTCCCAGCGAGCGCGGCCCGCGGCATCGGTGCCGTCGGGCACCTGCAATCCAAGAGGCATATCCGAAGCGATCACTTTCCACACTGCTTTGGATCCACGCAATTGTTTTTTCAACCAAGCGATCTGTTCCTCGCCCAAGAAAGCGGTTTCCGGACCAGGCATGGTTTGTAGGTTGAAACTGTTGGCGGCCCGGTAACTGCGCATGTCAACGACGAACACATCCAACAGCTGCCCATAGGGTATATGGCGATACACCCGCTCGCTTTCCTCTACTCCGGCATACCTCATGGGCGCGTATTCGAGAAACGCTCGAGAGCCGCGGGCGATCAAGAGCGGCACATTTTTTTCCGTATAGCGAGCATCGCCTGATAGATCTTTCGAATCAGACCAGTTGTTGACGACTTCATGATCATCCCACTGCCAGATTTGCGGGACCTCAGCGTTAAAACGGCGAACATTTTCGTCGAGTAGATTATATTTATGGCGGCCGCGAAACTCGGCTAGGGTTTCCGCTACTTTCGACACTTCGGGGGTGACGATGTTACGCCACACCTGGCCGTTTTCGGCAGTCACCGCAGCTTCGATCGGACCATCGGCATAGATAGTATCACCCGAGTGGATGAAAAAATCCGGTTGGGTCTGGCGCATGGCCTCGTAGATTTTCATTCCCCCGAAGTCCGGATTGATCCCCCATCCCTGGCCCGCGGTATCTCCACCCCACAGGAAACGGATCGCGCGAGTTTTAACCGGCGCGGTACGGAAGTAACCCTGAACCGCCTCACTGACTAAAGAGTCATTCGACAGGTCTTCAAACATCACGCGCACAAACACTTCACTGTTCTCGGGCAATTCGGTCAAGTCCACACGCGCGGTGTTGTCGCTGGTTTCAAGAGCGAAGGGCCCACGAATTCCGATAGGATTGGTGAATCTCGAGCTGAAATCATATTCTACAAACATTCGAGCCGGCCGGTCCGAACGGCTCCAGATGACCGCCCGATGGGCTCGAACATCGCCGATCTGAATTCCCTGCTCTAATAGTGGCTCGGCGCCAGCGAGGCGGACGTTGGATGCGCTGTTGGCTGCGCTGCTCGCACTCCACGGAACCGCGACGGCACCCAGCAACAACCCCGCAGACGTGAGGAATTTACGGCGTGAAACGCATTCATTGAATGGCATAACCAAACCTCCTCTGTAGTGGCTCGCTTGAAATTTTAATGCACATTGAGTCTCTTACTTATGATCTCGCGCAAGACTGGCTTGAACCACGCAGACGCTACAAGGAAATGATTTCTTGTCCATGTCAGTTTGGTTATATTTTGATGACAGAGATTTCTTTAACACAGATAACGTTGATGATGACTAAAGAGTCGTGTCAAAGAAGATTTGGTCCCGCAAAGAAAGTAGGACTACGGAACAGCTCTTCGTCTTGGTATGGGGATGGAACTACGGGCAGGTAACGTTGGTCATTGCCTGCTCCCGCTGCACCTGCAAGGAGCGGGTTTCCACGTAAAGTTCTGTGCTTCCCGTGGACTAGGTTTTCAGTATGAACGGGATTGAAAGATGGCTTACGATGGCCAAACTGATCGGCCTTTTAAGCAGTAGTGAGCAGCTAACTTCACTTCTGGTGATGACTGCGGGATGAATTCGCTCAGCGGACCGGCTGCGTGCGGTCCACGGCTGCGCCGCGCAGGATTACCGACGAGATGCGTCGCGTGTTGGTGATGTCATCCAACGGGTTGGCGTCGAGCACAATGAAGTCGGCGCTCCGCAGAAACTCGGCCGAGTTGCGCGTCGCCACCACGATGACCTGCATCGGCGTCATCCCGGCGAGCACCATGTCCAACATCTCTTCGTGGGGACCCCACGGCCGATTGCCGTCGGTTCCGAGCGTGATGCGCACGCCCGCCGCATTCAGCTTCGCCAGATTGCGCGCCTGAATCCCGTAAGATGCCCGTGGCTCTGGCCGGTCTGTATTCAATTAGCCAGGTGTGTTCGACGTGCTCTGCCTTTGATGAGCTAAATAAATAAAGTACAAAGAGTTAAGGAATATCCTGGGCAAGACGAAAGCCAATGTAGTTGGTGCGATTGACGGCGAAGCCCGAATGGCGGGCAGACGCACGCAAGAGCTCCGGCCGGCCGCCCCAGGACCCGCCACGCATCAGGCGCTGGCCGCAATTTCCACCATTCTCTTCGCCCCAGGCCCGCCCGTCTGTTGGCGCTCCGTTGTAGTTCAAATGCCAACAATCCTGGATCCATTCCAACACATTGCCACTCATGTCGTACAACCCAAGGTCGTTCGGTTTGCGGCTCCCTACGATCTCGGTTTGATTCTTGCGGAACACCGCATAGTTGGCTAACTGCTTCTCATCGGATGTTCCAGCCCAGACTTCGTCTTTTGCCCCGCTTCGTGCTGCGTACTCCCACTCTGCCTCACTGGGTAAACGGTAGCGTTTGCCCGTTTGTTTTGACAACCAGTCGGCAAAGTCACGCGCATCCTCCCACGATACGTTGATTACCGGTCGCCGACCCCGGCCCCACACCTGATCAACAAGCAATGGTTTTCCGGTCGCGAGCGCAAAGCGATCATATTCATCAAACGTCACTTCGTACTTCCCGAGCTTGAACGATTTTTGAAGCTTTACCTCATGAACGGGTTGTTCGTCTTTATCGCCCCGCCCGGCAACATCGCCCATCTGAAAGGCGCCCGCCTTGACTTCCACCATTTCAGGTTCAACATGAATTCCCGCGAACACGGACTTGAGCTTTAGCCAGGTGTATTCAACCGACAATCCTTCCTGCCAAGCCCGAGCAATAAATCCGAAGACCAGCGCCAAAGCTAGTCCGGTAACTGCTTTCATCCACCATGCGCGGTTGCTGGCGCTAAGATAACTCTTTGCTTGCGATGTGGGCACGCCAGCACGCCGAAAATCCCTTAGCTCTCGTCCCGAAGCAAGCCCACCAAACCACGGCTTGCCCATGTCGATCCATTTGCGAGCGCGGTTCTCCAAGAGCGTCTGATCCATCAAGCACTTCTTATTGACGCTGATATAGTCTCGCAGCGCCGGCCAAGCTTCGAAAAGTTTCTCGTGGCTGATTGCAACCGTAGCGTTTTTATCTTCGCCTTCTGTGTGCAGCAACCGTCCCTCTACTAGGAAGGCGATTAACTTCTTCATTTCCTCCGGAAATTCAGAAAGCAGCGGACGGCGACGCGTCGGTAACCCTTCCTCTTTTACGATAACCAGCGACTGAAAAAGTTTGGGCAAGAGATCGAAGACCTTGGCCCCTAGGTTATGACGAATGTTTGTTTCGACGCTTCTGGCCTGCTGCGCTATGGCACCCGTGACGCCACCCAGCACATTGTACACAGCCTCACTCAGTTCATCGTCTGACCGCTTCTCAAAGAGCTGACTGAGAACAAATGCGAGAAGCGGGAGGCTACCCGGTTCCGTACCGGTATCTTGTACAATACGGCGAGCAAGACCTTTGTTGACGCTGAGTCCAGCACATTCGGCGGGCTTAATAATCATATCGGACAGCATGAACGGTTCGACCGGCCCCAAAGGATAATGTCCCGCCGGACTGCGCAAAATTCGCAGCATCTCTGGATGCGTATGGCAATGATGCAAATGATCGCTTCTGATTGTCGCCACTACTCGGAGCGAACCTTGCTGAGCGGCGTCATACAAAGTCGTCAGGAACTTATTCGACACCTTAGCGTCTTGCGCCGTGAATAGCTCCTCCATTTGGTCTAAGAGTAAGACCAGACCATTGCCCTTCAAGCCCTTCGATACCATTTCCCGGATTTTCTCCGGCAGAATATCGGGTTGCTCCGCCATCTTTTCGGCCAGTTCGTAGACATTGAATCCCGCACGCTCAGCATAGGCGTGAAGAGGCCGTAACAGGGCATCAAAGGGATTACTGCCTTGGCTAGGAAGCATACGCGCACAAACGTACATTTTCCCCTCACCAATGCCGTTTTCCTCTACTCTCGGCAAGACTCCCGCGCGGACAAGCGACGACTTGCCGGTCCCGGAACCGCCGCTGATGATAATGAACCGGCCTTCCGGTTGGCGCATCCGATCGAGAATCTCGTGAGCCTCGACCTCGCGTCCGAAAAACACCGGCGCGTACTTTCGAGTGAAATGAATCAGGCCGGGATAGGGCGAGCCGTTTTCCCCTATGTCCCACGTCGGTAACGCAGGAGACTGGCTTTCTTCGAGGCCCGAGGCTTGCGGTGTTTTATTGTCTTCGAGATACTTCGTTACTGCAGCGAGAACCAATGCCGCAAGTTCATATGGCTCTGAAAAGGAACTCGCCATCTTTTCAGTTAGCAGATAATGGCGCAGCCGGTTGATGCGCTCGCCCTTGTCCTCGGCTTTACGCGCGTCGTCAAAGATCGGGGGCCAGGCTTTGCTTTCATTGACGACGAAGGTCAGGCACGGCTTTTTAAGACTTTCCGCCGCTCGAAACTCCAATTCCGTAATCGACAACCTGTCGGGGTTCCCGTGCGTCTCGGGTGGCACGTAGCCGTAGCGAAAAGCGAAGACACCTATATAAAGATTGGCTTTTCTTACATCTTTAAGACACTTGTCCACGGGCCGCTGGTCCGCGGCGACATAATCCTCCATCGCGATGACCTGGTGGCCGCTTTTTCGAAGGGCATCGAAAACGACGCTCCGATACTGTTTTAAGTCTTCGTATGTGGAGGAAAGATAAATCGTCGTCATGACGATGAATACGCGGAGAAAGTTGTATCTTGCGTTGGCGTGCGAGCGAGTCAGTGCGTATGCCGAATCTACCCAGTGACAAGAAGAAAATCAAAGTAAGTTGGGCTGAAGGAGTAGGAAATCCTGTGCTGTAATCCCGACAAGAGAAATTCATGCCCCCGGCGCTTGCCTTTTATATTCAGTGCCGCATCCTTGTCGGGCGACGAAACGCGGCCACGGCGCTCCGGGAGTTTCAGCGGAGCCAACTCAATGAACTTGCGAACACCGGCTTTGAATCGTGGGCAAAAGGGAGCTTGGAGATTGCAAGCCAGATTGCTTATCGTAATCGTGGACCGATTGGGATTCCGAAGGACGGCGATATGCCATCAGCAGGCGCTTGACGGTGTCTCGGTTGCTGCCAGGAAGCTTTTAGGAGTGGTCGGACAGAAGTAAGGCAATGGATAGCTCTTTGGAAAGTCAGCAGTGGTAATGAGCGTTCTGCTGGCCATGACTTTGGTGAGATGGATAGTTCTGGAAGTCCGCTCTTGCCTTTCAATCCTGCCATTTCGTTTTGTCCTAGGTGTCGAGATTCATTTCTGCAACTGGTTTCATTATAGCAAAGTAGTGGCAAAGCAGAAAAATTCGATTGTATTTTCTAGCGGTTAGACGCGCTACGAGGATTTAGAATCCTCGTGTCACTAAGTTCGATCTCCTATGATTTAGCCTTCTTCGGGCTGGATCTTTGGGCCGTTGGGTAATCCCTAACGGAGGAAAGCTTTATGCTGCTTGAACACATTGATCTGAGGAGCCGAAAGCCGCCTGCCAACGCAAGCCGACGGCGCCGCTCGCTCTGAGTTCGACCGAGCGTCTCCATAAGAAACCTTTCGCTTGCCTCCCGACTGCTCTCCGGCCAAGCGGACCGGTACAACAGTGGATTTTTCATCAAGCAGA
>Ga0081455_10001039_pt1 | contig 35032 bp, 27 predicted proteins | sample TabmetS3T2R1_FD_70207 | JGI IMG/M metagenome (GOLD analysis project Ga0081455, IMG submission 70207) | Tabebuia heterophylla rhizosphere microbial communities from the University of Puerto Rico - S3T2R1 | ecosystem: Host-associated > Plants > Roots > Rhizosphere ...
GGTGAACGGCGGCCGGAGCTGGACGGTGACCGACACGCCCATCGCCTCGGGGGCCGCGGCCGGCATCTTCTCGCTGGCCTTCTCCGACTCCCGGCACGGCATCGCGGTCGGCGGCGACTTCACCACGCCCGCCGCCGCGGACCGGGCCGCCGCGACGACCAGCGACGGCGGCCGTACCTGGACCCTCGTACCCGCCGACCGCGCGCCGACCGGCTACCGCTCCGGCAGCACGTTCCTGCCGCTGGGCGGCCCGGTGGCGCTGGCCGTCGGCCCGACCGGCAGCGAGATCAGCCTGGACCGCGGGCACAGCTGGCGGCAGTTCGACACCGGCAGCTTCGACAGCGTCCGGTGCGGGTTCTTCGGCGGCTGCTGGGCCTCCGGCGAGCAGGGCCGGGTGGCGGTGCTGGCGGGCTGAGGCTCAGGGCGGACGAGGTCTCAGGGCGGCTGAGGCTCAGGGCCGGGCGAGCATGGCGTCGGTCAGCAGCTGACCGGTCAGCTCCACCTGCCACGGCCGGGCTCCCTGCCGGGTCAGCACGGCGGCCACCGCCTCCAGCGTGATCCCGCCCGGCGGCGACCACGCGAGCCGGCGTACCACGTCCGGGGTCAGCAGGTTCTCCACCGGCATGCGCAGCCGCTCGGCCAGCTCGGCCAGCCCACCGCGGGCGGCGGTGAGCCGGGCGGCGGCGGCCGGGTCCCGGTCGGCCCAGCGGCTGACCGGCGGCGGCGCGTCGGTCGGCACGGTGTGCTGGGGCAGTTGCGACTCGGCGAGCGTGCGTCCCTGCTCCAGCGCGGCGAACCAGCGGTTGGCCAGCCGCCGGTGGTGCCGCCCGCCGAAGACCGGCAGCGCCTGCAGCTCCGGTACGCCCTTGGGGTCGGCGAGCACCGCGGCGATGATCGCGCTGTCCGGCAGGATGCGGCCCGGCGCGAGGTCACGCTGCCGGGCCAGCGAGTCGCGGGACTGCCACAGCGCCCGTACGGCCGCCATCTGCCGGCGGGTGCGGATCCGGTGCATACCGGACGTACGCCGCCAGGGGTCCGTACGCGGCGCGGGTGGCGGGGCGGCCACCAGGGCGGCGAACTCCTGCCGCGCCCAGTCCAGCTTGCCCGCCTCCGCCAGCTCACGCTCCAGGATGTCGCGCAGCTCCAGCAGCACCTCGACGTCCAGCGCCGCGTAGTTCAGCCACGGCTGCGGCAGCGGCCGGGTGCTCCAGTCCGCGGCGGAGTGGCCCTTCTCCAGCCGGAAGCCGAGCACCTCCTCGACCATCGACCCCAGCCCCACCCGGGCGTACCCGAGCAGCCGGCCGGCCAGCTCCGTGTCGAACAGGGTGCCCGGGCGCAGGCCGATCTCGGCCAGGCAGGGCAGGTCCTGGCTGGCCGCGTGGAAGACCCACTCGGTGTCCGCGATCGCCGCGTTCAGCCCGGACAGGTCCGGGCAGGCGATCGGGTCGATCAGCGCGCTGCCGGCACCGGCGCGGCGCAACTGCACGAGGTACGCGCGCTGCGAGTACCGGTAGCCGGAGGCTCGCTCGGCGTCCAGCGCGACCGGACCGGTGCCGCCGGCCAGCGCCGCGACCAGCTCGGTCAGCGCCTCCTCGGTGACCACCGGGTCCGGGATGCCGTCGCGCGGTTCCAGTAGCGGGACCACGGCGCGCTCCGGCTCGACCTGGACGCCATCGGACCCCCCGGCAGCCTCGCCCGCTGCCGGGTTCGCGTCCTCGACCTCTGGGTCACCGCCCCGCGGGTCCGGCACGATCCGCGGGATCTCGGTACGGTGTGTCCCGCTCAGCGGATGACACCGGCACGCATGACGGTCGCCACCATCTCTGCCCGGTCACCGGTGCCGAGTTTGCGGGCGATGCGCGCGAGGTGGCTCTTGACGGTGAGTGCCGACAGGTTCAGCGCCTCGCCGATCTCCTTGTTGGACTTGCCGTCGGCGACCAGCTTCAGCACCTCGATCTCGCGCGCGGACAGCTCCGACACGCCACTCTCGGTCGGCCCGCCGCGCAGCCCGGCCGCCAGCAGGCTGGCCACCGACGGGTCGGCGTACACGCCGCCCTCGAGGACGCGCCGTACGCCGTCGGACACGATCGCCGGCGAGGCGGACTTCAGCAGGTAGCCCTGGGCGCCGGCCACGAACGCGGCACGCACCGAGTACGGGTCGTCGGCGGCGGACAGCACCACCAGCCGGGGCCAACCGGAGGCACGCAGCTCCGACAGCAGGTCCAGCCCGTTGCCGTCCGGCAGGCCGAGGTCGAGGATGCACAGGTCGCGGGGGCCGCTCACGTTCGCCCGCGCCCGCGCCTCGGCCACGCTGGCCGCCTCGAGCACCTCGGTTGCGCCCATCGCCTTCAACCGGGCGACCATCGACTCGCGCAGCAGTGGATGGTCATCCACCACCATCGCGGTGAAGGCGTCAGTCCGGTCAACGGCGATGCCGTTGGGCGCACTGTCAGTAATGGTCACGTCCGGCCCCTGTCCTCTCACGTCGTCGCCTGCCACGAGCAGCCTCCCGCACGTCGCTACCGGGGGGCGGCGACGGTTCCCAGCGCCCCCGCGCCGTGCCCCGATCCTGTTACCTGAGAAGAACTCGGGTCACGGCGGGTCGGGGCTGTTACTAGGTACTCCGTTCGGGGTATTCTACGGCCACGCTCCGTCGTCGTGTCTCGCATTTCGGAAGACTCGCTACAGAGTGACCCGGCGTCCATGCCTTCCGCGCCGGGAGACCTACAATCCCTCGGGGGGAACTGTCCATGCGTCAGCGAGTCGCTAAGTTGGTCGCGGCTCTTCTGTTGATCGTCGGAGGGGTCGCCGTCACCGCGGCGATCGCCGCTGCCTCCGATGGTGAGCAGACCGTCTCGACAGATTCGAACAGCTGGGAGTAGGCGGGGGGCTGCGTTCGATATGTCTAGGTCCCAACGCCTGATTGCCGCCGCGACGGTCTCGAGTACCGTCGCGGCGCTGGGACTCGGCATCGTCACGCCCTGGGGGCACCCAGCCTGGTGGATGCTGCCCGCGATGGCGATCGCCGTCGCTGTCACCCACTTCTTCCCTGCACGCATCGTCATCGGCCGCCAGGTGCTCACCTTCGCCCTGGCCGATGCCTTCTTCGCGGTCGGACTCGCGGTTCGACCCGGCACCTGGCTGGCCATCGCCTTCGCCGTTGGCTTCGCGCTGGCCAGGGCGCGGCGGTTGACGGCCGAGAAGCTCGCCTTCAACGTCGCCACGTTCGCCCTCTCCGGCGTCGTCGGTGTGGCCTGCACGTACGCCGTCGGTTCCGGGCTCGTGGCCGCGGCCGTCGGTGTGCTCGCATTCTTCCTGTCCAACTACCTGCTGATCGCGCTGGCGATCAGCACGGTTTCGGGCCGCTCGATCCTGCACGTGCTGCGCGAGTCGGTCTTCCTCAACCTCGTACACGAGGGCGGCAACGCCTCCGTGGGTCTGCTGGGTGCCTGGCTCGCCGTACACGCGCCGCTCGGCCTGCTGGGCCTTGTGGTCCCGGTCGGCCTGCTCTGGTGGTCGTACGCGCAGCAGGCTCAACGCGCGGCCGAGGCGAGGCTGTTCGAGGAGCTGGCCCGCGGTCAGGAACAGGTTCTCGGTACGTCGGTGGATGCCTCGGCGCAGGTCGTGGTCACCGCCGCCGCCCGGAGCTTCGGCGGTGCCGAGGTGGAGCTGCTGGTCCGCCACCCGGACGGCCCGATGCGGTACCTCGGCGACGAGACCGGCCACACCTCCCGTACCCGTGCCGAGGCCGACGCGTTCGGCGCCCCGTGGGTGCTGCGCGCGCTGGCCGCCCACCGCGCGAGCAGCGGCACCGAGGACGACCGTCCGTACTGTTCGGTGGTTCTCGGCCGACCGGACCGGGCCATGGCTGTCCTGGTGGCACGCCGGCCGAGCCGGGCGGCGCCGTTCACGCGCGCGGACGAGCAGTTGGCCGAGGTGCTGGTCAGCCAGGCCGAGTCCTGGCTGTCGATGGCGGACCTGACCATGCAGGCGGACGAGGCGCGCGGCGAGGTGGAGGTCTACCGGGCCACCAGCCGGGTGCTGGGCGACATCGGCGCCGAGACCGCGCCGGCGCTCGTCGTGCTCCGGGAGTCCTCGGACCGGTTGGCCAGGTTGGCGAGCCGGTTCGACGGTCGCGACCCGGTCCGCGACATCGTCGACGAGCTGCATTCGGTGGAGCGGGCCGTGGCCTCGCTGCTCGGGGCCATCGCGCTGGCGCAGCCGGCCGTGGAGGTCTCGCCGACCTCCGAGTGGACCACCACCGGGCGTCTGGAGCCGGTCGACGAACGGTGACGCGAGGGTGAGGAGTACGCGCCGCCGGCTGACCCTGCCGCTGACCGCGTGGGTTACCGGCGGCATCGCCCTCACCACCGTCACGATGTTGGGCGCGGTCGCGCTCGTCCTCCAGCGCAGCGGGTTGATCCGCGACGAGTACATCGCGCTGACCCTCGGTTCGGTCGTCGGCGTGACCGCGGCCGTGGTGGCCACGCGGTGGTCGCTGCGGGTCACCGGCGAGCTCCGGTCGCTGCACGCGGATGCCGTACGCCGGCTGCGGGCGCCCAGCGGTGCCAGTACCGGCGAGAAGGCCCGGCCGCGGGCGCTGCTGGCCAGCCAGGAGTTGGCTGACCTGGCGCGGGTGCTGGATGCGTTGCAGTTGCGGGCCCGGGTGTCGGATGAGGTGGCCGAGCAGGCGCAGCGGGCCGCGGAGAACGCCTCGGCCGGCATGTTCGAGCTGCTGTCCGGCCTGGTCGCCGCGGAGGAGGCCACCCGCGGGCAGCTGTCGGCCGAGTTGCACGACACCGTCGCGCAGTCGTTGATGCTGGCGCGCTCGCTGCTCTCGGAGCGTACCGGCGTCGGTGACACGATCTTCCCGGCGGACGAGCAGGAGCGGCTGAAGGAGTACGTCGAGGACGCCGAGGAGCAGGTACGCGCGGTGATGGCCCGCGCCCGCCCGCCGGAGTTGCGGGACGGCGACCTGGCCTCGGCGGTCGGCGCGCTGCGCCGCGACATGGCGACCCGGTACCTGCTGGAGGTCCGGGTCTCCTGGCCCGAGGAGCCGTACCCGCTGCCGCTGGTCTCGGCGGTGACGATCTACCGGTTCTTCCAGGAGGCGCTGCTCAACGTCGTCAAGCACGCCGATGTGGACATGGCCGAGGCGAGCCTCAGCCTTGAGGGTGACCGGTTGGTGGCGGTCGTGCGCGACCACGGCGCCGGCTTCGACCCCGACACGGTGCGGTCCGACGGCGGCCGGCATGTGGGCCTCGGCCTGCTCCGCGAGCGCGCCCGGCTCGCCGGCGGCTCACTGGAGCTGGACTCCGACAAGGGCGACGGTACGACCCTGTCGCTGCGCCTGCCGCTGACGCCGATCGGCGGTGTGGCCGGCCACCGCGGCGTACCCGCCCCGCCGGCCCGCCCCCCGGCTGCCCCGCAGAGCGCCGCCCCGAGCACGCAGCAGAGCGACCCCGCGGAACATCCCGAGGGCGCCCGAGCCGAGCCGGCAAGCGGGGCGCCCGAGCACCAGCCCGCCAGCTGAGCTGCCGCACTGACGCGATCGCCGGCAACGTTCACCAGCTCCGCCCATGATCAACGCTGACTTGTTGCCGGTTTTCCGGGCGTAGCTCGGCGTTGATCACCGAGGGTCCGCGCTCAGCGGCCGGGGAGGCCGGCGACGCCTTCGGGGGGTAGGCCGGCGGCCGTACACAGGAGGTCGGCGAAGCCGAGGGCGTGGGCCGCGAAGTCGTCGCCGACCGGGGTCCACGAGCCCCGCAGCTGCACCTCCAGCTCCACGGTCGGCTCGTCCAGCTCGTCTCCGCCCGGCCCGGCAAGCGCGCCGAACCGGGTCGACGCCGTCTGCGTCACGGTCCCTCCGATCGCGGTGGCCTCGGCGCCCCGCAGCGCCAACGCGTCCACCAGCCAGCTCCACGTGACCCCGGCCAGCATCGGGTCCCACCCGATCTCCGGGTCGATGTCCACCGCGGCCAGGGCGGCGAACCGGAACCGCCCGTGCCAGCCCTCCTGCCCGTCCGGGTCGTACAGCAGCACCAGGCGCCCGGTCGCCGACACCGGCGCCCCCTCCACCTCGACCGCCATCGCGTACGCCCACGGCGCCAGCCGCTGCGGCGAGTTGACGCGCCGCACGCTCACCTCGGCGCGCGGGGTGAGCGCGGTCAGGTCGGCCACCGCCGCCGCGAACTCGACCGGCACCGGCGGTCGGGGGGATGCGTCCGCCACGGTCATCGAGCGTAAGCGCGTACGCGGCGGGTGCGATCTCGGCAGGCCGTGGTACGGCGCGGTACGGCCGGCCACCTCAAGCCGCGTGGTGGACGAAGGCGGGCACCCGGGTGAGGATCGCCGGGGCGTCGGTCACCAGCGCCTCCCCGCAGGACACGCACACCAGCTCGGGGCAGTCGCACCCGTGGCCGTCGTCGCAGGGCGGAGCCTCGAACTCCCGCTCCTCCCCGCAGGACGAACAATGCCGCAGCACCGTTTCCATGGGGAAGCCTCCTCCGTGTCGCCTCCCCGCGAGGTTGCCACGGTGACGCACCGGATCCGAGCAGGTAGCGCGGCGTGTCGCCAGTAGGGTGGCGGCGTGGCCGATCCGGGTGGTGCTGAGTCGTTGCTGGTACGGGCCGCGAGGGGGGAGCGGACGCCGCGGCCGCCGGTGTGGTTCATGCGGCAGGCCGGTCGCTCGCTGCCGGAGTACCGGGCGGTCCGGGCCGGGATCGGCATGCTCGAGTCGTGCGCGCGGGCCGACCTGGTCACCGAGATCACCCTGCAACCGGTACGCCGGCACGGGGTCGACGCCGCGATCCTGTTCTCCGACATCGTGGTGCCGCTGAAGGCGGTCGGCGTCGACCTGGACATCAAGCCCGGGGTCGGCCCGGTGGTGGCCGAGCCGATCCGCACCGCGGCGCAGGTCGAGGCGATCCGCCCGCTCACCCCGGACGACGTCCCGTACGTGGACCAGGCGGTGCGGGCGCTGGTGCGGGAGTTGGGCGGGACGCCGCTGATCGGGTTCGCGGGCGCGCCGTTCACGCTGGCCAGCTACCTGATCGAGGGCGGGCCGTCGCGCGAGCACGCCCGGACCAAGGCGCTGATGCACGGCGAGCCGCGGCTGTGGTCGGCGCTGCTGTCGCGGCTGGCCGAGATCACCCTGGCGTTCCTGCGCGTCCAGATCGGCGCCGGGGTGTCGGCGATTCAGCTGTTCGACTCCTGGGCCGGCGCGCTGTCGGCCGCCGACTACCGCACGCACGTACTCCCGCACAGCGCGGCGGTCCTCGGCGCCCTCGCCGACACCGTCCCCCGCATCCACTTCGGCGTGGGCACCGGCGAGTTGCTCGGCCTCATGGGCGAGGCGGGCGCGGACGTGGTCGGCGTCGACTGGCGCGTCCCGCTCGACGAAGCGACCCGCCGCATCGGGCCCCGCGCCGTCCAGGGCAACCTCGACCCCGCGCTCCTGCTCGCCGACTGGCCCGTCCTGGAACGCGAGGTCCGCCGCATCCTCGCCGAGGGCCGCGCGGCGCCCGGGCACATCTTCAACCTCGGCCACGGGGTGCTACCCGACACCGACCCGGATGCGATCACGCGGGTGGTTGAGTTCGTTCATAGCCTTTAGGAAGCATTTTCCGTACGCCCGCATGCAGCCGGCACCGTCCGGGCGCCCGAGGCGCTGGCAAAAGCATGAAACCAACCCGCTGGCCAATCCCAAACCCCCGCGGCGCTGGCGCCGCCGGCCATGAGAACGCCGACAATGCGGCCGAAGCGCAACGCTCGCGCCACCTCACGACCCACCCGCCCCCGCGGCGCCTTCCGCCGTCCCGCGACACCTCCCGCCGCGCCCGTCGGTCCCAGCCCCGCCCGTCGGTCCCAGCCCCGCCCGTCGGTCCCAGCCCGCCCGTCGGTCCCAGCCTCGCCCGGCAAGCCCCGCCGCGCCTGCGGCGGACTGGACCTTCTCCCTTGGCGGCCCGAACCTGCCCCGCGGGTGGCCGCGGGGCGGGCGGTGGGGTGTCAGGTTGCGGGGGGTGTGGCGGGGGCTGGTGTTGCGGCGGGGGTGGTGCGGGCGCGGCGGGCGCGGTCGTAGCGGTAGGCGGCGTAGGCGAGGAGGGCGAGGAGTAGGGCGAAGGGGAGGACTGCGCCCAGGACGGTGACGACCCACTGGACGGAGACGGCGAAGGCGTGCCAGCCGGCCTTGAGGGCGGAGACGAAGCCGGTGGGGTGGGTGCCCTGGTTGGTGACGACGGGGGCGAGGGCCCGGCCGTGCAGGTGGAGGGTGAGGGTGGCCATCGCGGTCTGGGCGGCGAGGACGCGCTGCCGGGCCTGGAGGGATTCCAGGTCGCTCTCGCGCTGGGTGATCTGGCCCTCCAGCGCGGCGATCTCGCCGACGGTCTGCGCGCGGGCGTACAGGGCGCGCAGCCGGGCCAGGCTGGACTTGGCGCTGTTGACCCGGGAGTCGACGTCGGCGACCTGCTCGGTCACGTCGTCGGTGGTGGTGTGCCGGTCCTCTTCGGTGCCGAGCGCGGCGAGCCGGTCCAGGACGGTGCCGAGGGAGTTCGGCGGCACCTTCAGCACCAGGTCGGCGGTGCGCTGGTCGGCGCTGACGCCGCTGCTGCGCTGGTCGGAGAACAGTTCGCCGTCGTTGTCGGCGGCGATCTGCTCGGCCCGCTGCGCCTGCCGGGTCACGTCGTCCACGGCCACGGTGAGCGTGGCGGTGCGGATCAGTGCCCGGGTGTTCACCACCGGCGCGCCCTGCGGCGTGGAGCTGCCCCCGCCCGTACCCGAGCTCGACGTGTCGGTCCCGCCCGGTGCCGAGTAGGCCGGTGGCTGCGCCGCCTCCTTGGCGGGGCCGTCGGCGGGCAGCGCGGCGGCGTTGCTGCCGCCGCCGGAGTTCCCCCCACCACATCCGCTGAGTAGTGCCAATCCAGCCGCGGCGACCAGCACCGCTCCACGCCATGACCGCATGGCTGACCCTCCTGGGTAGGAAGAATGCGTGTGACTCTGACGTATGGACACCGGATCCGGCCCTGCGGGTGCGCAACCACTCGGCATCGTTCCGGTTACGGAACGGATGCGGGGACGATGGAGCCATGCACGCCGTCGTGATTGGAGCCGGGATCGCGGGCCTGACCGCCGCGTACGAGCTGGGCAGGGCGCCCGGGGTCGAGGTGACCGTGCTGGAGGGTGCCACCCGGATCGGTGGCAAGCTGCGGGTCTCGCAGGTCGGCGGCCTGCCGGTGGACGAAGGCGCGGAGATGTTCCTGGTCCGGGTGCCGGAGGCGGTCGACCTGGTCGCCGAGCTGGGCCTGTCCGGCGGCGTGGTCCACCCGGTCACCACCTCGGCCGGCGTCTACGTGGACGGCGCCCCCCGCCCGCTGCCGGCGGGCACGCTCATGGGCGTCCCGGCCCGGCCGGCGTCCGTACGCGCCGTGCTGGGCGAGGCCGGCGTCCGCAGCGCGACGGACGAACCGGGCATCCCCGGCGACCCGCTCGCCGAGGACGTCGCGGTCGGCGCGTACGTGGCACGCCGGCTCGGCCGCCCGTTCGTGGACCGGCTGGTCGACCCGCTGCTGGGCGGGGTGTACGCCGGGCGCGCCGAGCTGCTGTCCCTCCAGGCCACCGTCCCCACCCTGTACGCCGAGCTGCGGCGGACCCCGTCCCTGGTCGAGGCCGCCGCCCGCGCCACGAACCAGCCGCCCCCGTCGATGACCGGCGGCCCCGGCGCCGACACCCAGGCTGTCACCCCCGAGCCCGCCAACCCCCAGCCGCCCGGCACACAGACCACCGCCGGCACCCGGGCCGGGACCGGCATGGCCGGCAACGGGGACACGGGCAGCGGCCCAGGCGGGGCCGGCAACGGGGACACGGAGGCGCTGGGTAGCCCACCCGGTAACCCGGTGTTCGGGACGCTGCCGGGCGGCCTCGGCACCCTGCCCGGGGCGGTCCTGGCCGCCTCCGGCGCGACCCTGCGGCTGGGCCTGCCGGCCCGGGAGATCCACCGCACCCCGACCGGCTTCCGGATCGTCGCCGGCCCGGTGCCCACCCCGACCGAGCTGACCGCCGACGCCGTCGTCGTCGCCGTACCCGCCACCAAGGCCGCCCCGCTACTACGCGCCGCGGCCCCGGCAGCCAGCGCCGAGCTCGCCGGGATCGAGTACGCCAGCATGGCCGTACTCACCCTGGTCCTGGCCGGCGCCGACCTGCCCGCCGGCAGCGGGATGCTGGTCCCGGCCACCGAGGGCTTCGCGGTGAAGGCGCTCACCTACTCCTCGGCCAAGTGGGCGCACCTGGCCGGCGGACCGCACGTAGTCGTCCGCGCCTCGGTCGGCCGCTACGGCGAGCCGGAGGCCCTGCAGCGCTCCGACGAGGACTTGGTGGACGCCGTCCGGGCCGACCTGGCCACGTTGACCGGCATGACCGACGCCGCGCTGGTCGAGGCGCGGGTGACGCGGTGGGGCGGGGGGCTGCCGCAGTACGCGGTGGGGCACGTGGACCGGGTGCGGCGCATCCGGGCGGCGGTCGCGGCGGTGCCGGGGCTCGCCGTCTGCGGGGCGGCGTACGAGGGGGTGGGGGTGCCGGCGTGCATCCGGTCCGGGCGTTCGGCCGCGGCCCAGGTTCTCGCCGGGACGGCCCGAGCGGCACAATCGAAGGTATGACGAGGAGTGCCCGGGAGCTGAACAAGGTCATCCGGTACACGATGTGGTCGGTGTTCCGGGTGGCGCGGCCGCTGCCGGCCGGTGACCGGGTCGAGCTGGCCGCCGAGGTCACCGACCTGTTCGAGCAGTTGGGCGCGAAGGACATCACCATCCGGGGCACCTACGACGTGCAGGGCCTGCGGGCCGACGCCGACTTCATGATCTGGTGGCACGCGCCCGGCCCCGACGACCTGCAGGAGGCGTACTCGCGCTTCCGGCGTACGGAGCTGGGCCGGCACTGCGAGCCGGTCTGGTCGGCGCTGGCGCTGCACCGGCCGGCGGAGTTCAACAAGGGCCACATCCCGGCGTTCCTGGCCGATGAGGGGGCCCGGCGGTACGTGTCGGTGTACCCGTTCGTCCGTTCCTACGAGTGGTATCTGCTGCCCGACCACGAGCGCCGCGCGATGCTGGCCGAGCACGGGGTGATGGCCCGCGACTACCCGGACGTACGCGCCAACACGGTCGCGTCGTTCTCGCTGGGCGACTACGAGTGGATCCTGGCCTTCGAGGCCGACGAGCTGCACCGCATCGTCGACCTCATGCGGCACCTGCGCGGCGCCGCGGCGCGCCGGCACACCCGGGAGGAGATCCCGTTCTACACCGGCGCGCGCAAGCCGGTCGCCGAGCTGGTCGCCGCCCTGCCGTAGGCCGCCCTACCTTGAGTCAGCGCTCCCTTAGTCCTTGGTGGGTTCGAGGGTCAGGCTGACCGAGTTGATGCAGTAGCGGTCGTCGGTCGGGGTGGGGTAGCCCTCGCCGTGGAAGACGTGCCCGAGGTGGGAGTGGCAGGTGCCGCACAGCACCTCGACCCGCTTCATGCCCAGGCTGGTGTCCTCGATCAGCAGGACGTTGTCGGCCCCGCTCGGGGCGTAGAAGCTCGGCCACCCGCAGTGGCTGTCGAACTTGGTGTCGGACCGGAACAGCTCCGCGCCGCACGCGCGGCACCGGTAGACGCCCTCGGTCTTGGTCTCGACGTACTCCCCGGTCCACGGCCGCTCGGTGTCGGCCTGCCGCAGCACCCGGAACTCCATCGGGGTCAGCTCGGCCCGCCACTCCCCGTCGCTCTTGGTCACCTTCGCCGGCGGCAACTGCTTCTGCATGCCCCCACCGTATCCAGCGAACGCAAACACCGGCCGGGTGATCCCCGGCCGGTGTCCGCGAACGGTAATGGACCCTAGATGAGGTTGAACACGAGCCGGACGACCTGCGGTTCGTGGTCGCTGGCCTGGTCGTTGAACTCGCTGTTCACGTGCACCACGTCGTAGTCGAAGCGGTACAGGCACAGGCACCGCAGCGGCTGGAGCACCGACAGCCCGCGGCTGATCAGGATGTGGTCGAGGACCTCCGAGTTGCCCTGGAAGTCGTAGGTGTAGCGCTGCGGCAGGGGCAGGGTCCGCGGCAGGTCGGTCAGCGAGGTACCGCCGCTGCCCACCAGGATGTCGGTGGTCTGGGAGAAGTCGAAGTCGTTCAGGTCGCCCAGGACCACCACGTTGGCGTCCCGCTGCACGGCCAGGATCTGGTCGACGAACGTACGCACCTCGGTGGCCTGCTGGTGCCGCTGGTCCTCGGTGACGGCGACCGGCGGCTGCCGGTGCCCGTACAGCGGGTCGTCGCCGCCCTTGGAGTTGAAGTGGTTGGCGATGACGAACAGCGGCAGCCCGCGCCAGCGGAACTCACCGACCAGCGGCTTGCGCGAGGAGGTCCACGCGGTGCTGGCCGGGTCGATCCGCCCGGGGGAGATGGACAGCTGCGGGCGGTGGTGGCTGGTCACGACGCTCACCGGCGTGGTCGCGTCGCCGCCCGGCCGGTCCACGAACGCCAGGCCCCGGTCGGTGCGGAACAGGAACACCTGCCGGATGTTGCCGGGCTGCTGCCCGCCGTCGGTCTTGTTCTGCGGGTCGATCTCCCGCCACTGGTACGCCGGCCCGCCGGCCGCCGCGATCGCGTCCACCAGCTTCTGCAGGGTCTGGTCGGCGGCCACCGTGCCGTCGTCGGTCGGCCCGCTGTTGTCCTGGATCTCCTCCAGCCCCACCAGGTCCGGCGCCGCCAGGTTGTGCACGATCGTGCTGGCCAGCGTGTCGAACTTGGTCTGCGGGTCCAGCGGGGACAGGTTCTCCACGTTGAACGTCGCCACCGCCAGCTCGGCGATCCGCTGCCGGCGGGTCACCTCCCGGGCCAGCCCGCCGCTGTGCAGGGTCGGCGAGGTGAGGGGCAGGAAGAAGTAGTTGCCGAAGTCGTAGCTCATGACGCCCACGACCGCGCCGGTGTAGCTGTCGCCGACGTTCGCGTTCGGCACCGGGGCGATGTCGTCGGCGATGACGATCCGCTCGGGGTTGAGGTCGCCGGCACGCGCGATGATGCCGCCGCGGGCCGAGCGCGTCCCGGACCCGTTCGGCACGATCGGCGTCTCGCCGAAGGCGAGCTGGGTGGGGCCGACCACCTGCGGGTCGTCCAGCTCGACCAGCATGCCCTCCAGCGACTCCCAGAAGTCGATGCCCTGGGTGGCCGGGTCGAAGGTCGTACGGGTCTCCACATCGCCGGTGGAGGTGTTGTCGATGACCGCGCCCGGGGGCACCCGGCCGCCGGTGCCGACCAGGGTGGCCGCGGGCACCGGGTTGCCGTGGCTGCCGATCGCGACGGTCGGCGCACCGATCTCGGTGACGGTCAGGCCGGTCGCGCCGGACCGGAACTCCTGCACCTTGCCGGCCACGGTCACCGCGTCGCCGATCGCGACCTGGCCGGCCGAGATGCTGCCGAACACCGCGATGCCCTCGCTGGTCGCCGGGTCGGCGTCCGGGTTCGGGTCCTGCATCCAGAACTGGCTGGCGTTCTTGGCGGTCACGATGCCCTGCACGTCCACCACGTTCTTGCCGACCAGCGGCGAGATGTGCGTGGCGCCCTGGATCTGGTGGATCGTGGCGCTGACCGGCGGCTCCGGCGGGGTGTTGGCCGGGTTCGGCTCGCCGCTGGCGAAGTCGGCGGCGTTGTCGTCGGTGTCGGTGAGGCCGCCGCCGGCCCGGAAGGCGGCGGTGGTGTTGGACAGCTGCGGCGCCGGCCCGGTGCCCTCGAAGTCGTTGGCGGCGGTGCCGTACCCGACGAAGTCGCGCACCGCGGGGTCGGCGTGGCAGGCGGCGCCGCAGGCCAGGTTGGTCTGGTTGGTGACCAGCGCGACCTTGCCGGCGGTGGCCGACATGGCGATGGTCCCGGTGGCGTTGGGGGTGGGCAGCGGCGTGGTGCCGCCGGTGCCGGCCGCCTCCTGGATCAGGTAGTACGCACCCGGGGCGATGCTGCCGGACAGGTTGGTGCGGTTGGTCCAGGTGCTGCCGCCGCTGGAGGCGTACTGCACGCTCCAGCCGGACAGGTCGACCGCGCTCGTGCCGCGGTTGTACAGCTGGATGAAGTCGTTGGTGTACGTCGCGCCGGCGTTGCCGCCGCCGCCGTACACCTGGCTGACCACCACGTCCGGTGACGCGGCGCTCGCCGGGCCGGCGGCGCCGACCAGCGCGGCGGCGACGGTCGCCGCGACGCCGAGCAGCGCGGCAGCCCGCCGGGGTGTGAGCACGCTCACAATGCCTCCTCGATGCGGCACCGGCGTCGGGGTGTGGCCGGTCCGGTCGGTTCGTACCACGCGGAATTGGCCGCCGTCCGATGATTGGTGCGCTGTTTCCCTTTTGGACGGGCATATCTCCCTGAAGTCCCCCGGAACTAATCCGACGGAATCAGTGCGGAGAGCCACCGGGGGATCGCCTAACTGGGCCATTTGCAGTTGTGGAACAGGGCTTTCGGGCTCATTGGGTGCGACGCTGCCGGTACCTCTTGACCCCTCACCATGGAGGTTGCTTTGCGGACGAAGGCTTACTTGGTAGGCGCCGTCACGCTGGCCGCCGGTGTGCTCGCCAGTACGTTCGTCGGCCAGACCGCGCAGGCCGCAGGCAGCGCGGCCGGGAAACCCGCACCCACGATGGCGCGTGCCTGCAGCGCCGCCCCCGCCCCCGGCTTCGCCGCGTGCCTGGCCTGGATCCGGACCGACGTGGCCGCCCTGAAGCCCAGCGCGGTGGCCCCGAACGCACTGCCGCCGGGCCTCGGCCCGACCGACCTGCGCAGCGCGTACAACGTCACCGCGACCGGCAGCGCGACCCAGACCATCGCGATCGTCGACGCCCAGAACGACCCGACCGCCGAGCAGGACCTGGCCACCTACCGGTCGACGTACGGGCTGCCGGCCTGTACGACCGCGAACGGCTGCTTCCGCAAGGTGGACCAGAACGGCGGCCAGAACTTCCCGGCCACCGACGCCGGCTGGGCGCTGGAGATCTCGCTCGACCTGGACATGGCCTCGGCCATGTGCCCGAACTGCCACATCCTGCTGGTCGAGGCCACCAGCGCCACGCTGGCGAACCTGGCCGCCGCGGTGAACCGCGCCGCGACCCTGGGCGCCAACACGATCAGCAACAGCTACGGTGGCAGCGAATCCGGCACCGCCGGCACCGCCAGCAGCTTCAACCACCCCGGCATCGCCATCACCGCCAGTTCCGGTGACAGCGGCTTCGCCGGCGGGATCTCCTTCCCGGCCTCGGCGCCGACCGTCATCTCCGTCGGCGGTACGACGCTGACCCGGGCGAGCAACGCCCGCGGCTGGACCGAGTCCGCGTGGAGCGGCGCCGGTTCCGGGTGCTCGCGTACCTTCGCCCGGCCGACCGCGCAGGCCAACGTCGGCACCGGCTGCTCGCGCCGGGCCGTCTCGGACATCTCCGCGGTGGCCGACCCGAACACCGGTGTCGCGGTGTTCGACAGCACCCCGATCCAGGGCCAGTCCGGCTTCTTCATCGTGGGTGGCACCAGCGCGTCCTCGCCGATCATCGCCTCGCTGATCGCGCTGGCCGGCAACGGCTCCGGCGTCACGGTGAACTCCATCTACTCCCACACCGCGTCGCTGAACGACGTCACCACCGGCAACAACGGCCGCTGCCGCACCACGCAGCAGTGCACCGCGCGGGTCGGCTGGGACGGCCCGACCGGTCTCGGCACGCCGAACGGTCTCGGCGCGCTCTGACCCTCCACTGTGTACGGTGCCCCGCGGCCACCCGGGCCGCGGGGCACCACCGTCCCTAGGGGATGGTGAGCCGGACCACCTGCGGTTCGTGGTCGCTGCTCTGGTCGGGGAACTCGGAGTTCACGTGCACCACGTCGTAGGCGAAGGTGCCGGTGGCCAGGGCGCCGCCGATCAGGATGTGGTCCAGCACCTCGGAGTTGCCCTGGAAGACGTAGGTGTAGCGCTCGGCCAGCGGCAGGGTGCGCGGCAGGTCGGTGAGCGCGCCGGTGCCGGAGCCGACCAGGATGTCGGTGGTCTGGGCGAAGTCGAAGTCGTTCAGGTCGCCCAGCACGACGACCGAGGCGTTCGGGATCGCCGCCTGGACCTGGTCGACGAAGCCGCGTACGAGCGTGGCCTGCTGGTGCCGCTGGGTCTCGCTGGGGAAGTTCGGCGGCTGGTCGTGGCCGAACAGCGGGTCGTCGCCGCCCTTGGAGTTGAAGTGGTTGGCGATGGCGAAGACGGTCCGCCCGTGGAAGGTGAACTGGCCGGCCAGCGGCTTGCGGCTGGCGTTCCAGGCGGTGTTGCTGGGCGCGATCCGGCCGGGGGAGAGGGTCAGCCCGCCGGCGTTCACGCCCACCGCCGCGGTGGCCGTCCCACCTGGACGGTCCACAAAGGACAGTCCACGGTCGGTGCGGAACAGGAACGCCTGCCGGATGTTGCCGCCCGGCTGGCCGCCGTCGGCGTCGTTGACCGGATCGATCTGCCGCCACTGGTACGCCGGCCCGCCGGCCGCGGTGACCGCGTCCACCAGCTTCTGCAGCGTCTGGTTCGCCGCGACCGTACCGTCGTCGGTGGCGCCGCTGTTGTCCTGGATCTCCTCCAGCGCGACCAGGTCCGGCGCGGCCAGGTTGGTGACCAGGATCGCGGCCAGCGCGGCGAACTTGCTGGCCGGGTCCGACGGCGCCAGGTTCTCCACGTTGAAGGTGGCCACGGCCAGCTGGCTGGCCGTCGCGGTGGCGGTGACCTCGCGGGCCGTACCGCCGTTGACCAGCACCGGGGCCGCGGTGACCTCCAGCTTGAAGTTGCCGAAGGAGTAGTCGAGTACGCCCACGACGGCGCCGGACAGCGTGTCGCCGACCTTCGCGGCGGACGGCGTGCTGGCGAGGGTGTTGTCGACGAAGACCCGCTCCGGGTTGAAGTCGCCGGCCTGCGCGACGATGCCGCCGCGGTTGGTGCGTACGCCGGATCCGGCTGGTACGACGGGGATCTCGCCGTTGCTGTCGGCCGGCCCGACCACTGCGGGGCTGTTCAGCTGCACCCGCATGCCCTCCAGCGACTCCCAGAAGTCGATGCCGTCGGCGGTGGCGTTGAAGGTGCCGGAGGTCTCCACGTCGCCGGTCGCGTCGTCGTCGATGACCGCGGACGGCGGGACGCGGCCGCCGGAGCCGACCACCTGCGCGGCCGGCAGCGGGTTGCCGTGGCTCACGACGGTGACCGTCGGCGAGGCGATCTCGGTCGTGGTGAGGTTGGTGGCGCCGCCGGTCCCCCCGGGGCGGAACTCCTGCACCGTCCCGCCGACGGTGACCGAGTCGCCGACCGCCACCGCCGGCGCGCTGCTGGTGAACACCACGATCCCCTCGCTGGTGGAGGGCGCGGCGTCCGGGCTCGGGTCCTGCATCCAGAACTGGGTGCCGGTCTTCGCGGTCACGATCCCGGGTACGCCACTGACGGTCTGGCCGGTCCGCGGGGAGCGGTGCGCGGCGCCCTGGATGTCGTGGATGCGGGTGCCGCCGCCCCCGCCGCCGCTGGCCCGGTTGCGCGGGGTCGGCGTACCGGTGGCGAAGTCGGCGCTGTTGCTGTCGGTGTCGGTGGCGCCGGCCGCGGCGCGCAGGTCCGCGGTGGTGTTGCTGGGCGCCGGCGCGGTGGCGCTGCCCTCGCGGTCGTTGGCGCTGCCGTAGCCGACGAAGTCCCGGACGCCGGCGGCCGCGTGGCAGGCCGAGCCGCAGGACAGCGCCGTGCTGGTGGTGACCAGCGCGACCTTGCCCGCGGTCGCCGACATGTTCGTCGTCCCGGTCGCGTCCGGCGTGGGCAGCGCCGCCCCGGTGGCACCGCCGCTGGCCTCGCCGACCAGGTAGTGCGCCCCCGGCGCCAGCGTGCCGCTCAGCGCGGTGACCAGCCAGGTCGTGCCCGACGCCGAGGCGTACTGCACGCTCCACCCGCTCAACGACACCGTGGCGCTGCCCCGGTTGAACAACTCGATGAAGTCGTTGCGGTGGGTGGCGCCCGAGTTGCCGCCGCCCCCGTACACCTGGCTGACGACGATGTCCGGCGACACCGCCCCCGCCTGGTGTGGGAGTGCGATCAAGCCGCCGACAACAACTGCGGCGACACCGACCGGCACGGCGGCGCGGTAGCGGATCCTGCGCACGGTGGCCTCCAGATGCTCACGTGGGTTAACCGCTGTGTACCACCTTGTGAGGCCCAATGGTCTATACCAGGTACGCCAATCGCCCGTGAACTCGCCGTGAACCCCTCTCACTCCTCCAGCCACACGCCCTCACGCATGAGCACCCGCCCGGCCAGTTCGTTCGCCTCGCGCCACGCCAGCACCCGCCGCGGCACGATCCGGAAGTAGTGGTAGGCGTTCTTCTCGGCCCGCGGGTCGAACCCGGTCCGCGCCGCGAACGCCTCCGCCACCGCCCCGTCCACCTCCCCCTCCGGTACCCCCGTGACCGTCCCGTCGATCAGCGTCACGTCCCGGGTCAGCCCCACCCCCAACCGCACCCGCCCGCTCCCCAGCAGGTTCCGCGCCGTCACGCTCGCACTGGGCGTAGCCACCCACACCGCGGCCCCATCCCACAGGAACGACAGCGGAATCAGGTACGGCCCGTCCTCCCCGGCACTGGCCACCCACAGATCAACATCCCCCGACAACCGCCCCAACGTGTCCCGAACCCGCTCCGCCAACCCCCGAGCCGCCTCCGCCACCACAACTCCTCCATCCGAAGCGCCTATCACCAAGTCGTCTGGTGGCAGCCACTGTGACACCAGCCCCATAGGCTCGATCTGGTGAGCATCGAACCAGTTCTGGGCGCCAGGCGACATGAATTGATCGACGGACGGTTGCTCGTGACGTCCTCGGCTGCGCCGATTCACCAGCGGGTCCTGCGCAGGCTTATCGCCTTGCTGAACAGGGCCGGAGAGGCATACGGGCTGGAGACGCTGGATTCGCTGGATGTCGACTGCGGCCCAGAGACCGTGCTGAGGCCGGACGCTACGGTGCTGCCGGCAGTGCTGACAGAGGGCGGGCCGTACCCAATTCCCGCGCGGCACGTCAGGCTGGTCGCGGAGGTTCTGTCCCGGATGACCGCACGGGTGGACAGAATCTTGAAGCCGCGGGTGTACGCGGAGGCCGGCATTCCGCACTACCTGTTGGTTGAGCTGGAGGAGCCGCGGGTTACCTGGTTCGGCCTGGCGGGGTTGGGGGCGTACGAGGTGCGTGGGGTCGCGATCGGGGATGAGCGGTTGGTGCTCGCCGAGCCGGTGGCCGTGGAGATCGTGCCGTCGAGGCTGTTGCGCGCCTGGGGCTGACCGATCGGGGTACCGTCCGGGGCATGGCTGCCGCGAGCAAGACGCCCTCGGTGGAGTTGACCGTGCCGGGTCCGGAGGGGGACCGGGTGGTGCGGGTCAGCAATCCGGACCGGGTGTATTTCCCGGAGATCGGGCTGACCAAGGTGGGGGTGGCGGAGTACTACCTGGCCGTGGCCGACGGGATCGTCCGGCAGCTGCGGGAGCGGCCGTGCATGCTGCACCGGTTCCCGGACGGGGTGACCGGGGATCGGGTGTACCAGAAGCGGCTGCCGAAGGGCGCGCCGGAGTGGGTGCAGACCGCGCACGTGACGTTCCCGAGCGGGCGGAGCGCGGATGAGCTGTGCGTGACCGAGCCCGCCAGCGTGGTGTGGGCCGTACAGATGTCGACGGTGGAGTTCCACCCGTGGCACAGTCGCCGCGCCGACACCGAGCGCCCGGACGAGCTGCGCGTCGACCTGGACCCGCAGCCGGGCACCGACTACGCCGACGCCCGTACGGTCGCGCTGACCGTGCGCGAGGTGCTGGCCGACGCCGGCCTGGTCGGCTACCCGAAGACCTCCGGCAACCGCGGCATGCACATCTACGTACGGATCGAGCCGCGCTGGGGCTTCACCCAGGTACGCCGTGCCGCGCTGGCCTTCGCCCGCGAGCTGGAGCGCCGGCTGCCGGACCTGGTGACCAGCAAGTGGTGGAAGGAGGAGCGCGGCCCGCGGGTGTTCGCCGACTACAACCAGAATGCCCGGGACCGCACGATCGCCTCGGCGTACAGCATCCGCGCCTTCCCGACCGCCCCGGTCTCCACCCCGCTCACCTGGGACGAGGTGCCGGACGCCGACCCGAACGACTTCACCGTACGCACGATGCCCGAGCGTTTTGCCCGGCTCGGCGATGTCTGGGCCGGCATCGACGACGTACACCATTCGATCGACCTGCTGCTGGAGTGGGCCGAGCGCGACGAACGTGACCGTGGTCTCGAAGACGCGCCATATCCGCCGCACTTCCCGAAGATGGAGAACGAGCCGATGCGGGTGGCCCCCAGCCGCGCCCGCAAGATCGACGGCTGACCCGCGAGCCCCGCCCCTGCGCACCGAAAGGCACCGGATGTCCGCCACCGACGATTTCCTGGAGCGCAACGAGCGCTACGCCGCCAGCTTCGCCGGCCCGCTGCCCTTACCGCCGGCCCGGCACGTCGCGGTGGTCGCCTGCATGGACGCCCGGCTGAACGTGCACGCGGTCCTCGGCCTGGCCGAGGGCGACGCGCACATCATCCGCAACGCCGGCGGGGTGGTCACCGACGACGTGGTCCGCTCCCTGGCCATCAGCCAGCGGCTGCTCGGCACCACCGAGATCATCCTGATCCACCACACCGACTGCGGGATGCTCACCTTCACCGACGACGAGTTCCGCCGCGCGATCCAGGAGGACACCGGCGTCCGGCCGCCGTGGGCCGCCGAGGCGTTCCCGGACCTGGAGGAGGACGTACGCCAGTCGCTGGCCCGGATCGCGGCCAGCCCGTTCATCCCGACCAGGACCGCCGCCCGCGGCTTCGTCTTCGACGTGGCCACCGGCCGGCTGGACGAGGTCAAGCAGTAGTCAGTCAGGCGGCCGGGCAGGTGGCGTTGGCGGCCGGCAGGGTCCGGTCCAGCAGGTAGGCGTCGACGGCGCGGGCCACGCAGGAGGTCTTCGGGTACGCCGTGTGCCCGTCGCCGTCCCAGCTGAGCAGCACCGCGCGGCCCAGCGCGGCCCGCAGCTTCTGCGCCGAGGCGTACGGCGTGGCCGGGTCGTGCCGGGTGCCGACCACCAGGATCGGGCTGGCCGCGCGCGGTGCCGAGACCGCCGGCAGCGGGTGCCGCGGCGCGGTCCAGGAGGAGCAGGACAGCAGGGTCAGCGCCAGCGGCGCGCCGAACAGCGGGTACTTCTTCCGCCAGCCGGCCAGCGTGGCGCGGATGGTCGCGTCCGGGATGGTCGCGGCCCGGTCGGCGCAGTTGACCGCCAGGTTCACATCCAGCAGGTTGCTGAACGTACCGTCGTCCTGCCGCTGGTTGTACTGGTCGTCCAGGTCCAGGATGCCGCCGCCGTCGCCCCGCCCGGCGTCGGCCAGCGCGCGGGTCAGGTCGTCCCAGTCGCCCCGGCTGTACAGCGCCGAGACCACCGCGAGCAGCACGTTGCCGTCGGTGACCCGCCGCGTGTCCCCGCTGCCGCTCGGGATCGGGTGCGCCTTGGTCTGGTGCAGCAGCCGCTGCAGGAACGCCCGCGGGTCCGGGGCCAGCGGGCAGGAGGCCGACCGCAGGCAGGACGCGGCGAACTGGGTGTACGCGTCCTCGAAGCCGCGCGCCTGCGCCTCGGAGTTGGCCAGCTCGCCCGCGGTCGGGTCCACCGCGCCGTCCAGCACGAAGGCGCCGACCCGGTCCGGGAACAGCGTGGCGTAGACCGCGCCGAGCAGGGTGCCGTAGGAGTAGCCGAGGTAGTTGAGCCGGATCTCGTGCAGCGCCTCGCGCAGCCGGTCCAGGTCGCGGGCGGTCTCCACGGTGTTGAAGTGCGCCAGCTTCCCGCCGTACTTGCGCTGGCAGCCCTGCGCCTGCTGCCGCGCCAGCGCCGCCTGCGCCACGTACTCCGCGGTGCTCGCCACATCGGCCGACTCGGCGGTGATCTCGTCCTTCAGCGCATCGGGTACGCACCGCAGCGGGGTGGACAGCCCGACACCGCGGGGGTCGAAGCCGATCAGGTCGTAGCGGCGCAGCACCTCCTCCGGCAGCGCCACCGAGAGCTGGACGGCGGTGTTCACCCCGGACCCGCCCGGACCGCCCGGGTTGACCGCGAGCGAGCCGATCCGGTCGCGCTGGCCGGCCATCCGGGCGCGGATGACGAAGACGGTCAGCTTCTCGCCGGCCGGGTCGGCGTAGTCCAGCGGCACCGACAGGGTCCCGCAGTCGAAGCTGAGCTTCCGGTCGGTGTCGGGCAGGCGTACGCGGTCGGTGCAGTCCTTCAGGTCCAGGGTGGCCGGCGGCAGCGGTGGCAGCGTGGTCGGCTTCGCAGGGGTGGACCGGGGCGGGCCCGGTGTGGTGGGCGCGAGGGTGCCGGTCGGCAGGCTGGCCTGCGGGGGAGTGCCGCCGGAGCAGCCGGCGACCGCGAGTACGGCGGCGGCGGCGACCCAGCGCGCCGACCTCACCGCAGCACTTCGGCCAGGTCGTAGCGGACCGGCTCCTCGAGCTGCGCGTACGTGCACGAGGTGGGCTCGCGGTCCGGGCGCCAGCGGAGGAAGTGGGCGGTGTGCCGGAACCGGCGGCCCTCCATGTGCTCGTAGCGCACCTCGAGGACGCGCTCGGGGCGCAGCAGCTCCCAGGACAGGTCCTTGCCCGCGTTCCAGCGCGACTGCGCCCCGGGCATCCGCTCCGGCCCGCTCTCACCCTCGGCGCGGCCCCAGCCGGCCCACGGGTGGGTGTCCTTGGCGCCCTCCCGCAGCGGCGCCAGCTCCTCCACCAGTTCGGCCCGCCGCGCCGCGGTGAACGAGGCCGCCACCCCCACGTGCTGCAGGTCGCCGCCCGCGTCGTACAGGCCGAGCAGCATCGACCCGAGCAGCGGCGTCTCGGGCGTACTGGTCTTGTGCCAGCGGAACCCGGCCAGCACCACGTCGGCCGTACGCTCGTGCTTGATCTTGAGCATGGCGCGCTGGTCCGGCAGGTACGCCACGTCCGCGGGCTTGGCGACCACGCCGTCCAGCCCGGCGCCCTCGAAGGTGTGGAACCAGCGCTCGGCCAGCCTGCGGTCGGCGGTCGTCGCGGTCAGGTGGACCGGCGGTCCGGCGTCGGCCAGCGCCTGCTCCAGGGCCGCCCGGCGCTGCTCGAACGGCAGCTCGGTCAGGTCATCGTCGCCCAGCGCGAGCAGGTCGAAGGCGACGAAGCTGGCCGGGGTCTGCTCGGCCAGCAGCGCGACCCGGGAGGCGGCCGGGTGGATGCGCAGCAGCAGCGCGTCGAAGTCCAGCCGGTCGCCGGTGGCGATGACGATCTCGCCGTCGACCACGCAGCGCGGCGGCAGGTGCTTGCGCGCGGCGGCCACGATCTCCGGGAAGTACCGCGTCATCGGGCGTTCGTTGCGGCTGCCGAGTTCGACCTCGTCGCCGTCCCGGAACACGATGCAGCGGAAGCCGTCCCACTTCGGCTCGTACCGGTAGTCGCCGCTGGTCGGCATCGTCTTGACCGACTTGGCCAGCATCGGCGCGACGGGCGGCATCACAGGCAGGTCCACCCGGCCATCCTGGCACGCGCACGCCGCACACTTCACTCAAGCGGCATACGTACAGAACAGGGCGCCGTCCTCCTCCAGCAGTCCGGCCAGGCGCATGGGGACGGGTGCGGGGACCGGCGGGCCGGCCACGATCCGGCGCGGCCCGGCGCCGACCAGCCGCGGGGTGATGGACAGGCACAGCTGGTGTACGCAGCCGGCGGCCAGCAGCGCGCCGAACAGCGTCGGTCCGCCCTCGCACAGGATGCGCGGGATGCCCCGCTCGGCCAGGCCGGCCAGCGCGGCGGCCAGGTCGACGGCCTGCTCGCCGGCCACGAGTACGTCGGCCACCTCGCCCAGCGCGTCCAGCCGCGCCCGCTCGGCGTTGGCGTGCGTGATCACCACCGGGCGTACCGGCGCCCTGGTGAACAGGTCGGCGGCCGGGTCCAGGTCCAGCCGGTTGCTGACCATCGCCATGACCGGCACCTCGGCCCGCCCCAGCTCGACCCGCCGGGCGCGCCGTTCCGCCGCCGGCCGCAGCGCGCCGTACCCCTCGTCGCGGATCGTCCCGGCGCCCACCAGCACCACGTCGGCCAGGTCCCGCAGCAGGCCGAAGACCCGGTTGTCGCCCGGCGTCTGGAGCCCGGCGCTGAGCCCGGCCACGGTGGCCGCGCCGTCCGGACTGGTCACGAAGTTGAGCCGCAGGTGCGGGCCGGGCGTGTCCGGCACCGCGTACGCCCGGGCGAGGTCGGCATCGCTCATCTCAGCCCGATCGGCTGACAGCAGGTCGCGCATCGGCCCATCATGGCGGTCGGAGGGCCCTGCTGCGCTGGGTAGCGCTACCGACCCGTACCGCGCACCCCCAGGGGTTTCCGGGGGCCGCTTATAACCTGGCGAGTATCAACGGGGGTGCGGATGCCGGCAGCAACATGACCCTTTGGCTTAACGGAGTGGTCACTTCGAGCCATTTCCCCGATATCCGCTTCCCTCCCGGCCATCGCATTGGCACCGTTACGGTCGAAGCCAGCGTCGCGAGGGGCAACGCCGGGAAACCGGGCCGGGGCGCCGGCTGCGAGCCGGGCGGCAGAATCTGAGGGGAGCCTGCCGAACCGGACACGGGGGACGAGGTCGGAGGTCTGACCAACGTGGGTCCGTCAGGCCTCCGACCATCCGCCCCGGGGCGACCCGGGCGGATGCAGTGAACTCGGTCGTGCACACGACCCGGAGTGGGGGCCGGGTCGGGTGTATCGGCCGGACAGGCGGGTCGGCGAGCTGGCTTAGACGGGGGTCCGCCAGGTCACCGACCCACCCTCGCGGGTACGCCCGCGGATGGTTGGCACGCTTTGCCCATGGCAGGGATGGCCGGGGCGCGCCGGCCCGCATGGCCCGGGACGCCTGCGTCCCGGTAGGTTTCACCGGAACCGCACTGTTCAGTCTGGGGGGACGGGGGAGTGCGGTTGGGCGGACCGGCCGGCAGCTTGGGGGTTTGCCGGGGGTCCACCGGAAATGAAGTGTCGGGGGATTGGGGTCGGGAGCCGGAAGGCTCCCGACCTTTTCCATTACCGCCCGTAATCGGCTTGGCAGAGAAACTTACATGTCAGCCAACAAATAAGTGTGACCCCGCTCACCCGGCCAGCTCGACCACGGCGACCGACTCCGGGGGGAGTTCGATCTCGCCGTCCCGGAAGACGAACCCGGGCGTACTGGACAGCAGTACGGTCAGCGGCGTGCCGTCCAGCGGGATGCGGCGGCGCTGCCCGGACAGGTTGCAGGTCACCGCGTACCGGCCGCGGCGGATCACCACGTACCGGTGCCCGCCCAGCTCGCCGTACCGGACCCGGGGGTGGGTGAGCCGGGGGTCGGACAGGTCCGGGTGCGCCTTCCGCAGCGCGACGAGCTTGCGGTAGAACTCGAACATCTCCTGGTGCGCGGCCCGGTCCTCCGGTTCGGACCAGTCCAGCTTGGACCGCTCGAAGGTGGCCGGGTCCTGCGGGTCGGGGACGTCGGAGGCCGGCCAGCCGTGCTCGGCGAACTCCTCCCGCCGCCCCTGCGCGACGGTCGAGGCCAGCTCCGGCTCGGGGTGGCTGGTGAAGAACTGCCACGGCGTCGAGGCGGCCCACTCCTCGCCCATGAACAGCATCGGGGTGAACGGCGAGGTCAGCAGCAGCGTGGCGCCCACCTTCAGCAGCCCGGTGGACAGCGTGGCCGGCAGCCGGTCGCCGCGGGCCCGGTTGCCGACCTGGTCGTGGTTCTGCAGGCAGACCACGAACCGGGAGCCCGCGATGCGGCCGCGGTCGACCGGCCGCCCGTGCCGCCGGTTGCGGAAGCTGGACCAGGTGCCGTCGTGGAAGAACGCGCCCGCGTACACCTTGGCCAGCGTCTGGGTCGCGGCGAAGTCGGAGTAGTAGCCCTGCGTCTCGCCGGTGAGCAGGACGTGCAGGGCGTGGTGTACGTCGTCGTCCCACTGCCCGGTCAGCCCGTACCCGCCGGCCTCCCGCGCGCTGACCAGCTTCGGGTCGTTCAGGTCGGACTCGGCCACCAGCGACAGCGGCCGGCCCAGGTGCGCCGACAGCCCGTCCACCTCCACCGCCAGTTCCTCCAGCAGGTGCACCGCCCCGCCGTCGACCAGCGCGTGTACGGCGTCCAGCCGCAGCCCGTCGAGGTGGAACTCGTGCAGCCACATCAGCGCGTTGTCGATGATGAACCGGCGTACCTCGCCCGACAGCGGCCCGTCCAGGTTGACCAGGTCGCCCCAGGTGTTGCGGCCGCTCTTCAGGTACGGCCCGAACCGCGGCAGGTAGTTCCCGGAGGGCCCGAGGTGGTTGTAGACCACGTCCAGCAGCACCCCCAGGCCCCGGCCGTGGCAGGCGTCCACGAACCGCTTCAACCCGTCCGGCCCCCCGTACGGCTCGTGCACGGCGTACCAGCAGACCCCGTCGTACCCCCAGTTGTGCGTGCCGTTGAACGCGTTCACCGGCAGCACCTCGACCAGGTCGACGCCGAGCCGGACCAGGTGGTCCAGCCGGTCGATGGCCGCGTCGAAGGTGCCCTGCGGGGTGAATGTCCCGATGTGCAGCTCGTAGATCACCGAGCCGGCCAGCTGCCGCCCGGTCCAGCCGGCGTCCTTCCAGTCGTGCGCGTGGCTGTCGTACAGGCGGCTGGGGCCGTGTACGCCGGACGGCTGCCAGCGCGAGCGCGGGTCGGGCAGCGGCGTGTCGTCCCCGTCGAGCAGGAAGCCGTAGTCGGTGCCGGGCACGGCGCCCGGGGCCTGCGCCCGCCACCAGCCGCCCACCTCGTGGTGCATGGCCAGCTCCCGGCCGGCCGCCCTGCCCACCGGTTCCAGGCGCAGCCGCACCCGCTCGGCACCAGGAGCCCAGACCGCGAAACCGGCCATCTGCCGAACCTCCCGCTCGCGTCAACCGCCGGACATGAGACAGTGCCGGTCATGAGCGGCGCGTCCCTCCGGGATATCCTCCGGGCTCCGGCCGGTCCCGTCGACCTCGGCGCCATCGATCCGGCGGACACGCCGCTGGCACCCGGCGGAAAGGCCAGGGCGATCGAGGCCACCCAGGAGCACGGCGAGCGGCTGGCCAGGTTGCAGGAGATGCTGTACGCCGAAGGGACCACCGACGGAGCAACGCGGCGGGTCCTGCTGGTCCTCCAGGGCATGGACACCTGCGGCAAGGACGGCACCGTCAAGCACGTCATCGGCATGCTGAACCCGCAGGGCTGCCACATCACCGGCTTCAAGGCGCCCACCGAGGAGGAGCGCCGGCACCACTTCCTGTGGCGGGTACGCCGCGCGCTGCCGGCGCCGGGGATGATCGGCATCTTCAACCGCTCGCACTACGAGGACGTGCTGGTCGTCCGGGTGCACGACCTGGTGCCGGAGCAGGTGTGGAGCGGCCGGTACGCCGAGATCAACCGGTTCGAGCAGCAGCTGGCCGGCAATGGGGTCACGATCGTCAAGTGCTTCCTGCACATCTCGCCGGCCGAGCAGCGCCGCCGCCTGCTGGCGCGCCTGGCGGACCCGACGAAACGGTGGAAGTTCAACCCGGCGGACCTGGCCGAGCGGGGGCACTGGACGGACTACACCGCCGCGTACGAGGCGGTGCTGGAGCGCTGCTCCTCCTCGGCCGCCCCCTGGTACGTGGTGCCCGCCGACCGCAAGTGGTACCGCAACTGGGCCGTCGCGCAACTGCTGGCCGAGACCCTGGGCGAGCTGAACCTGTCCTACCCGCGACCCGACCTGGACCTGGCCGCCCTGCGCGCCCAGCTCGGCAAGAAGCCCTAGGGTTCGAAGCTGGCCGGCACGCAGCAGGTCTTGCAGTAGTCGTACTGCGGCAGCGCGAAGGCCAGGCAGCAGGTACGCCTGCGGTACGGCGTCCCGTCGGCGGCGGGCGTGAGGTCCAGCAGCTCGCCGAGCCCGTGCCCGAGGCCGTCCAGCAGCGTCCGCGCGGCCGCCATCCGGCCGGCGGGGGTGCGCAGCGCGACCGGTCCGGTGTCGGCCAGCCCGCCGGGCGTACGCGGTGCCGCGATCAGCAGCGGGTGCGCGACCGCCTCGGCCACCGAGCCCCACAGCGGCCGCTGCCCGATCTTGCAGCGCGCGATCATCGTGGCCAGCACCGGCAGCAGGTGCCGGGTGAGCACCGCCTCGCCCGCCTCGCGCAGCAGCGCGTCGTGGTCGGCGACGGTCCGCGTGCCCGGGGTGCCGGCCAGGTCGTCGCCGGGCAGGACCGCGACGACCGGGTCGACCAGCGCGATCGACAGCCGGTTGTCGGCAGGGCCCGGGCGTACCACCGTGTCGTCCGCGGTGGCCAGCGGTACCCGCCGGTTCAGCGCCCAGCCGAGGACGACCGGGGCGACCACGCGGTAGGTGTAGGTCTTCCACAGCAGCGCGGCGGCCACGTGCCGGGTCGCGCCGTAGCGGCGCATGACGGTGGCGACCACGGCCTCCAGCCGGTCGCCGTCGGCCAGCTCCCCGCCACCGCGCCAGGGCGCGCCGGGGGTGCGGTCCAGGCGCAGGCCGGCCGGGTACGCGCCGTCGTAGGTGCGGTCCAGGAGGCCGGCGAGGGGGGCCAGCGCGTCGGTGGCGAGCACCGCTGTCATGCCACCACCGCCACGTTCGCTCCTCCACCCTTAGGTATGCCTAACCTAAGATAGCGGAGAATCGATCATCCGCGCAGCAGGAGGGACACCGGGTAGGTGCCGAGCAGGTCGGCGATCGGGTGGGTGCCGGCGGCGACGCGGGCGCCGGTGAGCACGTCGGTGGCCCCCCACGGCACCGCGAGGGTGGTGTCCCGCCAGCCGCCGCCGGCCGCCAGCAGCAGCGGCAGCCGGGTCGCCAGGGTGATCGCGCCGCCGGAGTCGAAGGCCAGCGCATGCCCGGCCGCGGGCCCGCTGACCTGCGCGGGAGCGTAGCCGGTGAACGCCTCCGGGTGGTCCCGCCTGGCCCGCAGCGCGCGCGAGGTGACCAGCAGTTTGGCCGCCCCGGACTCGTCCACCGGCGGCTGCCAACCGCCGTCCAGTTGCGCCAGCAACTTTCGCCGCAGGGCGAAATCGACCGGCCGCCGGTTGTCCGGGTCGACGAGTGAGTTGTCCCACAGCTCGGTGCCCTGGTAGACGTCCGGCACGCCCGGCATGGTGATCTGCACCAGTTTCTGGCCAAGCGCGTTGCTCCAGCCGGCCGGGGTGATCCGGTCCGCGAACACGCCGATCGCGGCGGTGAGCGCCGGGTCGTCGTACATCGCGTCGACCACCGCGTGCATGGCGGTCTCGAACGCCCCGTCAGGGTTGTCCCAGGTGGTCGAGGTCGCCGCCTCGCGCGCCGCCTTCTCGGCGTACGCGTGCAGCCGTTCCCGCTCGATCGGCCAGGTGCCGACCGCGGTCTGCCACAGCAGGTGGGCAAAGCCGGCGTCCGGCAGCGGCGCCGCGGCCATCAGCCCGCGCACCGCCGCCGCCCACTCCGCCGGCAGCTCCGAAAGCACCGCCAGCCGCGCCCGCACGTCCTCGGCGCGCTTGGTGTCGTGGGTGGACAGCGTCGTCATGGACGTACGCCTGCGGTCCTGGTTGGCCGCGTGCAGCTCGGCCGGGCGTACCCCGAACGCCGCCGGGTCGCCGCCCACCTCGTTCAGCGCGACGAATCGGGTCCAGCGGTAGAAGGCGGTGTCCTCCACGCTCTTGGCCATCACCGCGCCGGAGACCTGCTGGAAGCGGGCCGCCAGCTCGCCGCCGGACAGGTCGAGGGCGGCGAAGACGCCGTGCAGGTCCGGGCGCCAGCGCTCGGCCCCGGCCAGGGCGTGCGCCAGGTGTTCGGCGCCCTCCGGCAGGTAGGTCCGGTAGACCGCGAAGTTCGCCAGCACCTCGGCCAGCGCCTCGGCGTAGCGCGGTGCCTGCGCCGGCTCGGGCTTGGCCAGCCGGACCAGGCGCAGCAGCTCCGCGCGCAGCAGCGAGGTGGCGATCACCAGCTTGGTCGCGTGCACCAGGGCCGGCCAGTCGGTGGGCGTACCGGTCAGCTCGGTGTCCAGGGCGGTGAACGCGGCCTCGGCGGCCGGGTCGACGAACGCGCCGCAGACCAGCCGCAGGTCCTCGTACCCGGTGGTGCCGTCGACCGGCCACGGCGGCAGTTGCTCGCCACGCTCGAGGATCTTCTCCACGACCAGCCAGGTGTCCGGCTCGACCGCGGCGCGGACCATGCGGAGGTACGCCGCCGGGTCGCGCAGCCCGTCGGGGTGGTCGATCCGGATCCCGTCGACCTCGCCGGCGGCCACCCAGCCGAGGACCAGCCGGTGCGTGGCGTCGAAGACGGCCGGGTCGTCGACGCGCAGCGCGGCCAGGGTGTTCACCGCGAAGAACCGGCGGTAGTTGATCTCGCTGTTGCCGCGCCGCCAGTCCACCAGCCGGTAGTGCTGCTGCTGGTGCACCTCCTGCGGCGTGCCCTCGCCGGTGCCGGGCGCGAGCGGGAAGCGGTGCTCCCAGTAGCACAGCTCGCCGTCCTCGACCCGCAGGTCGGCCACGGTACCGTCGCCGTCCAGCACCGGCAGCAGGATCGGCGCGCGGCTCCAGTCGATGTCGAACCAGGTGGCGTACGCCGAGTCCCGGCCCAGCCGCAGCACGTCCCACCAGGCCGGGTTGGCGGCCGGGACCGCGACCCCGGCGTGGTTCGGCACGATGTCGACGACCAGGCCCAGGCCGGCGCCGCGCAGCGCGGCCAGCAGCCGCTGCCGGGCCGGCTCGCCGCCCAGCTCCCGGTTCACCGCCGAGTGGTCGACCACGTCGTAGCCGTGGTTGGAGCCGGGCGCGGACTGCAGCAGCGGCGCCGAGTACAGGTGGGAGACGCCCAGCTCGGCCAGGTAGCCGGCCAGCGCCGCGGTCGCGTCCAGGTCGAAGTCCGGGCGTACCTGCACCCGGTAGGTGGTCCGGACGGCCACTCAGACGACCTTGACCAGGACCAGCAGCGACCGGGCCGGCACCTGGAGCTTCCCGCCGGCGTCCGCGGTCGGCGGCTCGCCGTGGCTGACGCCCTCGGCGGTGTCCAGCACGACCTGCCACTTCTCGGCGTACTCCACCGGCGGTACGGCGAACTCGACGGTCTCGTGGTGCCCGTTGAAGCACAGCAGGAACGAGTCGTCCACGATCCGCTCGCCGCGGTTGTCGGTGTCCGGGATGCCGTCGCCGTTGAGGAACATGGCGATGCAGCGCCCGAAGCCGACCTCCCAGTCCTCCTCGGCCATCTCCGAGCCGTCCGGGCGCAGCCACGCGATGTCGCGCAGCGGGGTGCCGGCGGCCCGGCGTACCGGCCGGCCGCCGAAGAACCGCCGCCGCCGGAAGACCGGGTGCTCCTTGCGTAGCTGGGTCACCAGCCGGGTGAACTCCAGCAGGTCCTCGTCCACCTGGTCCCAGTGCACCCAGGTGACCTCGTCGTTGTCCTGGCAGTAGCCGTTGTTGTTGCCGCCCTGGGTACGCCCGAGCTCGTCGCCGTGCCCGATCATCGGCACGCCCTGGGAGAGCAGCAGGGTGGCCATGAAGTTGCGCCGCTGCTGGGCGCGCAGGGCCAGCACCGCCCGGTCGTCGGTAGGCCCCTCGTGGCCGCAGTTCCAGGACCGGTTGTGCGACTCGCCGTCCCGGTTGCCCTCGCCGTTGGCCTCGTTGTGCTTGGTGTTGTACGAGACCAGGTCGGTCAGGGTGAACCCGTCGTGGCAGGTCACGAAGTTGACGCTGGCCACCGGGCGCCGGCCGGTGTGCTCGTACAGGTCGGCGCTGCCGGTGATGCGGGAGGCGAACTCGCCCAGCGTGGCCGGCTCGCCCCGCCAGAAGTCGCGTACGGTGTCGCGGTACTTGCCGTTCCACTCGGTCCACAACGGCGGGAAGTTGCCCACCTGGTAGCCACCGGGGCCGACGTCCCACGGCTCGGCGATCAGCTTGGCCTGGCTGACGAACGGGTCCTGCTGGACCAGGTCGAAGAAGGTGGACAGCCGCTCCACGTCGTAGAACTCGCGGGCCAGCGTGGCGGCGAGGTCGAAGCGGAAGCCGTCGACGTGCATCTCCAGCAGCCAGTACCGCAGGCTGTCCATGATCAGCTGGAGGCTGTGCGGGTGCCGGACGTTCAGGCTGTTGCCGGTGCCGGTGTAGTCCATGTAGTACTCCGGCTGGTCGTCCACCAGCCGGTAGTACGCCCGGTTGTCGATGCCGCGGAAGCCGAGGGTCGGGCCGCGGTGGTTGCCCTCCGCGGTGTGGTTGTAGACCACGTCCAGGATGACCTCGATGCCCGCCTCGTGCAGCGACTTCACCATCGCCTTGAACTCGCCCACCTGCTGGCCGGTCTGCCCGCCGGAGGAGTACGCGTTGTGCACGGCGAAGAAGCCGATGGTGTTGTACCCCCAGTAGTTGCGCAGCCCCCGCTCCACCAGCGCGTGGTCGTGCACGAACTGGTGCACCGGCATCAGTTCCAGCGCGGTCACGCCGAGGCCGAGCAGGTGGTCGATGACCGCGGGGTAGGCGATGCCCGCGTACGTGCCGCGTAGCTCCTCCGGGATGCCGGGGTGACGCATCGTGAGCCCGCGGACGTGCGCCTCGTAGATGACGCTCTCGTTGTACGGCCGGCGCGGCGGGCGGTCGTCGCCCCAGTCGAAGTACGGGTTGGTGACCACACACTTGGGCAGGTGCGGCGCGGAGTCGGTGTCGGACATGTCGTCCGGGTAGCGCATCTTGTACGCGAACAGCGACTCGTGCCAGTCCACCTCGCCCTCGATGGCCTTGGCGTAGGGGTCGATGAGCAGCTTGTGCGGGTTGCAGCGCAGGCCCGCGCGCGGCTCGTACGGTCCGTGCACCCGGAAGCCGTACCGCTGGCCGGGCTGGACGCCGGGCAGGTAGCCGTGCCAGACGAAGCCGTCCACCTCGGGCAGGCGTACCCGGGTCTCGGTCCCGTCGGGCTCGAACAGGCACAGGTCAACGGCCTCGGCGACCTCGGAGAACAGCGAGAAGTTGGTGCCCATGCCGTCATACACCGCGCCGAGGGGGTACGCCGACCCCGGCCAGACCTGCATGCCGCTCCTTTCGTTGCGACCGAACCTACTGCAAGCGGAGTAGGCCGGCCGGTTGGCGGGAGTGCCACATCACTGCGCGGTCATCTCAAAGAGCTGAGCGGCATTCAGCTACCCCGCAGAGTGACGACCTATTCTCCCGCAGGCCCGGTCGCGGGCGGCACCGGTCGCTCCTCCTGGTGCTGGCAGTCGCACCAGGAGGGGTCCTTCGTCCGCGCCGGGCAGTCCTCGTGCCGGCGCTCGCGGCAGGCGTCGCAGATCACGCTGTGCAGTGTGCGCGGATCAGCCCACGATCCGGAACGGGGCCGGCAGCAGTAACTCAACGTTACGGTCCTGGACCGCGCCGCGGCGGCCGTCGACGGCCGGGTTGGGCCGGGCGCGCTCCTGCCAGTCGTTGCCGGACAACTCCCGGGAGAGGCTGGCCAGGGCGAGCGTGCTGTCGAGGCGGCGGGTCTGCTCTGGCGCGGCAGTGTCGACAATCGTGCCGAACAACGACAATGTGCCGTCGCCGTTGTCCACCAACTCCACGATCCGGGACTGCTGCGGCCAGTCGATGTGCGCGGCGGTGTTGACCTCCCAGAAGCCGCCGGGGATCGAGCCGGTCCGGGCGTACGGGGTGACCTGGTTACGGTGCGTGTGCCCGTTGACCCAGGCGACCACGTTGGGGAAGCGCAGCAGCAGGTCGCGGACCTCGGTGCCGCCGTGCCGCGGGGCGGTCGGCGGGGCGACCAGGTTCGTCATGCTGCCGACCGTGTGGTGGCTGAAGATGACGAACAGACGATCACAACCACCCGTGCGTACCTCGTTACCTTGCGCGTCCAGGTACCGCCGGGAGCCCGCCACCAGCTGCCGCTCCAGCCAGCGCAGCTGCGCGTCGTCGATGCTGCCGTCGGCCCCGCCGTTGGGGTTGACGGTGTCCAGCACCAGGCCGCGGACCAAGCCGCGGTCGAAGGCGTAGTACGCGGTGTTGTCGCGGACGTTCGCCGCGGTGAAGCCGTGCCCGTGCGGGCGGCCGCAGCTGTGGAAGTGCTCGCGGATGGTCTCCGCGCGGTCCACGAAGCGCCGGTTCGGGTCGGCACTGACCTGCCGGGTGGGCCCGGTCAGCAGCGTCTGGAACGCCCGCGGGTCCAGGTTCTGGAGCTGGATCGCCAGCTCGATGATGTTCACCTCCGGCCGGATGCCGGTGATCTTCGTGGTGCCGGTGGCGATCTGCTGGAACAGCGCGCTGGCCGGCAGGTTGCCCTGGATCAGCCCGTCGTGGTTGCCGTACGCGGTGAGCCACGGCATGTCCAGCCCGGCCGCGCGGAACGGCCGGCGGGTCGCGTCCAGCAGGCCGGGCACCGTCGGGAAGCCGAACAGCGCGCGCGGCATGTCGTCCGGCTGGCCGGCCGGGGTGCCGTCCGGGTGCCAGTAGCGGGTGTCGTAGACCACCTGGTCCATCACGCCCTCGTACCGGGTCAGGTCACCGGAGTCGGGCCGGATGTGGCCGCCGTCGAGCAGGTCGATGTACCAGCGCAGCTCGTTGAACTGGAGGTTGTCGGTGTTGTCGCCGGTGGCGATGGCGAAGGCCAGCGGCAGGCCGGTCGCCGGGCCGCGGCGTACCCGGTTGACCGAGCGGACCATCGCGTCCGACACCTGCGCCGACATCGTCTCGTACGCCCGGTAGGAGGACTGGAACGGCAGCGCCCCGGCGAACGGGTTGTCCGGGTCGTCGTACCGGTCCAGGTACTCGACCCGGGCCGGCGACTGGGTGTCCATCACGTGGATGTCGGTGAGCTGAGAGAAAGCCAGCAGCGGGCGGCGGCGCTGGTGCCGGCGGCTGAGCGCGGCGGCGGAGCCGACCAGCTCGGCGCGCAGCAGGTGCGGCTCGCCCGCGCCGGCGACGATCTTCCGGTACCCCCCGGCGCCGGGGCTGCCCAGCAGCAGGGGGCGGGCCAGGGTCGTACCGGCCGGGGGCGGGG
>Ga0081455_10001040_pt1 | contig 35002 bp, 34 predicted proteins | sample TabmetS3T2R1_FD_70207 | JGI IMG/M metagenome (GOLD analysis project Ga0081455, IMG submission 70207) | Tabebuia heterophylla rhizosphere microbial communities from the University of Puerto Rico - S3T2R1 | ecosystem: Host-associated > Plants > Roots > Rhizosphere ...
GGGCCAGCGGAAGAAGACGTCGGCCGTCGATTGATCGCGTGCTTCGATCGCCAGCGTCGCCATCACAAGGCCCTCGAGTTCCGCAAGGCTGCCGACGAGGTCCGTAACATCTGGCACTTGGGCAACGCCTATTTCGCGACGCAAGCACCGTGGGCGGCACTCAGGAGCGATCCCCAGCGCGCCGCCGTCATCGTCAGAACCGGCGTGAATCTCGTCCGCGCGGCCGCTCTCTCGGCGTGGCCCTTCATCCCGACCGCGGCCAACGCCGTCCTCGAAAGCATCGACGACCCGCCATGTGTCCTGTGGCCAAATGAGGGCGGCGCGATCCTCACCGCAATTCCAGGTGGAAGGCGGATATGGCTGCCCCCATTGCTGTTCCGCAAGATTGCAGCCACAGACGTCACAAGTTCCGGAAGATAACCTGGCGGAACAAAGGAGCGGTCGCCCCGTTCTAGTGCTGATGGAGGCCGCCATGGACCATGTGATCGGCATACTCGACAAGTTCCGTCTGGGGGTCAGCGCCGATGGCAAGAGCTGCGTGATGGTGTTCATCGACGAGGCTCATCGCAGCATCAACTGCATCGCGAACTATGCTGAGTTCAGCGCGTTCATTGCCAGCCTGAGTGATGCTGCAATCGAGATGGCCCGCCGGCGTACCGTGCTCGGCGATGAGGACGAAGGCGAAGGCGTCTTTCCCGATGCAATGAATGTCACGTCCGCCGCCTTTGAGATGAACCAGGATGCAGGTTATCTCGAAGGCATCCTGATCGGCGACGCCGGCCAGACCGTGGGTATCCGCATGCGCCCCGAGGTCGCCTGCCAGCTTACGCGGGCGATGCTGATGTCGGCGCCGGCTGCCAGCAACAGCTGAGGGCAAAAGTGCCTCCGACTTGCGGAGGCACTTTGCATATTCCAATCGACCGTCAGTGCGGCTTGTTCTGGCTGCGCGGATCGCCTTGCTTTCCCTCTTCTTCAGCGGAAGCGAGATCGGCCGCTTCGTCCGACTCCATGGCGCGCTCGGCTTCCTTGGCAGCCTTCTTGACCTTTCCTTCCTTGACGAATTTCGCCGTCGCCTCGTCATAGGTCTTGGCGCCGCTATAGCTGCCCTCGCCCTCGATTTTGCTCTTTGATTTCCGGTTCGGCATGGCTCGCTCCTTTCGTTCCCCAAAGAACGCAAAGGCGCCGGCCGCGGTTACCGGCTCAATCCAGCCTGACGGTAGTAATCCTGAACACCGGGATGCAGCAGCGACGGGCCGGGAATCGCCATCAAGGTGTTGCGGGCCGTCGTTTCGGCGAGTTGCGATGACGCGTTTGCCTCGGCCTGATGCAGCGCCTTGGCCAGTCGCGAGGCCACGGCGGCATCTAGGCCAGGCCGCGCGAGGACGAAGCTCCAGGAGCCGACCGACGCAATTGGCGCGGTTTGCCCAGGATAGGCACCTGCCGGCTGCACGATCCGCTTCAGGAACTTGTGCCGGCCCAGGATGCGGGCGATCTCGTCGTCATTCGGTGCGATGAAGCGGCCGCCACCGGCACTCGACATCACCGTCTTGAAGCCAGGCCATCCTGCGCCGCCACCCCACAGCGCGGCAACGCGGCCGTCGAGCACCATCGCGGGCCCGTCGCCGGCCCGGTCGAGATAAACCGGCTGGAAATCTTTCGCCGCATCGAGGCCGAGTCCGTCCATGACGTAGCGGCCCAGGATCACCAGGCCCGAACCTGCGGCGCCCCAGGCGATCGGCTTGCCCTTGAGATCGGCGATGCGGTGAGCAGGACTGTCGGCACGCACGACGAACAGACCGGCAGTGGGATACATCGCGGTGATGACCTTGAGGTTGGCTGGCGGCCGGCCGATGCCTTCGATTGCCTCGTGCACCACCTCGCCCTGCACCAGGGCGAGGTCGAGCGTGCCGGCTTCGAGCCGCGGCACGTTCTCGGTGCTGCCCTTGGTGTTCACCGCTTCGATCTCGAGCGTCGGATCCTGCGCCCTGATGGCGGCGATGAAAGCATCACCATAAACCGGAAAGCCGCCGCCCGGCGTTGCCGTTCCCAGAGTGATCTTCACCTTCTCGGCTGCGGCGGTCGTACTCATGACGGCGGCTCCCCCAAGACCCAGCACGACGGCGCGACGTCGGATCGCCATCAGTTCAGTGTGGGCCAGCGCAGCGATGGACCTCGACCGTGACGTGGCTCAGGCCTGGCACGTCGTCGAGCCGCGCCTTGTAGTGCGCGACCGATTCCGGCTCATGCGCGACCAGCGACACGATCGCGCCGTGATGGCCGGGACCGAGACGCCAGACGTGCAGATCGGCGATGCGGTCGTCCCCGACTTCAAGGCGCTGGCGGATCGCCTCGCCCAACGAGCGACTGGGCGCGGCGTCGAGGAGCACGGCGCCGGCATCGCGCATCAGGCCCCATGCCCAGTGGGCGATCACGCAGGCACCGACGACACCGATCACCGGATCGAGCCAGTTCCAGCCATAGAAGCGGGCGGCGAGCAGGCCCGCGATCGCCAGCACCGAGGTCAGCGCATCGGCCAGCACATGCCAGTAGGCCGCGCGCAGATTGTGGTCGTGGTGACCATGATGATGGTGATCATGTTCGTCATGATGACCGTCGTAAGCATGATCATGGCGGTGATCATGCTGATGATCGTGACCCGCGCCCAGAAGCCAGGCGCTCACGAGGTTCACCGCAAGACCCACGGCCGCGATCGCCGTCGCCTCGCCATAGTGGATCGTCACAGGCTCGAACAGACGGCCGATGGATTCATAGCCGATCAGGAGCGAGATCATCGCGAGCACAATCGCGCTCGTGAAGCCCGCGAGATCGCCGAGCTTGCCGGTGCCGAAAGCAAAGCGCGGATCGCGGGCGTGATTGCGGGCATAGCGATAGGCGAAGGCGGCGATGCCAAGCGCGCCGGCATGGGTCGACATGTGCCAGCCATCGGCCAGCAGCGCCATCGAGCCGAACAGCGTACCGCCCACGATCTCGGCCACCATCATGACAGCGGTGAGACCCACCACCAGCCAGGTGCGCCGTTCGTTGCGGTCATGCGCGGCGCCCAGGAACACATGGTCGTGGCGCCAGTCGGCGAGCGTGTGGCTGTGCATGGCGATCTCCGCTATTTCTGCAGATAGGGCTCGACCTTGCCGGTGAGCTTGATGGTGAGCGGATTGCCCTTGCGGTCGACGGTCTTGCCCACGGCGACGCGGATCCAGCCTTCGCTCACGCAATATTCCTCGACGTTGGTTTTCTCCTGGCCGTCGAACTTGATGCCGACGCCCCGTTTCAACAATGCCTCGTCGTAGAACGGGCTTTTGGGATTGGTCGACAGGCGGTCGGGAAGAGCATCGGTTTCGGTCATGCCGCGACTATAGCATGACAAATCCGGCCTCAAGGTGTCGGACGAAAGACCCAGATTGCTGCAGGCTCCCGGAACGTGGCGCGCACGGCGACGAACAGGCGATCGAGTTCCGGCACGAACAATGACGTGCGTGTGCCCGATGACGTAGGCACATGGCCCAGCCGCACGATTTCACCGCCTCGCCGCTCGAAGATATCCACCACGCCTTCACCGCAGGTCACATACAGGCGGTTGCGCCTCTGATCGACGAACAGATCGTCGGCATCGTCGCAGAGATCGAGCGTGCTCTCGATCCTGCCATCGTCGACGTTGAAGGCGACAAGCTTCGCCGGTCGGCGATAAGCGACGAACACCTGTCTCGATACGACGTCGAACGCCATCGGAAAGTTGGCCCGTGCCTGGGGGAAGTGCCAGGTCGCCGTCTGCCGGCCGGCGAAGAGATTGACGACGGCGACCTGTTGGGCGTCAGGCACATTCACAAAAGCGCGATCAGATTCGGGATCGAGCTGGAACGACTCGGGGTGGCCCGGAAGAGGAATATCGCGGACCTTCGCGCGACTTGTCGGATCGAGGATTGCAAGCGCGCCTTTGCCATAGCCGATGAAGACCCGCTTGCCTCGCGGATCGATGCGAACATTGTCCGCATCGTCGCCGAGGTCGATGCGTCCCACCGCCTTGAGCTCCTGGCCTTCGAAGAGCCTGACCGATCCATCGGCGGCGTTGGCGACATAGAGCGTGTCGGTCGTCGGCTCATAGCCGACGCCTTGCGGCTCGCGCAGGCCGGTCAGGGTGCGTTCGGTCTTTCCTGCGCCGAGGTCCACGACGCCGACGCTGTCATTGCCGAGCTCGGCCACGAACAGCCGTTTGCGATGGAGGTCAATGGCCAGATGATCGATGCGACCGCTCACCTGCCCCAGCGGAATCTTTGCCTCCAGAGACAGGAAGGACGTCGGCTCGCCGGCCCAACTGCCTGAAGAAGAACCGATGATTGCCACCACGATCAATATCGCGATCCATTTCATTTCAGCATGACCCAGGTCGGATGGAGCAGCGGAAAGGCCACGAGGCCGACCACGGCTGTCACGGCGATCAGCAGGGGATTGCTCACCTTCCAGCGAAACAGTACGGCGAGAGACGCGAGCCCGACCAGTGCCGTCAACCAGTCGCCAATCGCGATCTGGCCGAGCAGGACGCAGGCGCCGAGGATGGTGCCGATGGCGGCGCCATAGGCCCCCTTCACGAAGCCTTGCACATTGGTGTTGCTGCGATGACGGGCGAGCATGGGGGCGGCGATCAGCACCAGGAGGAAGGACGGCAGGAAAATGCCAATGGTCGACACCAGCGAACCCCAGAAACCGCCGACCAGGTAGCCGACGAAGGTCGCGGTGATGACGACCGGGCCGGGACTGATCATGCCAATGGCGACGGCGATCAGGAACTGCCGCTCGTCGAGCCAGCCATATTGCTGGACCAGGCCCTGCTCGAGAAACGGCACGATCACCAGCCCACTGCCGAAGGTGAGCGAGCCCGCCTTGAGGAAGAACAGCAGGAGCTTGGCGAGAACCGATGGGTTGGCGACCGGCGTCAGCGGCAGGACGGCAGGCACGCCGAGCGGTGCGAACACCATCAGCGTCGTGGCCGGCGGACGGCGGAACAAGCTGCCGTAGTAGAGGATGCCGACGATGCCCGCACCGATGAACAGCAGCGCCACCTCGGACTTCAGGATGATGGTGACGGCAAAGCAGACCGCCGCGATCGCCCACTGCAGCCAGTCCTCCATGCCAAGCCGCGCAAGACGCCAGCAGGAATGCAAGATGAGGGCGATCACCGCGGGGCTCACGCCGTAGAAGATCGCCGTCACCGGCTGCAGGTCGCCCAGATAGACATAGAGCGCCCCGAGCGCCGCCACGATCACGAAGTTCGGCAGGATGAACGCCCAGCCGCCCGCCCAGGCGCCCCAGAAGCCACCGCGCAGATAGGAGATATAGATCCCCACCTGGATCGCGAGCGGCCCCGGCAGCGACTGGCAGATCGCGATCGCCTCGCGCATCTGCTCCTTGCCAAGCCAGGCGCGGTCGGCCACGAGATCGCGCTCCATCTGCCCGACCAGGGCTACTGGCCCCCCGAAGCCCAGCAAGCCCAGGCGCAGGAAATAGGCCACCAGTTCGCGAATGCGGCCGCGCGGCGCTTTCATTGTCGTTGCCATCACGCCTCCTTGGAATGGTGAGCCACGTCGGCGCGCGACAGAATCAGCAGGCGGCGTGGCTTCTGCATCATGGCGCGCCTGTCCGATAGATCACCGCCTGGTGAGTCGCGGGCAGGAAGGCATAAAGACGATCGCCCGCCGGTGCGAGGGCGAGCGTATGTGCACCCTTTTCGGTTTTGATCCGGTCGAGACGGTCCATCGATGCAGTGTCAAAGACGTCGATGACACCAGGATCGCCGACGGCGACGTAAAGATGTCCGCGGTGCTGGTTGAAGAAGATCACATCGGGCGCACCGCTCAGCTCCCTCTCGCCAAGCGTCTTTCCCGTACGGGCATCCAGAATGACCAGCCTGCCGGAGTCGCAGGCGCAGAACAATCGTTGCGTGCGGCAATCGATATCCAGCCCGTGCGGACCTGCCGCAGGAATGGAGAAGGTGCGCGCGATGGCGTTCGGCTTTCCCGCTTCGACGACGGCGATCACGGCGGGATCGGCGATGTTGACGTAGAAGCGCTCGGACTCGGGGTCGAATACTGTCCATCGCGTCCGGCCGGGCACTTGAACTTCCGCCCGCACGGCGCGATCTCCGACGTCGACCACGGTGAGCGTGCGCGAGAAGGGCTTCGTTGCATCGCCGACATTGGCTGCAAGCAACAGGCGGCGGCGAGGATCGTAGGCCAAGCCGTTGGGACCGAGACCGACCTTTACCTTGGCCACCTCGGGATCGGGGTCGGGGCGAAAGATCGCAACAGTGTTCTCGCCGCGATTCGAGGAGAATACGAGGTTGGCTTCTTCGCTCACCAAGGTCCCTGCGACGGCCTTCAGGTTCGGCACCGAGAACAGGTGTTGCCGGTCATCAAATACATCGACGGCGTCGTTGGCGGTGTGGGCAACATAAACCCGACCACTCGCTGCATGGACGGCGGCATGATCGAAGCCGCCGCTGCCCCGGTGCTCGGGCAGAGCGACGCGGCCGAACGGGATCAAAGGCATGGGATCACCTCAAGCGAGCGAAGACGCAAAGGGCACCAACTCGGCACCTCGTGGTCTTCCGAGCCCTGCTCCAATTCGCCGATCCGGCCATGCGGCACTTCCGTTTGCCATCACGTCTCCTTGGAATAGTGCTCGAACAAGGTCTGGGCATTGCTCCAGCGAATGCCCTTCATGAAGACCTCGACGTATTCGGCCGCCTTGGCGCCGTGGTCCATGTGATAGGCATGCTCGTACATGTCGAGCGCCAGGATCGGCCGGCCGCCGGCCAGCGTCATCGTGTGGTCGGCTGCCCAGGTGTTGATCAACCGCTTGTCGCGCGGCGAATAGCAGAGCAGCACCCAGCCCGAGCCACCACCCAGCGCCTTGCCGGTGGCGGAGAACTCGGCCTTCCAGCGCGTCAGCGAGCCGAAGTCGCGGGCGATCGCCTCGGCGAGCGCGCCCGACGGATCGCCCTCGCCATTGAGGCTGTCGAAATAAAGCTCGTGGATGATCATGGAGTTGGCCGCGATCAATTCCTCGCGCTTCAGCCCATTCACCACGAACACCGGCGCCGCCGCGACATCGAGGCCGACAAGCTGCGCGGTGATGGCGTTGAGCCGCTTCACTGCGCCGGCGTAGTTGTTCTCGTAGTGGCTGATGAGCAGCTTCTCGGAGAAGCCTTTCACTTTTGCCGGATCGAACGGCAGTTTCTTCGGCTTGTATTCCATCTTGGGTCCTCCCGAAGGAGCTTGCGCGGACGCGCTCGAGGACAATGTCGTCACAGCAGCGGCCGCCACGACAGCAGTCGTGGCGGCTATCACGTCACGTCGGGTTCCTGACGAGGTCATGCGTTTCTCCTGTTCAGGCGGTTGGTCGAGCTGAAACAGTCGAAGGTCGGACGGCCGTGCGCCGAGGCCGACCGAAGCCCTTACGTCTTCTTGCGGGACGTCGGCGGCCAGTCGTGACCTTCATCGACGGCGTCGCGGCACCATCGATAGAAGGAGTCGTAAAGCGTCATGCCAGCTTCGAGCTGGGCGAGGTCGTCGGGGAACATGCGCGACAGGCCGAGCGACGCGGCCAACAGGCCAGCCGACTCGGGCGCAAGCTCGGGCCGGCCCGTATCGGCGCCGCGCACGATGACCGAGAGGCGCTTCAAAGGCTCGGTCTCGAGTCCGAATTCTTCGACCATGACGTCGAACGTGCATTTGAGGTCGCGATGACTCCAATAGACGTCGGGCCGATCGATATCGAACGGTGTCGCGTTGAAGCGCTCGGCGACGTCCATCACTTCCGAGGGCGTCACGAACAGGAACACCGCATTGGGATCGACGAAGCGTCGGATCAGCCATGGGCAGGCGATGCGATCGACCTTGGGTCGCGATCGCGTCACCCAAACGGTGCGGCCCTGCGCATCGCGCTTGGGCAGCTTGCCGGCCGGCACCATCGGTAGTTTCGCTGCTTGCCAACTCACGATGCCGCCTTCGAGAATGTCGGCGGCAACGCCTTCATGGCGTAGCCATGCGGCGACGCCCTGGCTGAGCTTGAGGCCCTTGGCGCACATCACAACGGCGGGCCTGCCGGCAGTGACGAACTCCGGTCCCCAGGCAGGAACGGCGTCCCATGGCCGACGCACCGCGCCCGGGACGAGGCGCGGATTGGCGGCGAAGTCTTCCTCGGTGCAGACGTCGATCAGGGCCGGCGTGTCGGGACGGCCGATGAGACGGGCGAGTTTTTCAACGGAAATGGCGTTTGTCGAAGGCATGGCCAAGCGTCCTTTCATGGTGAATCAGGACGCGATGCTTCGGCTGCCGCCTCATGGGGAGATCGCGATCCCCATCGCCTTCATTAACGAACCGATGGGGATCGGAGTCAAGCCGTCTCCTGATTGTCACGCAGCTGTGTACCGCTGGCCGCACAGCCATCTACGGCTGGCGGATATCGACGCCGAAGCACAGAATATCGTCCGATATCGAACGTCGAGAGGATCCACATGCCCGACACCCTCACCAAGAACCGAGTGATTCCGGCACCCAGCCATCCGCTGGATCCCTTGACGCAAGACGAGATCCGTCGCGCTGCCACTGCAATTCGCGCGGCACACGATCTTGGTGCCGGCATGATGTTCGAGACCATCAGCTTGCGTGAACCGGAGAAGAGCGTGGTGCATGCGTACCAGCCGGGCGCTCCGATGCCACGCGTGGCATTCGTATGTGCGTTCGACCGCAACAACGGCAAGGTCTACGAAGCCCAGGTCGATCTCGCCACCGGCAAGGTCTTGGACTGGCATCATGTGCCTGACGTGCGCCCCCGTATCCTGATCGACGACATCAATCTGGTGGGAGAAGTGGCGCGGGCCGATCCACGCTTTCGCGCAGCGCTCGCCAAACGTGGCATCACGGATATCGACCGCGTCCAGGTCGACCCGTGGTCCGCCGGCAACTATGGCCTGCCGGACGAAGAAGGCCGGCGGCTCTCGCATACCTTTTGCTGGTATCGAAGCGAGAAGAACGACAACGGCTACGCCCACCCCATCGAAGGGCTCTGCGCCGTGATCGATCTCGATCGCGCGGAGGTCCTGCGAATCGACGACTATGGCACCGCCGAAACGCCGATGGAGAACCGCAACTATGCGGCGCGCTTCCGTGACGTCTTCCGGAATGACGTGAAGCCGCTCGAGATCGTGCAAGCGGACGGTCCAAGCTTCGCGGTCGAAGGCAATGAAGTGCGCTGGCAGAAATGGCGCTTTCGGGTGGGTTTCAACGCACGCGAGGGCTTGGTCCTCTATACGATCGGCTACGAGGATGGCGGCAGGCTGCGGCCGGTGCTGCATCGCGCGGCCTTGTCGGAGATGGTGGTGCCCTATGGTCATCCCGGCGGTGGACACTTCCGCAAGAATGCCTTCGATGTCGGCGAGTATGGAATTGGAGTCCTGGCGAACTCCTTGACGCTCGGATGTGATTGCCTCGGCGCCATCCGCTATTTCGACGCCTGGCTGGCGGACAGCAAGGGCGATCCCTACAAGATCGAGAGCGCGGTGTGCCTGCACGAGGAGGATTTCGGAATCCTCTGGAAGCACACCGATCTTTTCACCGGCGAAGTCGACGTACGTCGTGCCCGCCGGCTGGTCGTGTCGTCGATCTCGACCATCGGCAACTACGAATACGGCCTGTTCTGGTATTTCCACCAGGACGGCTCGATCCATTTCGAGATGAAGGCGACCGGGATCCTCAATACCGCCGGCCTCAAACCAGGCGAGTCACCGGACTACGGCACCATCGTTTCACCCGGCGTCTATGCCCACTATCATCAGCACATCTTCAATATGCGTCTCGATGTGGCGATCGACGGCGAGCGCAATCGGGTCGTCGAGGTCGATACGGTGGCGCTGCCCGAGGGACCCAACAATCCGCATGCCAATGCCTTCACGGTCCGCGAGACCGTTCTCGCAACCGAACAAGGCGCGCAGCGCAATGTCGATTTCAATGCCGCTCGCTTCTGGAAGATCTTGAGCGCCGACTCCCGCAACAAGATGGGTCAGCCGACCGGTTACAAGCTGGTGCCGTTGAGCCCCGTTCCGATCTTCTCCGGGGCCCAGTCGATGGTGGCGAAACGCGCGGCCTTCATGACCCGCCAGCTCTGGGTGACGGCCTATCATCCCGACGAAATGTATGCCGCCGGCCGTTATCCCAACCAAAGCAGCGGCGGCGATGGGCTGCCGGCCTGGACCGCGGCGGATCGGCCGCTGGTCGATACGGATATCGTCGTTTGGCACAGCTTCGGCCTGCACCATATCCCCCGCCCCGAGGACTTCCCGGTTCAGCCCGTCACGACGTCGGGCTTCGCCCTTCATCCCGTCGGGTTCTTCTCCGAGAACCCCGCCCTCGACGTTCCACCGGCCAAAAGCAACATGAGCTGTTGCGTCGACTGAGCCGGTGGGCTGAATGTCAGGCGGCGATGCTCGCCATCGCCGGAGGAGCTGAAAGCCAGCGGCCGGCACGTGCCCATGCACTGCCCAGCGTCTCGCCGCCGACAAAGAGGCTGAGGTGGCTGCCGGGTTCGATGGCGCTTTCGATGTCCTGAGGCCGGGTGCCGACCAGCCGTCGCACCGCCATGAGCTGCTCGGGTGGCACGATCTGATCGCCGCGAGCGGCCAACAGGAAAAGTGGATGGTGGATCGCGCCGAGATTGACCGAGCGACCGAGTGCAACGAAATGGCCATTGGCCAGGCGGTTCTCCTTGAACAGCCACAGCACGGCCTGGCGGTAGAAGGCGCCAGGCAAATCGAGGATCGAGTCCGACCAGACCTGGAAACGCTCACGCAGCATCGACTGACGGCCGAGCTCACTGGGCACGACCTGCAGTGCGGCCGCCACCTCCTCGCCTTGCAAAGCGGGCTCCCACAATTCGATCGCGTGACGGCCTTGCAGGCGACCGTCGCCAAGACGGGTGAGCTCGTCGAACACGCCGAACGGCAGACAGTGCGCCGCGACCGACAGCCGCGACGTTTCCGCATCGGTATCGACGGGGGCGCCGGCCAAGACCAGCTTGCGGACCTTGTCGGGAAAGCGCGCAGCGTAGATCAACGCCATCCAGCCCCCCTGGCAGAGGCCGACCAGATCGACCGGCGCGCCGATCTCGTCGATCGCCACATTGAGCTCGGCGAGATAGCTGTCGATGGTGAGATGACACATATCCGCGGTCGCCGAGTGCCAGTCGGTCAGGAAAAGACGGTGGCAGCCACTGTGAATCAACGCCTCGATCAGGCTGTGCCCTGGCGCCAGGTCGGCAATGGTGGCGCAGTGCAACGCGAACGGCGCGCAGACAAGCACCGGCGTCTCCTTTGCCGCCGTGTCGGTGGAAAAGTCGCGCAAGTCCATCGTCGAAAGCTCGAGCCTGACGCGGTTGGGCGAGAACCAGTCAAGCTTGCGCGAGCGAGGCAAGTCGGCAGGCGCCGTGCTCAGCAGCCGCGCCATCTCTCCGGCCTGTGCTGACAGTGCGTCGCCCGCCGCAGCGGCGGCGATGAATGGCCAAACGAAAAACTGGTTCGTGAATTGGAATCCCGCAGCCATCTCGCGATGGCCGTTTGTGCGCTCGTTCATGTCGGCTTCCTCCCACTGACGCGGCCCGCCTCAGGGCGAACGCAGGCGCCGCGTCGCCACAGGGAGGCCAGTTGGCTGTCGACGTGTCGCGCAATGTAAAATCCTCACCCCGTGCGCAAGGGAGAGGCTTGAAGAGGGGACACCGCGTTTCAAAACGCGGCGTCCGATTCGGATACTCCGTCAGGGTGCGAACGGCAAGAGAAGAGAATGCGTTCGCTTCGTTTTGTGCGACATCGATCCGTCACGATGACGGTGGTGGCGCGCTTACCTCGGCGCCATGCGGATCGCGCCGTCGAGACGAATGGTCTCACCGTTCAGCATGTGGTTCTCGACGATCTGCATCGCCAGCTGCGCGTATTCCTTCGGATCGCCCAGCCGCGACGGGAACGGCACCTGCGCGCCGAGGCTCTTCTGCGCCTCGGCCGAGAGGCCCATCATCATCGGCGTCAGGAACAGGCCAGGCGCGATGGTGCAGACGCGGATACCCATGCTCGAAAGATCGCGCGCAATCGGCAGGGTCATGCCGACCACCCCACCCTTCGAGGCGGAGTACGCCGCCTGACCGATCTGTCCGTCGAATGCCGCCACCGATGCGGTGTTGATGATGACGCCGCGCTCGCCATCCTCCAGCGGCTCGGCCTGGCTCATCGCCCACGACGCCAGACGAATGACATTGAAGGTGCCGATCAGGTTGACTTGGATCACCTGCGCGAACATGCCGAGATCGTGCGGGCCGTTCTTGGAGATGGTCCGGGCGGCGCGACCGATGCCGGCGCAGTTCACGGCAACGCGCGGCGCACCGAGCTTCTCGACCACGGTCTTGACCGAAGCCTCGGCATTGGCCGCATCGGCCACGTTGGTCTTGACGTAAAGGCCGCCGATCTCCTTGGCTTTCTTTTCGCCGAGTTCGTCCTGCACGTCGAAAATCGCGACCTTGGCGCCCGCCGCCGCCAAAGCCGACGCTGTGGCGCCCCCCAGACCCGAGGCGCCGCCCGTGACGATCGCCGCCTGTCCCTTGACGTTCATTCTGTCCTCCTTGGTTTCGCCGCTTTTAGCATGGCAAAGCCCCTTGCCAAGTCGCCCTCGACCGCCAACTTTTGGAACCCATGACCGACCTCATCCCATTCGAGAACGACGAACGGCGCGTGCGCCAGGACTTCTGGCGGAAAGTGCGTCGGACGCTCGGCAAGGTGCCCTTCACCGAGGATGCGGTCGCGGCGTTCCATTGCGCGACCGACCCGTCGACGCCGCTGCGAATCCGCGCCACGCTGTTCGGCGCGCTGGCCTACTTCGTGATGCCGTTCGACGTCATTCCCGATTTCATCGCCGGCCTCGGCTATACCGACGACGCTGCGGTCCTGGTGGCGGCCTTCTCCGCCGCGGCCGCGCACATCACCGAGGCGCATCGGCAGAAGGCGAAAACCTGGCTCCTCAAGGAGCAGAACGGGCCGCCGGTATAGCGCCGCGGGCCGCGGCACGCCGTTCGCGCACCAGCTGGCTCTCGCGATAGGCGATGTAGAGCGCCGAACCGATCACGATCGAAGCGCCTATATAGGTCCAGATCACCGGCATCTCGCCCCAGATCAGCCAGCCCACGAACACCGCAAACGGCAGGCGCAAATAGTCGAAGGGCGCCACCGCCGACATCTCGCCGGCGGCAAAGGCCTGCACCCAGAAATACTGCCCGAGCGTCGCGGTGGCCGCGACGCCCACCGCCAGCGCCCAGCCATAGGCCGATGGCCAGCGCCAGAACCAGAACGCCGGCAGCGCGAGCAGCAAGGTGGAGAAGATTGCGAACTGCGTCAGGATCATGAGCGGCGGCTCGGAATCGGACAGCCGCCGCACGAGCAGGATCGAGATTCCGACCGCGAGTGCGTTCAGGAGCGCCACGATCGCACCAGGCTGAAGGCTGCCGCTGCCCGGCCGCGCCATCACCAGGACGCCGACGAAGCCGATGATCGTGGCGCTCCAGCGTCGCCAACGCACTTTCTCGTGCAGCACGGTGGCGGCCAGCACGACGGAAAACAATGGCTGGGAAAAAGCGAGCGCGGTCGCGTCGGCGAGCGGCAGCATGGAGACGGCATAGAAGCCCAGCACCATCGAGACCGTACCCATGAAGGTGCGCCAGAAGTGACCGGCGATGCGCTGGCTGCGCCACGGCTGGACCCGGCCGCTCAGCATCATGGGCATGAGCATCAGGACCGAGAAGAAGGCGCGGAAGAAAGCCGTCTGCACGCCTTCGATCTCGGCCGAAAGCAGGCGGATCATGGCGCCGTTGGTGGTGAAGATGAACCCGCCGCTCACGAGCCACAGTGCGCCCTGGACGTTGGGCGGCAGGTGTCTGAAAGTTGCAGCGCCGAGCTTCACGTCTCAGATCTTCCGCTCGTGCCCGGCCCAATAAGTTGAGCGCAGGTCCTTCTTCAGGACCTTGCCGACAGGACTGCGCGGCAGGGTCGCGACGAAGTCGACCGACTTCGGGGCCTTCACACCGCCGAGCTTCTCCCGGGCAAGCGCGATCAGCTCCGCCGCCTCTGTTTTCGCGCCGGGTTTCAGCTCAACCACGGCCTTCACCGCCTCGCCCCATTTGTCGTCGGGCACGCCGATCACGGCGCAGTCCTGCACCGCGGGATGGCTCCACAGCACCTGCTCGACCTCGCTCGGGAAGACGTTGAAGCCGCCGGAAATGATCATGTCCTTCTTGCGATCCACGATATAGACGAAGCCGTCATCATCAATCACGCCGATGTCGCCTGTGTGATGCCAGCCGAAGGTCGAAACCTCGGCGGTCGCTTGCGGGTTCTTGTAGTAGCCCTTCATCACCAGGCCGCCGCGCACCACGATTTCGCCGCGTTCGCCGCGCGGCAGGAGCCGTCCGTCATCGTCCATGATCTCGACCCGCATCAGCGGTGTGGCCTTGCCGCAGCTCGCGAGGCGATGGCGCTTGTTGCTCTCGAGCGCTTCGACATGATCTCTAGGCGACAAGAACGTGCAGATCATCGCCGCCTCGGCCTGGCCGTACGTCTGGGTCAGCACCGGGCCGAACACATCGATCGCTTCGACAAGCTTGTCGACCGACATGGGGGCCGACGCATAGACCAGGTTCCGGAGCGAGCTGTAGTCGTATTTGCCGACGTCGGGATGGGCGAGAAGGATGTAGATCAAGGTCGGCGGCATATAGATGTGCGTGACCTTGTGCCGTTCGATTGCGGCGAGAATCGCACCGGGATCCGATGTGCCCATGAAGATGTTGGTGCCGCCGTAGGGCAGCAGCGGAAAGGAGCAGACGCCCGCCGCATGCGTCATCGGCGCCACCATGAGATGCACCGGCGGCTCTTCGATCGGCATGCAGGCCCAGAAATTCGCATTCAGGGTCTCGATCGCGCGATTGGTGATCTGCACGCCCTTGGGCCGGCCGGTCGTGCCGCCCGAACTGATCAACATCGCCACATCATCGGGCGCGTCGGGGAGATCCGGCGCCATCGCCTCGAAGCGCGCGAGCCAGGCCGCGAACGCCGGATCGTCGATGCAGAGGAAGGTCGTGATCCTGGGACAGGCCTCGCGGATGCGCGCCACGTAGCCCGCGAAACTCGAGTGGTAGAACAGGAACTCGACGTCGGTATTGTCGAGGATGAAGAGATTCTCCTCGACGGCGTTGCGCGCATTGACCGGCGCCCAGATGAGGCCGGCGCGCACGATGCCCATCAGGGCAGCGTAGGCCATGGCATGGTTGGGACTGTAGACGGCGGCCTTGGCGCCAGAGGCGAGGCCTGCCTTCAAAAGCCCGTTGGCGATCCGATGCGTCGTCTCGCGCACCTCGGCGTAGGTCCAGCCGCGTGAACCGTCATGCAGGCAATGCCGCTCCGGGAAAAGGTCGGCGCCGCGGTCGAAGTAGTCGATCAGGCGCATGTCAGCTTCCTCCCGGCCCCACCGTGTCGCCCGACCCCAGAGGCCGCTGCATCAAGACGCTGTCGAGCCAGCGGCCGAACTTGAAGCCGATGCTCTTCAAGGTGCCGACCATTTCGAAGCCGCAGGCGGCATGGAGCCGGATCGATGGTGTCTGGGCGGAATCGCCGATTACAGCCACCATCTGGCGCTTGCCGAGCGCCGTGCACTGCTCGATCAACACCGGTAGGAGCGCCCGGCCGACACCCTGCCCCACCGCGTCGGTATCGATATAAATCGAATCCTCGACCGAGAACTTGTAGGCCGGCCGCGGCCGCCAGTTGCCCGCATAGGCATAGCCCACGACGCGACCAGCCCGCTCAGCCACAAGGTGAGGCAAGCCAAGATCGAGAACGGCGGCGCGGCGGCGCTTCATCTCCATAAGGTCAGGCGGCTCGATTTCGAACGAGGCGGTGCCGTGCAGGACGTGATGGCCGTAAATCTCCGCGCAACGCGACACATCGGCCTCGGTCGAGGCCCGCACGATCAGACTGCTCACGTCGCTCCTTCCCCGTGTCGGCCCATGGGGGACCAGTTCATGGGGAGGTTATAGCGCGTCAGTTCCGGTTGCCGTTGAGAATCTGGCCGGCGTCGGGACCGTCGTACTTGAACAGCGAATCGGCGAGCTGAATGCCGATTTGGAGCTGCGTCAGCGCGACATCGACCCTGTTGCCGCGATTGTCGATGATCGACCAGCCCCGTAAGACCAGTGGGTTTTCCGCAAAGCGGACGATAATCTTGCCCTCTTGCGGCTTGCGAGTCTGAACGATCGTGGCCTCGATCAGCCCGTCGGCGTTGCGGTTCAGCGTTTGCACGGTGATATCGCCCGAAAGCTTCAGCGGTTCCTTCACCAGGAACGATGCCGCGGTCCAACCGATCGGCCACTGGCCGAAATCATGCGTGGCGGGATCCCACAGTGTTACCTGCGTACCGTCGGCCACGACTTTAAGCTGCGACGGCGGATCGTACTGGAAACGCATGCGGCCAGGCTTGCGCAAATAGAGCGTACCCTGCAGGACCGAGCCGTTTGGATTGCTCTGCACGAAGCGTGCCTGCGCCGTGCGGATCGAGTTGATATAGTTCTCGATCTCGGGGACACCTGTCTGCGCCTGGGCGCCGGTAGCGACAAGAATCAGAACGACGACGGCCACAAGGCCCGCAAGAACGGAACGCATCGATTGGGTATGGCGGCCGATTGGGGCGGATTCAAGCACACCCCAGCTCTTTCCGGCATGCTCTTCCCAAGAATGTGAATGAGCGTTTACCATGAACGCAATCATCGCGAGGAAACGCCCATGCATGTCGGAATGGCTTCCGTCTTCCAGAACACCGGCCGCAGGCTCTCGGATCGCCAGATCTACCTGAACGAGCTCGCACTGGCCGATATGGCCGAGCCGCTGGGCTTCGAATCGATCTGGTCGGTAGAACATCACTTCACCGACTACACGATGTGCCCAGATGTGGTGCAGTTCCTGTCCTACATGGCCGGCCGCACTCGAAACGTGCGCCTCGGCTCGATGGTGGTGGTGTTGCCCTGGCATGATCCGATGCGGGTCGCCGAGCAGATCTCCATGCTCGATCATCTCTCCGGTGGCCGCATGATCCTGGGATTGGGCCGAGGCGCGGGCAAGGTCGAGTTCGACGGCTTCCGCCTCGACATGGGCGACAGCCGCGAGATGTTCGTCGAGTATGGCGAGGCACTGCTCAAGGGTCTCGAGACCGGCATGATGGACTATCAGGGCAAGTACTACCGGCAGCCGCCAGCGGCCATCCGCCCTGCCCCGTTCAAGTCCTTCCGTGGCCGCAGCTACGCCGCGGCCGTCAGTCCGGAGAGTGCGCGCATTATGGCGCGGCTCGGTGTCGGGCTTCTGATCATCCCGCAGAAGCCGTGGCGCGAGGTGGAGAAGGAGCTCACCGAGTACAATGCGCTCTATCGCGAGATCAACGGCAGCGACGCGCCGCAGCCGATCTCGGCTGGCTGGACCTTTGTCGACGAAAGCGCCGAACGAGCCCGCGAGAAGGCGATGGAATATATCGGCGGATATTACCGCACCGTGCTCGACCACTATCAGTTCGCCGGCGCGCATATGAAGAACCAGCGCGGCTATGAATACTACGCCAAGATGAACGAGAAGCTCGCGGTCTATGGCGACCAGAAAGCAATCGAGTTCTTCGCCGACCTGCAGGTCTACGGCACGCCCGAGCAGGTGTACGAGAAGATCATGACGATCCATCGGCAGACGCGGAACTCGGCCTTTGTCGGCGTCTTCTCCTATGCCGGCATGCCGCACGAGGAAGCAGCCCGCAACGTGCGCCTGTTCGCCAGCACGGTGATGCCGGAACTGAAGAAATTCGACTCAGGTGCGCCGATCGACCGCGCCGAGCTCCTGCCCGATCATCGGTTGGCGGTCGCCGCGGAGTGAGGCGAGCCCTCGCGCCACGAGCCGCAGCGGGCGCAGCGCATAGTAGAGAGGCCACGAGGCCTGTGGCAGGGGCAGTGCCTGATAGTCGCCAGGCGTCGGCGTGAGCAGGAGCCTGGCGGCGGCCTTGATCCGATCCCAGAGACGATCGCAGAGCGCGAGATCCATCAGATGAGAACGGCCTCGCTTTGAAGAGCTTCCGCGCAATCGATCGATGATCAGAGCCGCGAGTCGGGCGACCCGCTTATTCCTCGCGAGCTTGTCCGCAAGCCCGGCTGGAATCGCGACCCCAAGCAGCATGTTCGACAAGGCAAAAGCCAACAACACCGCGTCACCGCTGCCCTGTTGGCAGGCTCGCTGATGCAAGCTTGGCCAGTTCAGGGCGGGCCGCTCATGCACGAAGGTCGCAAAATCACAGATCCAGCCCAGGCTCCGCCAGCCTTCCTTGGTGCCATGGCCTGCCAGCAGCAGCGCAACATCGGGATCCGAAAACGTGGGAACCGCACATGTGCCGACGGTAACGGGCCTGAGACCCGACCAGAGCTCGTCGACCTGCAAAGGGAACGGCAATGCGGCGGCGGTGAACACCCAATGCAGGTCGACGGCCGCGCCACGATCGGCGTGAACGAAACTGTATTGCCCCTGATAGGCGCAGAACATCCGCCGGAAGGCGCGGTCACCTTGGTCGTTGTGATAGCCGAGGCTCTCCAGTGCCGTCTCCGCTGCCGGCACCTGTCCGGTCGGCACGATGATATCGATGTCGCTGTAAACCCGGCGTGCCGGATCGCCGTAGAGATCGACGGCGAGTGCGGCTCCCTTGAAGGCCGCGAAGATGATGCCGCGAGAGGAAAAAAGTGCGGCAATCCGGCAAAGTTCCTCGGTGAGATGGAGTGTCCTCAGCACATGTCGCCGGCGAAATTCCTCGAGCTTGGCCTTGCTCTCGGCCGGCACGCCCTGCCAGTCGAGCTCTGACAGCGCCGCCAGCAGTTGCGGACCGAGATAATGCTCCGACGCGAAGTCGAGGAGGGCAGAGAAATCCAAAGAGCCGCGCAAGAGACGGCGCGCCCGTTCGAGATCGGGTTGCGGTCCGGCAATGGCGCAAAGGAAATCGATGCCTTTGCTGGCGGTTTCCATTGCACCGATCGCCATCGCCGCCCGCGTGAATAAACTTTTATTGGAAAGGCAATATTTTATGCAGGCCCTGCCGCGACCTCAACAAGGCCCGCTTCCTGTAGGCTGGCAAGGAACGTCAACACGTCGGCGCGACACGTTGCGGGGGTGACGTCGAAATCGCGCGTGACCTGCTCGCAAAGTTCCTCCACCGATCGCGGCTGCTCGAGCGCCAGCCAGATATGGGCACCGACACCTGCCAGGCCGAAATAACGCGACTTCGTCAGGTGGAGGATCGCGACTTCGCCATCGAGATTGCAGGACACTTGTGCTTCCGATCGCTTCAGGACACTCGACGTCTCAAGCACCTTTGCCATCCTCCTGCCCGATCAAGGCATTGTACCTGCTGGCCGAGACAATCATCGGCTCAAAGGCGTGTACGCGAGACCAGAGGTAACTTGCCGCCGTCGGAGCTGCCCGCAAGGCCAACCGCCAAGGTAACATCCCTGAGCGTTCCCCAATTCTTGAGAACGGGCGCCATGTAATTCTTTTTTACTACAGGCTTAAGAAGCTGATTTTCGGTTTGTGGGGACTCCATGTGCATGCCCCTTTTTCATTAAATATGCAGTATTATATAAAAATCGCTCTGCGATCTCAACAAGGACGCTGACGACAATTTGGTTTCAACAGCATCCCGACCATCGTCTCAAAAGCGAGTTTTGGTGAACAGGATCCTGCCGCCATCGGATTTACCGGAGAAACCAGCTGACAACGTTATGTCTTGCAGGGTTCCCCAGTCCTTGAGAATGGGTGGTTCATAATTTTTCTTCACAGAAGATGAAGTATCTTTTTCTTTAACTTCAAGCGACTTTACTACCATCTCAACACCTTTCTTCATTATAAACGCAGTATTATACCTGCGACGATCGCATACTCAATTGCTTCAGCTAGTAATAATCAGCCTCACGAGCAGTTCATCAGAAATCAGAGTTGTGCGCCATCCAATGGTCGAGGGCGTAAACGGCGACCAGAGCTGAGATATCGGCACCGGCGGCCCCAGATGCCCGTACGTTTTCCGTGTCGACATACTTTTCCATCAGACCACCGGACTCGAGAGCGCCCAATCCGAAACGCCGGAGCGGCGCCTCCATGGGCGATCCCGACAAAGGAGTCTTCGGACGCTCGAGGATTTCCCGTGGCAGTCGTCCCCGCATGGCTCGGCGCATCAGAAGCTTCCCGCGCGCCCAAGGCACGGGCGGCACCGCGAGCATGAATTCGAGAACGCGCAGATCGAGGAATGGATGGCGCCAAACGAGGCTGGCGAAGGTTTCGTCGAGGTCGCGGTCGGTGAACAGGGCCTGCCAGATGGGATTGGCAAAGGATCCCATGGCGCGGGGATGCCAACGGTGAGAACGATCGATGGGTTCGCTTGCCTGGCGCACCCGCTCCTCCAGGTGCAATCGAGCGACGAGGTCACGATCGAGCCACGCTGGCAGCGCTTCAGAACCTGGATCAACCGCCTGCGTCTCGTCATTGCGAGGTCTCTTTCGCTTCCAGACCTCGTGCCCCTTGATCCACAGATAAGGAAACACCGCCCCGGCAAGCCGGCGCCATTCGCGGCGCTGCAGGAGCCATGAGAGATAGGCGTCGCGCTCGAAGTGGAGCGCGTTGTCGGGCCCCTCGCCAAAGAGCCAGACGGGCGCGACATTCGCCATTTCACCCGCGATCAGGCGAGTCCAGTGGGCGAAGACGATCGATCGCGTGGGCTCGATCGTGCGAAGGCCGCGTCGACGCCAATCGGGATCGAAGGTGATGTCGTCGCCCGCCCGCAGGCGAAGGGCGATGCCAAGATGCGCGGCGGCAAGTGAACTGAAGCGGGCCTCGTCATCCGGCATCGATCGTTCGTAGTGCACGCACTCGGCGACGACGCGCGAACGATCACCGGCCGATTCAACGGCAAAGGCTGCAAGCGTCGGCGAATCAAGACCGCCGCTCATCGACACCCCGATCTTGCCCGAAACTGGCAACCGGTCGGCGACGGCCTCCGCAGTCAACGCGCGAAAGTGCTCGGCATATTGCCTGCCATCGCGATAGTGGAGCGGTTCGGGCACATCGAGCTTCCAGTAGGCCCTTTTGCCTGCTTCCGCGCCGACGAGCTTGAGCATATGGCCCGGCGGCAGCCTCGCGATCCCGGCAAAGACCGTCCGATGAAAATCGAGGCTGTGTCCGGCCGACAGGAAGTCCGCAATCCAGTAGTCGTCCAGCGACCGATCGAGCTCAGGCCGGGACGCCATCCAGGAAAGCGAGTCGGAGACGAAATGCCGGCCGCCGGCCGTGGCGTGAAACAGCGAGCGCACACCGAGCTGATCGCGGACTCCCAGCAGTTCCTTCCGCGATGCGTCCCACAGCACGAAGCAGAAATCGCCAGCGATTTCGTCGACGAAGCGCTCGCCCCCCGCAGCGTAGGCCTGCAGGCAAAGGTCGGCATCGGACGCCTTGCCAGCCGCCGCCAATCGATCCTGCAGCGCCCGGCGCCGATCGAGACGAAGGCGGCCGGCGAGCCAGAAGCGGTCAGCGAGACAGGCGATGCCCCGCCATTCATCGTCAGCCGGCGCGTCGCGCGACGCGATCAACGTCAACCGGCCCGCTTCCAGGGTGGCGATCGCCAGCTTGCCGTCCGCAGCCGACTGGGCCCACGAAGTATCAACCGGAGCCCCATCGATGCTCAGGATGGCCGCGAACATCCTCAGGCGTCGTCCGGTCCCGCGATACGCCAGGTGACGAGCGGCGCATAGTCTCCGGCCTCGCTTTCGCCGATCAAGGTCACACCCTGGCAAACGATCCAGGCATGCGCGGCAATTCCGGCCTCACGGCGAGCAACGCCGATGTGAAGCTCCGAAGCGTGCCCTTCTCGCGACAACAGCCGCTGCAGGGCGAAGGCGGAGACAAGGCAAGTGCATCCCGGCAACCGCCGCGCGACAGCCGAGACGGCCCATGTGACGCGCTCGACCGCCCGCCCGCCCGCGCCCATCCGGGTCGCCCAGGCGCGCAGCCATTCGACCGACAGGATGCCGAGCGTCAATCGGACGAAAACGAGCGTCGCAAGCGCCTTCAGCACCAGCAGACGATCGCCGTTGGACAATGCCAAAAAGGACGTGGCGATCCTCATGGGTTGATGATCTGGCGCAGCGCTTTCGCGACCGCTGGAAGCGCTGCGTAGTCGCGAGGATAGCGAAGCGAAAAGATCGGCACGGCCCGCGCCATCTGTTCGGCGAAGCGCAACTGTCGCATCAACCGTTCCGGTGTCACATAACGGATGTTCATCGTCGATCGGGTCAGGGTCTTCACGCGCTCGATGCCTGTCAGGCGTTGTATCGACACCGCAGGATCGCCCGAGGGAGCCTCGTCCTCCCCGAGCCAGACAAGAGCCGAGAGCGGCGTCCCGCGCGGCTCGGTATTCGACGGGCTGGACGGCTCGAACATGGTCTTGCCGCTCAGCTTGTTGAAGCTGCCCTGCATGACCGCGTCGGGCAGAAAACGCCGCGCCGAGTCGTCGAAGAGCTTCAGGCGATACGGGCCGGATTGGGCAAGGACGCCATCGCCGGCAAACGTCACGCGCAACATGTCGTCGGTGATCAATGATGCACCCTGCGCCAACAGGCAGGCCGAAAGCGTCGACTTGCCGGCCCCGCTTGACCCCAGCAGGCCGATCGCCTTTGCATCGAACGCGACGACCGTTGCGTGCAGGCACTCCTCACCCTGCAGCGTGAGCGAGGTCGTCAGCGCAAAGGTGACGAGATTGGCCTCGAAGGTCCGATCGTCGACTGTTCCCAGCTTGGCGCTCGCCACGTAGCGGCCGTCGGCCGTGACGATCGTCTCGAAGATGCCGTTCACCCTCACGTAGACGCTGCCGTCGTCCAGCACCGCATGCCGGATCCACTCCTCGCTGTCCCGGCGCAGGCCGGCAGCCCTTTGCGCAAAGAAGCTATCCGGTGCCTCGATGATCGAGATCGCAGGGGCCCGCCCGTCACAGCACGACTGCACCGAGCTCAATCGCAGCTCGCTCTCCACGACGAGACCGTAGACGCAGTATCTGTGGCGAACCGTGTTCGGCATTGGATCAGGCATCCGACCGCATTCATATTTCAATCCGACGCCGCTGTCTCGCCGGCGAACGGCGTCATCTGCCGGACCGAAGGCTTGCTCCAGCCCGTTTTCCCGGACAGATTCACGCTCCGGAGGCCGGAAAGAGCATGTCGTGAGCCAGCGGCTGAGAGGGCAAAAGACACAACCCGGCAGCGAAGGCGGTCGACGACGGTCCGGCCCACTTCTGGCCCTTCTTGTCCTCTTTTCGCTGGCCAGCAGCGCCGCCGTCGCGCAGACACTTCCGGCCAAGCCAGACCAGGGACCGGGTCAGGCGGCACGCCCGGTCAAGGATCGCCTGCGCGGCGGCTGGTATCCCTGGGATCCCTATCAGTATCAGGACTATAGCCGCGGCGTGCCGGTCCTCACCGGCTTCGATGTCGAAATCGAGCGTGCACTCGCGCGAACGATGGGCGTCGAGATTACCTTGCCGCGCGTCAGCTGGGGCGACCACCTCGCCAACCTCGCCGCCGGCACGGCCGATATCGCCGCCGGTGCGACCGAAAGCGAAGCGCGCGCCCGCTACGCCTACTTCTCAAAGCCCTACCGGACAGAGACGGACGTCCTGATCGTGCCGAGAGGAATGAGCGGCCGCTATCCCTTCCGCACGGTCGACGAGATGCTCGACGCCTTCGCCCGGGAGAAGTTTCGCCTCGGTGTGGTCGCGGGCTTCATCTATGCAGACAGTCGCGTCAACGCGTTCATCGCCAAGGCCAGCGAGAATGGCCAGATCATCGCCGTCGAGAGCGACGCGCAGAACCTCAGCAACCTGCTGGGTGGGGCAATCGACGGCTTCCTGGCCGATCGTATGACCGCGACCACGACAGCCTGGCGACGGCACGAGGGTTCTCTCATCGAAGAGCATCCATTGCACTTCTCGACCGACATCCGGTTCATGCTGAGCCGGGCGACACAGACCCCCGATCGGCTGGCTCGCCTCAACGATGCCATCGACGCGCTGAAGCAAAGCGGCGAGCTGCGCCGCATCGCCTATACCTACGCCCTGCCCGTGCTGATCAACCAGACACTCGACAGCGAATGGTTCCGTGTCCTCTCCTTCATCGGGCTGGTGGCGTTTGCCCTCTCCGGCGTGGTGCTCGCCTACGGCGGTAACTACACTGTGTTCGGAGCGATGATCCTCGCCACCCTGCCCGCGGTGGGCGGAGGCATCGTGCGCGATCTCCTGCTGCAGCGAAGCCCGCTCGGTATCGTTCGCAGCCCCGAGGCACTGCTGGCCGTCTTCGGTACGGTGCTCGTGGGCTTGCTGGCGATCAAGGTCATGTCACGGATCGAGGCCGGGCTGTCTCCCCGCTACTTGCAAGCGCGCACCTCGGGCGCACGCCTGATCGAGGTGTTCGACGCGGTCGGGCTCGCGGCCTTCACCGTCACGGGCGTTGTCGTGGCCCTCGATGCGGCTGTGCAACCGCTCTGGCTGTGGGGACCGATCGCGGCTGTCCTGACCAGCTCGTTCGGCGGCCTGTTGCGCGATCTTTTCCGCAACGACCGCGTGGTCGCAAATCTGAGCGGCGAGCTCTACCCCGAGATCGCCGCGGTCTGGGGGCTGGCGCTCGCGCTTTTCCTCGGTTGGGAAGCTGAACGGCTTCAGCCGGACGAGATCTGGCTTGGCGTGGTGATCACGATCCTGGGTGCCTTCGCAACGCGCATGGTGGCGATCACCCGGCGCGCCAAGGGCTGGCGCTATGCATGATCGCTGCCTCGGCCCGACACGCATGGGCGCGGGCCGAAAGCACAATTAAAACGGCGATTGCGGTTACTGCAGCTGCCTCTTTTCGGCAGCCGGCAGCGCGGGGTGATAGTAGTTGGAGTACTTGAAACTCCAGCCGCTGTCGCGATTGTACTTGCGGTATTTGCCGAGGTCGACGCGGTTGAGCATGGTCACGCCTACCGCCTCGCCATTGGCGCGGCGCATGCGGCTGACAGCGTCGAGCACGATCGACCGCTTTGTCTGCCCCCATCGAATGACCGTCAGCACGACGTCGGCGAAGCGGGCCAGCAAAGCGGCATCGGCGACGACGACGACCGGCGGGCTATCGATGATGACGGCATCGAACTGCGTCCGCGCGGTTTCCAGGAAAGCGCCGAACTGCGGCGACATGAAAACCTGCTGCGCGTTCTCGTGGCCATCGCCGCCCCGGATGGCATAGAAATTCTCGGCGACGGCCGTGGCCGCATGACAGCTGTCGCCGTCTGCCAAGATCGCCGCCAGGTCCCGGGAATGGGAGATGGCGTCCAGATAACCACCGACCTGCGGCCGGCGAAGATCAGCATCGATCAGCAGCGTCCTGGAGCCGCGGGCGGCCATCGCCGTCGCCAGGGCGACGCTGGTGACAGTCTTTCCTTCCTCCGGCAGCGCAGACGTGACCACGACGACGCTGCCTCTCTTCTTGCTCCGCAGCCCCACCGCGGCGTCCATCCCGATGCAGATCGACCGCACGGCCTCTCGGAACAATCGGGTATCCTGGCCGGAAAAGTCGCCACCGATCGTGCGGCGCAAGGCGCGTCCCATATCGGGCAGGATGCCGAGACAGGCGAGACCCGTCGCATCCTCCAATTGGCGCGGCGTGCGGAAACTCTTGTCGGCGAGTTCGAGCAAGGCGACGATGGCAGCGCCAAGCGCGGCACCCAGCAGCAGTCCCAAGGCGAGCACGATCGGCACGTTTGGCCAGGACCGGAAGGGCTGCGGTGTCGCGGCAGCAACGATGCGGGCGTCTGCGTACACGCCATGCAACAGCGCCGAGGTCTCGACATACCGCTTCTCGAGGGCGGTATAGAAAGCCCGGCGCGCCTCGGCTCGACGCTCGAGAATGGCGAGCTGGAACTGCAGGCGGGAGACGCCGCCCACATCCTTGCGCAATCCCTCGACCTTCGCCGCCAGTTCGTCCTCCCGGACACGGGCGAACTGGACGTTGGATTCGAGGCTCGAAACGATCTTCCTCACCTCGTCATTGATCGTGCCGCGAATGTGCGCCAATTCGCTGTCTGCAGCCCTCAAGTCCGGATAGAGCACGCCGAGCCGTCCGTCGAGGCTGGCCCGGCGAGCCACGGCGCGCGCCTCTTCGACGCGAAGCTGCTGAACCAGCGGCGAGGACAGGATCTCGGGAATGGCATAGAGATCTTTCTTCGCCACCAGCTTCTGAGCGGTCGCGAGTCGTGTTTCCGCGACGATCCGCGCTTCGGTCGCCGACGCCAGGAGAGCGTTGATCTGGGTGAGCTGTTGCGCTGCCGCAACGGAGCTTCCGGGCACCAGCTCGATGATCGCATTGTTCTTGGTCCGGAACTCCTCGACCGCCGCCTCGGCCTCGCGAAGCTGCTCACCCGCGGTATCGAGCTGGGATTTTGCCCACTCGTTGGCTTTGGTCGTGATCGCCGTCTTGGCGTCGATCTGGCTCGAGAGGTACTGCTGGGCAAAGGCATTGGCGATGCTGGCCGCCTTTTCAGCGCTCGATGCCGTGTAACCGATCGTGACGATGTAAGAGCGACCATCGGCATCGACGGATAGGCCCCGCCTCACCTGCTTGGTGGTCAGCGCCAAACCGTCCTCACCTGACACATCTTGCATCAGACTGAGCGACACGAGAAATTTCGTCACCTCCCCTGCCCATTCGTCGCCGAGGAGGGCTGCGAGGCGCGAATGCGGCCGCGGCTTGAATTCCGGGTCGTTGGTCAGATCCAGCGCCTTGACGACCCGCTCGGCAATGGCCTCCGACCGCAAAACCTCGACTTCGGTCCGGATGGCGATCGGATCACCTTCTCTTGGACCTGCAACGACACTGTCGAAGTTCGAATATTTGCTGCGTGTATCGAGCTGCACCAGTGACGTGGCGCTATATTGGGGCTTGGCATAGGCTAGGTAGACCCCGGCAACAGCGAGGCCGGCGAGGGAGCATGCGGCGAGAAGCCATAGCCGTCGCCCCATCATCGCGACTGCAGATTTCACGCGCTGCTCGTGCCACCTGGCAGCGGCGTCGTAAGGCATTGCGTGTGGAGTGCTGACCGCACTTGTCGTGTTGCGGCCCACCAACGCGAAACTCCTGCGTTCGCTGATCATCGCCGTCCTCTCAAAGCTCCGACAGCGTGCCCGGTGTCCCAACCGCCGACCGCCAAACGATGGTGGTCAGCCCACAGGAGCGGCGCTCCCGTGAGTCCTAACCTGACGGGCGATCCCAGCCTATGGAGATGGCGGATGAGAAATAATCCACAGACCTGTCTGTGGGAGTACCCCTTCGGCCTAATCCAAGCGCAGCGGCCTCGACGGCGGTCCTCGTCTTATCGACACAAACCGTAATCAATCGACATAAATCGTAATCAAACGTGAAGATGAGGGGCGGCCAAACGCTGTAAGAAAGAATGAGGAGAGTTTGGTCAAAATCGCGAGGCTGCATGCCGGACCGTAGTGTTACCTCTGGAGGATTGCTGGCCGGGAAGCACGGCCTGATCATGGGCGTGGCCAATGAACGCTCGCTGGCTTGGGGTATCGCCCGGATCGCGGCGGCCCAAGGCGCCCGCCTGGCACTGTCCTATCCAAACGAGGCTGTGGGGCGGCGGGTTAGAGGCTTGGCGAAGGAACTGGGGAATGTCGAGCTCCTGGCATGCGACGTGAGTTCCGACGAGGATCTCGATCGGATGGCCACCGACCTGCCGAAGATCTGGCCGGGCCAATCCATCGATTTCGTCGTCCATGCCATTTCCTATTCCGACAAGAACGAGCTGACCGGTCCCTACGTGCAGACCAGCCGGCGCAACTTCGCGACCGCGCTCGATGTCTCCTGCTATAGCTTCACCGCTGTGGCCCAGCGCGTGGCCCCGTTGATGCGAAACGGCGGAAGCCTGCTCACGCTGACCTATTTCGGATCGGAACGGGTCGTGCCGAACTACAACGTGATGGGCGTGGCGAAGGCGGCGCTGGAAGCGAGCGTGCGCTATCTCGCGGTCGATCTCGGCCGTCACAACATCCGCGTCAACGCAATCTCGGCGGGACCGATCAAGACCCTGGCCTCCAGCGGCGTCTCGGGCATGCGCCATCTCGTCAAGTGGGCCGAGGCCAATGCGCCGCTAAAGCGCAACACCACGATCGACGATGTCGGTCGCGCCGCGCTCAGCCTGATCAGCGACCTCGGCCAGGGCATCACCGGCGAGATCATGCATGTCGACAACGGCTACAACATCGTCGGCATGGTGGCGATCGACGAGGCGCTGCGCAGCGCTCCTGTTCTGTTAGAGCTCGGCCAACAACTGGCGCGCCAGAGGGACGCGGCGGCATCAGCCGTCGTGAATGACGAGACAGCCATCGCGCCTCAGGACGACAAGCTCGACCCCTCCCTGGGCGACGGTCGACACTAGCGTCGTCAAGTCGACCTCGTTTTGCCGACACCGCCTTGGCAGGGCCGGTGATGTTGTCGGTCACCCTTATTTTTGGCGACCAACCCGGCTCAGAACACCATCGCCCCGGTGGCAAACGCGATGACCAGGAAAATGACGACGAGCGCGAGGAAGATGAAGAACAGCACCTTCGCGATTCCCGCTGCCGCCGCAGAAACGCCGCTGAAGCCGAAGAATCCTGCAACGATGGAGATGATGAAGAAGATCAGGGCCCACTTAAGCATGGAATGCCTCGCCAACGGTTTGTGAGGGTTCTCAGGCCCCCGGTTGGTCAGCATGAAGCAGGCAGGCCCAGTGAAAAATAAACGCCGTATCTCGTTGGATGTTCCCGGCCGTAAAATTAGAGCGATGCACATCGAGAAGTATGACGCCGACCGCAACGCATTGCTGGAGCTTTTCGCGCTCGCCGACGATTCGCGCACCCAGATCGCGAGTTATATCGGCAGAGGCGAGGTGCTGGTGGTGCGCGACGGCCGCGAGATCGTGGGCCACCTTCAGATCGTCGAGACCGACGACGTCCACGTGTTCGAGCTGAAGAGCATGGCGGTGAGCGAGCCCCGTCAGGGACAAGGTATCGGACGTCGGCTGGTCGAGGCAGCCATCACCCTTTGCCGCCAGCGCAACGGTCGCCGGCTAATCGTGTCGACGGCGGCGGCCGACACCGGCAATCTGCGATTCTATCAGCGCCAAGGGTTCCGGATGTACCGCATCGTGCAGGACGCCTTCGGTCCCGCGACCGGCTATCCCGCGGACGCACTGGTCGATGGTATCCCGCTGCGCGACCAGGTTCTTCTCGAGCTCGATCTCACGCGCTGAGAGGTGGCAGCTCTTCGGCTGCCGAACGTCCCCTGTCTGGCGGCCAACCGGATTACCGCTTGACCATTGCAGTTGGAATGGTGCCCCGAGACGGACGACGCCCACGAAGCAATTGAAACACCTGATCGAGCGACTCAACGGCGCGTCGACGCTAGTGTGGCACCGGGGAGTTATCGCTCGGTGCTCACTTTTTCCGTCATCCTATTGCTGGCAGCGCTCGGCCTCGGTGGCCGCGGTGTATGGTTGCTGGTGCGGCCGCCGCGGCTATGAGCGAGATACAAGACGAACTCCCTCCGGAGTTTGATGCTTGCCTGAACGGTTGGCACCAAGCTGATCAGGATGCGCGGATATCTTTGGCGCGGTACCAAATCACCCCGACCGTTCTCACTCGCCTCGCCATTGACGCGGCATGGGCGGCACTTGAGGCAGCACTTGGCACCCTTGAGCCGTGGGTGATAACCCATCCGCGGACACGTGCCGCACGGGTGATCGACCATGCTCAGTCAAGCTGGAATGGCTTGCAGGCGCAGATGGAGCGAGCAGGGCTATTAGGAGACTGGGGTACCGATCTGCCCCGGCACTGAAGCCTGCGACGGGTCTGCATCGGCCCCGCGAAACACGGGAAACAATTTCCTGCGCTCGCAACATCGTTGCGTAACCCTGCGAACCGACACTCCATACCGTCCATAAGTGACTCGCTGATCGGCCGTTTCGACTCTCACGTTAGGGCCATGCCTTTCTGAGGAACGTCTGATGTTACGACTCAATGGCGACCCACTCGCAGACAAGCAGCGTCGGCTTCCCTGCCGCGCCTACATCGCTCGGGACAGATGGCGGGCCACTGATCACAAAGAGATCGAGGCTGCCTGCCGCCGCATTGCCAACGGTGCTGAGTACCTGATCTGGGCCGGGTCCAGGGGACCGGAGCTCGGCTGCACCGTGATCGGTTTTGATACCTCCAGGAAGGCAAGCGAGATGCAGGTGTGGCTCGACACCAGCGACATTGCGGATCGTCCGGTGCCAAAAGGTCGCCGTCGAGGTGAGCCGCGTCTAGCGGCTTAGGCGGACCATCTCGCTCGTGGCGGTAACGAAACGCGAATGTGTCCCCCCTGTGTCCCCAAGGCTTTTAGGGACGGGTATCGACACCGATAAAAGATTGGAAAAGATGGTGCCCCGAGACGGAATCGAACCGCCGACCCCATCATTACGAATGACGTGCTCTACCAGCTGAGCTATCGGGGCATGGCGCGGGTTTCTAGGCGAAAGCCCCCCGCCGCGCAAGGGTCGCCGCTGAGGCGAACCACAGGGACTTGAGGTTCGGTTTCAAGGATTTCGGGCGATCACATTACGCAACGATGCCACCACATCGGCAGCCTCATGCTCCGGGATATTCGTAAAGCTCATCAACAATCCATGGCGCGCAGGGTGTTCGAGGAACCGGTCGGACAGGGGGACCGGTGCCAGGCCGTGTCGGAGGGCCTGGTTGGCAAGTTCGATGTCCGGCCCGTGGTTCGGGAAGCATGCGAGAATATGCAAGCCGCCGGCCTGGAGCGAAATCTGAACGTCTTTCCCGAATTGCCTTTCCATTTCCTCGACGAGAGCCTGGCGCCGAGCTCGATAGTGGGTCCGCATCCGCCGAAGATGCCGCGCGAAATAACCCTCCGACATGAACGCGGCCGTGACCGACTGCTCAAAAGCGGCCGCCCCGCGATGGAGCATTTGGCACGCGCGTTCGGCCGAGCGGACAAACGTGGCGGGCAGGACCAGGTATCCGAGCCGAAGGCTCGGAAACAATGTCTTGCTGAAGCTGCCGGCGTAGAACACGCGATCCATGGCATCGATGCTCTTCAGCGCCGGAGGCTTGCGACCGCTATAGTGGAATTCGCCGTCGTAGTCGTCTTCGAGCACCCATGAGTCGCAATCCCTGGCCCAGGTCAGCAAGGCCTGGCGTCGCGACAGCGACAGCGGCATGCCCATGGGGAACTGATGAGTCGGCGTCACAACCGCCAGCCGCGCACCCGGGTGATTGGCACACGCGTCGTCGACACGAAGGCCTTCACCGTCGACCGGTATGGGCATGACGCGCATGCCAAGCGCCTCGAATGCCTTCTGCGCGAAGAGATAGCCAGGATCCTCCAGCCAGATCTGGTTGTTGGGCGTCAGAAGCAAACTCGCGACAAGGTTCAAAGCGCCCTGATAGCCGGAGGTGACGACGACTTGATCGGGCCGGCAGACGATGCCGCGTGCAACCGCAAGATAGGCCACGATCGCCTCGCGCAGGACAGGAAGCCCCATCGGATACGAATGGGAAAGGCTCGCCGGCGGCAGCTCGCGGGCTTTGCGTGCGGCGAGCCTGGCCCAGACTTTGCGCGGGAACAGATCGAGTGCCGGCAGGCCCATTCGCAACGGCAACGGAGAACCATCGGAAGCCGAATCAGTCGTCGACATCGGCCGCGCCGTTGTCTCTGCAGAAATCACATTGGAGCGAAGCTCGGTCGAGACGATGGTCCCGCGTTGCCCCCGCGCCACAAGGTATCCTTCGCTGGTCAGCCGAGCGTAGGCGATATCTATGGTGCCGCGCGCGATGCCGAGCTGCGCCGCAAGGCTCCGCGTGGACGGCACGCGCTCCCCCGACTGTATCCGCCTCTCAACGATCGCTGAGCGAATGCGATCATAGAGTTGCTGCTGGATCGAAGTCGTCGAGCCCTTGTCGATCTCTATTGCATCCAAATGGCGATCTCTTGATGGCCCAATCGGATAGACAGAAGATGGCCCTATCTAGGACTTCACGAAGCTATATGGTCATGCGCCTCGAGACAATGTCTCGGCGCATCGACCTTGCGTGAGCGTGCCAGAGCAGCGCGCGATCCTCGAGTTCTGGAGGAATTGGTGAGCGCATTTGAACAAAGCGGTCTTCAGCCCGGCGACAATGTCCTGACGGGTACGGTTGTCCATAAACTCCTGAGATTGATCCCGGCCGCAGGCGCGATGGCGTACCCCTTCTTGCTCGACGGGTTTCATCTCGCCGTTTCCCCGACGAGCGGTTCCATGTCGACTGTCCGGTGGCTTGGGGCTGCACTTTGCCTGTTCGTCGCGACGGCGGCGCCGTTCCTCGGGCTGGTCTGGGCGTTTCGGATGTCCAGGGCAACGCCTTCGTCCTTCGAACTGCGTGCTCGCCGCCTGGCCTACGTCACCATCGGTGCGCCGCCGCTTTTCGTCCTCACAGGTGTTGTCCTCGGACTCCTGCACATACGACTGAGCGACGAACTCGTGTGGGTCGCCGGTTGGTCGGCAGCCTGCATCTACGTCATGCTCGGCAGCACGGCGGAGTCTGCGAGGCTCGCCCAATCGGTGTCGGCCACTCGACCCGTCGCCAAATGGCGTGTCGCACACGGGATCGCCGCCGCCTTCATTCTTATCTATGTTTCGTTTCACCTCACCAACCATCTCCTCGGCCTGGCGGGACCAGACGTTCACGCGGCGGTCATGAGGATGGGACGCCTGGTCTATCGATCTTCCGCGATCGAGCCCATCCTTGTTGCCTTGTTGTTGTTCCAGGTGGTCGCCGGCATACGGCTCGCCTGGCGCTGGAGCTCGCGGCCGGCCGATGCATTCCGGGTCTTTCAGATTGGGTCCGGCGTCTACTTGTCGGCGTTCATTCTCGCGCACTTGAATTCGGCTTTCGTGTCCGCGCGGGCCGTGCACCACATCGAAACCGACTGGGCCTGGGCGTCCGGTGCGCCGATCGGCCTCATCCACGACGCATGGAGCATTCGACTGGTGCCGCACTACGCGCTTGGCGTCTTTTTTGTCCTTGCGCACCTTGCTTCGGGACTTCGCGCCGTTCTCATCGCACATGGCGTGGGCGCAACAGTCGCCAACCGGATATGGGCGGCGGGACTTATAGCGGGCGGGCTGGTTTCGATCGCGATCATGAGCGGTCTCTGCGGCGCGCGCATCTAGTCGATCAAGCGCACGGCCTTAAGGCCTTGGCGTTTTTGGGCAGCGATTAGGAAAACTGTCGAGAGTTCCCGAAGCAGGACCGGACAGTGCACGATAGAGTGCGCGCGCGATGGAAACCCTGCTCGCCCTGTTGCCGCTCTGCCTCGTGCTGGGCCTGCTGGCCTCCGGGCGTGCCAACGCACTCATGGCGGGGCTCGCCGGTCTTGCGGCAACACTTGCGACATCAGCCGCGATCATCCTGCAGGGTCATGACAGCGGTACGCTGGGTCGGCTCTTCTTCAACGAGACCCTGGCCGGGCTCTGGCTGTCGGGGCAAGTAATCGCGATCATCGCCACCGGCATCTTCTTCCATCACTGCCAGCAGGCGCGCGGCGAGGCCACTACCGAACATGCGATCGAAGCGACACCGCGGCGACTATGGACGCTCTGCTTTCTCGTCGGCCCCTTCGCCGAATCGGTGACCGGATTCGGCGTGGGCTACATGATCGCGCTCGCGAGCCTGCGGCGGCTCGGGTTGGGTGGCTTGCCGATCCTGCTGCTCGGCCTCTACAGCCAGTCATTGGTACCCTGGGGCGCCCTCGCCATCAGCACGACGGTGGGCGCGACGCTCGCCGGCCTCACGCCCAACGGGCTGGGCCTCGGCTCCGCGGTACTGCAGGTGCCGATCCACGGTCTCTATCTCGCTGTTTACTGGCGCCTCGTGCGCGCCGCCGGCATCGCCGTACCGTTTGCGCAGAAGCTCGACGATCTTGCCTGGACCGGCCTTCTCCTGCTGCTGATCTGGCTTGCCAATCGCTATGGCGACGTCGAGATCGCGGGCGCGGCGCCGACGGCGCTGTTGGCGGCGTTGCGCTTCTGGCGCGACGAGCGGCCTGACCGCGCCCGGCTTGCGGGCGCATTGCGGACCAATGCGCCTTATATCGCGCTGACGCTCGCGCTATGTGCGACGCGGCTGGTGCCGCCCCTGCGTCATCTGCTGCAGCCCCTGTGGGCCCTGAAGCCGTTCGACAATCAGCCTGCCTTCGCACCACTCTACGCGCCCGGTTTCTGGCTGGTGGCGATCGGCATCGTGGTCGTGCTGATGGCGAAGGCCTCGCTCACCCGCGTGATCGCCAAGGCCGCGCAAAGCGCTTGGCGCGCCTGCCTGGTCACGCTCGTCTTCGTTGTGATGGCCGAACTCTATGTCGGCTCGGGCATGGCGCAGCAGATCGCCGAAGCGCTCGAGGCCGCCATCGGTCGCGAGGCGGCGCTGGGTGTGCCTTTGTTCGCCGCCATCGGCGGATTCCTGACGGGCGGCGGCGCGACAGCCAACGCCATGCTGATGCCCATGGTGACGGCGCTCGCCCGCGCCATTGCCGTCGATCCGGCGTGGGTCGCGGCGGTGCAGAACAGCATCTGCACCAACCTCACCATGCTGTCGCCGATCCGCGTCTCCATGGGGGCGGCGATCCTGGCGCTCGCGACACCCGATTCGGTGCTCTATCGTCGGGCCTGGCCGCTCGCACTGCCGCCCCTCCTGACAGGTTTCGCCGCCATCGTGATCCTGCTGGCCCAATCATGACCCTGACC
>Ga0081455_10001041_pt1 | contig 34986 bp, 34 predicted proteins | sample TabmetS3T2R1_FD_70207 | JGI IMG/M metagenome (GOLD analysis project Ga0081455, IMG submission 70207) | Tabebuia heterophylla rhizosphere microbial communities from the University of Puerto Rico - S3T2R1 | ecosystem: Host-associated > Plants > Roots > Rhizosphere ...
TGGGAGCCGAGCGCCCCGGCCGGCGGGATCGCGCCCGGCGGCGGTCGGCGAGGCACCGGCGACGATGACCCTCGGACCGGCGCGCCGTCGCCGATCGGAGTCGGCCGCGAGATCGGCGCACCAGCCGGACTCGACCAGCGCCTGCGCCTCCACGGATCGCGCCGGACCGGCCAGCAGCACGGCCGCGTCGGCCTCGAGCGCCCGGGTGAGCAACACCTCGCGGGCATGCGGATAGGGCGCTCGGGGCTCGGCATGCAGGTCGTCCCCGTCGTCCCAGACCGCCACCAGTCCGACGTCGTGCACTGGCGCGAAGGCCGCCGCGCGGTTGCCGATCGCGACCGAGACCTCGCCTCGGGCCAGCGCGAGGAAGGCGCGGTAGCGCGCCTGCGGCCCGAGTCCGGCGGTCAGGACCACGTGTCGGTCGGAGCCGCCGAGCACGGTCGTCAGCGCCGCGTCGAGCCGGTCGACGTCGCGTACGTCGGGCAGGCACACCACCGCGCCTCGACCCGAGTGGACCGTGGCGAGCACGGCATCGGCGAGCAGCAGCGGCCAGTCCGCACCTGGCAGGGTCGGCACGCAGACCCGGGGACTGGCGCCAGCAGCGAGCGGGTCGAGCAGCCGGGCGTTGCCGTCGTAGGGCTCCCATCGCGCATCGTTCACCGGCGGGAGCGGCCCGGGCCGACGCCGCGGCCGGTCGGCCTGCTCCTCGCGACCGTGGCGAGGCGGGACCGCGAGGCGCGCCACGTCGGCGAAGGTTCCCGCATAGCGGTCGGCGATCGTGCGGCACAGCCGGGCGATGTCGGGTCGCAGCACGACCTCGGGCGAGACGACCCGCTCGAGTCGGCCGAGCCGGCCGGTGTGGTCCGACGTCTCGACCCGGTCGAGAAGGAAGCCGTCGAGCCGCTGACCGGCGAACCGCACCCGCACCCGACAGCCGGGCCGAGCCGCCTCGTCCTGTTCCTCGGTCACGACGTAGTCGAACGGCCGGTCCAGATGGGCCAGCGGCACGTCGACCGCGACCTGCGCGATCGGTCGCTCCGCCGCCGCACCGGGCGTCGGCTTCGGGCGCCGCTTGCGCACGGTGTCACGGACCAGCGCCAACTGCTCCGGCTCCGACTCGCTCACACCCTGGTTTCTACCAGCAGAATCAGACGCCGGAACGGTCGTCCACAGGCGCAATGCGCGCACCGTCGCTCGTACCCGCGAGCAGGCCACGGCTCACGAGCTGCGACCGCAGCGTCGCCGCGTCGGTGAATCGCTCGGCGTCGATCCCGACGGCCCGGGCGCCGGCGACGTTGGCGTCGAGGTCATCGGTGAAGAAGGTCCGCTCCGGCGTCAGCTGGTATCGCTCGAGCAGGATCCGGTAGATCCTCTTGTGCGGCTTGGTGACCCGCTCCTCCCCCGACACGACGACGCCGTCGAGCTCGGCGAGCACGTCGAACCGCTCCCGCGACAGCGCCCACTTGTCCGCGGAGAAGTTGGTCAGCGCGTAGACCGGCAGCCCACCGGCGCGCAACTCACGCACCACCGCCACGACCTCGTCGTCGACACCGCGGACCATTTCGATCCAGCGCTCGTCGTACGCCCGGATCCAGGCCTCGTGCTCGGGGTGACGGCCGACCGCCTCCGCGACCGCCTCGGCCCACGGCCGGCCCTCGTCCTGTCGCCGGTTCCACTCCGGATGGCAGACCTCGCGGAGGAACCACTCGCGGGTGGCCTCGTCGGGGATGACGTTGCGGAACAGGTGCCGCGGATCCCAGTCGACCAGCACGCCCCCGACGTCGAAGACGACGGCCTGATGCGACGGGCTCACGCTCCCGCGGCTGACCGGAGAGCGTCGGCGCGGTCGGTCCCCTCCCAGGTGAACTCGGGCAGCTCGCGACCGAAGTGGCCGTAGGCCGCCGTCGGCCCGTAGATCGGCCGGAGCAGGTCGAGGTCGCGGATCAGCGCCGCCGGCCGGAGGTCGAACACCTCGCGGACCGCGGTGGCGATCTGGCCGGCCGGAACCTTCTCGGTACCGAAGCAGTCGACGTAGAAGCCGACCGGCTGCGCCTTGCCGATCGCGTAGGCCACCTGCACCTCGCATCGGCTGGCGAGTTCGGCCGCCACGACGTTCTTGGCGACCCACCGCATGCCGTAGGACGCCGAGCGGTCGACCTTGCTGGGGTCCTTGCCGCTGAACGCGCCGCCGCCGTGCCGGGACATGCCGCCGTAGGTGTCGATGATGATCTTGCGCCCGGTCAGCCCGGCGTCGCCCATCGGGCCGCCGATCTCGAACCGGCCGGTCGGGTTGACCAGCAGCCGGTAGCCGCTGTGGTCGATCTCGAACTTGTCGAGGACCGAGTCGACGACGTGCTTGCGTACGTCCGGGGTCAGCATCGCGTCGAGGTCGATGTCCGACGCGTGCTGGGTCGACACCACGACGGTGTCGATGCGGGCCGCCCGATCGCCTTCGTACTCGACGGTGACCTGGGTCTTGGCGTCCGGCCGCAGGTAGGCCATCGTGCCGTCGCGGCGTACGACAGCCAGTCGCTCGGCGAGCCGGTGGGCGATCGTGATCGGCAGCGGCATCAGCTCCGGCGTCTCGTCGCATGCGTAGCCGAACATCAGGCCCTGGTCGCCCGCACCCTGCCGGTCGAGTGGGTCGGTCGACTGCTCGGTGCGCTCCTCGTACGCGTCGTCGACGCCCTGTGCGATGTCGCTCGACTGCGCGTCGAGCGAGATCTGGACGCCGCAGGAGTGGCCGTCGAAGCCCTTCTTGGACGAGTCGTAGCCGATCTCGACGATGCGGTCCCGGACGATGCGCGGGATGTCGACGTACGCCTCGGTCGTCACTTCACCGGCGACGACGACGAGACCGGTCGTGACCAACGTCTCGATCGCGACCCGACTGTGCGGATCCTCCGCGAGCAGGGCATCGAGAACGCTGTCGCTGATCTGGTCGGCGATCTTGTCCGGATGCCCCTCGGTCACGGACTCGGAGGTGAACAGTCGGCTCACATTTCTCCCAATCTGTCGGACTTCACTTCGACCAGCCTAACCGGCGGCGTCGGCGTCGGCACTCGTGTCACTTGTCGAGACCCTCGGCCGATCATCGTGGCACCTTGTCACGCCTCACGGCACCTTGTCACTCCTCATGGGTTACAACCCGTGGTGCGTGCGGTTCCCATGAGCTCATGGGAAACCGCAGGTGCCAGCGCGGTCAGCCGAGCCGTCGCGCCACGAGATCCCACACGGCATCGGCGATGTCCTCCTTCGGGCCCTGCGACACCGGCGTGCTGGACCCGTCGGCCCCGAGGATCAGCGCCTCGCTTACCGGCTGGCCGAAGACCTTGCCGGAGCTGACGTCGTTCACCACCAGGAAGTCGCAGCCCTTGCGGGCCAGCTTCTCGCGCCCGTGCTCGACCACACTGCCGGCATCGTCGCCGGTCTCGGCCGCGAACCCGACGATGACCGGCTCCTTGCCGCTCCGGCCGGCGACCAGCTCGGCCAGGATGTCGGGGTTCTGGGTGAGTTCGATGCTCGGCGCCGAGCCATCGGTGGCGCGCTTGATCTTGACGTCGCTGTGGCTGACCGGCCGGAAGTCGGCGGGAGCCGCGGCCATCACGACGGCGTCGGCGTCGACCGATGCCGCGAGCATCTGCTCCCGCAACTCGGCGGTGGTGTCCACGCGTACGACGTCGACTCCCGCCGGCGGCGACTGCGACACGTTGGCGGCCACGACCGTGACCCGGGCGCCGCGGGCGAGCGCCGTACTCGCGAGGGCGAACCCCTGGCGGCCCGAGGATCGGTTGCCGAGGAACCGGACCGGGTCGAGGTACTCGCGGGTGCCGCCGGCCGAGATGACGACGTGGCGGCCGGTGAGGTCGGGCGCCAGGCCGTCGACGCCGCGGCGCAGCACGACGCGCAACTGCTCGAGGATCTGGGCCGGCTCGGGGAGACGGCCCTTGCCGGTGTCGACGCCGGTGAGCCGGCCGACGTCGGGCTCCATGACGATCGCGCCGCGCTCGCGCAGCGTCGCGACGTTGTCAGCTGTGGCCGGGTGCTCCCACATCTCGGTGTGCATCGCCGGCACGAAGACGATCGGGCAACGAGCAGTCAGCAGCGTGTTGGTCAGCAGGTCGTCGGCGATGCCGTTCGCGGCCTTGGCGAGCAGATTGGCGGTCGCCGGGGCGACGACGACCAGGTCCGCCTCGCGACCGAGCCGCACATGCGGGACCTCGTGGGCGTCCTCGAACACGCCGGAGTGGACCGGGTGGCCGGACAGCGCCTCCCAGGTCGCGGCCCCGACGAAGGACAGGGCCGAGTCGGTCGGAACGACGCGTACGTCGTGACCGGACTCGGTCAGTCCGCGCAGCACTTCGCAGACCTTGTAGGCGGCGATCCCGCCTCCGACACCGAGGATCACGCGGAGTCGGCGCGGTGACGTCGAGCCGGGCTCCGGCGCGGGGCCGCTGGTCGACGTGGTCATGACGGCCTTAGGACGCCGACTCTCCCTGCTTCGGGGTCGTCGCCTGCTCGGACTCGCCCTCGACGATGTCCTCGACGGTCAGGAGGTCGGACTCGATCTCGCGCAGCGCGATCGACAGCGGCTTCTCCTGGACGTGGGTGTCGACGAGCGGCCCGACGTACTCCAGAAGTCCTTCACCGAGCTGGGAGTAGTACGCGTTGATCTGCCGCGCCCGCTTGGCACCGTAGAGGACCAGCTTGTACTTCGAGTCGGTCTTGGTGAGCAGGTCGTCGATGGGCGGGTTGGTGATCCCCTCGGCGGCGGTGGGCGTTCCGGACACAGGTGAGCCTCAATCAGTGTGGTGGGTCGGGTGATCGGTTGGCCGATCGCATTAAGGCTACCAACTCCTCGCCGGCCTCCTCGACTTCGCGGTTGACGATGGTCACGTCGAACTCGGACTCGGCGGCGAGCTCCCGCCGCGCGGTCTCGAGTCGGCGCTCCCGTTCGGCGGCGTCCTCCGTGCCGCGCCCGAGCTGCCGGCGTACGAGCTCCTCCCACGTCGGCGGTGCCAGGAACACGAACAGCGCATCGGGCATCGACGCCCGGATCTGTTGCGCTCCCTGCAGGTCGATCTCGAGCAGGGCCATTCGTCCACTCGCCAACGCGTCTGCGACCGGCTGCCGCGGCGTGCCGTACCGCGCAGCGCCGTGGACGACGGCCCACTCGAGCAGGTCACCGGCCGCGATCATCTCGTCGAAACGGGCGTCGTCGACGAAGTGATAGTGGACGCCGTCGACCTCACCCGGTCGAGGCCGACGGGTTGTGACCGAGACCGAGAGCCACACGTCTGGATGCTTGTCACGGACGCGCGCGGCGACCGTCCCCTTCCCGACTGCTGTCGGGCCGGCCAGCACCACGAGCCGTGATGGGGCCGGCTCAGCCTTGGTCGGCGAACTCACGCTCGAGCGCGGAGACCTGATTCACTCCCAGCCCGCGCACGCGGCGGGTCTCAGCAATGCCGATGCGCTCCATCAGCTGTTTGGCCCGGACCTTGCCGAGGCCCGGCATCGACTGAAGAAGGTCGAGGACCTTCATCTTGCCGATGACTTCGTTGCGTTGGCCCTCGCTGAGGACCTCGTGCAGGGAGGCACCCGAGTGCTTGAGTCGATTCTTGACCTCGGCGCGCTCGCGCCGAGCGGCAGCGGCCTTCTCCAATGCTGCTTGTCGCTGTTCGGGGGTCAGGGGCGGGAGTGCCACGGGGTCACCTCGAGGTACGGCGGACTGGATCGGCTTCGCAGCAGGAAACTAGCGATGGTTGGGCGTGTAGGGCAAACGTCTACGACAGTTACGGAGCGAACTCATCCTCCGGATTGCGGCCACGACGGATTTGGCCCCATTCGTACCGTCTGATGGCGCCGATTCGCTGACGAATCTTGAGCGATTGTGGCTGCCATCGCTACCGCGAGCCCTCAAGATCGGTGGGCCGCCGCCTCGGACCGGTATGCGAGAGGGGCGCGACAATCGCTCGCCGCGGCCCCTCTCGGACCAGGTCAGGGCGAGTTCGAGTCGCAGTTGTCGTCGCCCCACGCCTGGATGTTGCTCTCGGCCTCCTGCACGGCGCCCTGGTCGGCCGACGTCGGGTCCTCCAGGGAGTCGGCGATGACCTGGAAGTCGTCGGCGATCTCGTCCGGCGCCTCGTCGGTTAGCTTCTGCATCGTGTCGGCACCGGAGCTGGCCGCGATGTCCTCGGCCTGTCCGCAGAAGTCGTCCTCGCCTCCACACCCGACCAGCGCGGCTGCGCCGATCGCCACCGAGGCTGCGAAGGCAGCGTACGTCTTCATCTTCGATGATCTCCTTGTCGTTTCGTCCCGAAATTGAGCCGCCCACTCTCGCACGGCGAGGGCTCACGGACGCGGGACTCAGGAGGTCAGGCTGGCGGCGATCTTGGCGGCGGCGTCCCGCAGCCCGACCGGGTCGGGACCGGCCGACAGCACGGTCCGTGAGGTCGTCGGCACCACATCGGGCAGTGCCGCACCGAAGACCCGGCGCAGATCGTCCACCGTGCCGCCCTGGGCGCCGAAGCCCGGCGCCAGGATGGGTCCGTTGATCGCCAGGTCCTCGGTGGTCTCGCCGATCGTGGCACCGACCACCGCGCCGATCGAGCCCAGCGGCTCGAGGCCCGTATTGAGCTCGGCGATCTGGCGCAGGATGGTGCCGGCCACCGTGCGACCGTCCCGTTCGGCCTGCTGCACCTCATGGCCCTCGGGGTTGGACGACAGGGTCACGACGAACAGGCCACGGCCGTGCTCCAGCGCCGTCGTGACGAACGGCCGCAGCGCACCGAAGCCGAGGTACGGATGCACCGTGATCGCGTCCGCGGCGAGCGGCGAGTTCGGTCCCAGATAGGCGTCGGCGTAGGCGTCGACGGTTGATCCGATGTCGCCGCGCTTGACGTCGAGCAGGACCAGCGCGCCGTACTCCTGGGCCGCCTGGATCGCGCGCTCCAGCACGGCGACGCCGGCCGAGCCGTGTCGCTCGAAGAACGCCGACTGGGGCTTGAGGACGGCGATCCGGTCGGCCAGCGCCTCGACGACGGTCATCGCGAAGCGTTCGAGGCCGTAGGGCGTGTCGGGCAGCTCCCACGCATCGAGCAGGGTCGCGTGCGGGTCGAGCCCGACGCACAACGGTCCCCGCGCGTCCATCGCGGCACGCAGGCGGGCTCCGAACGGCTCGGTCATTCAGCGTCTCCGCTTCGATGGGCGAATCCGACCACCTCGGCCGGCGATTTGAAGCCGCGGTCGGCGAGCTCGGTGGCTAGCTCCGACACGACGCGTATCGGGGCCGACGGGTCGTGGAAGATCACGGTCCCGACCTGGACAGCCGTCGCGCCGGCCAGCAGGAACTCCAGGGCGTCGAAGCCGGTACGGATGCCGCCGATGCCGATGATCGGGACGTCCGGCATCGCGGCATGCACCTGCCAGACGCAGCGCAGCGCGACCGGACGTACGGCCGGGCCCGACAGCCCACCGGTCACGCCGCCGAGCACCGGTCGCAGCGTGTCCGGGTCGATCGCGATGCCGAGCAGCGTGTTGATCATCGAGAGCCCGGTGGCGCCGGCGGACATGACCGAGTCGGCGATCGCGACGATGTCGGTGACGTCCGGCGAGAGCTTGGCGAACACCGGGATCTCGGTCGGCACCTCACGTCGCACAGCGGCGACCACCGTCGATGCCTGAGCCGGGTCGCAGGCGAAGACCAGTCCGCGGTTCTCGACGTTGGGGCACGAGATGTTGACCTCGATCGCCGACACACCGGCGCTGGCGCCGACCCGGCGGGCGAGCTCGGCGTACTCCCCCACGGCCGACCCGGCTATCGACACCACGGTCCGGGCGCCACGCTGGGTCAGCCAGGGCAGGTCGTTGGCCAGGAAGGAGTCGATGCCCGGGCCCTGCAGGCCGATCGAGTTGAGCATGCCGGACGGCGTCTCGGCCATCCGCGGCGTCGGCCGGCCCGATCGTGGGTCGCGCATGATCGACTTGGTGACCACGGCTCCGAGCTCGGCGACGTCGAAGAACTGGTCGAGCTCGCGGCCGGCGGCGGCGCATCCGGACGCGGTCATGACCGGATTGGGCAGAGCGACGCCGGCCAGGTCGATGGAGAGGTCGACGTCGGTCATCACTGGCCACCTCCGGTGGGTGCGCCGACCGTGTCGGGCGGGAGCGTGCCGACGGCGTCCCAGCGGACCCGATCGCCGGCGAACACCGGCCCGTCGACACAGGAGCGGGTCATGCGAGTACGGCCGTCGTCGCCGATCACCGGCAGCACGCAGGTCATGCACACGCCGACGCCGCAGGCCATCGCCTCCTCGACCGCGCACTGGCTCCCGATCGCGTGGTCCGCTGCGGCGGCTGCGACCGCGCGCAGCATGCCCATCGGGCCGCAGGCATAGAACCGACCCGCGTGGGTACGCGTGACGAGGTCCGGCAGCACGTCGGTGACCCGTCCGCGTACGCCGGTCGAGCCGTCCTCGGTCGTGACGGTCACGGTGTCCGCGACCCGCTCGGCCTCGGCGACGCCGAACAGCCGCGGCTCGGTGGTGGCGCCGAGCACCAGGTGGACGGCACAGCCCCGGTCGTGAAGCCGCTGCGCCAGGCTGAACAGCGGAGCCGTGCCGTAGCCGCCGCCCACGAGCATGCACGCGACCGGCTGATCAGGCAGCTCGAACGGCCGACCCAGCGGACCGACCACGTCGACCGGGTCGCCCGGGCGGAGCTCGGCCAGCCACGCGGTGCCCTTGCGATGGACCGCGAACACGATCTCCAGCGTGTCTGCGTCAGGGTCGGCGCGGTAGATCGAGAACGACCGGCGCAGCAGCATCGACGACTGCGGCCCGCCGACCGCCAGCGCGGCGAACTGCCCCGGCCCGGTGCGCTCCGCGATCCCCGGCGCCGACAGCGTCAAGAGCAGGTAATCCCCTGCGGGACCGAGCGAGACCACCTCCGCCGGCACCTGCAACGGCCCGCTTTGGGCTCCCGCCGCAACTGGGTGTGTGACCGTCATCGGACACCACCCTGGATACGGCCACCCCACTCCTGGAGGGGTTTGACGCTGATGTCGCCCTCTCTCAGCGCCTCGATGCCCTGCACCGCGGCCGCCAGGCCCTGGACCGTCGTGATGCACGGGATGTTGGCCCGGACGGCGGCGGTACGGATCTCGTACCCGTCGAGCCGCGGGCTCCCGCCGATCGTCGTGCCGTGCGGCGTGTTGACGACGAGGTCGATCTCGCCATCGCCGATCTTCGTGACGATCGTCGTACGGCCCTGCTCGGTCTCGTCGGGGTCCAGCTCGGACAGCTTCCGGATCACCTTGGCATCGACCCCGTTGCGGCGCAGCACGGCAGCGGTGCCCCTGGTCGCGAGGATCTCGAAACCGAGATCGGCCAGCCGCTTGATCGGGAAGATCATGTGCCGCTTGTCGCGGTTGGCCATCGAGACGAAGGCGGTGCCCTTGGTCGGGATCTGGCCGAAGGTCGCGACCTGCGCCTTGGCGAACGCAGTACCGAAACCGGCGTCGATCCCCATCACCTCGCCGGTCGAGCGCATCTCCGGACCGAGCACGGTGTCGACCGTCTTGCCGTCGATGGTGCGGAAGCGGCTGAACGGCATCACGGCCTCCTTGACCGCGATCGGCGCACCGGCGGGCGGGTCGGCACCGTCGCCGTCGGCCGGCAGGATGCCCTCGGTCCGCAGGTCGGCGATCGTGGCGCCGAGCATCACGCGCGCGGCCGCCTTGGCGAGTGGAGTCGCGGTGGCCTTCGACACGAACGGTACGGTCCGCGACGCCCTCGGGTTGGCCTCGAGCACGTAGAGCACGTCGGAGGTCAGCGCATACTGCACGTTGAGCAGGCCGCGTACGCCGACGCCACGGGCGATCGCCTCGGTCGACCGGCGGATCCGCGCGACCTCGTCGCGGGCCAGCGTGATCGGCGGGATGGCGCACGACGAGTCGCCCGAATGTACGCCGGCCTCCTCGATGTGCTCCATGACGCCCCCGAGGAACAGCTCCTGCCCGTCGTACAACGCATCGACGTCGATCTCGACCGCGTCGTCCAGGAACCGGTCGACCAACACCGGATGCTCCGGCGAGATCTGGGTGGCGCGTTCGATGTACGCCGCGAGGGCCTGGTCGTCGTCGACGATCTCCATGCCGCGGCCGCCGAGGACGTACGACGGGCGCACCAGGACCGGATAGCCGATCTCGTCGGCGATCCGCTTCGCGCCGGCGAACGACGTGGCAGTGCCGTGCCTCGGCGCGGGCAGATCCGCCTCGGCCAGCACCTGTCCGAAGGAGCCGCGGTCCTCGGCGAGATGGATCGCCCGCGGCGACGTGCCGACGATCGGAACGCCCTCGTCGGCCAGCCCCTGGGCGAGGCCGAGCGGCGTCTGGCCGCCGAGTTGCACGACGACACCCGCGATCGGGCCCGCCTGCTGCTCGGCGTGCACCACCTCGAGCACGTCCTCGAGCGTCAGCGGCTCGAAGTAGAGCCGGTCGGACGTGTCGTAGTCGGTCGACACGGTCTCGGGATTGCAGTTGACCATGACCGTCTCGTAGCCGGCCTCGGCGAGCGCCAGTGAGGCGTGCACGCAGGAGTAGTCGAACTCGATGCCCTGGCCGATCCGGTTCGGGCCGCTGCCCAGGATCAGCACGGCCGGCTTGTCCCGCAACGCCACCTCGGTCTCCTCGTCGTAGCAGGAGTAGTGGTACGGCGTCTGAGCGGCGAACTCGGCGGCACAGGTGTCGACCGTCTTGTACACCGGCCGGATGCCGAGGGCATGGCGGACCCCGCGTACGACGTCGGGCCGAAGCCCACGCAGCGCGCCGATCTGGGCGTCGGACAGGCCGTGTCGCTTGGCCAGCCGAAGCACGTCGGGCGTGAGCTCCGGCGGCGCCGCGACCTGACCTGCGACCTCGTCGACGAGGACGAGCTGGTCGAGAAACCACGGGTCGATGCCGGTGGCCTCGTGGAGCTGCTCGATCGTCGCACCGGCCCGGATCGCGTCCATGACCAGCCGCAGCCGGCCCTCGCGGGGGGTGCGTACCTGCTCCAGGAGCTCGTCGACGTCATCGGGCGGCTCGGCCCACGAGAACGGCGCCTCCGCCCGCTCCAGCGACCGCAGCGCCTTGTTGAGCGCCTCGGTGAAGTTGCGGCCGATCGCCATCGCCTCGCCGACCGACTTCATGTGCGTGGTCAGCGTGGCGTCGGCGGCCGGGAACTTCTCGAACGCGAACCGCGGCACCTTGACGACGACGTAGTCGAGGGTCGGCTCGAAACTGGCCGGCGTCTCCTGGGTGATGTCGTTCGGGATCTCGTCGAGGGTGTAGCCGAGCGCGACCTTGGCGGCGATCTTCGCGATCGGGAAGCCGGTCGCCTTGGACGCCAGCGCACTGGATCGCGAGACGCGCGGGTTCATCTCGATCACGACGACCCGGCCGGTCGCGGGATCGACCGCGAACTGGATGTTGCAGCCGCCGGTGTCGACGCCGACCGCCCGGATGATGCCGATCGAGATGTCGCGCAGCCGTTGGAGCTCGCGGTCGGTCAGCGTCATCGCCGGCGCCACGGTGATCGAGTCGCCGGTGTGGACGCCCATCGGGTCAAGGTTCTCGATCGAGCAGACGATCACGACGTTGTCGACCCGGTCGCGCATGACTTCGAGCTCGTACTCCTTCCAGCCGAGGATCGACTCCTCAAGGAGCACTTCGGTGGTGGGGCTGGCGTCGAGGCCGATCGTGACGATGCGACGGAGATCGGCTTCGTCGTACGCCAGGCCGGAGCCGGCGCCGCCGAGCGTGTAGGACGGGCGTATGACGACGGGATAGCCGAGCGACTCGACCGCGGCCAGACACTCGTCGATCGAGTGGCAGATCGCCGACCGGGCCACCTCGGCACCCCACTCGGCCGGGAGCGACTCGACGATCCGCTTGAACGACTGACGGTTCTCGCCGGACTCGATCGCCTCGATCGACGCGCCGATCAGCTCGACCTCGTACTCCTCAAGCACGCCGGACTGGTCCAGCTCGACGGCGGTGTTGAGCGCGGTCTGACCGCCGAGGGTCGCGAGCAGCGCGTCCGGCCGCTCCTTGGCGATCACCTTGGCGACGAACTCCGGGGTGATCGGCTCGACGTAGGTCGCGTCGGCGAACTCCGGGTCGGTCATGATCGTGGCCGGGTTGGAGTTGATCAGGATGACGCGCAGGCCCTCGTCCTTGAGGACCCGGCAGGCTTGCGTACCCGAGTAGTCGAACTCGCACGCCTGCCCGATCACGATCGGTCCCGATCCGATGACCAGCACCGACTCGATGTCCTCGCGCCGCGGCATCAGCCGTCCTCCGTCTCGGTCAGCATGGCGGCGAAGCGGTCGAACAGGTACGCGGCGTCATGGGGCCCGGCCGCCGCCTCAGGGTGGTACTGCACGCTGAACGCCGGCCGTTCGACCAGCCGCAGCCCCTCGACCACGCCGTCGTTGAGCCCGACATGGGTCACCTCGGCCGGACCGAACGCGGTCTCGAACACCTCACCGACCGGCGCCTCGACCGCGAAGCCGTGGTTGTGCGCGGTCACCTCGACCTTGCCGGTGGTGAGGTCCATGACCGGCTGGTTGATGCCCCGATGTCCGTAGCGCAGCTTGTACGTGCCGAGTCCGAGCGCCCGGCCGAAGAGCTGATTGCCGAAGCAGATGCCGAAGTAAGGCAGCCGGCGCTGCAATACGTCGCGCAGCAACTCGATCGGGCCCCCGGCCGTCGACGGGTCGCCGGGTCCGTTGGAGAAGAACACGCCGTCGGCGCCGGTCGACTCGACGTCGTCGATCGAGGCACTCGCCGGCAGGACATGCACCTCGATCCCACGGCCCGCGAGCAGCTCCGGCGTCATCGCCTTGATCCCGAGGTCGATCGCCGCCACGACGCCGCGACGCTCACCGACAGCCGGCACGATGTACGGCTCAGTCGTCGTCACCTCGCCAGCCAGGTCGGCGCCCTCCATCGCGGGCGCGGCCCCAACCGTGTCGAGCAGCGCGTCGACGTCGGTCGAGACCGAGGAGATGCCGACCCGCATCGCGCCGCGTTCGCGCAGATGCCGGGTCAGCGCCCGCGTGTCGACGCCGCTGATGCCGACGACGTCGTGAGCTGCCAGGTCCTCGTCGAGACTGCGCCGGGATCGCCAGTTGCTCGGCCGCCGGGCCGGATCGCGTACGACGTAACCCGCGACCCAGATCCGGCTCGACTCGGCGTCCTCGTCGTTGACGCCGGTGTTGCCGATGTGCGGTGCCGTCTGGACCACGACCTGCCGACGGTACGACGGGTCGGTCAGCGTCTCCTGGTAGCCGGTCATCCCGGTCGCGAACACCGCCTCCCCGACGGTCTCGCCGATCGCACCGTAGGCCTCGCCCCGAAAGCACCGGCCGTCCTCGAGCACCAAGATCGCCCCGTGGGCAGCGCTCATGCGAGCTTCCCGTCGAGGACCGTTGGGCGCCCTCGGAGGAAGGTGGCGACGACCCGGCCGGGCAGCTCACGTCCGGCGTACGGGGTGTTGCGCGACAGCGAGGCCGACTCGGTCGGGTCGACCGAGCGAGTCACGGTCGAGTCGTAGAGCACCAGGTTCGCGATCTCTCCCTCGGCGAGCCGGCGTCCCTGACCCTCGATCCGGCCGATCCGCGCCGGCCGCGCCGACATCCGGTCGGCGACGCCGGCCCAGTCCAGCCGGCCCGGGTCGACCATGGTGTTCTGCACGATCGACAGCGCCGTCTCGAGCCCGAGCATGCCGAAGGCGGCGGCCGCCCACTCGCATTCCTTGTCCTCGACCGGATGCGGCGCGTGGTCGGTCGCGACGACGTCGATCGTCCCGTCGGCGAGTGCACCGCGCAGTGCCTCGACGTCGGCGGCGGTACGCAGCGGAGGATTCACCTTGAAGATCGGGTCGTACGTCGCGGCCAGCTCGTCGGTCAGCAGCAGGTGGTGTGGCGTCACTTCGGCAGTGATGTTCCAGCCCTTCTGTTTGGCCCAGCGGACGATCTCGACGGAGCCCGCCGTCGACACGTGACAGACATGCAGCCGCGACCCGACATGGCCGGTGAGCAGTGCGTCGCGGGCGATGATGGCCTCCTCGGCGACAGCTGGCCAACCGGTCAGGCCCAGCACCCCGGACAGCTCCCCCTCGTTCATCTGCGCGCCCTCGGTGAGCCGGGGCTCCTGCGCATGCTGGGCCACGACGCCGTCGAAGGCCTTCACGTACTCCAGTGCGCGTCGCATGAGGACGGCGTCGGAGACACATTTGCCGTCGTCGGAGAACATCCGTACTCGCGCCGCGGAGTCCGCCATCGCGCCGAGCTCGGCCAGCCGCTCTCCAAGCAGACCGACGGTCACGGCGCCGACCGGATGCACGTCGCAGTGACCCGCTTCGCGACCGAGGTTCCACACCTGCTCGACCACGCCGGCGGTGTCGGCGACCGGGTCGGTGTTGGCCATCGCGTGCACGGCGGTGAAGCCACCGAGGGCAGCAGCCGCCGTCCCGGAGGCGACCGTCTCGGCGTCCTCGCGACCAGGCTCGCGTAGGTGCGTGTGCAGATCGACCAGGCCCGGCAGGGCGACCAGGCCGTCGGCGTCGACGACCGCGGCATCAGCGGCCTCGAGACCCGATCCGATTCCGGCGATGCGTCCGTCCCGCAGCAGCAGGTCGACCGGGTCGCCGCCGAGTGGCTGGGCGCCGCGGATGACGTACGCCGCCGACGAATCTTGAGCGGTTGGGGCTGTCATGGCTACCTCGATCCCTCAAGATCGGTGTCGGGCGATGGCAATGGCGTCCCGGACAGCAGCAGATAGAGCACCGCCATCCGGATCGCGACCCCGTTGGTGACCTGTTCGACGATCAGCGACCGAGCCGCATCGGCGACGTCGGCGGTGATCTCCATGCCGCGGTTCATCGGCCCCGGATGCAGCACCACCGCGTGCTCCGGCAGCAGCGCCATCCGGCGCGCGTCGAGTCCGTAGCGGCGGGCGTACTCCCTCGCGCTCGGGAAGTACGACGCGTTCATCCGCTCCTTCTGCACACGGAGCATCATCACCGCGTCGCACTTGGCCAGCGCCTGGTCGAGGTCGTAGCCGACCTCGACCGGCCAGGACTCGACGCCGACCGGCAGCAGCGTCGGCGGCCCGACCAGGGACACGTCGGCGCCGAGTGTCGACAGCAGCAGCGCGTTGGATCGCGCCACCCGGCTGTGCAGGACGTCGCCGACGATGACGATCCGGCGGCCCTTGAGGTCACCGAGATGCCGCCGCATCGTGAACGCGTCGAGCAGCGCCTGGGTCGGATGCTCGTGGGTGCCGTCGCCGGCGTTGACGACCGAGCCGTCGATCCAGCCGGCATGGGCCAGCCGGTGCGGCGCCCCGGAGTCGTGGTGGCGCACGACGACCGCGTCGGCGCCGATCGCCTGCAGGGTCAGCGCTGTGTCCTTGAGGCTCTCCCCCTTCGACAGGCTCGACCCCTTGGCGGTGAAGTTGATCGTGTCGGCCGACAGCCGCTTGGCGGCGACCTCGAACGAGATGCGGGTACGGGTGGAGTCTTCGAAGAAGAGGTTGACCACCGTACGCCCGCGCAGCGTCGGCAGCTTCTTGATCGGCCGGTCGGCGACCGAGCGCATCTCCTCGGCGGTGTCCAGCACGAGGGCGGCGTCGTCGCGACTCAGGTCGGCCGCGCTCAACAGGTGTCGGTCCATCACTGCTCCGTCTCACGCGTGCGGTCGGCGATCACGACCTCGTCGCGGCCGTCGACCTCCATCAGGGCGAGCCGGACATGTTCGACGACCGAGGTAGGCAGGTTCTTGCCGACGAAGTCGGCCCGGATGGGCAACTCGCGATGGCCGCGATCGACCAGGACCGCGAGTTGGATCGCGGTCGGCCGGCCCAAGTCGTTGAGGGCGTCGAGTGCGGCCCGGATCGTACGCCCGGAGAACAGCACGTCGTCGACCAGCACGACGACCTTGCCCTCGACTCCGTCGACCGGGATGTCGGTGTGTTCGAGAGCCCGGGCCGGTCGGAGCCGCAGATCGTCGCGGTACGGGGTGATGTCGAGCGAGCCGTACGGAACGGGCTCGCCCTCGACCTCGCGGATCCGGGCCGCCAGTCGCTCGGCCAGTGGCACACCGCGAGTCGGGATGCCGAGCAGCACCAGATCACTGGCGCCGCGGTTGCGTTCGAGGATTTCGTGAGAGATGCGGGTCAACGCCCGAGCGATGTCTCGCTCGTCGAGAACGACCCGACCGATGGCAGGATGTACGGCAGCCACCTGGACCTCCTTCTCCGCCTCTCTGGACGGCTCTTAAAGGACGCCTGACGGCTGCAGGTTATCAGCCGGACCCGGCCCTTCCGAGCAGCACCCACCGTCCGAACCCGCCTCGGTTTGCGCAGTACTTGTCGGTGTCACGCCCTCGGCACCAACGACACCTGCGCGAATCCGAAGCAGAACGAACGGCGCATCCGGCCACAAACGACCCGTCCGGCGGTGAGAGTGCAGGTCAGAGGGCAAAGCAGACACGCCGAAGCTTGACCCTTGGCCGCTCCGCGAACTATGGTCACGCTCTGTAGCGAACAGGGGGCACCTCGCGTTGACGCCCCCGTCGATGGAGTCGGTGATGACGAAGCAGTACGGCAAAGAGCTAGGCGCTCGCCTTCGGGCCATTCGCCAGCAGCAGGGTCTGTCCCTGCATGGGGTGGAGCAGAAGTCCAAGGGCCGCTGGAAGGCCGTTGTGATCGGCTCGTACGAGCGTGGCGACCGCGCGGTCACCGTACAGAAGCTCGCCGAGCTCGCCAGCTTCTACGGCGTACCCATCGAGGAACTGCTTCCGGGCACGCGCACCAGCGCCGCCGCGGCTGAGCCGCCGCCCCGGCTGATCCTCGACCTCGAGAAGCTCGGCGCCCTCGACACCGAGGAGGCCGGACCGCTGCTGCGCTACGCGGCGACGATCCAGGCTCAGCGCGGCGACTACAACGGCAAGGTGTTGTCCATCCGCCGTGAGGACCTGCGCACGCTCGCGGTCATCTACGAGGAGCAGCCCAGTGTCCTCGCCGCCCAGATGGTGGCATGGGGCGTCCTCAACGCGGGCTCGTCCAACGACAACGGCTGACCCGGACCGCTGCCGCGATACCACGTTCTCGTGGTGTGCACGCACTCTGCACGGCGTCGAGACCATGCAGAGTGTGCACGAGCCATGAAGAGTGGGCCGTGGGCCCTCCGACGGGAGATTTGTAGTCGCGCGGCCACCTAGCTACCGCAATCCCTCAAGATCGGTGGCCGGCGCGCCCGTCCACGTACGGCAGACGGGCAGGTGACCACGCCCGCGTCGGCCACCCGCCCGCCTGGCTCGAGGGAGCCGGGCTACTGGACGAAGCCCTGCTCTCGAAGGAAGTTCTCCGCGACCTGCTCCGGCGGCTGACCCTTGGCCACCTCGCCGTTGAGCTTGACCATGGTGGCGTTGTCCAGCACCTTGGCCAGCGGAGCCAGCACCTGCAGGACCTCGGGATGCTCCTCGTCGGTCGGCTTCATGACGACCGGGGTGCCGTTGTAGAGCGGGAAGAACGACTTGTCGTCCTCGAGCACCTTGAGACCGAGGTTCTCGATCCGGCCGTCGGTCGTGAACACCTCACCGAAGTCGCAGCCGCCATCGTCGATCTGCGCGTAGATCGCACCCGACGCATCGCCGAGGTTCTTGAGGTTGCCGATGTCCATGTTGTACGTCGACTCGACCCCCGGCAGGCCGTCCGGCCGGTCGACGAACTCACTCGCGACGCAGACCGACGCGTCGGGGTTGGAGTTGATGTAGTCGGCCATGTCGGACAGCGTCTCGAGGTTGTTGTCCTGGGCGAACTCCTGGGTCGTGCCGAAGGCGTAGGTGTTGTTGAACGGCGCCGGCTCGCCCCAGACCACGTTGTTCTCCTGGAGGTCCTTGTCGCGGACCGCCTTGTAGAGCTGCTGCGGGTCAGCGATCACCTGGTCCTGCTGGAGGTAGGTCACCCAGCCGGTCCCGGTGTAGTCCCAGTAGACGTCGGTGTCGCCCTGGATCAGCGCCTGCCGAGTCGCGTCGCTGCCGGTGGTGCCGGTGCCGTCGGAAACGTTGGCGCCGGCCGCCTTGAGCATCAGCAAGGTCAGCTGGCCGAGCAGCAGTTGCTCGTCGAACTCCTTGGAACCGACGGTGACATCGACGCCCTTGAGCGCCTCTGGGTCGACCTGCGAGCCGGCCTGGACGTCTGAGACCTCGTCCTTCTTCTCGCCCAGGCCGCAGCCGGACAACAACAGGGCCCCACTTGCTCCGCCGACGACGAGTGTCTTCCAGATGCGTCTCATTCAGTTCCTTTCGTCATATCTGCATGAGTCGAGCGCCTCATGCGGTGCGAATGCCCTTTGGCGTCAGCGCGCGCTGCACCATGGCTCCCGCCCAGTCCATGAGGACGGCGAGTACGGCGATGAACAGTGACGCGGCAAGGATCGTGACGTCCCGGTTCTGGCCGATGCCCGCGAACAACGTGGCGCCAAGTCCGCCGGCACCGAGGTTCTGGCCCAGCGGCACGGTGGCGACGGCAAGCACGAGGGCAGTACGGGCGCCCGCGCCGATCACGGGGACGGCGAGCGGGAACTCGACCCGGAACAGGATCGCCATCGGCGACATCCCCATGCCGCGAGCCGCGTCGAGCACGTCCGGGTCGACCTGCTGCAGGCCGACGATCGTGTTGCGGAGGACGGCGAGCATCGCGTACGCGCCGAGGATCAGCGCGACCGCCCAGAAGCCGAGCCAGAACCCGCCGACGATCGCCAGCAGACCGACGGTGGGCGCGGCCTGACCGACGTTGCCGACGAGCAGCACGACCGGCGCGATCCATCGGGTACGACGCCGGGTGACGAGGACGCCGAGCGGGATCGCCACTCCCAGGACCATCCCGGCGATCGCGACGCTGATCCAGATGTGCTGGACGGTCTGGTCCCAGAGCTTGGCGGCCTCGAGCTGGCTGGATTCGATGGCATCCAGGTCGCGGGTCGAGATGTACCAGATCTCCGCGGCCACCAGGATCGCGCAGACCGCCGGCGTGATCAGGTCGCGCCAGCCGAACGAACGCTCGGCCCGCACCCCCGTCTCGAGGGCGGTCGTGGCGGCCTGCGCCAGCGGCCGCTCCAGCTGGACGGTCACCTCATGCGCCTTCCTTGGCCTCGGCTTCGGCCCGGAGCTCGCGGACTCGCGCCAGCACGTCGTCGAGCGCCACCGACCCGATCGGCTTGCCATCCTTGACGACGACGAGCGACTCCCGCGCCTTGGCGATCATCTCGTCGAGCACGTCGTGCAGGGTCGCCTTGATCGGGACTCGCGGCGCGGAACTGTCGGCGTCGGTCACCGGCCGCAGGTCGACGGTCTCCAGCCGCTCCAGCTGGAGCCGCTTGAGCGTCGCGCCATGTCCGACGAAGCCTTCGACGAACGCGTTCGCGGGGCTCGACAGGATCTCCTCGGGAGTGGCGTACTGGGCGATCTTGGAGCCCTGGTCGAGCACGGCGATCCGGTCGCCCATCTTGATCGCCTCGTCGAAGTCGTGGGTGACGAAGACGATGGTCTTGCGCAGCTTGTCCTGGACCGCGAGGAACTCCTCCTGCAACCGCGCCCGGTTGATTGGGTCGACGGCGCCGAACGGCTCGTCCATCAACATGACCGGCGGGTCGGCCGCCAGTGCCCGCGCCACGCCGACCCGCTGCTGCTGACCGCCGGACAGCTGGCGCGGGTAGCGATGCCGGTACTCCGCGGGCTCCAGACCGACCAGCGACAGCATCTCGTCGACCCGGTCGTTGGTCCGCTGCTTCTTCCACTTCAGCATGCGTGGCACCAGCGAGACGTTCTGCGCGATCGACAGATGCGGGAAGAGCCCGATCTGCTGAATGACGTAGCCGATCTCGCGTCGCAGCTTGACGTCGTCGAGCGACAGCACGTCCTCGCCGTCGATCGTGATCGTGCCCGACGTCGGCTCGATGAGCCGGTTGATCATCCGCATCGTGGTCGTCTTGCCACAGCCGGACGGGCCGACCAGGATCACGATCTCGCCGGCCGGGATCTCCATGCTGATGTCGTCGACGGCTGCCGACTTGGTGCCCGGATAGCGCTTCGACACGTGGTCCAACACGATGGGTACACCGGCCGCGTCCGATCCGGAGCCGGCTGCCTTCGGCGTGGTCGCGACGTCGGTGGAGTCAGACACGAAGTCCTCTCGGGGTCGTGAAGCGACGGACGAGCATGAAGGCGAGATCGAAGGCGATGCCGATCGCCGCGACGAAGAGCACACAAGCCAGGGCCTCGTTGGCGGTGTTCGCCGATCCGAGATTGGCCAGGGCGCTGAACGCGTACTGGCCGAGGCCCACGTCGTAGACGATGGCGCCGATCGCCACGATGCCGACGGCCAGCTGCGCCGAGACCCGCAGGCCCGCGAGGATCACCGGCCAGGCGAGCGGCAGCTCGATCTGCCACAGCATCCGGAATCGGCTCATCCCCATGCCGCGAGCGGCGTCGAGCATGGCGGGATCGACCGATTGCAGTCCGACGATCGCGTTGCGCAGGGCCGGAAGCAGCGAGTAGAGGACGACGACCGGGAACACCGATCCGATGTTGCGGCCGAGCACCGGGATCAGGATGCCGAACAACGCGATCGACGGCAGCGTGAACCCGACCGAGACCGCGTTGATCGCAAGGCCGGACAACCGTGACGACCGGTAGACCAGGACCGCCAGCAGCACCGCGAGGACGGCGGCGGCGAGGATGCAGTAGAACGACAGCAACGCATGCTGACGGGTGTAGAAGATCAGGTCGTCCTGGTAGGCGTCGACCCACTGCCGAAACGAGAGGCCGTCGCCGAAGGCGAGCTGAACGTCGCCGCCATTGCCCATGCGTTCCTCCCCTCGGCCAGGCCCGGTGGCCGGTCGCCCGTCTTCAGATCCAGGGCGAACCGTGCCCACAAAGCCGTGGGATAAGCACGCTCAACTCAGGTGTGAGGCCGCCGTAACCGGCGTGACATGGTGCTTTGCGGGCAGCAGTGACCTTACCGGACAGTCACAAGAGCGCAAGCTGACCCGCCGGGTTGCTCATTCCGCAACAAATGTGGGCTTCAGTTCCACCAGGCGGGCCAACAGGCCGTTCACGAACCCGGACGATTCGTCCGTGGACAGCTCAGACGCGAGATGAACGGCCTCGCTGACCGCGACCGCGTCGGGCACCTCGTCGACGTAGAGGATCTCGTACGTCGCGATCCGCAGCAGGTTGCGGTCGATGACCGGCATCCGGGCCAGCGTCCAGCCCTCCGAGTGCGCCTCGAGCAGCTCGTCGATGCGATGCCGCTGCTCGGCGACCCCCTCGACCAGGCGCACGGTGTACGGGTTGACCGGCGGGTCGTTGGCCGCGATCCGGTCCGGCAGGGTCGCTCCCAAGGCGACGCCGCGCAACTCGGACTCGTACAACACGTCGAGCGCGCGCTTGCGGGCCTTGGAGCGAGCTGCCATCGGATTCAGTCCCTACGTCGCGGGTCAGGCGCGGCCGAGGTAGGAGCCGTCCCGAGTGTCGACCTTGACCTTCTCGCCGCTGGTGATGAACAGGGGCACCTGGATCTCGAAGCCGGTCTCGAGCCGGGCCGGCTTGGTGCCGCCGCTGGATCGGTCACCCTGCACACCGGGCTCGGTGTACTCGATGGTGAGCTCCACCGACGCCGGCAGCTCGATGAACAGCGGCGTGCTCTCGTGCATCGACACGATCACGTCCTGGTTGTCGAGCATGAAGTGCGACGCGTCGCCCACGATGTCTTCGCCCAGGTGGATCTGGTCGTACGTCGAGGAGTCCATGAAGACGTAGGACTCGCCGTCGTTGTAGAGGTACTGCATCTGTCGCTTGTCGACATTGGCCGTGTCGACCTTCACGTCGGCGTTGAAGGTCTTGTCGACGACCTTGCCGGACAGGACGTTCTTGAGCTTGGTACGCACGACGGCGCCGCCCTTGCCTGGCTTGTGGTGCTGGAACCACACGACCGACCAGAGCTGGCCGTCGAGGTTGAGCACCATGCCGTTCTTGAGTTCGTTCGTCGTTGCCATCGGGCGTGCTGTCTCTCTGTTCTTCTCGCTTGTGGCTGGTCTAGTTGCCAATCACCCTGAGATCCCTTGACGCGGTGGTCAGGAGCTCGGGAGCGTCGGCGTGAACGATCAGGGTGTCCTCGATGCGGACACCGCCGAGCCCCGGAAGGTAGACACCGGGCTCGATGGTGATCGCGGTCCGATCGGGAAGTCTACCGGTGGTGGTCGCCCCCATGAACGGGTCCTCGTGGATCATCAGGCCGACGCCGTGCCCGAGGCCGTGCACGAACTTGTCGGCGTAGCCGGTCGGCTCCAGCGACGCGACGACGGCATCGAAGACGCCGCGGGTGTCGGCGTCCGGTCGGGCCCGTTTGAGCCCGGCGGCCTGTGCCGCATGAACTGCGGTGTGTACATCCCGCTGCCAGTCGGCCGGCTCGGATCCGACGACGAAGGTACGGGTGCAGTCGGCGTGGTAGCCGCGTACCCGAGCGCCGAAGTCGATCTTGAGCAGGTCGCCGCGCTCGACCGTACGACCGGACGGCTGGTGATGCGGGATCGAGGAGTTCGGCCCCGACGCCAGGATCGTGTCGAAGCCGACCGCCTCGGCACCGAGCTCGAGCAGCAGGTCGTCGAGCTCCCGGGCCAGGTCGAGCTCCGAGCGACCGAGGATCGGACCGGAGACGATCTGCTCGAGGGCCCGGGTCGAGATGTCGCAGGCCTCGCGCAAGGCCTCGATCTCGTCGGCGTCCTTGACCTGGCGCAGCTCCTCGACGGCGCGGTTCAGGCCGACCAGCTCCAGCGTCTGGCCCCGGTCGGCGTCGCGAAGCTCCGCGTACTGGTCGACGGTGAGGTCGTGCGTCTCCACGCCGATCCGGCGCGCACCGGCCTCGACGGCGAGCGGCGGCAGCCCCGGCGGCAGTCCACCTGTGACCAGGCGTGGGTCGAGCCCGGTCTCGGTCTTGCCCTGCTGGATGTAGCGCCCGTCGGTCGCGAGCACCGGATCGCCGTCGACCGGCAGGATCAGCGCGGCGCTGCTCCCGGTGAAGCCAGTCAGATAACGGACATTGTGCAGCTCGGTGATCAGCGCGGCGTCGAGTTCGCGCGGGGCGAGCAACTCCCGCAGCCGTCGTCGGCGGGCGTCGTAGTCGGGCATGGCTCCACCTTCGCAGATCGCCAAGGTGCGGCGGCCCGGTGGCTCGGCTTAAAATTCGGCTATGTCCTGGTTCTGGGTGGGCCTGGTGCTCGCCGCCATCGGCACCTGGTGGTGGGTGCGGCACCGTCGCATGCAACGCGACGCCCTACTCCAGGAGTCGATAGACCATCTGGGCTCCCACACCGAGACCAAGCGCCCACCGGCCAAGCAGCCGTGGAACCGGCCCGGGTTCGGTCCGGCCCCCCGCATGGACGCGCTCGAGCTCGGCACCGGCCCGATGCCGCCGGCCGCCGGTGGCGGAGAGGATCCGGACAAGGCCGGCCCGATGCCGGCGGCCGACGACGATGACGGCACCCCGATGCCGCTGACCATCGCGGACATGCCGCCGGACACCGTGAAGCCGCCGCCCCCTCCCCCGCCAGGAGCCGAGGAGGAGTCCGAGCCGGAGAACGAGCCGGCCGACGAGCCCGTGGCGGAACCGGTCGCCGAGCCGGCCGCAGCGGAGCCGGACCGGAAGATCGACACGATCGACCTCGCCGAGATCGTCGGCGTCGACGAGGGCGAGGAGCTGATCGCGGCGACACTTCGCGGTCCCCAGGTGGTGGAGCTGCCACCCGAACTCGAGGCCGAGGCGATCGATCTCATGAAGCGGCATCAAGAGGTCGCGGCCGTACGGCTGATCTGCGACACCATCGGCGTCGGCATCCTGGACGCCCAGCGCACCGTCCGCTCGCTCGTCGGCCGCTGACCCGGTCGCGTCCGCGGTCGGTGGGACCCGAGAATCGACTTTGCGGGGTGATGGCCCCCATGATGTCGATTCTCGCCTCGACGCTGGCTGCCTAGCGCCGGTGCCTCAGCGGACGATCTCGGCGTACGCGGCGGTCAACAGGGCCGGATCGGGTCCGGTCAGGATGCCCGGGCGGGCCAGGCCATCGAGGACGACGAACCGCAGCTGGTCGCCACGGGCCTTCTTGTCCACCCGCATCGCCTCGTAGAGCTCCGGCCACCGCCCCGGCGCGTACGACGTCGGCAACCCGACTAGGTCCAGGATGCGGCGATGCCGGTCGGCCACCGAGGGGTCGAGTCGGCCGGCCAGCCGGGCCAGCTCGGCGACGTAGCGCATGCCGATCGCGACCGCGGCACCGTGACGGAAGCCGAACTGCTCGACCCGCTCGACGGCGTGGCCGAAGGTGTGGCCGTAGTTGAGCACGATGCGTCCGACGCCGTCATCGCCGCCGCTCTCGCGGAGATCGCCGGACACGACGCCCGACTTGACCGTCACCGCCCGGACGATCAACTCGCGCAGCGCCGGTGAGCCCGGATCGATCGACTGCTGCGGCGCCGACTCGACGATGTCGAGGATCGCCGGATCGGCGATGAACCCGCACTTGATCACCTCGGCCAGGCCACTGACCAACTCGGCGCGTGGCAGGCCGAGGAGCAGGTCGAGGTCGCACACGACGCCGGCCGGCTCGTGGAAGGCTCCGACGAGATTCTTGCCCTCGCCGGTGTTGATGCCGGTCTTGCCGCCGACCGCGGCGTCGACCATGCCGAGCAGGCTGGTCGGGACCTGCACGACACGGACGCCGCGCAGCCAGGTCGAGGCGACGAACCCGGCGAGGTCCGTCGTCGCGCCGCCACCGAGACCGACGACCGCGTCCGTACGCGTGAAGCCGGCCCGGCCCAACACGCCCCAGCAGAAACTCGCCACGTCAGCTGTCTTCGCCGCCTCGCCGGTCGGCACCACCACCGCGTGCGCGTCGTAGCCGCGGGCGGACAGCCGCTCGCGCAGTCCGCTGCCGAGCGACGCCAGCGCCTCCGGATGGACGACGGCGACCTGACGCGCACCGCCGAGCAGTTGCCCCACGGCGTCGATCACGCCGGAGCCGATCAGCACGTCGTAGGGCGCGGCGGTACGGACCGTGAGCCGGGTCGTGGCGTCGGTCATGAGGCGGCATCCTCGCGGGTCAGGGCACCGGCGATGTCGTCGACGATCTGCTCCGGGGTCTGGCCGTCGGTGTCGACGGTGCGCCAGGCGACGGCTTGGTACATCGGGCGGCGCTGGTCGAGCAGGGCCTTGAGCTGCGCCCGTACGTTGCCGAGCAGCAGCGGCCGGCTGGCGCCGAGGCCGACCCGGCGAACCGCCTCGGTGAGCCCCACGTCAAGGAACACGACGCGATATCCGTGCAGTGCCTCGCGGGTGCCCGGGTCGACGACCGCGCCACCGCCGAGGGACAGCACGCCCTCGTGCTCGGTCAGCGCCGTCGCGACGGCCTGGCGCTCGAGGGCCCGAAAGTGCGCCTCGCCATGGTCGACGAACAGGTCCGAGATCGTGGCGCCGGCCGACTCCTCGACGTCGGCGTCGGTGTCTCGCAACGCGACATCGAGCCGCTCGGCGAGCAGCGTGCCGACGGTCGTCTTGCCGGCGCCGGGCGGACCGACGAGGACCACGAGTGGGCTCACCGCGGCCCACTCCCTTCGGGGGCGCTCACCGCAGGCCCGCCAGGAATGCGTCGCGATTGCGCCGGGTCTCGGCGACCGAGTCGCCGCCGAACTTCTCCAGCACCGCATCGGCGAGGACCAGCGCGACCATCGCCTCGGCGACGATCCCGGCGGCCGGCACGGCGCACACGTCAGACCGCTGATGGTGCGCGACGGCCGCCTCGCCGGTGGCCACATCGACAGTCTTCAGGGCTCGCGGCACAGTCGAGATCGGCTTCATGGCGGCTCGTACGCGGAGAATCTCGCCGGTCGACATGCCGCCCTCGGTGCCACCGGACCGGCCGGACGTACGCCGGATCGCGCCGGTTTCGTCGATCACCATCTCGTCATGCGCCGCGGAGCCCCGACTGCGGGCGATGTCGAAGCCGTCTCCCACCTCGACGCCCTTGATCGCCTGGATGCCCATCAGTGCCCCGGCCAGCCGGGCGTCGAGGCGACGGTCCCAGTGGACGTGACTGCCAAGGCCCGGCGGCACGCCGGTCACCACGACCTCGACAACACCACCGAGCGTGTCTGCCTCGGCCTTCGCCTGGTCGATCTCGGCGACCATGGCGGCGCTCGTGTCCGGGTCGAAGCAGCGCACTGGGTCGGCGTCGAGCGCCGCCCGATCCTGCACGGTCGGCGTCTTGCCGTCGGGAGCCCGGACCGTGCCGAGCTCGACCACGTGGCTCACCAGCTCGACCTCGGCGGCCTGGCGGAGGAAGCTCTGGCCGACCGCGCCCAGCGCAACGCGGGCCGCCGTCTCGCGGGCGCTGGCCCGTTCGAGCACCGGCCGCGCCTCGTCGAAGCCGTACTTCTGCATGCCGACCAGATCGGCGTGCCCCGGCCGCGGCCGGGTGAGCGGCGCGTTGCGCGCGAGACCTTCGAGCTCGGCCTGGTCGACCGGGTCGGCGGCCATCACCAGCTCCCACTTGGGCCATTCGGAGTTGCCGATCCGGATCGCGATCGGACTACCGAGCGTCTGGCCGTGTCGGATGCCGCCGATGATCTCGAGCTCGTCCTGTTCGAACGACATCCGGGCCCCTCGGCCGTAGCCGAGCCGGCGGCGCTGAAGCGCGGCACTGATGTCGTCGCTCGTCACTGCGACGCCGGCCGGCAGTCCCTCCAGGATCGCCACCAGAGCCGGCCCGTGCGACTCCCCTGCAGTCAGCCATCGGAGCATGTCGGCCAGTCTGTCACGCGGGCGACGGGGGTCGGTTTTGCGCCCGTACGGTGGGTGTCCGGTGCCTCACACCAGCAGTACGGGCGCAAAACCGTCAGGGCGTGAGGTCGATCGGATCCCAGGTGTCGCCGTCGACGGTGCAATAGATCGGGGATCCGCTCCGATTGGCTCCGAAGTCCGGCGACGGCGTCAGGCAGACCGAGTCAGCCGTCCCCGTCAGCACAGAGCGTCGCAGTTGCTTTGCGGGCATGCGCTCGGGGGCCGCGATCGTCTCGAAGTCCTGCCAGGCATCGGTCGAGGACCGAAGCAGCCTGGCGCCGTTGTTGACGAGAAGCCGGCCGTCCGGGAGTGCTGCGGCACTGGCACGTACCTCGCCTGGGGCCATCCCGAGGACGGTTGTGCTGATCGTGCCTGCGGTGGTAACCGTCGACACCCTCAGGGGTCGCGGCACGACCGGCCGGCTGCTCGTGTCGAGCGTCCCGTCGGCCCAAAGCAGGATCGGCCGGCCATCCTGACTCGCCGAGAGCCCGATGAGACTTTCCTGAACCGGCCACCGACGCAGACCACCCGCCGGCAACGCGTACGTGGACAGTCGACCGTCGGAAGCCAGGCGGAGCAGCTTCGCCGGCTGGTCCGGCTGGTCGGAGATGATCCAGAGCTCACCGTCGTCAGTCTGAGGGAGCTGAGAGCCCGGATCGTTGTTGTCCGGAATGACACGCGGCAGTTCGGAGACGAGCGCTGCGGTCGCGTTTTCGACGTCGATCGCATAGATGCCTACCGGCGGGTCCGGCTGGATATACATCCACGCATAGCCGTCGTAGTGACCGCTCTTCAGGTCGGCAGGATCGTCGGTCAGCTCGACCGGTCGCAGGCCGCTCGCATCGGCGATGTAGTAGGCAAGCGGCGCGGGCTCGGCATTCTTCTCTGTAAGTCCAACCAAGAATCCACCGGATGCCAGTCGCGAGACCTCGATGTCCTGATACTCCAGCGGTGACCAGTAGGTCCTGCCGTCGACGGCCAGTGAGAAGCCGTGAACGAACGGAGACTGCTCCGCATCGGGATCGGTCCGGCCGAGGTGGCCCCATTCCGTGAGCAATGACCCGTCCGTGCCCACGATGACATCGCCGCTGTCTGCGTTCCCCGACTCGGCCATGCGGGCCAGCTCGCCGTTCGGGCCGTCCCACTCGATGGTCCCGGCCGGTGCGGTGTCGCTTCGGTAGGACGCCACCTGCGCCCCGACGACGCTCACCACGGCCGCGACCGCGACGACGGCGCCGACCGCGGCCGCGCGGGCCCGGCGAAGACGCTGCCGCCCGCGTCGCTCAACGGCGGCGAAGTCCGGAGTACGCGCGGCGGCCGAAGCCTTGCGGCTCACCACCGGGTCGAGCAGTTCATCCAGATCACGCATGGCGAGCCTCCTCTCGATCGTTCAGTATTCGGGCCAGCTGGGCTCGGCCACGGCTCAATCGGGCCTTGACGGTGCCCACCGGGGCGCCGACGGCGGTTGCCACCTCATGGACGGGCAGGTCGGCCAGATGGTGCAGGGCGATGACCTGTCGCTGCGCTTCGGGAAGCTGCTTGAGGGCGGCCATCAGCATCACGTGGTCCGCCGACAGGTCGGGCTGCGCCTCCGGGCGATGCGCCTGGCGCTGGAGCCGGTCGCCGAGGATGCGGCGCCGCCAGCGGCTCCGGCAGAGATTGACCGCGACCGTACGCAGCCAGGCCTCGGGATTGTCGGTACGCCGAAACTTGCGCTCGTGCTGGACCGCCCGGGCGAACGCCTCCTGGACCACGTCCTCTGCCTCGCTGAGGTCGCCGCAAACGCCGTAGAGCTGGCCCACCAGGCGCCGGTAGGACGCCGCATAGACCTGCCGCACGAATTCGTCGTTCATGTCGCCCCTCCCCTCAGCCCATCGACCTCACGACTCATGAGCGACTCACAAGGTTGCGTCCTCCGGCGACGAATCTCAGCCCAGCCAGTCGGTGACCGTCGGGCCGATGACGACGGCGAACCAGGCACCGAACATCAGGAACGGCCCGAACGGATAGCCCTTGCGGTCCACGATCTTCAACCCGGACAGCACGCCGCCGATGATGCCGCCGAATACGAACGCGGCATAGAGGCCGATCACCAGCTCCGGCCAGCCCTGCCAGGCCAGCGCCATGCCGAGAACACCGGCCAGACGGACGTCGCCGTAGCCCAGCCCCTTGGGATAGACCAGCCACATCAGCAGGAAGATGCCGAAGGTCGCGACCAGGCCGATGCCGGCGCGAAGCAGCGACTCCCAGTCCGATGTCGCGAGGGCCGCGATGACCAGGACGGCAGCGACGACGCCATAGGACGGGGCGACGATCAGACGTGGCAGCAGCTTGGTGCGCCAGTCGATGAACGACAGCCCGACGCCGATCGCACTGAGGTAGATCCAGGCCGGCAACGAGGCCGCGAGGCCGAGCACGCCGCCGATGACGCCGGCCGCGACGCCGGCGACCAGGGCGCACCACAGACTCAGACGCGGAGTGAGGGCCAGATCGGCATAGCGCGGTTTGCCTTCGGCCGGCTCTGCGGGCTCCGGCAGCCGAATCAGCAACAGCGGCAGCTGCGACGCTGCCATGGCGGCCACGAGGGCAGCGACGACCGCCGCCACCACGGTCTCGTCCGTCACCCCCCAGACCCTATTGCCCCCAACGCTGCGTTTCGTACGACATCCACAGGCACGTCGTGACCGGTCATCATCTGTACCTGGAGCACGGCCTGCTGGGCCAGCAGGTCGATCCCGGTCACCACGGTCCGGCCGAGCTCGATCGCCCGATCGGTCAGCGGTGTCGGCCACGGGTCGTAGATCGCGTCGAACACGACGTCACTTCGGACCACCAGCCGATCCGCCCGCTCGGCCACTGCGGCGGCCGGCACGGTCGACACGACCAGGTCGGACTCCGGCGGATCGTCGCCGAGCCGACTCACGATCGCATCGACACCGCCGGCAACCGCGCGGGACACGAGACCCTCGGCCCGCGCCGGATCGCGCACCTGGACGGTCACCGTCGCCAGGCCGATCGGGCGCAGCGCCAGCAGCACAGACTCGGCCGTGGCACCGCCGCCCAGGATCGTGGCCGAGCGCACCCGCTCGACACCTCGCTCGGCGAGCGCCGCCACGATGCCGGGCACGTCGGTGTTGTCGCCGGACCGCCGTCCGCGCTCCACAATCACGGTGTTGGCCGCTCCCGCTTCGCGGGCGGTCGCCGAGACTTCGTCGAGCAGCGGCAGCACGGCCCGCTTCAGCGGCATGGTCAACGACAGCCCACGCCACGACGTGTCGAGCTCGGCGACGAACTTCGGCAGTCCGGACTCGTCCACGTCGTACGCGTCGTAGTCCCAGTCGAGTCCCAGCCGCTCGTACGCCGCCCGATGCATTACCGGCGACAGCGAGTGCGCGATCGGATGACCGAGCACCCCGCACCGGCGAGGTGGATCCGCTAGCACAGGTCGGACGACGCGCAATAGCGCTGCAGCTTCGCGACGTTGGCGTTGTGCTGGGCCAGGGTCGTCGCGAACAGTGTCTCGCCGGTCTTGAGGTTGACCGTCACGAAGTAGGTCCACGGGCCTGGTGTCGGGTGCAGCGCCGCCTCCAGCGCGGCCTGGCCCGGCGAGTCGATCGGTCCCGGAGGCAGTCCCGGATAGCGATAGGTGTTGTACGGCGAGTTGACCGCCCGGTCCTGATCGCTGGTGAACACGCCGTTGGTGGTCCCGTCGAGCGCGTAGTGGACCGTCGAGTCCAGCTGCAGCAGGTCGCCGGCCTTGACCCGGTTGTAGATGACCCGAGCCACCTTGCCCTGGTCCTGCGGGCGGCTCGCCTCGGCCTCCACCAGGCTCGCGACAGTGACCACGTCCTGCGGCTGTAGCCCAGCCTGCCGGGCCTCCGACTCGAGATTGATCTTGGCCGCCACCTGCTTGAACTCGTCGACCATCATCTTGAGGACACCCTGTGCGGTGGCGTCCGGCGGAATCGGATAGGTCGCCGGGAAGAGATAGCCCTCGACCTCGCCGTTCGCGTACGCCGGCAGCCCCAGCGACTGCGGTTGTCGCAGCGCCTTCTGGAGATCGGCCGGTTTGATGTCGGTGTGCTTGGCGATCGTGTCGACGGTCTCCGAGACCGTGAGCCCCTCTGGGATGGTCAGATTCGTCTCGGCCCGCGCCTTGCCGCTCAACAACAGATCGAGGGCGGCCTTGGCGGACATCTTGAGTTTCAGCTGGTAGAACCCGGCCTGGATCGACAGTGCGTCCGGATTGTTCGACGCCGCATCGGTGAACGCCTCCGCGCTAGCGACCACGTCGGCCTTCTCCAGCGTGGTGCCGATCGTGGACAGCGAGTCGCCGCGCTGGATCTCGACCATCACGGCGCCGCTGCCCTGCCCGTCGTAGTCCTCCGGCGGGGCGAAGATGTCCTCCACATAGGAGACGCCCTTGCTGACCACGAAGAACAGGCCGGCGGCGACGACCGCCAGCAGGATGAAGACGGCGATACAGCTCCGACCGCGGTTCCTGCTGGGACGACCCTCGTCGTCGGGACGAAGGTTGCCGGGATAGCCGTTGCCGGGATGACCGTTGCTGGGACGACGCTTCTTCCCGCGCGCGGCTCGGTGACCAGGTGGCCGGCGGGGCAGCGTGCTTCCTCCGGGGTCGCTCAGGATCGGTGGCCTTTCAGGATCTCGCCGGCCGGAGCTCCCCTAGTCCGCTCGGCATCGAGAGCACTCTGCAGGATTTCCACGGCGGCGGCCTGATCAACGACGGCCCGCCGGCTCCTTCCCTTTCGTCCGCTGGTCCGCAGCGCGCGCTCCGCCGACGCCGTAGTCAGGCGCTCGTCCAGCAGACGCACTGGAGTCGGATGCACGCGGTCTGCCAGACGCTCAGCATAGGCCCTCGCCTGCTCGGCAGCGGAACCCTCCCGGCCGGACAGGGAGACCGGGAGCCCGACAACAATCTCAATTGCCTCATAGTCCCCGGCGAGCTCGGCGATGCGCTCGACGGAGTGCTCGTCCGCCGCCACGGTCTCGACCGGCGTCGCCAAGGTCCCGGCCGGATCACTCACCGCGACGCCGATCCGCACCGTACCCACGTCGACCCCCAGGCGCCGGCCGCTACGCACAGGGACACTCGATTCTCAGGTCGACGGGTGGGGTCATCGCGACTCGGACAGCGCCTCGGCGACTTGTTTGAGCGCCGCGTCGGCCGCACCGACCTCGGTGCCGCCGCCCTGGGCCACGTCGTCCTTGCCGCCACCGCTGCCGCCGAGTGCGCCGGCCGCGAGCTTGACCAGCGCGTTCGCCGAGACTCCTCGCTCGCGGGCCGCGTCGTTGACCGCGACGACGACCGACGCCCGGCCGTTCGCCGCACCGACCACCGCCACGACCCCGGGCCGACCGGAGATCCGCCCGCGCACGTCGAGGGCGAGCTTGCGCAGGTCGCCGGCGTTCGCGCCGTCCGGCGCCCGATGACCGACGTACGCGACGCCGGCGACGTCACGCGCCGAGGACGCCAGCTCACCGGCCGACGCCAGTAGCTGGGTCACGCGCACCCGCTCGATCTCCTTCTCTGCGACCCGAAGCCGTTCGACCAGGTCGGCGACCCGCTCCGGAAGCTCCTCCGGCCGCGCCTTCAACGCCTCCGACAACTGCGCCACCAGCAGGTGCTCCCGGGCGAGGAAGCGGTAGGCGTCGGTGCCGACCAGCGCCTCGACCCGGCGTACGCCAGAGCCGATCGAGCTCTCGCCGAGGAGTTTGACCACGCCGAGCTGCCCGGAGGTGCCCGCATGGGTGCCGCCACACAGCTCACGGGCCCAGTCGCCGACCGAGACCACCCGGACCTCGTCGCCGTACTTCTCGCCGAACAGTGCCAGCGCGCCGGACTTGATCGCCTCGTCCTGGCTCATGATCTCCGCATGGACGGCCAGGTCGTCGATCACGAGGTCGTTGACCCGGGCCTCAACGTCACCGAGCACCGACAGCGGGACCGAGCCGGTCGCTGAGAAGTCGAACCGGAACCGGCCCGGTGAGTTCTCACTGCCGGCCTGCCGGGCGGTCTCTCCGAGCGCCTCCCGGAACGCCTTGTGCACCATGTGGGTCGCGGTGTGCGAGCGGCTGATCGAGCGCCGCCGCTCGACATCGACCAAGGACCGAACCGCCTCGCCGAGGGTCACCTCGCCGGACAGCACCCGCGCCCGGTGGGCGATCAGACCGTCGAGTGGCGACTGCACGTCGAGCACCTCGAGCCGCGCGCCCGACTCGAGCTCGATGAGGCCGTGGTCGGCCAGCTGGCCGCCGCCCTCGGCATAGAACGGCGTCCGATCGAGCACGACCTCGACCTCGTCGCCCTCGGCCGCCGACGAGACGCTACCGGTGTCGTCGACGATGCCGCGCACGGAGCCCTCGGTGACGACCTCGTCGTAGCCGGTGAAGTCGACCGGGGCGCCGATCGTGTCGGCGACCTCCCGGTAGGCCCCGGTCTCGGCATGCTGACCCTTCTTCGCCGCCGCATCCGCCTTGGCCCGCTGCCGCTGCTCGGTCATGAGCCGGTGAAAGCCGTCCTCGTCGACACTGAGCCCCTGCTCCGACGCCATCTCCAGCGTCAGGTCGATCGGAAACCCGTACGTGTCATGCAGCGCGAACGCCTTGTCGCCCGACAGCTGAGTCGCCCCGGCCTGCTTGGCATCGGTCACCGCGACGTCGAAGATCTGCGTCCCGGTGCGAAGCGTCTGGCGGAACGCCTCCTCCTCCGCGTGCGCGATCTTCGAGATGCGCTCCCAATCGCGCCCCAGCTCCGGGTACGACGCCTTCATCGCGTCCTTGCTCACCGGCAGCAGCTCGTGCACCGCCGGCTCCTGCACACCCAGCAGCCGCATCGACCGGATCACCCGGCGCAGCAACCGGCGCAGGACATAGCCCCGGCCCTCGTTGCTCGGCGTGATCCCGTCGCCCATCAGCATCAGCGCACTGCGTACGTGGTCGCCGACGACTCGCAGCCGTACGTCGTCCCCGTGGTCGCGACCGTAGGGCCGGCCGGTGAGTTCGACAGCCCGCTCGATGACCGGGAACACCTCGTCGATCTCGTACAGGTTGTGCTTGTCCTGAAGGAGGTAGGCGACTCGCTCGAGGCCCATGCCGGTGTCGATGTTCTTGGCCGGCAGATCACCCTGGACGTCGAAGTCGGCCTTGCTGCGCACGGCGCTGAGCTGTGACTGCATGAAGACCAGGTTCCAGATCTCCAGGAACCGGTCCTCGTCGACGATCGGGCCACCGTCCGGGCCGAACTCCGGGCCGCGGTCGATGTAGATCTCGCTGCACGGCCCACCCGGTCCCGGCACGCCCATGTGCCAGTAGTTGTCCTCGAGGCCGCGGCCCTGGATCCGCTCGTCGGGAAGGCCGGCGACCTGGCGCCACAGCGCGCGCGCCTCGTCGTCGTCGTGGTAGACGGTGACCCAGACCTGGTCGGGGTCGAAGCCGTAGCCGCCGTCGTCCTGGGACCCGGTCACGAGCCGCCAGGCCAGCTCGATGGCGCCTTCCTTGAAGTAGTCGCCGAAGGAGAAGTTGCCGCACATCTGGAAGAAGGTGCCGTGCCGAGTGGTCTTGCCGACCTCCTCGATGTCCAGCGTGCGCACGCACTTCTGGACGCTGACGGCACGGTCGTACGGCGGAGTCTGCTGGCCGAGGAAATACGGCTTGAACGGAACCATGCCGGCATTGACGAACAACAGGGTCGGATCGTCGTACGGCAGGGGTACGGAGGGCACGACGGTGTGCCCGTTCGACTCGAAATGGTCGAGGAATCGCTGGCGAATCTCAGCGGTACGCATGGTGCATCACCTCATGGGGACACGGAACGATCAGGAGCGGGTGGCGGCCAGCGCCGGGTGCCGCGATGCGGCGGAATCCTCGAGCGCCGGCTGCGAAGCTCGCTCCGCACCTCTACCCGTGTCTCCGGCGGGCAGCGCCAGCTGGTGGGCGATCTGCGCCTCCCGCTCGGCCATGCCCGACCGAACCTCCTCGGCGAACGCACGCGCGCCGAGTCCGAGGGCCGCGACCTGGTCGGT
>Ga0081455_10001042_pt1 | contig 34961 bp, 40 predicted proteins | sample TabmetS3T2R1_FD_70207 | JGI IMG/M metagenome (GOLD analysis project Ga0081455, IMG submission 70207) | Tabebuia heterophylla rhizosphere microbial communities from the University of Puerto Rico - S3T2R1 | ecosystem: Host-associated > Plants > Roots > Rhizosphere ...
CTCACCCGCCACACGCACGATCCCAGGGACACCGGACGCGCCTCGCAGCGCCCACGCCACCTCCGGATCGCTGTCCGCCCTCGCCACGAATTCGTACACCGCCGATTTGCTCATGCCGCGCTCCCTCCCTCACTCACTCGATCCATCACCTGGGGCCCCGCCCTCGGGCGCCCCTTCCGCGCGCAGAATATCGAAATCGACCAGCTTGCGCACCAGTCCCGGCTGCAAGCGCAGCTCGTGTTCCGTCGCGATCTCCTGGACGACCTCGGCGGTCGGCCGGCCGTCGAAGTGGTGCAGTACGTCAACCAGCGCGCGCGGCACGCTGAGCGGATCGATCTCGCTGTACGACACCAGCTGCGCCCGCCCCGCCCCCATCACGACGCGCAGCTCGCGCGCGCGCAGCCGCACCGGCACCTCGTCGGACAGCAGCTTGCCGTGCGCCGTCTGCGTCACGCGCGCCAGTACGTCCAGCTCGACGCCGCCGATCTTCAGGACGTCGTCCCAGCTCAGCCCGTCGGCCAGCTCGGCGCTGCGACGGTAGATCTCGCGCTCGCGGCCCGCCCACGCGCCCCACACCGTGCGGTAGGCGCCGGGGTCGCTCTCGCCGTCCAGCTCCGCGACGTCCAGGCCGGACGCACCGGACGCGGCCGCCGTCTTCCGGCTGGCGCACAGCCGTTCCAGCAGCGACGCTTCGACGCCCTGCTGCAGCACGCACCAGATGCTCAGCTTCCGCTCGATCGCCGCCAGCAGATCGTGCAGCCGCCCCCAGCCGGCCGCCAGGGACCGCGGCTGCCCCCACCGCTCCTCGTACCCGAGCAGGATCGCCTCGGCCAATCCCAGGTCGTAACACCGTGCCACCCTCCCTCCGGTCGCCAGCACTCCCGGATAGATCTGATCGGTCCCCGCCCACAGCCACCGAGCGGACAAACCTCTTTCCTCACGTTCCGCGACCGCCGCCGCGACGTCGCCGACCTCGACAACCGGGCCAGCCGGCTCCCCCGCGTCCGTCAGCTCACGCAGCCGCCCAGCACCGCCCTGGGTAGGCACCACCGCGACCAACACAGGCCGATTCTCGCGCTCGGCTACGACAAACCCACGACACGCCGTCCCGCATCAGGACAGGGACACCGGCATGTCAGGGCATACGGATACGACCACGCGAGGAGTGCGGCGGCGTTGGCGGCGGCTCGACGGCCATCAGCACCTCGCGGAGCGCGTCGATCGCCCGGTCGGCCTCGGCGTCGGTCAACGGGCTGAGGACCTCGCGGTGCGCCGCGACGCTCGCCAGCACAGCCCGCTCGGCCACCGCCACGCCTTCCGCCGTCAGCCGGACGCGCGTGCTCCGCCCATCCACCGGATCGGCCTCCCGCTCGACCAGACCAGCCTTCACCAACCGGTTCATGACGTTGCTGGTGCCTCCCGAGGACAACAGCAACTGCCTGGACAGCTCGGTCGGCGTCAGCTCGTACGGCCTGCCCATCCGCCGCAGGGTCGCCAGCACGCCGTACTCGGCACCGGTCAGCCCCAACTCGGCCAACGCCCGCCGGGACGCGTCGTCCAGCACCTCGGCGAGCCGCCCTACCCGCTTGGCCAACTCCAGGGCCGGCCCCGCGATCGAGGGCAACTCATCCGCCCACGCCGCCACGACGTACGCGATCGGATCGGTGGGCTCGCCTGCCATGCGTTGATCATAGGTCCTCGCTCTGATAGCTTTCAGGAAAGCTTTCTAACGAGGAGCGTACACCAGTGAGCAGCCTTCTGATCAAGGGCGGAACGGTCGTCGAGACCTGGGGCGGCACCGCGGCCGGCGCCGACGTGCTGATCGACCACGACACGATCGTCGCGGTCATCCCGCACGAGGAGCACGGGCCACCGACGGACGCCGTCGAGTCGGTGATCCAGCGTGGGACGGAGATCATCGACGCGACCGACATGATCGTGCTACCGGGGATGGTCGACACCCACCGGCACACCTGGCAGACGGTCCTGCGGGCCAGTGCGCCGGATTCCGACCTCAACGGCTACATCGAGCTCGTCCATCATCGGTACGGTCCGCATTTCAGTCCCGAGGACGTGTACGCCAGCACGCTCCTCGGCGCGCTGGAATGCCTGTCCGCGGGGATCACCACGCTGTTCGACTGGTGCCACGTCCTGAACACACCGACCCACGCCGACGCCGCGGTCGCGGCCCTGCGCGACGCGGGCATCAGGGCCCAGTTCGGCTATGGTTCGCCCGCTTTCGGTACACAGGACCGGGGTCGCTGGATCGAGGACCCCCGCCAGGTCCGCGACCGGCTGTTCCCCACCGACGGCGGCCTGGTGACCATGGCGCTGGCACCACGCGGACCGTCGTTCTCGACCCGCGAGCAGACCATCGCCGACTACCGGCTGGCCCGTGATCTGGGCATCAGGATCAGCCCGCACGTCGGCCATGGCATCCCCGACGGCCGGCGGGCGGTCGAAATCCTCCACGAGCTCGACCTGCTCGGCCCGGATATCACCTACGTACACGGCAACCAGCTGACCGATCGCTCGGTGCAACTGCTGGCCGACAGCGGTGGCGGAGTCGCCGTCGCGCCCGCGGTCGAGGCACGGATGGGACACGGGCCCGACCCGATCGGTCGGCTTCGCGCGCACGGCATTCCGGTCGGTCTCGGCGTCGACGTGGTCACCTCGGTCCCCGGTGACCTGTTCAGTGTCATGCGCGCCGCTCTGATCACAGCCCATCCGAATCTGACCACGCCCACCGCGCTGCGGCTCGCCACCATCGAGGGCGCGGCGGCCCTGGGCATGGCCGACCGGGTCGGTTCGATCGAGCCCGGCAAGCAGGCAGACATTGTGCTGCTGCGCACCGACACACCCGGCATGGCGCCGGTGCTCGATCCGGTCGCCACGGTCGTCACCTCGGCCGACACCTCCGCCGTCGACACGGTCCTGGTGGCCGGCGCGCTCCGCAAGCGCGGCGGGAGGCTGGTGGCCGCGTCCAGCACCGCGCTCGCCGACGCCCGCGCGAGCGCAGAGCGTGTCAGCAGGACGAGTACCGTCAAATTGCCGGGATAGACCGGAAGATTGGAGGGGCATCCGTGCCGGCGATGCGGATTCTTCCCACTGACGAGGCGACTGACCTGATCGGCGTGGTCCGGGAGGTCGCGACCAAGGAGTTGGCGCCGCGGGCGGCCGCCGCCGAGGCGGCCGGCGAGTTCCCGAGAGACGCGTTCACGCTGCTGGGCAAGCTCGGCGTGCTTGGCCTTCCCTATCCGGAGGAGTACGGCGGCGGCGGTCAGCCATACGAGGTGTACCTGCAGGTGCTGGAGGAGATCGCGTCCGCGTGGATGACGGTCGGGGTGGGCGCGAGTGTGCACATCCTGTCGTGCTACCCGGTCGCCACCTTCGGCACGGAAGAGCAGAAGCTCGAACTACTACCCGAGCTCCTGAAGGGCGACCTGCTCGGTGCGTACTGCCTGTCGGAGTCCCAGGCGGGATCCGACGTGACGGCGATGACCACGAAGGCGCGACCGGACGGCGACCAGTACCTGCTGAGCGGCAGCAAGGCTTGGATCACCCACGGCGGCAGAGCCGACTTCTACTCGGTGTTCGCGCGGACCTCAGAACACCGAAGTCGCGGCATCTCCACCTTCGTAGTCCGGGCCGACCTGCCCGGGATCTCCTACGGCGCACCAGAGCGGAAGATGGGGCTGACCGGCTCCCCCACCACGGCGGTGCACTTCGACGAGGTCCCGGTGCCGGCGTGCCGGCGGGTCGGCGAGGAGGGCGGGGGACTTGGCATGGCGCTGTCCGCGCTGGACTCCGGTCGGCTCGGTATTGCCGCCTGCGCGACCGGGCTGGCGCAGGCGGCGCTGGACGTCGCGACACAGTACGCGCGGGAACGGCGGCAGTTCGGCAAGCCGATCGGAGAGTTCCAGGGGCTGGCGTTCGGCCTCGCGGACCTCGCGGCGGCGGTTCAGTCGGCGCGCGCGACCTATCTCGACGCGGCGCGCCGGCGGGACCGCGGGCAGCCGTTCTCCCAGCAGGCAGCGATCGCCAAGCTGATCGCCACCGACACCGCGATGCGGGTCACCACCGACGCGGTGCAGGTGCTGGGCGGCTACGGGTACACCCAGGACTTCCCCGTCGAACGCATGATGCGTGAGGCGAAGGTGACCCAGATATTCGAGGGCACGAACCAGATCCAGCGGCTGGTGATCTCCCGGGAGCTGCTGCGATGAGCACCTCGGTAGTCGGAACGGTGGTCCAGCTCTGGCAGTACCCGGTGAAGTCAATGCTGGGCCGACCGGTCGAGGCCGCGGAGCTGGACGCCCAGGGTGTGCTGGGCGACCGGCGATATGCGGTGCGGGACGCGGACGGGAAGATCGGCAGCGGCAAGAACTCGCGGCGCTTCCGGCGGATGGACGGCCTGCTCGACATCGCGGCGGCGTACGGGCCGGACGGCGTTCCGGTGCTCACGCTGCCGGGCGGCGTGCCGGTGCGGGCGGACGACCCGAGGGTCGACGCCGAGTTGCGCGACTACCTCGGATTGGCGGTGATCACCCTCGTCCGGACCGAGGCGGAGCCGTTCGTGGACGCGTCGCCACTGCACCTGGTGAGCCGGCAGTCGATCGCGTGGCTGGCGGGTCAGGTGAGCGTCACGGTGGACGCACGCCGGTTCCGGCCGAACCTGGTGATCGACGCGCCGGGCGCGCCCTTCGCCGAGGACGCCTGGATCGGGCGCGTGGTCCGCGTCGGGCCCGAGGTACGGATCCGGATCACCGAGGCGACGCTGCGGTGCGTGATGACCAACGCCTGCCAGCCCGGGCTCGAGCACTCCGGCACCGTGCTGAAGACGATCGCCGACCACCATGACCTCACCCTCGGCGTACAGGCGGAGGTGATCAGCGGAGGCACACTCGTTCCCGGCGCCGCGCTCACCCTCGAATAGGCGCTCAACCCTCACGGCCCTGCCGGCGTCTGGATCAGCGGAAGGTCCACGCCGACAGGGGGAGCCGATGCCACCACTCGCCCCGGCAGGCGTCACACCGAAGCCGCAGACGTCGTGGTTGCCGGTGCCCACGCTGCCCGACGACGTGCGTCGGCGGTTGGCCGGCGGCGGGTCGCTGGAGAGCCGGTGGGTGTGGATCGGGCTGGCGGCGGCGACGGTGCTGTGTGCGGCGGCGCTCCTGTGGTGGGGGCAACGCCACCCGCGGCACGGTTGGCACGCGGCACGGCGGCGGATCGGCGGCGGGCTCCTGGTCGCGGCGCTGGGCGTGACATCCGGTGCGGCGGCGGTGAACAGCTATGTCGGATATTTTCCGAGCGTCAGCAGCCTGTACGCGTACGTGAACGGTGACGGCATCGCGGCGCCGGGCGTAACGCCTGTGCTGGGAAGCCGGATCCTCACCGCCAGCATCGAGGCACCGCGGCTCGGCGTCCGGCCGGGCAAGCTGTACGTGTACCTGCCGCCGAGGTACGCGGACCCGCGGGAGCGGGACAGGCGCTACCCCGTGGTGTACCTGCTGCCCGGGTATCCGGGCCGATCCGCCGACTGGTTCACGGCGGGCGAGGCGCGCAGCACCATGGATCTGCTCATCCGCCGCGGGCTCGTGCCACCGATGATCCTGGTGAGCGCGGACGAGTCGGCCGGACGCGGGCTGTACGACTCCGAATGCCTGGACGCCGTCGACGGGCCGGACGTGGACCGCTTCCTCACCGGCACGGTGGTGTCCTATGTGGACTCCCACTTCCGGACGGTGCGGGACCGCCGCGCACGGGCCGTCGGAGGGATGTCCAGCGGCGGCTTCTGCGCCCTGAACCTGGGCCTGCGGCACACCGGGGAGTACTCGGTGATCGGCGGCCTCGAGCCGTTCGGCGACCCGGGCCGGACCGGCTACGCGCACCTGGCCTGGCGGCGGTCACTGATGGTGGCCAACACCCCGGCCGAGTACATCCCGACGATGCGCTTCGGGCACCGGATGGCGGTGCTGCTGGACGCGCCGCAGGACGACGGTTCCGGCCTCGACGCCGCCCGCTACCTCGCCGCCGAGCTCGTCCGGCGCGGGCAACAGGTGGCGCTGCGGGTCGAGCCGGACCAGTCGCACACCTGGCGGGCCGCGCGCGCGGCGTTACCGTACCTGCTCATCTTTGCCGCCACCCATTTCGTGCTCGGCCCGCAGTGGGAGCCGCGACCACACTGCGGAAGCGGCGCGGCCGCAGGCTGTTCCCCGGTACGAACAGGGACGAGGACGCCAACGCGGCACCGGCCGCGATCAGCGTGACAAGGCCGGCGACCGACGCGTTGCCGTCCGGCGCGGGCGGTACGACCAGCGGCCCGGCGAACAGATCGTCGTCCACTTCGGACACTCCGGGCACCACGCCGGCCATGCAGTGCGCGCAGGCCATCCCGGCCACCGTGGACGTACCGGAGGTTATGACTTGACGAGCCGAGCGATCGCCGCGGTGGCCTCGGCGATCTTGGCGTCGGCATCGTTCCCCGAGGAGATCGCGTCCCGGACGCAGTGCTCGAGGTGCTCATCCAGCAGGCTGAGCGCGACCGCCTGCAACGCCTTGGTGATGGCCGAGACCTGGGTCAGCACGTCGATGCAGTACGCGTCCTCGTCGACCATGCGCTGGATGCCGCGCACCTGGCCTTCGATGCGGCGCAACCTGGTCCGTAGCTGCGGCTTGGTTGTGGCGTATCCGGGCATGCCCACGAGCATACCCCATAGGGGTACCTGACGAGGTCAGCTCCTCCGGCGCGCACGCGAGCGACGCACCCGGCGTACCACCAGCAGCGCGAACAGGCCGACCGTCGCACCGGACGCCGCGATCCCGGCCGGCGACCGGAGCTTGCTGACCACCGCACGCTGCCCCCGACTCGCCACCGCCTTCGGGCTATACCGGTCCGCGAGCTGGTCGAGGGTGCCCGCCAGGGCATCGCGGGTCTGCTCGATCTCCCGCTGGATCGTGTCCGGGTCGCGACTCATGCCGACAGCCTGCCACGAACCGATCCCCGGCATGCCGCGCCCACTCCAGATAACGCCAGATCACAACCCGAGCACGGGCCCGACCTTCGCCAGATCCGCCGCCACGGCGGCAAGTTGCGCCGCCAACCGCTGCCGATCGGCCGGCGGCACCACCGTGTACGGCTTGTACGCACCGCTCGGCATCCGGTACGCCGTCAGCGTGGCCGTCGCCGTCCCGAACCCGCGCAGCAGCGAGTTGTAGAGCACGTTGCTCTTCGCCCGCAGCACCGGCGTCAGCGTCCGGAACACCGCCTGCGCCCCGTCCAGCCGGGCCGCGAAGTCCCACAGCTCGGTGTGCGAGTACGGCTCGGCCGGCGCCGACCGCACCAGCGTGAGCGCACCCGCCACCATCGCCTTGGGCGTGATCGCCACCTTCTCCAGCGCGGTCTGCAGGTTGGCCAGGTCGACGTCCAGCCTGCTGGCGACCGTCGCGTCGGTGGCACCCTGCGCCCACAGCAGGTACTCCAGCCGGTGCCAGCCCACCGACGGCCCGTCCACCGCCGCGGCCACCCCGGGCACCAGCGCCGCGGCCGGACCGATGGTCTGCCAGCTGTACCGGCTCGGCCCGTACAGGTCCTTCGCCGCGGACACCTCGCCGGCCCGCACCGCGTCGGTGAAGGCGGTCGCCGCCGCCCGCAGCTTGGTCACCTCACCCAGCACGTACGACCGGTACGAGGCGGCCGCCGCCTGCAACTGCTTGGTCTTGCCCGGGCCGCCGAGGTCCTGCTCGTTCAGCGAACCCGAGCCGGCACCCGCGGCGGCGGTCTGATCGTTGCGCACCTTCGTACCGTCGTCCGAACAGCCCGCCACACCGAGCAGGACCGCGCACAGCGCCGCGACGGTGAGCGCACGAGGCATGACATTCCCCCCGAAATGGACAGCCTTGCTCGCTATCCCCGCACCGATCATCGCAGGCCGTACGGCTAGCGTGTGGGCCATGAGTGAGACGAAGCGGCTCGAACCAGGTGACATGGCCCCGGAATTCACCCTCCCGGACGCCGACGGCAAGCCCGTCTCGCTCGCGGACTACCGCGGGCAGCGCCTGGTCCTGTACGTCTACCCGGCCGCCCTCACCCCCGGCTGCACCAAGCAGGCCTGCGACTTCCGGGACAGCCTCGACTCGCTGGCCGCGGCCGGCCTCGCGGTCGTCGGCCTCAGTCCCGACAAACCCGCCAAACTAGCCAAGTTCCGCGACGCCGAGGGCCTCACCTTCCCGCTGCTCGCCGACCCCGACAAGACCGTCCTGGAGAGCTACGGCGCGTACGGCGAGAAGCAGCTGTACGGCAAGACCGTCGTCGGCGTGATCCGCTCCACCTTTGTGATCGCACCCGACGGGACCATCGAGCGAGCCATGTACAACGTCAAGGCCACCGGTCACGTCGCGAAACTCCGGCGCGACCTCGCGATCTGACCCAGTACGCTGTCCCCCGCGCGGGAATGGCGGAATTGGCAGACGCACCAGGTTTAGGTCCTGGCGCCTTCGGGTGTGGGGGTTCGAGTCCCCCTTCCCGCACGAGCTGGCGACCCATGCTCGCCGTTCCTTCGGAGCCGGCTTCGCCGTGGCCGCTATGCCAGCCCAGGGGGACGACCCCCTGGAACCCCCGCTGTCGGGCTCCGCCCGACCTCCCCGCACGCACCTCCGCAGGCACCCCCGCACGCACCTCCGCAGGCACCCCCGCACGCGCCTCCGCAGGCACTGCTCGCCGTTCCTTCGGAGCCGGGTTCGCCGTGGCCGCTATGCCAGCCCAGAGGGAACGACCCCCTGGAACCCCCGCTGTCGGGCTCCGCCCGACCCCCGGCACACACCACGATCGGCCCTTCGGAGCCGGCTGCTATGCCTATCCGGGTCGGGTGGACGGCTCGCGGGTGGGGTGCGGGGTGGCGGGATGATCTCGACGTAGGCTGTTTTTATGAGGCCGGTTTCAGCGCATGATGTCGCCGCGGAGTTGCGTCGGCGCGTGCCAGGCATTGGCACTGTCAAGCTCCACAAGCTCCTCTACTACTGCCAGGGTCACCATCTTGCCGACCTTGGCGAACCGCTGTTCAGCGAGTCGGTGTCGGCCTGGGACATGGGGCCGGTCGTCGGTGCGCTGTGGAAGGCGGAGAAGGACGGTACGGCGCCGGAGGCCGCGGCGGTGCTGGACGAGGGTCAGCTCAACACCGTTGGCTACGTGATCAGCCGCTATGGCGCACTGTCCGGCAGCGATCTCAAGAAGCTCACCCATGCGGAGGCGCCCTGGATTCGCGCCAACAACGAGCGCGCGGCCGGTGGTCGGGTCCGGATCGAGCCGGCCTGGATGGCGAGCTACTTCAGGGACGAGGTCGAAGATCCCGATGACCCGGACCTGGTGAATGTCAATCGCGGGGACGTCGCCCACCTGGTGCGGAATGCCGCCGAGCGTGCGCAACGGCCAACGCGGCGGGACACCCGCGAGTCCATCCTGGCGGCTCTCGACCAGTGACCCACTCAGCACCACCCTGGACGTCGATCGGCTTCGCGGACGCATTACGCAGGTGGATCGAGCGCGACAAACCCGACAAACAGCTACGCCATCTGGTCGTCAACTGGGCGCTTGACGTGACCGACGACCCGTACCTCGGTGCCAGGCGTGCGCGGCTGGACGGCCCGGCCTCCGACGGGGACGAGCGGGTCATGCCGGACATGTGGGAGGCGATCGTGCCCGGATCCCTGCACGGCGCCCAGCAGATCGTCTACTGCCTGTTCTGGATCTCCGAGGTCGACCGGACCGTCACCTGCGACAGCATCACCACGTTGGGCTATCCGGTCTAGCTGCCGGTGCCCGGTGGTGTACGGGACAGGTAGCGGGGAGGCTGGGGGGATGGCGGATGCGCGGCGGCGGCGCGGGCATTTGGTGGATCGGCTGGTTGCGGCCGGCGATCTGGCGCCGGGGTGGGTGGAGGCGTTCCTGAACGTGCCGCGGCACGCATTCCTGCCGGAGGTGCTGTGGCGGCACGACGGGGAGTTCCTGCGGCCGCTGCGGCGGGCGGAGGAACCGGAGGCGTGGCTCGCGCTGGCGTACGCCAACGACGCTGTGGCGACGCAGGTGGACGACGGTGAGCCGGCGGGGCCGGGCGGTACGGGGTGGGAGGCGACCAGTTCGGCCAGCCAGCCGAGTGTGGTCGCGGTCATGCTCGCCGCGCTGCGGGTCGAGGCCGGCATGAGCGTGTGTGAGATCGGCACCGGCACCGGCTGGAACGCGGCGCTACTCGCCCACCGCCTCGGCCCGGGCCGCCTGGTCAGCATCGAGGTCGACGGCCAGCTCGCCGAGCGCGCCCGGGACACCCTCCACCACGCCAAGGCCGACGTGTGCGTCGTGCACGGCGACGGTACGGCCGGCTATCCCGAGCGCGCCCCGTACGACCGGGTCATCGCCACCGCGGCGGTCTACGACATCCCGTACGCCTGGGTCGCGCAGACCCGGCCGGGCGGGCTGGTCCTCACCCCGTGGCGTACCGAGTTCCACCCCGGCGAGCTGCTGCTGCTCCAGGTCGGCCCGGACGGCTGCGCCCGCGGCAACGTCATCGGGACCGTCTCGTTCATGACCGTACGGGCCCAGCGCACACCGCGGGGCGGGTTCGGCGACACCAGCGGCGACACCGCCGACCGCACCAGCACCGACCTGCACCCGCACAGCGTCACCCACGACCGGCACGCCAGCTTCGCGGTCGGCCTGGCGGTCCCGCACTGCCAGCACACCGCCCGCCACGACCCCCGTACCGGCGCCGCCGTCACCTGGCTGCTCGACCCGCGGACCCGCTCCTGGGCAGCCGTCGCCGCCGACGACAAAGACGACAACTACGGCGACAACAGCGGCGCGACCGTCCACCAGCACGGCCCGCGCCGCCTGTGGGACGAGGTGTACGCCGCCTACACAGCCTGGCGCGACAGCGGCGCCCCACCCGCCACCAGCTGGCAGATCACCGTCACCAGCACCGGCCAGCACATCACCCGCTAGCCGCGGCGGTGTAGGCGGAGGCCTGGAGGGTGAACAGTTCGGCGTACAGGCCGCCGGTGGTCATCAGGTCCTCGTGGCTGCCCTCCTCGACGACCCGGCCGCGGTCCAGGACGTAGATGCGGTCGGCCTGGCGGACCGAGGCGAGGCGGTGGGTGATCAGGATGACGGTACGGCCGGCGGCCAGCTCCCGGAGCCGGGCGTAGACCGCGTGCTCGGCCCGGGCGTCCAGCGCGGCGGTCGGCTCGTCGCAGATCAGCAGCGCGGCGTCCCGGTAGAACCCGCGCCCCACCGCGATCCGCTGCCACTGCCCGCCGGACAGCTCGTGGCCGTTCTTGAAGGACCGGTCCAGCAGGGTGCGGTAGCCGCGGGGCAGTTCGGCGACCACCGCGGCGGCGCCGGAGGCCGCGGCCGCGCGCGGGAGGGCCAGGTCCGCGTCGGGCTGGTCGTGCCGGCCGACCGTGATGTTCTCACCCGCTGTGAACGGCCAGCGGGCGAAGTCCTGGGCGACCAGGGCCACGTGCCGCCACGTCTCGCCCGGTGCGAGATCGGTCAGGGGTATGCCGTCCCAGGCGATCGTGCCGGACGCCGGTTCGTACAGACCGGCCAGCAGGCGGGCGAGTGTGGTCTTGCCGGAGCCGTTCTCCCCGACCAGGGCGATGATCTCGCCGCGGCGGATGCGCAGCGACACCCCGTCCACGGCCGGCTGCGGCTTGTCGGGGTAGTGGAAGGTGACCCGGTCGGCGGTGATCTCCGCGAAGGCGGCGGGCGCGGAGACCGAGCCGGCGCGGTACGCACGCCGGGCGGCCTCGGCGCAGAAGTCGACGTAGTCGGTGAAGTACAGGCCGTGCTCGTACAGCGCGTTGGTGGAGACGATCAGCGTCGCGAGCGCGTGCTGCCCGGCCTGGATCGCCAGCACGGCCGTGCCCGCGACCGGCAGCGGCACCAGGCCGTTGAACAGCAGCAGGCCGAGCGCGAGGTAGACCAGCCCGGTCGCGACACCGGACAGGATCGACCCGATCGTGCGCGCCACGGACTGGGTCCGCACCACCCGCAGCTCGGCCGCACTGAGCTGCTCGGTCAGCCGGCCGTGCCGCCGCAGCAGGTAGGAATCCATCGTGTACGCCCGCACCTCGGCCGCCTGCAGCCGGTCGGCCATCAGGTCGCCGAGGGTCCACCGGCGGCGGCGCAGCTGGAGCGTGGCCCGCTCGTTGACGTACTCCGCGCGCGCCGCCCGGACCGAGGCCCAACCCTGCGGCAGCGCGGCGAGCACCAGCAGCGGGAGCAGCACCGGGTGCAGGATGCCCAGCGTGCCGGCCGCGGCGGCCAGCCCGACCGCGCCGGTGATCAGGTCGACCGTGCCGCGCACCACCAGCGCCGCCGCGTCCGTACCGCGGTCGCGGGCGCGCTTCATCGCGTCGTGGAAGGCCGCGTCGTCGAAGGCGACCAGCTGGACCCGGGTGGTGAGGACGAACAGCCGCTCCTCCGCCGCCGCGAGCACCAGCGGCGCGAGCCGGGCCTGCGCCCAGCCGGCCCCGATCGACAGCGCCGACTTCAGCCCGGCGGCGGTCACCACGAGCACCAGCGCCGGTACGGCCGCACGCACCCGGTCCGGCGTCGGGCCCGCCGCGAACAACGCCTGCAGCACCCCGGTGGTGGCGAGCAGGCCGAACCCGGTCACCACCCCGGCGAGCAGGTGCAGCCCGACCGTGGCCACGCAGTCGCGCCGGCTCGCCTGCCACGCCATCCGCAGCGCGTCCGCGATCAGCGCCGGCACCCGGCGCGCCATCGCCCGGAACGTGCTGCCCGCCATGGTGTCGCTGTGCGCGTCCCAGTGCCGGACCGCGAACTCCGCGGTCTCGAATTCCTCGTCCATGTACGAATTCTTGGCACGCGTACGAGGTGGCAGAAAGTGAAAAAACCGGGTCAAGAGAAGTACGCCGGCTCGCGGCGCCCCACAGCCGGACGGGTCGGACTCAGCTGGCGAGGAAGGCGCGGATCTGGCCCAGCACCGCGGTGTTGGTCAGGAATCCGATGTGGTTCTCACCGGGCACCTGCGTGTTCGTGGCGCCGTTCAGGATCGTGCTGGTGAACGGGATGATGACGCCGTCGGTCGGCGAATACAACGTCGCGTACGCGGTGTTGCCGGGCGTCTCGTCCGGGGTCGTGTACTGCTGGATGAACCGCGACCCGGGCAGCATCTGCTGGCAGGTCACGAAGATCGCGCAGGCCGCGGCGGAGGTCGTGCCGTGGTTGGCCCCGGCGATCGAGGCGACGTGCCGCACCGACGGCTGGCCGCCGAGTTCGTTGACGTACCAGCCGGTGACCAGCCCGCCCATGGAGTGGTTGACGACGTCGACCTGCGCGGCGCCGGTCTGCTGCCTGACCCGGTTCACGAACGCGGCCAGGCCCTGCGCGTTGGTGATGTTCGACCCGAACGAGTTGTACTCGTAGGCGAACAGCTGATTGCTGTTGTAGCCGGCGGCCCGGAAGACCTGCATGGCGGTCGTCCAGTTCGAGGCGTTGCCGCCGAAGCCGTGGACGAACACGACCGGCCGCGGTCCGGCGGCCTGCGCGGGTGCGACCGGGCTCACCAGGGTGAGGCCGAGGGTCGCCAGCGCGATCGCGGCGAGCGAGCCGAGGAGTCGGCGCATGGAACCTCCTACAGAGTCGGGGGTGCTCCGACTCTGCGCGCCGACCGGCCGATCGCGCATCGGTCAAACCACGCGCGCGCTACGGCTCCCGGATCGGTGCAATCACCGGCCGGGCAGCTCGGCGATGTAGGCGGCCAACGCCCGGAACGCCTTGCCGCGGTGGCTGATCGCATCCTTGTCCGCGGGGGTCATCTCCGCCGAGCTGAGCTCCGACCCGGCCGGCAGGAAGATCGGGTCGTAGCCGAACCCGCCGGTGCCGCGCGGCGTGCGCAGCAGCGTGCCGGCCACGCTCTCCTCGACCACGTGCTCGTGCCCGTCCGGCAGCACCAGGGCCGCCGCGCAGACGAAGGCCGCGCCCCGCCGCTGGTCCGGGATGTCCGCGGTCTGCGCCAGCACCAGCTCCAGGTTGGCCAGGTCGTCATGGCCCGGCCCGGCCCAGCGGGCCGACAGCACGCCGGGCATCCCGTTCAGCGCGTCCACGGCGAGCCCGGAATCGTCGGCCACCGCGGGCAACCCGGTGTGCGCCACCGCCTCGCGCGCCTTCAGCAGCGCGTTGTCCGCGAACGTCGCGCCGGTCTCCGGCACCTCCGGGTAGGCCGGTACGTCGTCCAGCCCGATGACCTCGACCAGACCGTCCAGGATGCGGCGCAACTCGGCCAGCTTCTTGCCGTTGCGGGTGGCCAGCAGCACCTTCACGCCGACAGCACCTGCGCCTGGATCTTGGCCAGCTCCGCGCAGCCGGCCACGGCCAGGTCCAGCAGGCCGTCCATCTCGGCCCGGCTGAACGGCGCGCCCTCGGCCGTACCCTGCACCTCCACGAACTCGCCGTTGCCGGTGCAGACGACGTTCATGTCGGTCTCGGCCTTCACATCCTCCTCGTAGCACAGGTCCAGCCGCGGCTGGCCGGCGATGATGCCCACGCTGACCGCGGCCACCGAGGTGGTCAGCGGCACCGCCGAACGCGAGATCGAGCCGCGGGCGCGCAGCCACTCCACCGCGTCGGCCAGCGCCACGTACGCCCCGGTGATGGCCGCGGTGCGGGTGCCGCCGTCGGCCTGGAGCACGTCGCAGTCGATGGCGATCGTGTTCTCGCCCAGGGCCTTGAGGTCCACGCACGCGCGCAGCGAGCGGCCGATGAGCCGGGAGATCTCGTGCGTACGCCCGCCGATCCGGCCGCGCACCGACTCGCGGTCGCCGCGGGTGTGCGTGGCCCGCGGCAGCATCGCGTACTCGGCCGTCACCCAGCCCAGGCCGCTGCCCTTGCGCCAGCGCGGCACGCCCTCGGTCACGCTAGCCGCGCACAGCACCCGGGTCGTACCGAAGTCGATCAATGCCGACCCTTCCGCCCAGCGCTGCCAGCCACGGACGATGGAAACCGGCCGGAGCTGGTCTGGTGCGCGGTCGTCAGGTCTCATGACCTCCACCCTAGGGCCTGCCGCAAAGGCCACCGGCGGCGCGGGTCGACGCCCGGACGGCGACCGGCGGCGTTCATACTGGGCCGCGGTTTGGGTGGAGGGAGGAGACCGCGATGGTGGCGGAGACCGATCGGGTGCCGGCGGCGGCTGGGCCGCTGGGTTCGGGTGGCGGGTCGGAGTGCTGGTGTTGCGGGCGGCGGTGTCCGGATGCGCGGGTGGTGCGGTTGGGGTGCCATCCAGAGGTCGCGGTGTGCTTGCAGTGCGCGCACTTCCTGCACCAGCAGGCCGGGCAGCGTGAGGACGCGTTGCGTCCTTCGGTGGCGGGTCGGTCGCGGGATGTCCTGCGGTGGGTCCGGCGGTGGGTGGTTGCCCGCGGGTGGCATGAGCGCCCGTTGATCGGTGGGCTGCTGCGGTGGTTGGGGCGGCGGGTCCCTTAGCTTCGGGGGCCGCCGGCAGTTGTCGACCAGACGGGTCCCGGTCGTGCTCACATCCTTGGGGCAGGATGAGAGGCATGCGCAGCGAGGTGCTCAGCGTGGAGACCGGCGGCCGGCCCGCGGTCCGCGACCTGACCGACCAGTGTGCCCGGTTCGCCGCGGGCGGCGGGGACGGTCTGCTGCACGTGTTCGTCCCGCACGCCACCGCGGGGGTGGCCATCCTGGAGACCGGCGCCGGCAGCGACGACGACCTGCTCGCCATCCTCGACGTGCTGCTGCCCACCGACGAGCGCTGGCGGCACCGGCACGGCTCCCCCGGCCACGGCCGCGACCACGTCGTCCCCGCGTTCATCGCCCCGAACGCGTCCGTACCCGTCCTGGACGGCCGGCTCGCCCTCGGCACCTGGCAGCGCATCTGCCTGGTCGACACCAACGGCGACAACCGCACCCGCCAGGTCCGGCTGAGCTTCCTGGCCGGCTAGCGCACAGCTCAGATCTCGTACGCCTGGTCGGGCTCGACCTGCTCGGTGGGGCCGTCGAAGGCCTCCGCCGCGGCCGCGGTGATCGCCGCGCCGTTCCCACCTGGTGGGATGTGCGTGACCAGCAGCCGGCCAACCCCCGCCTTGGTCGCGTGCTCGCCCGCCTCCCGCCCGGTCAGGTGCAGGTCGGGCGGCACGATCGCGCCGTCCAGGAAGCTCGCCTCGCAGAGCAGTACGTCGCTGCCGGTGGCCAGCCGGACCAGCGGGTCGGACACGCCGGTGTCGCCGGAGTAGGTCAGGGTGCGGCCGCCGGCGCTGAGTCGCATCGCGAAGGTCTCCACCGGGTGGTTGACCCGGTCCACCTGGAGCGTGAACGGCCCGACCTCGCGGCTGCCCGGCTCCAGCGCCCCGAAGGCGAACACGTCGGTCAGCGGCTCGGTGCTGGTCGGGTCGTACGCCGCGGCGAGCCGGCCGTGCGTGCCGCGCGGGCCCAGCACCGGCACCCGGGGCAGCGGCTCGGCCAGGAAGTACCGCCGGAAGATGACGTACGGGCAGATGTCCAGGCAGTGGTCGCCGTGCAGGTGGCTGAGCAGGATCGCGTCCACCTGCGACAGCGCGATGTGCCGCTGCAGCGGGCCGATCGCGCCGCTGCCGATGTCGAGCAGGAGGCGGAAACCCTCGTGCTCCAGCAGGTAGCAGGACGCGGGCGATCCGGGCCCCGGCATGCTGCCCGAACACCCGATGACTGTCAGGCGCATCCGCTCACCTCGCTGTGAGAAGGTCGGGGTCGTACCCGGCGATGCCGTCGACCTGACCGATCACGGGTCCCAGGAAGCGGCGACCCAGCCGGCCGAACCAGTCCGGGTCGCCGGTGGCGGCGAACCGGTGCGCGGGCGGGGCGGCGTCCGCCGGCCGCAGCGCGTCGCTCGCGGTGAGCACCCGGTACACGTCCTTCGCGGTCTCCTCCGCGCTGGAGACCAGCGTCACCCCGTCGCCCATCACCACGCTCAACACCCCGGTGAGCAGCGGGTAGTGCGTGCAGCCCAGCACCAGCGTGTCCACGCCGCGGGCCAGCAGCGGGTCGAGGTAGCCCTGCGCCAGGCCCAGGATCTGCCGGCCGCTGGTCATGCCGCGCTCCACGAAGTCCACGAACCGGGGGCACGCCTGCGCGGTCACGCTCACCCCGGGCGCGGCGGCGAAGGCGTCCTGGTACGCCCCGGACGCGATGGTCGCCGCGGTGCCGATCACGCCCACCGAACCGGTCCTGGTCGCCGCGACGGCCCGGCGCACCGCGGGCACGATGACCTCCACCACGGGCACCGGGTACCGCTCGCGGGCATCGCGCAGGCACGCGGCGCTGGCGGTGTTGCACGCCATCACCAGCATCTTCACGCCCGACTCGACCAGCCGGTCGCAGGCGGCCAGCGCCAGGCTCCGGACCTGGGCGATCGGCTTCGGCCCGTACGGCGCGTTGGCGGTGTCGCCGAGGTAGCGCAGCTCCTCCCCGGGCAGCTGGTCGAGGATGGCCCGGGCCACGGTGAGACCGCCGACCCCGGAGTCGAAGATCCCGATCGGCGCGTCTGGTGTGGGCGCTTTGGCGTTCATCGCCGTTCAGCGTACGGTGCCCGGCTGTGCCCGGAGCGGGGTTGTCCGAACGACACTCGGGTTAGCCGGAGACACGTGCGATTCATCCACCCGACACGCCGAGGACATCCGGACAAAGTCGCGAAGTACGCGAAGAAATTCGATCAGGCCCAGATTTGTCCCTGGAGCGTCCGCTCCGCCTCGGCCAGGTCCGGGGCGTACGCGCCGGTGGACAGGTACTTCCAGCCAGCGTCGGCGACCACGAACGCGATGTCGGCGCGCTCCCCCGCGGCCACCGCCCGGGCGGCCATCGCCAGCGCCGCGTGCGCGATCGCGCCGGTGGACAGGCCGGCGAAGATGCCCTCCGCGTCGATCAACTCGCGGGTACGCCGCAGCGCGTCCCCGCTGGTCACCGAGAACCGGGTGGTCAGCACGCTGTCGTCGTACAGCTCCGGGACGAAGCCCTCGTCGATGTTGCGCAGCCCGTACACGGGGTCGCCGTAACGCGGCTCGGCGGCCACGATCCGGATGCCGGGGACGTTCTCGCGCAGGAACCGGCCCGCGCCCATCAGCGTGCCGGTGGTGCCGAGCCCGGCGACGAAGTGGGTGATCGAGGGCAGGTCGGCCAGCAGTTCGGGGCCGGTGGTGGTGTAGTGCGCCTGGGTGTTGGCCTGGTTGCCGTACTGGTAGAGCATCACCCAGTCCGGGTTCTCCGCGGCCAACTGCTTCGCCACCCGTACGGCCTGGTTGGAGCCGCCCACCGCCGGGGACAGCCGGATCTCGGCGCCGTACATCTGGAGCAGTTGGCGCCGCTCCACCGAGGTGTTCTCCGGCATGACGCAGATCAACCGGTAGCCGCGCAGCTTGGCGACCATGGCCAGCGAGATCCCGGTGTTGCCGCTGGTCGGCTCCAGGATCGTGCAGCCCGGCTTCAGCAGGCCGTCCTTCTCCGCCTGCTCGACCATGAAGAACGCGGGCCGGTCCTTGATCGAACCGGTCGGGTTGCGGTCCTCCAGCTTCGCCCACAGCCGGACGTCCGCGGTCGGCGACAGGTTCGGGAGGCCGACCAGCGGGGTGCCGCCGAGGGAGGACAGCAGCGAGTCGAAGCGCGCCATGGTCCGGAGCCGGCTCAGCCGCCGGCGACGGCGGGCAGGATGGTCACCGAGTCGCCGTCCTTCAGCGCGGTGTCCAGCGAGCCGGTGAAGCGTACGTCCTCGTCGTTGACGTACACGTTGACGAAGCGGTGCAGGGCGCCGGCGTCGGTGACCAGCCGGGCCTTGATGCCGGAGTGCTGGGCGTCCAGGTTGTCGATGAGCGCGGACAGCGTCTCGCCACTGGCCTGCACCGACTTCGCGCCGCCGGTGTAGCTGCGCAGGATGGTGGGGATGCGGATCTCGATCGCCATCTGAACTCCGGCTCCTCGTACGACTCGGCCTGTACTGTCCTGCGAACGCCAACCGCGGCGGCGGTGCGTCGATTCCTCAGCAGATCTCGACGTCCTCTTCGGTCACGATCCCGTCGACGATCCGAAACGAGCGGAACTCGTGCCGCCCCGGGTCGCGGGTCGACACCAGCACGTAGTGGGCGCCCGGCTCGCCCGCGTAGGAGATGTCGGTGCGCGACGGGTACGCCTCGGTGGCGGTGTGCGAGTGGTAGATCACCACCGGCTCCTCGTCGCGGTCGTCCATCTCCCGCCACAGCCGCAACTGCTCGGCCGAGTCGAACTGGTAGAACGTGGGCGAGCGCGCCGCGTTCAGCATGGGGACCAACCGCTCCGGGCGGTCGCTGCCGGCCGGACCCGCCACCAGGCCGCAGGCCTCGTCCGGGTGGTCCCGGCGGGCGTGCGCGACGATCTCGTCGTGGATGGCGCGGTCGATCTTCAGCACGCGACCCAGCCTACCTACTCGCCGATCCCTGCTCGCCGATCCCTATTCGCCGATGGTCGCCTCGACCAGGAGCTCCTGCACCAGGGTCAGCCACCGGTACAGCTCGTAGCCCGGCGCGGCCGGGTCGGCGGGGTCGGGGTAGTCGGTCTCCTCGGTCACGTTGAGCCGGGTGCCGATGACCAGGCGTACGTCGTTCAGCGCGGACAGCCAGGCGCGGGTGGTGTCCTGGTCCAGGCACACCTCGCCGCCGCCGGCCGGGAGCGAGTCCAGCACGCGCTGCGCGGTCTCGCTCTTGTGCGCGCGCAGCGAATCCTCGGTCAGCTCGCGGAACTCCTTGGCCGCCTCGTCATCGTCCAGGTACCCGTCGGGCAGCAGCCGGGCCAACGCCGGGTCCTCCATCCCCGCCGGCCGGTCCCCGTCGTCCCGGACCGAGCCGCCGACCGGGTGGCGGCGCAGGTTGCCGCCGAGCAGCCGTTCCAGCGGATCGGCCGCGGTGCCCACGCCGCCGACCAGGTCCCGTACGCCGATGACCAGGCCGCGCAGCACCTCGGCGTCGGCCGGGTCGAAGCGCATCTCGATGCCGGCGCGGCTCCGGCCCACCCACTCCATCAGGGCTGTTGCAGGGTCGCCCAGAGCCCCGCCGCGTGTAGCCGGCTCACGTCGTGCTCCATCTGCTCGCGCCGGCCGGTCGAGACGACCGCGCGGCCCTTGTAGTGAACATCCAGCATGAGGGTGGTGGCCTTTTCCTTGGTGTACCCGAACAGGTCCTGGAAGACGTACACCACGTACGACATCAGGTTTATCGGGTCATTCCAGACGATGGTGAGCCAGGGCCGGTCCACGTCGTACCGAGACTCCTGCTCGGTCTCCTCGATCCGATCCGGCACGAGCGTTCCCGCCATTGCCTCATGGTGCCACGACCCGCACCGACTCGCTCACAACCGGTACGTCACCGTCCAGCCGGCAGGGCCAACCGGCCGGACGCCGCTCCCGGCCGCTCGCCGTCACACCAGGTTCCGTACCCTGGCGAAGCGTGACCTCTCCGACCGGGCTGCTCACCGACCAGTACGAGCTGACCATGCTGGCCGCCGCGCTGCGGGACGGGTCGGCCGAGCGCGCGTGCGTGTTCGAGGCGTTCGCGCGGCGGCTGCCGGACGGGCGGCGGTACGGGGTGGTGGCCGGGACCGGGCGGCTGCTGGAGGCGATCCTCGACTTCCGGTTCGCCCCGGAGCAGCTGTCCTGGCTGGCCGCGCGCGGGATCGTGGACGAGCCGACCCGGGCATGGCTGGCCGACTACCGCTTCCGCGGCTCGGTGCGCGGCTACGCCGAGGGCGAGCTGTACTTTCCCGGCTCCCCGGTGCTCACCGTGACCGGCACGTTCGCCGAGGCGGTGGTGCTGGAGACGCTGGTGCTGTCGATCCTCAACCACGACTGCGCGATCGCCTCGGCCGCGGCCCGGATGGTCACCGCCGCGGGGTCGCGGCCGATCATCGAGATGGGCTCGCGGCGTACGCACGAGGAGGCGGCGATCGCCTCGGCGCGGGCGGCGTACCTGGCCGGGTTCGCCGGCACCTCCAACCTGGCCGCCGGGTTGCGCTACGGCGTACCCACCCTCGGTACGGCCGCGCACGCGTTCACGCTGCTGCACCGGACCGAGGCCGAGGCGTTCGAGGCGCAGCTGGCCACCCTCGGGGCGGACACCACGCTGCTGGTCGACACCTACGACATCAGCCAGGGCATCCGTACGGCGGTGGCGGTGGCCGGGCCGGAGCTGGGCGCGATCCGCATCGACTCAGGCGACCTGGCCGTGCTGACGGTGCAGGCGCGCGAGCTGCTGGACTCCCTCGGTGCGACGAAGACCCGGATCGTGCTGTCCGGGGATCTGGACGAGTACGCGATCGCGTCGCTGGCCGCCGCGCCGGTGGACTCCTACGGCGCCGGCACCGCGCTGGTCACCGGGTCCGGGGCGCCCACCGCCGGCATGGTCTACAAGCTGGTCGAGGTGGACGGGCGGCCGGTGGCCAAGCGGTCGGAGCACAAGGGCACCGTCGGCGGGGCCAAGACCGCCTTCCGCCGGCACAAGGCGACCGGGACCGCCACCGAGGAGGTCCTCACCAGCGGCCCGCCGCCACCACCGGCGCCCGGGGACCGGCCGCTCCAGGTCCCACTCCTGGTCGACGGCGCGCCCGCCCGCCAGCCGACGCTCACCGAATCCCGCGAACGCCTCAGCGCCGCGCTGGTCACCCTCCCCTGGGAAGGCCTGAAACTGTCCCGCGGCGAACCCGCGATCCCCACGGTCTACCTGACCTGACCCGCCAGCGGCGGCGCGGGCAGGGGCGGACGGGTGGCGCGGCCTCGCGCCGCCGGAGCGGCGCGGAGCCAGGGGGCGAGGGGTGGGCTCGGCGCCGCCGGGGGCCGCGCGAGGGTGGTGGGTCGGCGCGGCTAGGACTCGGTGGCGACGATGGGGGCGCCGATCAGGGTGATGCCGGCGTCGGCGAGTTCGTCCAGGGTGCGGGCGGTGCTGGCGGCGGCGACGCCCGCGGTGAGGTCCAGGCGGACGGTGGTGGCGAAACCGGCGCGGGCGGCGTCCAGGGCGGTCGCGCGTACGCAGTGGTCGGTGGCGATCCCGCACACCTCCACCGCGGTCACCTCGTGCCGGACCAACCAGTCGCCCAGCCCCACGCCGCCCTCCGCGCGCGCTTCGAAGCCGCTGTACGCCGCGGCGTACTCGCCCTTGTCGAAGACCGCCTCGATCCGGCCGCGGTCCAGCTCCGCGTGCAGCTCGACCCCGGGCGTACCGACGACGCAGTGCACCGGCCAGCTGTCCCGGAAGTCCGGTTCGGCGGCGAAGTGCGCACCCGGGTCGATGTGGTGGTCGCGGGTGGCGACGACGTGGTCGTAGCCGCCCTCGGCCAGCCGCCCGGTGATCCGCCGGGCCACCTCGGTCCCGCCGGCGACCGCCAGGCTGCCGCCCTCGCAGAAGTCGTTCTGTACGTCCACCACGATGATCGCGTTACTCATGGTGACCATTGTCCAGGTCAGCCGGCCTGGGACGTCGGCGGCTCGGCGGTCGGGTCGGCGGCGGCGTGGATGGCGGCGGTGCCGGGCGGGGCCGTGGGCGGCCAGTCCTCGGCGTCGGCGGCCTCCACCTCGTCGCGGGTGATGCCCAGGACGAACAGGATCGCGTCCAGGTACGGCTGGGACAGCGCGGTGTCGGCCACCTCGCGTACGGCCGCCTTGGCGTTGAACGCGATGCCCAGGCCGGCGGCGTTGAGCATGTCGATGTCGTTGGCGCCGTCGCCCACGGCCACGGTCTGGGTCAGCGGCACGCCGTACTCGGTGGCGAACCGGACCAGCGCGTTGGCCTTGCCGGCGCGGTCGACGATCTCGCCGACCACCTTGCCGGTGAGCTTGCCGTTGACGATCTCCAGGGTGTTGGCGGCCGCGTAGTCCAGGCCCAGGTCCTCGGCGAGGGTGTCGGTGATCTGGGAGAAGCCGCCGGAGACGATGCCGATCCGGTACCCCATCCGCTTCAGGGTGCGCACCAGGGTGCGGGCGCCGGAGGTGAGCTGGATGCTGTCGCGGACGGCGTCGATGGCGCTGGCCGGCAGCCCTTCGAGCAGCGCGACCCGGGCCCGCAGCGACTCGGCGAAGTCCAGCTCGCCGGCCATCGCGTCGGCGGTGACCTTCGCGACCTCCTCCGCGCAACCGGCGTGCGCGGCGAGCATCTCGATCACCTCGCCCTGGACCAGGGTCGAGTCCACGTCCATGACCAGCAGCCGCTTGCCGCGCCGGTGCAGGCCGGCCCGCTCCACCGCGATGTCGGTGCCGGTCTCGGTCGCCGCGGTGACCAGCGCCGATCGCAGCAGGGCCGGGTCGGCGCCGGAGACCATCAGCTCCAGGCTGGTGACCGGGGTGTGCGACAGCCGGCCGATCGAGTCGATGTTGCCGCCGAGGTCGGCGATGCGGCGGGCCACCTCGCCCACCGCGCCGGCCCGCAGCGGGCGGCCCAGCACGATCACGTGGTGCCGGCCGCGGCGGCGGCCACCGCCCTCGCGCGTACCGTCGGCGACCTGCACCTCGGCCTCCATGCCGAGGGCTTCGCAACAGAAGGTGACCGCCCGGCGCAGCGAACCCGGTTCGCCGTGCAGGGCGAGCAGTACGCCGAGGACCAGGCGGCCGCGGATGACGACCTGCTCGACGTCGAGTACCTCGACGTCATGCCCGGCCAGCGATGCGAAGAGTGCGGAGGTGACTCCCGGCCGGTCACGTCCAGTAACAGTGACCAGAACGCTGTGCGACTGCATATCGAGGTCGTGCCCTTCCCCTGCCGGGGCGGCGCCCCTGCGCGGTTACGGGTGCTGACATTGGTCAGCGCCACGGGTAGTGGTCTGTCTCGCTCCCCCCGCGGCGCCGACGTCGGTCCCGCTCTACCTAGTGTGGCTCTTGGCCCGTCCTCCCACATGTGCTTCCAGCTGCAACCGCTCGACCAGGTGCGGGTAGTGCAACTCGAAGGCGGGCCGCTCGGAACGGATACGGGGCAGCGAGGTGAAGTTGTGCCGCGGCGGCGGGCTCGAGGTGGCCCACTCCAGGGAATTGCCGAAGCCCCACGGGTCGTCCGCGGTGGTCACCTCGCCGTACCGGTACGACTTGTAGACGTTCCACATGAACACCAGCGTTGACGAGCCGAGCACGAAGGCACCGATCGAGGAGATGGTGTTCAGCGTGGTGAAGCCCTCGTTCGGCAGGTAGTCGGCGTACCGGCGCGGCATGCCGATGTTACCCAGCCAGTGCTGCACCAGGAACGTGGTGTGGAAGCCCACGAACGTGGACCAGAAATGCAACTTGCCCAACCGCTCGTCCAGGAAACGACCGGTGAACTTCGGGAACCAGAAGTAAATCCCCGCGTACGTCGCGAACACGATCGTCCCGAACAGGACGTAATGGAAGTGGGCGACGACGAAGTAGGAATCGGAGACGTGGAAGTCGATCGGCGGGCTGGCCAGCAGGATGCCGGTGAGGCCGCCGAACAGGAAGGTGACCAGGAAGCCGAGCGCGAACAGCATCGGCGTCTCGAAGGTCAGCGCCCCGCGCCACATCGTGCCGATCCAGTTGAAGAACTTCACCCCGGTGGGCACCGCGATCAGGAACGTCATGAAGCTGAAGAACGGCAGCAGCACCGCGCCGGTGGCGAACATGTGGTGCGCCCACACCGTCATCGACAGCGCCGCGATGGCCAGCGTCGCGAACACCAGGCCGGTGTAGCCGAACAGCGGCTTGCGGCTGAAGACCGGGAACACCTCGGTGACGATGCCGAAGAACGGCAGCGCGACGATGTACACCTCGGGATGGCCGAAGAACCAGAACAGGTGCTGCCACAGCAGCGCGCCGCCGTTGGCCGAGTCGAAGACCTGCGCGCCCAGGTGGCGGTCGGCCAGCAGGGCCAGCAGCGCCGCGGTGAGGATCGGGAAGGCGAGCAGGATCAGCACGCTGGTGACGAAGATGTTCCAGGTGAAGATCGGCATCCGGAACATGGTCATGCCGGGCGCCCGCAGGGTGATCACCGTGGTGATCATGTTGACCCCGCCGAGGATCGTGCCCAGGCCGGAGATGACCAGGCCGACGATCCACATGTCCGCGCCCGCGCCGGGCGAGTTGATCGCGCTGTTCAGCGGGGCGTAGGCGAACCAGCCGAAGTCGGCGGCGCCGCCCGGGGTGAGGAAGCCGGCCATCGCGGTGAGGCCGCCGAACAGGAACAGCCAGTAGGAGAAGGCGTTCAGCCGCGGGAAGCTCACATCCGGCGAGCCGATCTGCAGCGGCAGCACCAGGTTGGCGAAGGCGAACAGCAGCGGCGTCGCGAACAGCAGCAGCATCACCGTGCCGTGCATGGTGAACAGCTGGTTGTACTGCTCCTGGGACAGGAACTGGAGTCCGGGCCGGGCCAGCTCGGCGCGCATCAGCAGGGCCATGATGCCGCCGGCCAGGAAGAACACGAAGGAGGTCACCAGGTAGAGCCGGCCGATCACCTTGTGGTCGGTGGTCCGCAGCACGCTCAGGAAGACCGAGCCCTTGACGGTCGGGGTTGCCGGGTACGGCCGGCTGACGATCGGCTCGGGACGGATCTCGCCGGACCTGCCGTTCGGAGCACCGCCGGCCGGGGCGCCCCCGCTGCCCGGTGCTGGCCCGTCTGTGGGGTCTGGGCCGTTGTCCACTAGTGGCCTCCTGGCCGCATCGCCGTGGCCCGCGCTGGGGCCGGACCTCCATGCCTGGACGGTGCCTGTCCCGGCTGGCCGCCGGACCACCCTCGTCCCAGCGAGAGGATAGACCCCGGCCCTGACGGCACCGCGCCCGGGACTGCGCCACCGGCCGTAGAACTCATCACCCCGCGAACGGTAGTCCCCCGGCCCCCGGCCGTGCCGCCGGGCCGCCCAGGTGTGGATTGCCCCCGCTCGGGTACCTATGTCAGCAGAGTCGCGCGGCACCGACGCGCTGGGGAGCGGAAGGGCACACGAGCATGTTCATCGTCTGGCTGCTGATCATCGGTCTGATCGCCGGCGCGCTGGCCCGGCTGCTGGTCCCCGGCCGGGACCCCATGGGGATCCTCGGCACCATCGTGCTCGGCGTGGTCGGTTCGCTGGTCGGCGGGTTCCTGGCGAACCTGCTGTTCGGCAGCCGCTTCGAGCTGAGCTTCGCCGGCCTGCTGGGCTCGGTCATCGGCGCCATCATCGTGCTGCTGATCTGGCGCTCGGTCAGCACCCGCACGGGCACCCGCGTCTAGGGTCCACAAGCGAGCAGACGGCCGGGCGGCGCTCAACGCCCGGCCGTCTGCTGTCCGTACTCAGCCGGCCGGCGGGGTCCAGGAGGGGTTGCGACCGGACAGCGCCAGCGCCCGGTCCAGCTCGGGAGCGTCCGGCGGCACGGGTACGACCGCGGCGAAGATGCCGAAGCCGCGGCCGGTGTCGCCCATCTTCTCCAGGAAGGCCAGCACGGTCGCGGCCGCGGCGGGCTCGCACGCCAACCGCTGCCCGGTCGCGGAGGCCAGGTCCCACCCGTGCATCACCAGGTCGACGAGGGTCATCGTGGCGGCCATCTCGGCGGGCATGTCGGGCAGGCCCATCGTGGTGCTGCCCTCCATCGCCTCCGGCCCGCCCCAGTCGCGTACGGCGGCGTCGATCCGCCGACCGAACTCACCCGCCGGGTCGTCCCCGGTGAACGGGGGGATCTGCGGTTCGGCGGCCTTGACCGCGGCCTGCTGCGACATGGCGGCCATGTCGATCAGGTGCCCGAGCAGCGCGCGTACGTCGAACTCGGTGCACGGTGTCGGCGCGCCGAACTGGTCGGCACGCACGCCGGACACCACTACCTTTGCCGCGTTGGCGGCCTCTTCCATGATCTGGACGTCCATCGGCACACCGTAGAGGGGGCCGCTGACACGCCTCAGTACTCGACCGCGGTGGGGTCCAGCTGGTGCGGAGCCATCAGGCCGTACTCGATGGCGGTGGCGTCCGGGCGGAGCCCGCCGGCCCAGGCCAGCGTGCTGTGCGCGGCCGGGATCACGTGTATCCCGGCGGGCAGGGCGAGCGCGAAGACGGCTGCGGTTGAAAACACACCAGCGACAGCGGTACGTACGGTGCGAAGTGCCATTTGTAGACCGTACGCCCTGAATCCACCGCTGTACTGGACAAAAAGCGCGCCGGCCGGGTATCCGAGGGCCCGGCCGGCGCGGTACGGCTCAGGCTCAGCCGAAGGCGGCGTCCAGCTCGATGTCGGCACCGGTGAGGGCCTTGCTCACCGGGCAACCGGCCTTGGCACCCTCCGCGACCTTGGCGAAGGTGTCGGCGTCGATGCCGTCGGCGGTGCCCCGGACGGTCAGCTTGATCGGGCTGATCTTGAAACCGCCGGCCGGGTCGGGGCGCAACGTCACGTCCGCGGTCACGGTGGTCGCGATGTTGGTCGCGCCCGCCTCGGTCAGGCCGTTGGAGAACGCCATGGCGAAGCAGGAGCTGTGCGCGGCGGCGATCAGCTCCTCCGGGCTCGTCACACCGCCGGCCTCGTCGGCCGCCCGGCGCGGGAAGGACACGTCGTACGTCCCGACGCCGGAGCTGGCCAGCTCGACCGTGCCGGCGCCGTCCTGCAGGCCGCCGTTCCACGTGGTACGTGCGGTACGGGTGGGCATTGAGCCTCCTTGTGATGTGCGGAAACCGCAGGAGATCAGGGTACGGCGATGCCGTGCAGGGCGACCGCCCCCAGGGTGGGGTCGAGTTCGGTGGCCTGCGACACCCCGGCCGGCGGGATCGTGTCGATCACCTTCGGCGCGGTGCCCGGGTCGATCGCGCAGATCGGCGAGCTGACCCCGTCCCGGCACAGCCCGAACGCGAACGCCTGCGCCGGCTGGGCGAAGCCGCGGGCCTGGTCGCCGGAGAACCCGTCCTGCCCGTGCAGCGCGACGGTGAACACCCAGCCCGGTCCCGGCCGGCCCAGCGCCGCGGCGGGCACCGCGATGGTGATCGCCCGCGATGCCTGGCTGGCCGTCACCGTGGCCGTACCGACCGGGTTCCCGGCGGCGTCGGTGAACACCGGGTCGCGGAAGCCCTGCACCTCGATCAGCCGCGACCAGGCCGAGTCGGCGGCCAGGGAGAAGTTGCGGGAGGGGAACGGCGCCGCGGTCGAGTACGGGCCGGCGGCGGGGTCGCGGACGAAGACGTCCAGCAACTGGGCACCCAGCGGCGAGCCGAACGTCGGGGTCAGGTCGCGCAGCGTCGCGCGCAGGTAGATCGTGTCGCCCGCGTCGAGCACCTGGAAGCGGGTCAGGTCGAAGGCGCCGGGCGCGAAGTCGGACGAGGTCGGGTACGCGTACGTGCCCGCGCCGCTGTCGTCGCCGGCCGGGTCGGCGGTGTCCAGCACGGCGGTGCCGGGCAGCGCGTCGGAGCTGACCACCACGCGGGCGTACCCGGTGGTGCTGCCGGCGCCGACCCCGACGGTGAGCGCGTTGGCGCCGAACCGCAGCGGGACGCTCGCGCTGAACGCGCCGGTCGGGCCGGCGGTGACGGTGACCCGGGCGGTGTCCCCGGTGACGTCCAGCGGGGTGGCGGCCACGGTGACGGTCGCGCCGGCGGTGGTCGTACCGGTCACCGTGGTCGAGGAGCCGTCGGTCGAGGAGCCGTCGGCCGGGCCGGTCAGGGCCAGCGGCGCGGCGCCGGGCGGGGCGTGGTCGACGTACCGGGCGCGGACGATGTCCGGCTGCTCGGCCGGCCGGGTACGCCCGATGCTCAGCGTGAGCCGGGCCTGCTGGGCCTGCGCCCAGGTCAGCGGTGAGGCCGAGCCGGCACCCTTGCCCGGCTCGAAGCCGATCGAGGCGGTCTGCGGCGGCGTGCCGTACGGCGAGGCGGCCAGCGCCGGGTTCTCCCAGTCCTGCTCGGGGACCAGGCCGACGCCGGAGGAGTAGGCGTGCATGGCGGCCAGCAGCGCCGCGGCGCCGCGCGCGTCACCGCTCTGCAACTGCTGCTCGGCGCGCTCGCCGGACAGCACCGGCCACAGGTGCCCGGAGCCGGCGTTCGCGGTCGGCCACGGCTGGCCGTCCACCGGGCAGTTGGTCGCGTCGGCCACGAAGCAGTCGCCGTACCCGTCCTCGGATCCGGCCAGGTCCGTGCCGTACCGGTAGTAGCCCTGGCCGGACGGGGTCTGCCGGCCGATCACCGAGTCCACCACCGGCAGCGAGGCGCGTACGTCCGGGTCGCCGGCCGGCAGGATGCCCAGCCGGACGAACTCCAGGAAGCCCGCGTCGACAACGCTGCGCTGGTCGGCGTTGACGCTGCCGTTGCCCAGCCCGTAGCTGATGGCCGCGTTCGGGTCGCCGTTCTTGGACAGCCGGATGAAGTACCGGCCGGTGCCGTACGGGCCGGTCGTGGTCACCGTCCAGCCCTTGATGGAGCGCTGGAAGTGGTCGGCGGCAGCGCGGTAGACGCGGGCCGCGGCGCTGTCGTGCTGCACGTCGGCGATGCGGGCGGCGGCGACCAGGCCGGCGATCTCGGCGGCGATGGTGGACGGGGAGAACCCGCCCTGCTCCTCCCAGCGCTCGGAGCCGAAGCTCGGGCCGTGCGCCACCACGAAGTCGGCGGCGGCCCGGATCCGCGGCCACAGGGTCGCGTCGCCGGCCAGGCCCGCCTGGTAGGCCATCAGGATCGGGTACGAGGTCTCGTCCAGCTGGTCGCCGCCGGTGTCCGGGGCCTTCCGGCCGTTGAGCAGCGAGTTGCGCGGCATCCGGCCGTCCGGCTGCTGCTGCCGCTCGAACAGGAACCGGGTCGCGGCGCGCGCGGTGGGGATGTCACCGGCGGTGAGCAGGCCCGTGTACGCCTCGTACAGGTCGCGGGCGAAGACCTCGCGGTAGGAGCCGAAGTACGGTGCCTTGCCGTCGATCGGGTCGCCGGCGCTGACCGCCTGGCCCCAGGGGCTGGCCAGGCTGGCCACGATCGCGCCCGGGAAGGTCTTGTCCTCGCTGGCCTTGACCACGTTGACGCTCAGCCAGTATGCGTCCCGCAGCGCTGCCGCCTGCGCGCGGCTGAGGCCGGGGAAGCTGCCCGGCGGCTGCCTGAGGGTGCGGTCGTAGGCCGCCCAGCCCAGGACGTACCGGGCGTAGCTGAGGGCGAACGGCTGCCGGGCCGCGGTCCTCGCCGTGGCGGTCGCGCCGGCCGCGTCCCGGCCGAAGCCGAGGGCCAGCGTGGCGGCGCCGCGGGAGGTGTCGATGCCGGCGGTGACCACGACGTTCCCGGCCGGCGCGGTGCCGAAGCCGGCGCCGAGGGTGCGCGCGGTGTCCAGCTGGGTGGCGCCGTCGCTGGGCGTGCCCGCGTACCCGGCCGAGGCGCTGGTGAAGGCGCGGTCGGCGGTGAGGGCAAGGGCGTTCGGTACGGCGTAGTCGCGGTTGGCCGCGTTGGTGACCGTGTTCGGGTCGGCCGCGGTGAGGGCCGCCGGCGAGGCGGTGGCGCTGTCCGCGCCCGCGTTCGCGCTGCCGCCGCCACCGTTGCCGTTCACGCCCGGATCCAGGCGTACGTACAGCTTCAGGCCGCGGGTGTCGCCGGTGAAGCGGACCGACATCAGGACCGCGTCGCGCCCGGGGTCGGTCAGGTAGGTCGTGACGATCCTGTACCTGCGCGCGCTCGCGGTGACCTCGCAGACCATGCCGGAGCGGTCCACCGAGCGGACGCTGTAGCGCATGTCACGGGCCTGCAGGTCGGTGAAGGTGGCGCCGTCGGTCACCACGTACTGCATGGTCTCGACGTTGGTGTTGTCCACGGTCGGGTTGTAGACATCCGACAACATCCCGCCGGCCACCGTGTACCAGACCCGCGACCCCCGGTTGGCCGCCGTACCCACGCAGTCCTTGCGGGCCAGGTCGAAGTGCGAGAGCGCACCCGGCCCGCCCGGCGCCGCGACCGGCTCGGCCGCCCGCGCCACGCTCGTCAATAAGCCACCGACGAGCCCCGACACCACTACACCCACGCCCACCCACGCTGGCATCCGCATGGCCGGATCAGATCACCATCACGCATGGTGAGCAACGTCCCGGTAACAACGCGTGCGTTGCGGGGGCTGGGAAATTACGCTGATATCTTCGACCGCATGAGATATCTGGAGGGGTACATGACGAGGACCCTCATCGACGTGGACGACGACGCACTGGCCCAGGCCGCGGCGGTTCTGGGCACCAGCACCAAGGTTGACACGGTGAACGAGGCGCTGCGGGCGGTGGCGACGGCCGGCGGGCCGGGCCACGCGGCGCTGCGCGAACGCTTCGACACGATGGCGGACCTGATCGGCGACCGGCTCGCCGAGACCGACGTACGGACCGAGGCGTGGCGCTAGGCGGGATCTACCTCATCGACAAGTCCGCCTGGGAGCAACGCCGGCACAGTGCGGAGGCCAAGCAGCGGCTGAGCCAGCTGGCCGCGCGCAGGCAGCTGGCGGTCTGCGTGGTCACCATGGCAGAGCTGCTCTACTCCGCCCGCAACGCGCAGGAGATCGCGCAGCTGCGGTTGGACCTGCACCACCTGAGTTACCTGGATCTCGGGCCCGACGGCGAGCACAGCATCCCGCACACGATGCAGGCGCTGGCCGAGCGCGGCCAGCACCGGGTGCCCATCCCGGATCTGCTGCTCGCCGCGGCGGCGTACCGGCACAACGCGATCGTCCTGCACTACGACTCCGACTTCGAGCGCATCGCCGAGGTGACCGGGCAGGCGCAGGAGTGGATCATCCCGCGCGGCACCGGGCACGGGCGCGACGCGGCCTGAAATCCGGTCGTACGGGCGGCCGGTGGGGTGGCAGGATCGGCCGCCATGGCGAAGATCGATCCGATCTGGGCGGACCTGGCGTTCAACTCCCCGCTGGACGACGCGCGCGTGGCGCGGCTGATCCGGGCGGTCGGGCCGTTGGGCGGCGCCCGCGTGGTGGACCTCGGCTGCGGGTGGGGTGAGCTGCTGCTGCGCATCGCGGCGGCCGAGCCGTCGGCGCGGCTGGTCGGCGTGGACAGCGACGCGGCGGCCATCGAGCACGGGCGTGCCGAGGCGGCGGCGCGCGGGGTGGGCGAGCGGGTCGAGTTGGTGGTCGCCGACGCCGGCACGTGGGATCCGGGCCTCGCGGACGTGGCGGTGTGCGTCGGTGCCAGCCATGCCCTCGGCGGTACGGCGGCGGCGCTGGCGCGGCTGCGCGCGGTGCTGCGGCCCGGCGGGCGGGCGATCCTCGGCGAGGGCATCTGGGAGCGGCCGCCGACCCCGGCGGCGACCGACGCGCTGGGCGGCGACCCGGCAGAGTTCGGCACGCTGGCCGACCTGGTCGACCTGGCGCTCGCGGCGGGCCTGCGGCCGCTCGACCTCTCGCAGGCCTCGGCCGAGGAGTGGGACGCCTTCGAGTCCGGGTACGCCCGCGGCTGGGAACGCTGGCTGGCCGACCACCCCGGCGACGCCGAGGCCGACCAGGTCCGCGCCCAGGCCGACGCGCACCGCACCCGCTGGCTGCGCGGCTACCGCGGCATCCTCGGCTTCGCCTACCTCGTACTGGGGTCGGCGGCCTAGTGCGGTAGCCAGGTAACGTTCACCGGCTCCGCGCCGCCCGTGATCAACGCCGACTTGTCGCCGGTTTTCCGGAAGTAGCTCGGCGTTGATCACCCGGGCCTAGGCGAACCGGCTGGGGGGTTAGGCGGCCGCGAAGGCGCTCTGGGTGGCGAAGCCGACCGCGGCGGCGGTGGGCGCGACCGGCGTTCCGCTGGCGAGCATGGGTCACGGCGTAGCTGCGGGCCAGCGGCTCGTGTCGCATCCGCGACAGTGTGTGTCCTGCTCGCGGCTTCCCGCCACGCCGCGGGCGACCGTAGCGTCGCGGCCATGACGCTCGCCCACTTCGCCATCAACGCCGACGATCTCGAGGCCACCCGCTCCTTCTACGGCGCGGTGCTCGGCTGGCGCTTCGAACCCTGGGGGCCGCCCGGGTTCTACAAGATCGCCACCCCCACCGGGCCGGTGGGCGCGCTGCAGCAGCGCCGCGACCTCGGCACCGGCCCGATCCGCGGCTTCGAGTGCACCATCGCGGTGGACGACGTGGACGCGGTCACGGCCGCGGTGGAGGCCAACGGCGGCAGGGTGCTGATGGCCAGGACGACGATCGCCGGCGTCGGCGACCTGGTCTGGCTGGCCGACCCGTCCGGCAACGTGTTCGGCGCGATGCGCTACGACCCGGACGCGGAGTAGTCCACGGCGTACGTGGCGGACATCGTGGCGCGGTCGAAGACGTGCCAGGTGGTGGCGGACACCAGGACGGCGGCACCGAAGCCGACCCAGTACGGCGCGGTGATGCCGAAGCGGGTGGCCAGCGCGCCGCCGAGCACGGCGCCGACGCAGTTGCCCGCGGTGGCGATGAACAGGGTGGTGCTGCCCACCCGGCCCAGCATGTGCGGCGGGGTGAGCCGCTGCCGCAGCGAGGCGCCGACGATGTTCCACAGCGAGTTGTGCACCCCGAAGGCGAGGAACGCGAACCCGACCAGGTACGCGCTGCGCGAGGTCGCCAGCGTGAGGTGCAGCCCGGCCTCGATCAGCAGGCCGGCGCGGATGGTCCAGGTGGCGCCCACCCGGACGATCAGCCGGTCACCGACCACCGAGCCGAGGATGCCGCCCACGGCCATGCTGGTGAACAGCAGCCCGTACCCCACCGAGCCCAGGTGCAGCCGCTCCCTGGCGAGCAGCACCAGGACCGCCAGCGCCGCGGTGAGCGTCACGTTGAGCAGCCCGATCAGCACGGCCATGGTGCGCAGCACCCGCTGGCGTACCAGCCACCGGAAGCCCTCCACCACCTCGGCGCGCACCGACCGCCGCGCCGGCCCGGCACCGGCCACCGGCGCACCGGCCACACCGGGCACCGCCCGGTACGCCCCGGCGACCAGCATGATCAGCACCGCGCTCACCGCGTACGTACCGGCGTTGACGAAGAACGGCAGGCTGGCCGCCAGCACGAACAGCAGCCCACCCAGCGGCCCGCCGACCATGCTCTGCATCAGGGTCACCCCGCCGAGCAGCCACCCGTTGGCCCGCTCCAGCAGGTCACGCGGTACCAGGGCCGGCACCAGCGCCTGGCTGGCCGAACGGAAGACGGCCTCGCCGGTACCGACCACGAACAGCACCACCAGGATCAGCCAGGTCCCGGCCCGCCCGGTCGCCACCGCGACCGCCAGCACGCCGACCGCGGCCACCCGCGCCCAGTCGATCCAGATCATCAACAGCCGCCGGTCGCCGCGGTCGACCAGCACCCCGCCGGGCAGCACGAACAGCAGCCACGGCAGCCACGCGGCCACCGACACGGCCGAGACCATCAGCGGGTCGCTGGTCCGCGAGGCGACCAGCAGCGGCGCCGCGATCGTGGCCACCCCGCTGCCCAGGGCCGATGCGACGGCCGCCGACCACATCAGCCGGAACCGCCGGCCCAGTCCCGCCTCCATGATCTCGAACCTACCGACGCCCGGCGCCCGCCCGCCAAGGCTTATCTGTGCCCGGCAAGGATGGGCGCGTGACTTCCTACGTTGAGGGCTTGTTCTCCGCGGCCGGCCGGGTGGCGCTGGTGACCGGCGGCAGTTCCGGCATCGGGTACGCGATGGCCGAGGCGATCGGCCGCGCCGGTGCCGAAGTGGTGCTGGTGGCCCGCGACGCCGGCCGGCTGGCGGCGGCGGCGCGGCGGCTGGCCGGGCACGGCGTCCAGGCCCGGACCGTACCGGCCGATCTCGGCGACCGGGCCGAGGTCGGGCGGGTGTGCGCGGCGGCCGGCGAGGTCGACATCCTGGTGAACGCCGCCGGGGTCAACCACCGCCCGCCGCTGGCCGACCTGACCCTCGACCAGTGGGACGGCACGCTGGCGGTCAACCTCACCGCGCCGTACCTGCTCGGCCAGCACCACGGCCCGCGGATGGCCGCGCGCGGCTGGGGCCGGATCGTCAACGTCACCTCCCAGCAGGCGATGCGGGCCTTCGGCAACAGCGGCGGGTAC
>Ga0081455_10001043_pt1 | contig 34937 bp, 32 predicted proteins | sample TabmetS3T2R1_FD_70207 | JGI IMG/M metagenome (GOLD analysis project Ga0081455, IMG submission 70207) | Tabebuia heterophylla rhizosphere microbial communities from the University of Puerto Rico - S3T2R1 | ecosystem: Host-associated > Plants > Roots > Rhizosphere ...
TGCAGACTTTGAGCCACTTGGCGTGCTGGTTGAACATCGAGTCGATGATGTGAATGAACGCCTCGTAGCACGAGAAGAAGCCGTGGCGACCGGTCAACAAATACCCCTCCAGCCAGCCCTGGCATTGATGCTCGCTGAGCATTTCCATCACCCGGCCGTCGGGGGCGAGGTGGTCGTCGAACGGGTACGTGTCCGCCATCCACGCGCGGTTGGTGACTTCGAGCACGTCCTGCCATCGGTTCGAATTGTTCTCGTCCGGACTGAACAGGCGGAAGTTCCGCGCTTCCATGTTCAGCTTCATCACGTCGCGCAGGAACTTGCCCATGACCCGCGTCGATTCGGTGGTGACCGCGCCGGGTGACGGCACATTCACGGCGTAGTCGCGGAAATCCGGCAGCCGCAGATCCCGCAGGAGCAGGCCGCCATTGGTGTGCGGGTTGGCGCTCATGCGACGGCTGCCGCGCGGAGCGAGCGCAGCCAGATCCGGTCGCAGCCTGCCGGTGTCGCCGAAGAGCTCTTCGGGCTTGTAGCTCTTCATCCACTGCTCGAGGATCCGCACGTGGGCCGGGTTGTCGTGCATCTCACCCATGGGCACCTGGTGCGAGCGCCAGTAGTCCTCCGTCCGCTTGCCGTCGATCTCCTTCGGGCAGGTCCAACCCTTCGGTGTGCGAAGCACGATCATCGGCCAGCGCGGGCGCGCCGCGGACCCATTTCGCCGCGCGTCGTTCTTGATGCGCTGGATGTCGGCGACGATCGTGTCCAGCGTGGACGCCATGAGCTCATGCATCTTCGCCGGCTCGTGACCCTCGACGAAATACGGCGTGTACCCATATCCACGGAACAGCTGATCCAGCTCCTCGTGACTGATCCGCGCCAGCACGCAGGGATTGGCGATCTTGTAGCCGTTGAGATGGAGGATCGGCAGGACGACGCCGTCCGTCTGTGGGTTCAGGAACTTGTTCGAGTGCCAGCTCGTGGCCAGCGGCCCGGTCTCCGCCTCGCCGTCGCCCACGACGCAGGCGACGATCAGATCGGGATTGTCGAAGGCGGCGCCATAGGCGTGCGACAGCGCATAGCCCAGCTCACCGCCCTCGTGGATCGAGCCCGGCGTCTCGGGTGCCACGTGGCTGGGGATGCCGCCGGGAAACGAGAACTGGGTGAACAGGCGTTTCATCCCCGCCTCGTCGGCGGAGACATTGGGATAGACCTCGCTGTAGGTGCCCTCGAGCCAGGCGTTCGCGACCAGGGCCGGCCCGCCGTGACCCGGGCCGGTGACGAACATCATCTCGAGGTCGTGTTTCTTGATGACGCGGTTCAGGTGGGCATAGAGGAAGTTGAGGCCGGGCGTCGTGCCCCAGTGGCCGAGCAGCCGCGGCTTGATGTGCGCCCGGGACAAAGGCTGCTTCAGCAGCGGATTGTCGTAGAGATAGATCTGCCCGATGGAGAGATAGTTGGCGGCGCGCCAATAGGCGTCGATCGACGCCAGCTCGTCCTCCGGTAATGCATTTGCCATGATTGCCTCCGGTACTTGGCGAAACTTCAGTCAGACCATGGCGCGTGCGTGTTCCTGTCCTCCACCTGGCAGCCGCCCGAAGGAAGCAAAGATAGGTGGCACGTGCGGCAAGTCGAGGGGGCTGGCTGTGATCAATCGGAGAGGAATCCACAGGCGCCCCGTGCCTCCTCCTGTGCATCCTACGGCAATGGGTTCTGATTCCAGTTGGGGTCGGGGCTGGGGTTGAGCGGTGGGTCGGACGCGAGCAGGCCGCGGCCCGGCACGAAATTCACCTCGAGACGGATGCCGTCGGGATCCTCGAAGACGAAATAATAGTAACCGGGCGCCCACGCGCCTTCCAGCGGACCGCGGTCGATGAAGGCGCCCATCGAGCGCAGCTTCTCGGCGGCCTTGTCGACATCCTCTCGGCTACGCGCACGCAGGCAGAGGTGATGCAGGCCGATACGGTTCTGCACGAAACGCTGACCCTCGTGCTCCTCGGCGCAGCGCTGGATGCCGATCGCGGTGCGGCCACCCACGTGATAGAGGAAGTTGTTGCCGTCATAGACCTTCTTCAGGCCGAGGAAGGGCAGCAGCTCGGAATAGAAGGCACGGGCCTTCTCCCATTGGCTCACGGTCAGGATCACGTGGGCCATGCCGTTCATCTCGATCATGTCGACTTCCTCCCCGGTTCAACACCGGGCATGCTAGCAATCTGTGAATTGCTCGAACAACCGGAGATCAAAGATGACCACGGGATTGCAGCTTCGCTCCCTGATCCGCAAGGACGGCGAGCTCGAAGTGTCGCTTGTCGAGACCGACTTCGCCGATCCGGGCCCCGACCAGGTGCTGGTCAAGGTGGAGGCCACGCCGATCAATCCGTCGGATCTCGGCCTGCTGCTGGGTCCGGCCGACGTCGCGACGGCGAAGGCGGGCGGCAGCGGCAAGGATGTCAAGGTCACCGCGAAAGTGCCGGCGGGCGCCTTGCCGTTCCTCGCGGCGCGGCTTGATCAGTCCATGCCGGTCGGCAACGAAGGCGCGGGCACGGTGATCAAGGCGGGCGCGTCGGACGCCGCACAAGCGTTGCTCGGCAAGACGGTGTCGATGATCGGCGGGGGAATGTATGCACAATACCGCCTGCTGAAGGCGACCGACTGCCAGCTGCTGCCGGCCGGCACCACGGCCGCCGAGGGCGCCTCGTGGTTCGTCAATCCGCTGACAGCGCTCGGCATGACCGAGACGATGAAGCGCGAGGGCCACAAGGCGCTGGTGCACACCGCGGCGGCGTCGAACCTCGGCCAGATGCTGAACAAGATCTGTCAGGAGGACGGCATCGGCCTCGTCAACGTCGTGCGCAAGCCCGAGCAGGCCAAGCTGCTGCGCGGCATCGGCGCCAAGCACGTGTGCGACCTGAGCACGCCCTCCTTCGGCAATGACCTCACCCAGGCGCTGGTCGAGACCGGCGCCACGATCGCGTTCGACGCCATCGGCGGCGGCACGCTGGCGAGCAACATCCTCACCTGCATGGAGATCGCGATCAACAAGAGCGCCACGCAATACAGCCGCTACGGTTCGACCGTGCACAAGCAGGTCTATATCTACGGCAGCCTCGACACCAGCCCCGTGCAGCTGATCCGCAACTACGGCACGGCGTGGGGCGTCGGCGGCTGGCTGCTGACGCCGTTCCTGCAGAAGATCGGCCGCGCCGAGCAGCAGCGGCTGCGCCAGCGCGTGGTCAACAGCCTGAAGACGACGTTCGCCAGCCACTACACCAGGACGGTGTCGCTGCCGGAAGTGCTCGATCTCAAGCACCTCTCTGTCTATGCCAAGCGCGCGACGGGCGAGAAGTTCCTGATCAATCCGAACAAGTAGATTTTGGAGCGCGGACCTCCAGGTCCGCTCATGCTTCCATGAGTGCGGACCTGGAGGTCCGCGCTCCAAAGAAAGGAAACGCCAATGCGGCTGCAAAACAAGATCGGCATCGTCACGGCAGCGGGCTCGGGCATGGGCCGCGCCGGCGCCGTGCGCTTCGCCCAGGAAGGCGCCAAGGTTGCCGTGGTCGACCTCGACGGCAAGGCCGTCGATGCGGTGGTGGCGGAGATCAAGCAGGGCGGTGGCCAGGCGATCGGCATCGCCGCCGACCTGCGCGAGGATGCCAATGCCCAGCGCATCGTGCGCCAGACGGCGAACCATTTCGGCGGGCTCGACTTCGTGTGGAACCATCTCGGCCACCCCGGGCCCGCGTCGGTCGAGGGCATCGACATGGCCGACTTCGCGCTCGCGGTGGACCTCAACCTGCGCTCGCAGATCGTCACCACCGAGGCGGCTCTGCCCGAACTCAAGGCGCGCGGTGGAGGCGCCCTGCTCTACACCGCCTCGACCTCGGGCCTGCAGGGCTCGACCTTCAGTCCCGTCTACTCGGCGGTGAAGTTCGGCGTCGTCGGCTTCGCCAAGGCGCTGGCCAAGCGCGTCGCGAAGGATGGCATCCGCGTCAACGTGATCTGTCCCGGCCCCATCGACACGCCGATGCTGCGCGTCTTCGTCGCCCGCCCCGACCAGCAGAGCACCCAGGGCCGCGACCCCGAGGAGCTGGTGCGCCTGCGTGGCGGCCAGAATCCGATGGGCCGCCCCGGCCGGCCGGAGGAGATCGCCAACGCCGCACTCTTCCTGCTGTCGGACGAAGCCTCGTTCATCACGGGTGCAGCGCTGCCTGTGGATGGCGGGACGACCGCTTGAAGCGGAGCTGATCCGCCACCATCTGGCCGTGGGAGCCACCCAGACCGGAAAAGGGCATGCGATCGTTCGCGCTTGCGATTGTCGTCATGGCGACGGCCAGTTCATCCTTCGCGTCCTATGCAACAGCGCAAGACTCGGTGCAGAGAATTGTCCGCGACGAGATCCTGAGCCTCGCTCCGGCAGACGGAGCCGGCGGCATTGCCGTCGCGCTTCGCATCGACGATCGGCTGTTGTTGTTCGAGAGCGGCTTTGCCGACCTGGCCGAGCGTCGGCGGATAACCCCGGACTCCCTGTTCAACATCGCCTCGCTGCGCAAGCCCTTCGAGGCGACACTGCTCGCGCTCGCTGTGCAGCAAGGCAAGATGGCGCTCGACGATCCCGTCTCGAAATATCTGCCCGAGCTGTCGACGGGCGGCGATGTGCGCCGCATCACCGTGGGCCAGCTCGCGACGCACACGTCGGGCCTCCTGCTGCCGCAAGACCATCCGCCATGGCCGACGACACGCCTTAAACTCGCCAGCTTTCTCGCAACGCTCAAGGCCTGGAAGGCCGACGCGACGCATCAGCCCGGCCGGCAGCATATCTACACGCATGCCGGCTTCATCCTGCTGCAGCTCGTGCTGGAGCGCGGCCTCGGTGCGCCGATCGGCGAGCTCACCGAGCAGAGGATCTTCGCGCCTCTCGGCATGAGCTCCAGCACGATTCCCCGGCGCGGCAAGGACGGCCGCGGCGATCTGCCGGCGCCTCTCCGGCAGCGCGCCGTCCAGGGCTATGCCAAGGACGGCGTCGCCATCGGCGCGCTCGGCGATCAGCAGACCTACTACGACTGGCCAGGCACGGGACAGATGTACAGTTCAGCGCGCGACCTCGCCGTCTTCCTCGAGGCGAACATGGGCGAAGGTCAAATCGAGCCCTCGCTCAGCCAGGCCATGCACCTGGCCCAGGCGCCGGCCTTCACGACCGGACCGCGCAGCGCCCAGGCCCTGGCCTGGGAGATCGACGACTCCGCAACCCCTCCCCTGATCGACAAGAATGGCGGGCTCAACAACACATCGGCCTACATGGGCATGATGCCGACCCGCCGACTGGGCATTGTGGTTCTTTGCAATCGCGGCGACATCGATGTCGCCCAAGCCGGTCGACGCGCGCTGCGTCAGTTGTCCCATCACAGGACGTGAACGTTCACGCGGTGAAGGTGAACTGGCTTCCCGTCGTGCATAGGACCAGCGCCTGCGGCATCTCGCGCTTGGCGAGCTCGAGGAAGTTGTTGCCGCTGCAATGCATCGGAAAGACGTGCTCGATGTCGAGCGTCTTCAGCTCGGCCATGATCCTGGCGAGATAGTCCGGCGGCGCCGGCGCCAGGTGGAAGCCTCCGACCAGAGCGTAGACCTTGTCGACGCCTGAGACCTCGCGGGCGCGGCGAACGGTGTTGATGATGCCGCCATGGCCGCAGCTCGTGATCACGACCAGGCCGCGCCCCTTCACGTTGAAGCAGGTCGCATGCTCGTGCAGGTGTTGGTCGGGCTGCGGCCGGCCGGACAGCTCCTCCGGCGTGAAGTGATGGTCGGCGTAGCGGGCCGGATCGCAGCCCGCGCCGTCGGCGACGCCGAATGTCACGTGACTGTTGGGCAGCACGCGCTCGATGCTCGTGCGCGGCACGATGCCGGTGGTGAAAGCATGGCCCCCGACCACGACCGGCGCTTCGGAGGTCACGACGCGCAGCTTCGCAGCCTCGAGCTCGCGGCGATCGAGCGTGCCGAACGGCGAGACCGTGCCGTTTGGCAGGACGATGACACGACGGCAGAAGGCGTCCTCGCCGCCGAGATAGATCGGCAAATCGGCCTTCATCGCGGCGCGGTGCTTCTCGAGGAAGCCCGGCAAGCCGCCCCAATGGTCGAAATGGCCATGGCTCAGGACCAGCGAATCGACCGCCGCGAGGTCGACTCCCAACAGCTCGATGTTGTTGTTGAGCACGTCCGACGTGTAGCCGAAGTCGAGCAGGATGCGCCTGGTCTCCGCCCCCTTCTCGGAAGCGAGATGCAGCGACAGGCCCCATTCGCTGCGCAGCGTGCGGCCGAACTTGTCGCCGAGCTGCAGGCGCGACTGCGCCACGCCGACATCGGGCACCTTCTGCTCGGGGATGAAGATGTCGTGCTGGCCGTCGACCAGCACGCGGATCACGAGCTTGTCGACCAGCGGCGGCTCGATGCGCGGCGTCGGTGCGCCGGAGGCGGTGCGCGACAGCGCGGTGCAGGTCAGGCCGGTGCCGGCGGCAAGCGCCGAGCCGCGCAGGAACGTACGACGGTTGAGTGACGATGCCATGATGCATCCTCCGGTTATCCGCCTGCCTTCATAGCGCAACCGAGCGCCATTGTCGCCCCTCGCGCTTTCACACTCCCTGCAAGGAGGTGCGCACTGCCCGGGTGAAGGCGACCACCTCGGCGCGGCGATCGTGGTCGCCTGCCGGCACGTAGGGCGGTTGCGGGAAGGCGGCGAGCGTCACCACGACCAGGCCCTCGTCGCGGAAGATGTCGATGCGCTGGCCGGCATGGCCCAAGGCCGCCATGATGCCGTCGCCCAGCCACCAGCTGTAGCCGTAATGCGTGATGTCGCAGACGGGCGGATTCTCGAGCTTGAAGGCCGGCGTCGCCGCGGCCTGGACCCAGCCCTCGGGCAGGACGCGCTTGCCGTCGAGCACGCCGTCAGCCAGCACGAACAGGCCGAAGCGGCCGAGGTCGCGCAGCACCATGCCGGCGCGGCTGCCGCCGATCTCCTGGCCACCGTCGCTCTCGAGTGTATAGAACGCATCGCACTCCATGCCGGCCGGCCGCCAGACCTTCCCGGACATGTAGTCGGCGAGCGGCTTGCCGACGGCGCGGGTCAGGGCCGCGCCGAGCAGGTACGTGTCGCCGGAATTGTAGAGAAAGGCGCTGCCCGGCGGATGGGCGCGCGGCAGCGATGCCATCAGCGCGAGCACGCCGCCCGGCACCTTGTCGGCCAGCGACTTGCTGTAGCGGTTCACGTCTGACGTGCGGTCGGTGTAGTCCTCGGTCCAGCGCACGCCGGACGACATGGTCATGACGTGACGCAGCGTGACGCCGTCATAGGCCGTGTCGGTCAGCTCGGGGAGATAGCGCGTCAGGGGCTCGTCGACCGAGGCGATGGCACCGTCGTGGATCGCCGCGCCGACCAGCATCGCCGTCATCGACTTCACCGTCGACATGGTCGACCAGCGATCGTGCTCCTGCAGGCCAAGCCCATAGCGCTCCAGCACGACCTTGCCGTGGCTGATCACCAGCAGCCCGGCGATGACATTGCGGTCCATGAAGGAGGCGATGTCGTGCCCGCGTCCGTCCACGAGGTAGCGCGGCGCGATCTCGACGCCGCGCGGCAGCGCCCGCGGATCGGCTCCGCGGCGGATGACGCGGTGGGCGAACAGCCGGTCGACGATGCGATAGCCGCAGGGCTGGAGCGACGGCGGGAACAGCAGGAAATCCTCGCCTCGCGGCAGATGGTGGCGAGGCGCGGAAAGTGCAGCGGCGGGCGCGTTCATGGGCGCCGCTTGTAGCACCTCAGAGCGGATTGGGGCCGAGAATCTCCCAGTGGTAACGCCGGCCGAGCTCCTTGCGCTCGGCATCGCTCAGCGGACCCGCCGGGCGCTCCAGCATATCCTCGATGTAGCGGCCGGCAGAGGCCGGCGTGTACAGGAACAGCACGCGGCCGGTTGCGCTGCCGCTGTTCTTCCAGGCGTGCGGCACGTCACGCGGAAAGAAGGCGCAGGCACCCGGTCCGCCGACGCTGACTTCATCGCCGATCTTGAAAGTGATCTCGCCCTCGATCACCCACGCGACCTCGTCGCTGTCGTGGTGCAGATGGAACCAGCTCTTGGTGCCGGGCGGCACGGTCTCCTCGAACATCATGATGCTCTGGTCGGTCTCGTGGCCGAACAGCTTCAGCGCGGCGAAACGGCCGGGCGACGCCATGTCGAGATGCTTGCCGCCGCCCGCGGGTACGACAAAGCCCTTTGCGGTCATGTCGATATCCTTTCTCTGCGGTGACGCGAGGATAGCGATTTCCCGGCTATGCCGGAAGTGCGGCCGGCCCTGGCTTGATGTCCCGCCGCGGGCCGAGTGCCTCCTTTACGAGGGTGTAGAGCTCGGCTGGCTGCTTGAAGCCCTTCAGCTCGTGTTGGCCGAGCGTCGTGACGCGGCCCGGGTCGAGGAAGGCTGCAAATCGCTCCGACATCAGCAGCGGGTAGCCGGTCATGCTGCAAACCGCCTGCAGCCGGCTGACCAGATTGACGTCCGGGCCGATCAGGGTGAAATCCAGCCGGTGGCCGTAGCCGATGTTGCCATAGCTCACCGTGCCGTAGTGCAACGCGACGCCGGCGCGCAGCTTGGCGTCGGATATTGCGAGACGCCGCAGGCCTTCCAAGGCGCTCACCGAGCCTTGCAAGGCGGCAGCGCACGCCGCGGAGGCGTCCTCGCGATGAAAGAAGGCGAGCACTGCATCGCCCATGAACTTGATCACCTCGCCGCCGGCATCATTGATCGCCGGTACGACGCAATCGAAGTAGGCGTCGAGCAGCTGCAGCACGCGGTCGCTCGGCAGCCGGTTGGAGAGCTCGGTGAAGCCGCGCAGGTCGCACAGCATCAACGCCGCTTCGAGCGTTTCCACCTCGCCGCGGCGAATGTGGCCTTCCAGGACGCGCCGCGCCGTCAGGGAGCCGACATAGGTGTCGAGCAACGTGCGCTCGATCCTGCTCAGCGTGCGCAGCTCGCAGGCGTTGCGCAGTGCCGGCACGATGCGCTGCAAGGCGGTATGCTCGATGGCGGTGAAGCCGCCGGTGCGCGCCGTCGCGAAGCAGGCTGCGCTCGATTGTCCGTCTGCATTGCGCAAAGGCACAATGAAGAACCCCACGAGACCGCGGCCTTCGAAAACATCGGTGTGCGTCCACGCAGGATCGCTGCCGTCGTCGACACGCAGGGCAATCGGCTTGTGCGTCTCCATCACGCATCGCAACGGGCTGTTGACGTAGCTGACCGCACGCTCGATGCCGTGCTCCCTGTCGTGGATCTGCACCAGCTCGCCGGGCGACCAGGCGATCGTGCGACCGCGAATCTCGGGATGAAGCGTCCGCAAATGAAGCACCAGCCGATCGACCGGCAGATCCGCCTCTCTCAGGCGGTGCCCAAGCGCTGCCACCAACCCGGCATCGTCAAGGTCGTGACACTCGTCTCCCGCGAGCCAATCGATGATGTCGAGCATGGGCGCCACCTTCCACATGTAGGAAGAATTCCAAGCGGCACAGCACGCGAATCGGCCTAGGCGCCATGCTCGCGGATCAATGCTCCGCGCGCCTCGGCTTGTGTGTACCTGCGACGTAGTTGCGGCAGAACCAGCGCCATGGGCAATTCGTGAAAAACGAGAGGCTCCATGCACGAACCGTCAGGTCCGTTGGTCCTGTTTGCAGCCGCCGTGACGCTGACGCCTGGGCCGAACGTCGTCCTGGTCACGGCCTCGGCCGCCAACTTCGGGTTCCGCCGCACCATCCCGCAGATGCTCGGCATCACCTTGGCCTTCGGCCTCATGATCATGGCTGCAGGATTGGGTCTCGCAGCGGTGGTCCACGCCGAACCGCGCCTGCATATCGCCCTGAAATATACCGGCGCCGCCTACCTCCTCTACCTTGCCTGGCGCATCGCGCGAGCCGATGCCGCTCGCGGCACCGCGGCGCGCTCACGGCCGATCGGCTTCATGGCGGCGAGCTTGTTCACATGGCTCAATCCCAAGGCCTGGATGTCGACGCTTGGCGCACTTGCGGCCTTCACCACGGCTGACGGTGACCTGCTGTCGGAAAGCGCCGTGATCGCGTTCGTGCTCGCCTTGGCGTGCCTGATATCCGTCGCGCTGTGGGCCGGCTTCGGCGCGACCATCGGGCGCTTTCTCGCCGATCGGCGAGCCCGCCTGGCATTCAATGGCGCAATGGCGATGCTGCTGGTGCTTTCCCTCGTGCCCGTGCTCTTCAGCTGATCGTGGCTGCGTCGTGACTGTACAACCAGCCGATATTGGCGATCGAGCGGTCGCCTGACGCCGCCAACGCTTCGTCGCGCTCCTGCTGCTCGGATCCGTCGGGCAGATGGAAGCGCTTGCGGTTGGTGGCGCTCGCCTCCTGCAACCGCGTGGCCCGCGGCTTGCGCACTTGCTCATAACGCGCAAGTGCCGCCGGCAGATCGTCTGGCATCGCCTTGAGCAGCGCTGCCAGCGCCGCACCGTCCTCGATCGACTGCGCCGCACCCTGCGCCATCATGGGCAGCATCGGATGGCAGGCGTCACCCAGCAGCGTGACGCGCCCGTCGCTCCAACGCGGCAGCGGCGCGCGGTCGTGCAATGCCCAGATGAAGGTCTCCGCAAACGCCTCGATCAGGCCGCGTACCATCGGATGCCAGCCTTCGTAGCGTGCCAGAACCTCGGCCACGTCGCCCTTGTCGGTCCACGATTCCTGGGTCCAGGTGCCGTGCTCGGTGATGCACACCACATTCATGAATCGGCCGGCGCCGACCCAGTAGTGCACGACATGCGCCTCCGGTCCCATCCAGTTGTGTCCGGCGACCTCGATATCGAGATGCCTGACCCGTTCGGCGGGCACCAGCCCGCGCCAAGCCACGCAGCCAGTGAAGCGCGGCTTCTCCGGCCCAAACAGGAGGTGCCGCACACGGGAATGAATGCCGTCGGCTCCGACCAGGAGGTCGGCTTCGGTGGAGGCGCCGTGCTCGAAGCGCGCGACGACGCGCTCGCCCTTCTGCTCCAGGTCGACGAGCTTATGGCCGACATGCACGCGCTCCTTGGGCAGGGCCGCCCCCAGAAGCTCGGCGAGGTCGCCACGGTGGAAGTGATAGTAGGGCGCGCCGAAAGCCATCTCGACCTCGGCGCCGAGCGGCGCGCGCTGCAGGGTGCGGCCATCGTCCCAGCGGCGCTGATGGAAGGCCTGCGGGCGCACGCCGACCTTGTCGAGGGCCGGCTTCAGCCCGAGGCGGATCAGGAGACGCGAGGCATTGGGGCTGATCTGGATGCCGGCGCCGATCTCGCCGATGCGCGGCGCCTGCTCGTAGACCTGGACGTCGAAGCCGGCCTGCAGGAGATGCAGGGCGGCGGACAGGCCACCGATGCCACCGCCGATGACGACGATCCTCATGATTGCCCTCCCGGCAGGTGTCGAGCATAAGTGGCCAGAAGCTCCTTCACGCCGACACCGGCGATCTGCATGCCCTGGAAATTGCAGTTCGAGGTGATCACGGCGTTGCTGAAGTCGATGTCGTCGAACCTCGCACCTGCCAGGCTGACATTGGCGAAGGTCGCATTCCTGAGCGTCAGGTCCTTGAACAGCGCATCGTCGAGCGGTGTCGCGATGAACGTCCTGGTGCCGCCGTCGGACGCGAGCCTGGCCTTGCCGCCGAGCTCTCCGCTCAAGGTCAACACGCCGAGCGACGCGCCCTGCGCCCAGCGCCCGAGATCGATGGCCACCGGCTTAGCATCGCCGCCGACGCCGACCTGCACCAGGCGCTTCGCCGGCGTGCAGACGACCGTATGCAGCGTGCCGGAGCCTATGGTGTAGCGATGATCAAACACCGGCGAGCGCGACTCGTTCAGCGTCGAGAACAGCCGGTCGGCCGGCAAGCGCTGGCGGGCGAAGCCCTCGAGCGCCGGCAGATGCCGATAGGAACCGGGATTGCGTCGGTTGAACGGTTGCAGCGCGGGCGACAGGAAATGATTGCTGCACCCCAGCGCCTCGCCTTCCCGCACCTCGACGCCGCCCGGCGATGCCTCGACGACGGCTGCGGTGCCGGTCGCATCCATGAGCGAATAGTTGAACGAAAGGCCGTGCGGTATCTTGCGCAACAGCATGACGGCCTCGCGCGTGGTGGCGCACTGGTCGAGCACGATGCGCACGATCAGGATGCAGACCAGGCCCGGCCGTGCGTTCCGCTCGCTCACCTGATGCAGGCCGCCGCAGAGGCCGTGCTCGTTCATGCCGTCGACGCGACCGGTGAAGCGGTCGGAGAAGCCGATGCTGGCGTGCACGCCCTTGGGCTGCACGGCCACCAGGATGCGATCGTAGCGACGAGGGTCGTAGTCGTAGTTGCGACCGTAAAGACCTGCGGCCATGACCGCCGAGCAGCCGCGCGGCGGATAGCGCAAGCGCCCGTTGGAATATTCTGCGACCGCGCGTTCGAATGGGATCTTCAGGCCGTCGGCGAGGCCGTGCAGCTCCTCCCAGATGTTGGGCGCCCAAGTGCGCAGCGCCGCCTCGGCGTTCCTGAGGCTGAAGGCGAACGGCCGGCGTTCCTTGCGGCGACCATAGGCGCGGCCGCGCGTCGTCTTGAGAAAGCCCTCGGCCAGCTGGCGGCCGACATCGTAGGAGCTGCCTCGACATTCGAGGACATCGACACGCCACGGCTTGGTCATTTCGGCCGCTCTCTCCATCGGTGGGCGAGCGCATGCTGTTGCGCGATGCGGTGACCGTCAATCGAGGGCCGGACATAGCGGCTACCCAACGGCGGGGTCTTCATGGGCAAGCCCTCGGGCGCTACACTCTCAGAATTGCAATTTCAATTGGGTGGAGCGAGCACCTTCTTCCAGACCGCTCGCCCGTCCGTGCACTGATTGGCGCGCCACGCGACGTGGGTGTCGGGACGAACCAGGACGAGCCCGGCTTCGTAGATCGGCGCGATCGTTGGATCATCGACGATCACGGTGTCCAACGGCGCCGGCGCAGCGTCGATCAGAGGGGATGGATCGGCATTGCCGATGACCAGCAGCGTGAACCACGGCCCGAGCTTGTCGTAGAGCGCGCTGCCGTCGTGCAGGAAGGTGCTGGGCAGGCGCGCGCCGGGCGCCGTCGTCGGCTGGTAGACGATGGGGTCACCTTCTACGCCGTCGTAGCGATAGCCGAGCTCGATGCCCCAACTTTCGTTCTCGGCGTTGCCGAGCGCCGCAATGCCGCGCGCGAGCGCGTCGGGATCGCGTTCGCTCTGGTAGAGCTGGGCGATCTTCAGCCGCACGTCGGTGTGGCGTTCGGATGCCAGCCGATTGCGATAACCGACCGGGCGGCGCTCGCGCTCGTATGATTGGAGCAGAAGCGGGCCGGCGAAGCCCTTCAAGGTTGCGGCGAGCTTCCAGCCGAGATCGACGGCGTCGCCGATACCGGTGTTCATGCCGTAGCCGCCCGTGGGGATGTACTGATGTGCCGCGTCGCCGGCCAGGAACACGCGGCCACTGGCGTAGCGCTCGGCCAGCAGCAGATGCGTGAACCATGGATTGGCGACCAGGAGCTTGCGTGGGAAAGCGCGGCCGGCCCAGGCATCGAGCATCGCGTTCGGATCGAGCGCGGCCGCATCGGCACCCGGCGGTGGGCGCGTCTGCAGCGTCCAGGTGTCCTTGTCGTCCTGCGCGATCAGGGTGCCCTTGTCGGTCTGGTAGTGCCAGGCGATGCCAAAGGCCTGGAGAAGCTCGCGGGCGTCGGACTGGAAGTGAATCATGTAGCGCTGCGCCACGGCGGCACGGCCTTCGCAGGCGATGCCGAGCTTGTCGCGTACGAGGCTCGAGCCGCCGTCGCAGCCGGCTAGGAAATCGCAGCGCACGGTCTCGGTCGCGCCGGTTTCCACAACACGGAGCGTGGCGCTGACGCCGGCCGCGTCCTGCTCAAGATCCTCGAAGGCAACACCCCAGCGGGCATCGACCAACGGGTGATCCAGGATCGAGTCGCGCAAGACGGGCTCGATCATGACCTGGCTGACGCGCATGGCAGGTTCGCGCGGCTGCGTACCGTCATTCGTTGCCAGGATCTCGGCACGCTTCTCGATCACGCTGGGATAACGGAAGCGGTGCAGCTCGCGACCGGTCAGCGAAGTGATCCACGAGACGTCGAAATTGTTCGCCTCGGGCACGGCCGCGGCGCGCAGCTTGTCGGCCACGCCCAGCCGACGGAACAGCTCCATCGAGCGGCCGTTGGTGATGTCCATCTTGGGATGGCGCGTGGTCGACGGATTGCGCTCGACCAGCAGGCAACGAATGCCATGGAGGGCGAGGGTACGCGCGAGCGTCATGCCGACGGGGCCACCGCCGGCGATGAGCACTTGCGTCCTGGTCACGCCCGCTGCGCCTCCTTCTCCGCCATCTTGGCCTTGAGCTGCTCCGGCGTGAGACGGACGATATGCTCGTTCTGATGGCTGTAGATGTCGTATTTCTGGACGTCGAGATCCTCGAGCACGATCTCGCGCGCCAGCACCTTGCGCTTCCAGTCGGCGTGCTCGGCCTCGGCGGCATGGAACTCGGGCATCACCTCGTCCGCAAAGAGCTTCAGCGAATCACAGATGTCCTGATGGCTGGTCTTGCCGGCCTGGTTCAGCAGGATCACCTGGTCGACGCGGCTCTGCTGGAACTGGCGGAGTTTCTTCCGGATGGTCTCGGGTGACCCGATCAGGCCGGACTCCAGCGCCTTCTTCTCCTCCGGCCCGCCCTTCCAGCTCTGGTACTCCTGCCAGAGATTCGACATGCCCGGTGCGTCGACGCCTTTGCGACCATAATAGGACAGCGCGAAGATGAAGAACGTCCAGCCGGCGGCCTTGGCCTCGGCCTCTTCGTCGGTCGGTGCGCACATGAAGCCCGAGACCATCGCCACGTTGGGGTTGCTGGGATAGTCGGTGAGCTTCTGCGAGTTGTTGAGCAGGTTGTTGTAGTACTTGTGCACCCAGGCGCGCGCGGCTTCGGGCGTCACGAAGGTGAAGCCGAGCGCGCCCATGCCCCATTCGCCGGCCTTGCCGATGGTCTGGATGTTCGAGCAGGCGACCCACAGCGGCGGGTGCGGCTTCTGGTAGGGCTTGGGAATGACGTTGCGCGCCTCGAAGTCGTAGTAGTGGCCGTGGAACTCCCAGCTCTCCTTGCTGAACATCGGAATGATGGCCTTGACCGCCTCCTCCCAGCGGTCGCGCTTGTCGCGCACGCGGATGTTGAAGGGATGAAGCTCCGCCGGCCCGGCGGCCTCGCCCATGCCGAGATCGACGCGGCCGCCCGACAACAGGTCGAGCGTCGAGACGCGCTCGGCCACGCGATGCGGCTGGTTGGTGGTAAGCTGGACCACACCATGGCCGAGCCGGATGCGCTTGGTGCGCTGGCTGGCGGCGCCGAGAAAGACCTCCGGTGCCGAGGAGTGCGAATACTCCTCGAGGAAGTGATGCTCGACCTCCCAGGCGTAGTCGTAGCCGAGCTGGTCGGCGAGCTCGATCTGGCTGAGCGAATCCTGCAGCAGTTGGTACTCGCTCATCGGCCCCCAGGGGCGCGGCAGCTGGTGCTCGTAGAAGATGCCGAATTTCATGCGCCTGCTCCCTTGCAGAACCCCGCGATGCGATCGACCAGCGTCGGCACCAGCTGCGGTGGAAAATCGTGGCCCCAGCCTGCATAGGTCTGGATCTCCGCCCCCGGGACCAGACGCGCGACGTCGCGGCCGCACTCGACCGGCAGCAGCGGATCCTCCTCGCCATGCAGCACCAGAGTCGGCGCCTTGATCGTCTTCAGGAGCTCGACGCGGTCGCCCGAGGCGATGATGGAAAGATACTGGCGCGCCGACCCTTCGGGGTACCAGCGACGGTCGACATTCTTCTCGACGAAGGCGCGCAGCTCGGCCTCGGGTGTCGGATATTTCGGGCTGCCGATGACGCGGCGCAGCTTCATGCCATGGGCTACCCGCTGCTCGCGCGAGGGCCCTTCGGGCTGGGCGCTCAACATGGCGAGCGCTTCAGGCTTGCCCGGCGGCAGGCCGGGCCGGCCGCTGGTCGAATAGATCGACACCAGAGAACGCGTGTGCTCAGGCCACAGCCCGGCTACCATCTGGGCGATCATGCCGCCCATCGAGGCGCCGACAATGTGCGCCTTGTCGAGACCCAACGCGTCGAGCAACGCCACACCGTCGGCCGCCATGTCCTTCACGAGATAAGGCGCCTGGACTGGCTCGCCCCTCATCGCCTTGCCGAACGCCTCGGGAATGTTGGGCACGCCCCAGCTGCCAAGATCGGTCGAGAGCCCGACATCACGGTTGTCGTAGCGGATTACATGGAAGCCGTTGTCCGCGAGTCCCCTGCAGAATGCGTCGGGCCAGATGGTGAGCTGCGCGCCCAAGCCCATGATCAATAGAAGTGCGGGATCGCTCTTGTTACCGAGCGACTCGTATTCGATCTCGATGCCATTGGCTTTCGTACGCGCCACGGTTCCTCCGCCTCGTTATGTCCTCATGTCACGGCCGGTCCCAGCCAAGCCACAGTGTTGATTGTGGCATCCAACGCCGCCTCTTTCGAGGGATAGGCGCTGGCTGAATAATATGCAACCGGCGTCCAGGCACCGGCATCCTCGACATCGCGGCGAAACTCCTCGAAGCCGAAGCTGCCGTCGGGACGCTGGAACAGATCCACGCAGCGGTCGTGCTCGTCGTTCTCGATGCTGTCGAAAACAACCCAGGACTTATCGATGCGCCGCGACATGCGGGCAGTATCGCCCGCGCCAGGCGGGACACCAATAGGCGTGCGGAGCCGCGATGCGGTTCGCCGACGATCAGCCGAACAAGCTGTGCTGATCGCTGGCGATCAGGGTCCGGCTCGTCAGCGAATCGACCGCCGGCACCAGACCGTTCGATATCGCCGTCACCAGCTGGAGCTGCGATGGGTTGGGCAGATTGACGGCCGCACTCTGCGGCGCGGCCAAAACCAAATCCGACACCGCAAGGGACTGAACGGAATGGCTGAGGCCAATGACGCCGTCTCCGTTGAGGTCCTGGTGGAGATCGCCCTCCCAGGCATCGACACTGGGGCTGTTGCCAGTCGGGTCGCTGCCAGGGATTACGTCTGTGACGCTAAAGATCGCGTGGCCATCGTTACCTACAAGCCACACATCATACTGATCAGTAGTGCCGTATTTCCAGACCAACCAGTAGTTATCTCCGTCATCTTCTTTTTCAGCCCCGATCGGCTTCCATTCTCCCCGTGTCCCATCCTGAATGGGTTCGCCTTCACGCGCCTTCAGGATCGGCCCACTGCCGGTCGCCTTGTCGATCAGGAGGAACTGATTGCCGTCCTTCACCAAAGCCGTGACGCCGATGCTCTCGATGGTAACGGCCGGACCGACTTGGCCGTCGCCGTTGAGGTCCTGCCGAAACGTCGTCTCGAGGGACTTGAGTGAACGGTTGGCGCCTGACACGACGCCAAGGCCATTCCTTGTGTAGTTGCCGTCGCTATCAGTCTCCCAGACCTTGTACTGATCCGCGGTGGCGCTCTTCCAAACAACACGATAGCCACCGGTCATCGTTTCCGCGGCGATAGGCTTCCATGCGGCAAACTGGCCCTCGGTCACGGCCGCGCCCTGGTACTTCAAGACCGGGCCGTTGCCCGAGCTATCGCGGAGAAAGAACTGACTACCGACCTCGATGAGACGCGTCGTGCCGAAGGCCTCGATGGTCTTGGTCGGCAACCCGATCCGGCCGTCGCCGTTGAGATCCTGCTGAAAGGTGGGCTCCAGGGCTTGAAGCGCCGTGTCGGCTGCGGCCAGGATGCCCGTCGCGCTCCCAATAAAGTTGCCGTTGCTCGCGACATTCCAGACCGAGTACTGATTGGCGCCGGCATTCTTCCAGACGACCTGATAACCGGCCGCTGTCTTCTCGGTCGCGATCGGCTTCCACGGGTCCAGCTGGCCGTCAAGCACGGCCGTGCCCTGGTACTTCAGGAGGGGGCCGCTGCCAGCAGCGTTACGCAGGAAGAACTGATTACCGACCTCGACGAGAAGCGTCGCTCCGAAGGCTTCGAGCGTGACAGGCAATAGGCCGATATTACCGTCGCCGTTGAGATCCTGCTGGAACGTCGGTTCGAGGTTTTGAAGGGCAGGATCGGTTCCCGCCATCACGTCGCTGCCGGACCCCACGTAGTTGCCGTTGCTGGCGACATTCCAAACGGAATACTGACTTGCAGCGCCGACGCCGGCGCGGAACACGACACGGTAGCCGTCGGCAGACTTCTCCACGGCGATCGGATTCCATGAACCGAACTGGCCCTCGACGATGGCAGTCCCCTGGTATCTCAGGGCCGGACCAATGCCAGCGGCATCCTGCAGGAAGAACTGGTTGCCCACTTCGACCAGTTGGGTCGCGCCGAAAGCCTCGACTGTCCTCGCGGCCAGCCCGATGCGGCCGTCGCCATTGAGATCCTGCTGAAAACTCCGCTCCAGCGACTGAAGCCCATAGTCCGAGCCCGCCACGATGTCGGTGGCGCTGCTGATGTAGCTGCCGTCGAGCCCGGTGTTCCACACCCTGAACTGGTTGGCGTTGCCGTTCCGCCAGGCCACCTCGTATCCGGCCCCCACTCTCTCGGCCCCGATCGGCTTCCACGCGTCGAACTGGCCAATACGCACCGCGCCGCCCTGCAAGCTCAAGACCGGCCCGGCGCCGGCCGCGGTGCGCAGGAAGAACTGATTGATCACCTGCGTCAGCTGGGTGCTGCCGAATGACTCGAGCGTGAAAGTCAGCAGAGGTGCCAGCGCAACCGTGCCGTCACTGAAGGTCAGCTGCTGGATGTTGTTCAACGTGTTTTTCGCGCCATTGCCATCGACATGTGCGCCACTGAAATCGGCGTAGATCGTGTAGGAGGATCTGGCTCCGTCGAACTTGGCGGTATTGTTGCCGCCACTCCCGTCGAGAGTGTTGGTGCCCAGGCCGCCCGCGAGGATATTGTCGCCGCCATTGCCGACGATCACGTTGCTGGCCCCGTTGCCGGTGCCGTTGATGTTCGCGACGCCGGTCAGCGTCAGGTTCTCCACGCCGCTCAGCTGCGCGATCGAATAGGTGATGCTGCTCAGGACCGTGTCGACGCCATTGCTATCCTCCGAAACGACGTCCTTGACGTTATCCACGACGTAGCTGTCGTTGCCGTCGCCGCCATACATGACGTCGGCGCCGGCGCCGCCATCGAGGTAGTCGTTGCCCGAAAAGCCGCCGACGATGTCATTGCCTGTGCCGCCGCGGATGATGTCCTGCTGGCCGGTACCGAAGATCGTGTCGGCTGCGTTCGTGCCGACCTGAGTGAGCTCCCTGGTCGCGGCGTTCCATGACCAAGTGGAGGGATTGGTTGTTCCGTAGAGCCTCTGGATTGCCTGTATATCCAGCCAACCGAGCGTGCTCGCGGGCGCGCCCGTATAGCTCATCACGGTGTTGGACTGGTTGTCGAGGGAAGGAGAGAGAGTGGTGCTTCCGTCGAAGGGGTGTTTCAGGCCCAACGCATGGCCGATCTCGTGCAGCAGCAGTCCGAGGTAGTCAGGATAACGCGTGTTGACGAAGACATCGCCGCCTATCGGGTTTTCGCTGGCGCCTGATGCGGTCATCGTCCGGACCGGATTGTAGGCAAAGCCGGCGTATCCCGACGCCCACCATGCAAGGCTGAAATCGAGCTTGCTGAACCGGATATCGCCGGTTCCGGCAGCCGCCTCGACGAAGCGCACGCCGCTCACGGCCGACCATTGTTGCAGGGCGTTGCGCGCCAGAGCTTTATCGTTCTCGTTGAACTGGCTGAAGGAGCCGATCAGTTGCGCCGAGAAACCGGTCTCGTTCGCGAGATAGGAAGCGGCAGATGTCTCGAACGAATAAGAGACTATGACCGGCGTGTTGAATTTGCTCGACCCATTCCAGGTCCAGCCCGAAAGCAACGCTGTGTAATCGCTGACCACCGACATCGTCTTCCGCCCCCCGCAGTCAAAGACGTCATCACAAGGACGCGCCTCATATCACAGTGCGACTGAAAATACGAGGGCTGGTTGATCAACAATGACCATCCGCAACTTTCGACACGGATCATGAATCCTCAATAGCGTCGTCGCTGGGCGGCCCACCAATAGGCGAGCGGCCTTAGCCAGGCTCGCGTCTCGCCGAGCGATAAAGCGGGCAGCAGGACGGGCAAGGCCGAGGGATCGATCTCGCGTCGCAACGCCCGCGCCTCGGCGAGCAAGCCATCGCGTTCAGGGCCCTCGCCCATCAGCCAGGCCGTCGCGACCGCCCGCGCCGCGGCGCGCGTCGGCGCGTGGTCGATGCCCAGGACTGCCAACTCGAGGTCGGCGAGGGCGTGGCCGGCCCGCAAGACATCGAGCGGGCCATCGACCTCTTCCTCGCGCGCGTCGATCAGGGCGATCAGCACTTTGGGCGCGAGCCCATGGCGACGCACGGTTTCGCTGAGCGATTCGACGATCGGTTGCGCGCGCGGCTTGCCCTGACCCGCCGCTTCCGCGACTGCCTCGCGCCACCATTCGAGCCGGATACGCGCCAGCATGGGCTCGCGCGTCACCGTGCGGGTGCGCGCAAGCTCGTGGTCGAAAGCAAGAAGGGCGAGCAAATCCGCGCGCGCCGGATCCGGCGCGAACAGCGCGCCAAGGAAGCGGTCGCGATCGGCGCGACGCACCGTATCGAGCACATAGCGGTGCGATTCGGCAGGGGCGCGATAAGGAGTCGTCACGGGGGATAAACGTTCATCTGCGACCGTTGAACGCAGGTAGTTCCTAGTTTAGAATAATTCGATTCGGGATTCGTCAATTCCGTCAACAAGATAACGGGGAAACTTGAACATGGGTGCCATCTTCACATCGCCAGGACGCACGGTCACTGCGGGGGTCGTGCTCATCATCCTCATCGTGATCGTGGTCGGCCTCCTCACCGGTCAGATGACCCGTATCGATCATGCCTGGGCGACCTTCGCCATGCGCTGGCTGCACGTGATCAGCGGCGTGCTGTGGATCGGGTTGCTGTGGTACCTGAACTTCGTGCAGGTGCCGACCATGCCGACCATCCAGCCGGTCGATGCGCGCGTGGCCATCACCAAGTTCATCGCTCCCAACGTCCTCTTCTATTTCCGCTATGGCGCGCTGGCCACCGTGATCACCGGCCTGCTGCTGGCCTGGATGCAGGGCTATATCGGCCAGGCGCTGACCTTGCAGAAGGGCTTCGTCATGATCGGCGTCGGCATGTGGATGGCGCTGATCATGGCTTTCAACGTGTGGTTCATCATCTGGCCGAACCAGCAGAAGATCCTGGGCCTGGTCGAAGCCACCGCCGAGCAAAAGACTGCGGCCGCCAAGCCGGCGCTCTACGCCAGCCGCTTCAACACCATGTTCTCGATCGGCATGCTCTACTGCATGGTGGCGCAACAGAACGCGCCTGTGTGACCGTTCCAGCTCAAGGTGACGGGGCTCCTGCCGAGCCCCGTCATAGGGCAAGCGATTCCTGGCGGCTTGCCGATATGCTCTTCTTGGCCGGCGTGACTGTCAGCTCCTTCCAGTCGAACCAATCGACAATCCGTCTCTGCGTGGAGCGACTGTCCCAAATGAACCACGCGTGGCAGGTATTGCTGTAGTTGTTGCGCAGGCCGCTCCAGCCGAAGCGATGCATCATGGGCAGCCGGCGTGCGGATATCCAGATCCGCGCAGGTTCATGCTCACGAAAGAACGGCAGCCGCTTCGCGCTCTCCAGAAAATTCGTTCGAAGCAGCAGGGCGACGTAGGGCACCTCGCGCAAGGCCTTGCGCGCGAACCGTTCGGCGGGCTTGTAGGGCGGGTTCGTGACGATGCCCTGCGCGTCGGGAGGCGGCTTGGCCTTGAGGTAGTCGAGGCCAGCCTCGCAGTCCTCGAGCCCATAGTCTGCAATGTCCGAGGCAATCACCGTATAGCCTGCGCCTCGCAGGGGCCGAACCATGGCGCCGTCTCCCGCTGCCGGCTCCCAAATGCATCTGGGCAAGTGCGCCTGTTCGATATGAAGGAGGCTTGCGATGGCTTCGGGAGGGCTGAAATAGGCATCGATGCCGCGGTCTGCATCGGTGTGGCTGCTCTGAGCTCTCATCGCGCCACTCTCTCCGCGGATTTCCCCCTCGTCCAGCGGCTAGAGCGGGATAAGTGCCGCCGCCACGCGGCGGCTTTCGGCCAAGAGGACGTTGTAGATGCGGCAGGCCGAGCCGGTATCGACCACCTCCAAGGCCATGCCGGCTTCCTTCACGGTCGCACGGAGATTCGGAGCAATGAAGATCGCGCGGGCGCCGCAGCCCAAGACCAGAAGCTCGGTTGGCGTCTGCGCCTCTCTTAGCGGCGCGAGATTCTCCGGCGAGAGGTCCTCGGCACGGCTGACCGCCCATGGCACGGTGACGGTCGGCATCACCAGCACCGGCGAACGCCAGTCGCGCTCGCCGATCAGGAAATGGCCCGGACCGTAGCTGCGGATCAGCTGGACTTGCGACGGATCCGGCGTCGGTAAGCTCTTGTCGAGGGGGCCTTGCGCCGGCGGCTTCACGCCTTGGCCTTCTCGGCCTTCTCCTCGCTCAGCCTCAGCTGCTCCGGCCGAAGGTTCATGTAGACCAGGCAGGCCGAGGCGACCCAGATCGAGGAATAGGTGCCGATGATGACGCCCCACAGCATGGCGATCGAGAAGCTGTAGAGCACGGGACCGCCGAACAGCACCAATGCCAGCACCGCCACGAACACCGTGCCCGAGGTCATGAGGGTACGGGCCAGCGTCTCGTTGATGCTGAGGTTCAACAGCTCGATCAAGCCCATCTTCTTGTAGCGCCGCATGTTCTCGCGCACGCGGTCGAAGATCACGACCGTATCGTTGATCGAGTAGCCGGCAATGGTGAGCAGGGCCGCCAGCGCGGTGAGGTTGAAGTCGAGCTGCAGCAGCACGAACAGGCCGACGGTCGCCAGCACGTCGTGCAGTAGCGCGATCAGGGCGCCGAGGCCGAACTGCCATTCGAAGCGGAACCACACATAGATCGCAATGGCACCCAGCGTGGCAAGCACGGCGATGATGCCGCTGTGCATCAGCTCCTCGCCGACCTTGGGCCCGACCGACTCGGTGCCGCGCAGCTCGTACTGATTGGCGATGGTGTCCTCGACCAGCTTGATCGCCACCTGCTGGCACCATTCGGCGCGCTGCTCGGGCGACATGTCGATCTTCGCGGTATTGGTATTGGCGCGGGGCAGCTGGCGTTCCTGCAACGTAAGGCCGACCCGGCTCACGGCGTCGCGCCAGTTGGCGGCATCGAGCGCTTGCGGCGCGGTGAATTCGACATCGCCGGTGCCAGCCTGGCCGGGCTTGACGCTCCAACCGTCGCCGGCGCGACGCTTCATGACGCGTTCGGCGTTGACCACGCACTGGCCTCCGCCTTCCTGGCGCTGGACGCGGATCAGCGCCGTGCTGGGATCGCCGAATTCCTGCAGTGATACCTCGCCCACGCCAAGATTACCGAGTGTCGAGCGCAGATCGTCGAGATGGACCGTGCCCTGCTTGGCCCGCACCTGGACGGCGATGCCGCCCTCGAAATCGATGCCGAAATTGAGTCCGAAGACGAAGACGCCGATCAACGACAGGACATTGATCGCGGTCGAGACCACGAGGGCGATCCTGCGCTTGCCCAGGAAGTCGAAGGTGGTGCGCTTGCGGATGAGGTGGTGCGGTCTCCACAGCATGGTGCGCCTCAGACCGGCAGTTCCGTGGGCCGCCGCCAGCGTACCCAGGTGGCGAGCAGCATACGCGTGAAGATCGTGGCGGTGAACAGGTGGGTGAGCAGGCCGAGCGTCAGCGAGGTGGCGAAGCCGCGGATCGGGCCCGAACCGAAGCCGAACAGCAGCACGCCTGCGATCAGCGCCGTCAGGTTGGAATCGATCACCGCGGTCAGGGCGCGCTCATAGCCCGTGGCCAGCGCGCTGAACGGCGACCGGCCGTTCTCCTTCTCCTCGCGCACGCGCTCATAGATCAGCACGTTGGAATCGACCGACATGCCCACGGTCAAGACCAGGCCGGCGATGCCGGGCAAGGTGAGCGAGGCGCCCAGGATCGACATGCCGGCCAGCACCAGCAGCAGGTTGACCAGCATGGCGAGGCTGGCGAAGCCGCCGAACACCGGGCCGTATATGAACAGCATGAACAGGATGACCATGACCGTGCCGACGACGGCGGCGACCGTGCCGGAGTGGATGGCGTCAGCGCCCAAGTCGGCGCCCACGGTGCGCTCCTCGATGATGGTCAGCGTGGCCGGCAGCGCGCCCGAGCGCAGCAGCAGCGCCTGCTCCTGGGTCTGCTGGGTGGTGAAGGCCCCGGTGATGATGCCGCTGCCGCCGCAGATCGCGCCCTGCACGACCGGCGCGCTGATGATCTCGTTGTCGAGCTGGATCGCCAGCCGCTTGCCGACATTGGCGCGGGTGGCGGCACAGAACGCCCGGCCACCCGCCGAGTTGAAGGTGAAGCTGATGATCGGCCGGCCACCTTGCTGCTGCTCGAAGGTCGCCTTGGCGTCGTCAAGATCCTCGCCGCCCACGATCACACGCTTGAAGATCGGCAGGCACTGCGGCTGGAAGCGCCGGCAGATCTGGTCCGGCGTCATCCGCGGATTGGCCGCCTGGATCTCCTCCCAGGCCTTGGGGTTCGTGGCACGCAAAGCCTGCATGCCCTCGCGCGTCGGCACCAGCATGGTGGTGGGCGGCAAGGTGGGGGGCTGATTCTGGCCCTGGGCCGCCACGTCTTCGTTCACGAGATGGAAGGTGAGCTTGGCGGTCTGGTTGATCTTGCGCTTGAGGTCGGTCGTATCCTTGATGCCCGGCACCTGCAGCAGGATACGGTCGTCACCCTGACGTACAATGGTAGGTTCCAGCGTGCCGGTCTCGTCGACGCGGCGGCGCAGGATCTCGATCGACTGGTCGATGACCTCCTTCTTGCGGCGCGTGAGGTCCTGCTCCGAATAGGCGAGCCGAATGGTGTCGCCGTCGCCGGAGACCGAGAGCGACGGATCGATGTTGCGGATCGCCTCAAGCGCCTTGGCCCGCTGGCCCTCCTCGCGCAGGGTCACGACCACGGCGCGGCCGCCTTCGACGTTGACGTCCTTGAAGCCGACCTGCTGCTTACGCAGCTCGCCGCGCACCGAGTCGGAAAGATTGGTCAACCTCTCGTTCAGCACCGAGCGCAGATCGGCTTCCAGCAGGAAATGAGCGCCGCCGCGCAGGTCGAGGCCGAGATTGATGCGGCTCTGCTGGTACCAACCGGGCAGGTGATCGAGCACGCCGGCCGGCAACAGGTTGGGCAGCGCGAACAGTACGGCAAGCGCCGTGAAGCCGATCACGGCGATGGTCTGCCAGCGCTGAAGATTGAGCATTTCGACCTACAAGATCTTCCGGAGCGCGGACCTCCAGGTCCGCTCATGAATGCGGACCTGGAGGTCCGCGCTCCAATGATAATTGATCCCGTCCATATTGGACGCCGTTTGCGGCTACTTTTTGCCGCCGCCGAACAGGCTGCCCAGAAGGCTCTTGCGTTCCGGAGCAGCGGCAGACGCCGGCAGGATGGGCTTGAGGTCCTCGTCCGCCTCCTTGGCGCCGCGCACCGATTCGCCGCGCGTCACGATGTCGGTGATGGTTTGCTTGAGGACGCGCACCCGCACGCCTTCTGCGAGTTCAACCTGCAGCTCGTTGTCGGAGATCACCTTGGTGACAAGGCCGATGATGCCACCGCCCGTGACGACGCGATCGCCGCGCTTGACGCCAGCCAACATCTCGCGCTGGGCTTTCACCTTGGCCTGCTGTGGGCGGATCAGCAGGAAATAGAAGACCACGAAGATGAGAATGAGCGGGAAAAGCTGGACGAGGAAGTCCCCGCCACCCGCGCCGCCGGCCTGTGCCCATGCCTGGGATATCAACATCTTCCGCTCCGATCTTTATCTTTCCGGCCTTCGAAAAGCGCGCGGACTATAGCGGCCCCAAGCCGCTTTGCAATGCAGCCGCAGGGAGATATGGTCGCCCCCCTTTGGCGTGGCCCAGCATCGATGGATCAAGACCTTAAAGCAACGCTTTCACGCATTGTCGAAGCCCTCGACCGGCTCGCCCCCCTCGCCCCGTCCAGCGCCGATGTGAATGCGGCCGAAGCCTATGTCTGGCACGCTGCCGGCCATCGGCTCGAGGAGGTGCCCAAGGTCAACCGCGTCGCCCTGGAGCTCCTGCAAGGTGTCGAGCGGCAGAAGGAGACCCTGCTGGAGAACACGCGGCGCTTCGCCAAGGGCTTGCCGGCCAACAACGCCCTGCTGTGGGGCTCGCGCGGTGCCGGCAAGAGCTCGATCGTGAAGGCGGTCCACGCCCATGTGAACCGGGAGTTGGGCGGGCCGCCGGGCCCGCTGGCGCTGATCGAGATCCATCGCGAGGATATCCCGTCCCTGCCCTCGCTCCTGTCGATGATCCGCATCTCCCAGCGGCGTTTCGTGGTGTTCTGCGACGATCTTTCGTTCGACGGCCAGGACGCCGCCTACAAGTCCCTGAAGGCCGTGCTCGAAGGCGGCATCGAAGGCCGGCCGGACAACGTGGTCTTCTACGCCACCTCCAACCGCCGGCACCTGATGCCGCGCGACATGATCGAGAACGAGCGCTCGACCGCGATCAACCCGTCGGAGGCTGTGGAAGAAAAGGTGTCGCTGTCGGACCGCTTCGGCCTGTGGCTGGGCTTCCACAATGCCGACCAGGATACGTTCTTCGCCATGATCGAAGGCTACGCGACCTATTATAAGCTCGGCGTGCCCGTCGAGACCCTGCGCAAGCAGGCCGTGGAATGGTCGGTGACGCGGGGGTCACGGTCGGGCCGCGTGGCCTGGCAGTTCATCCAGGAAGTGGCGGGGCAGCTCGGCAAGAAGCTGGAGTAGCGATGGAAAAGCCCGAAGACGTCCTGTTCTCGCCCGCGGTCAAGGCGGAGCAGACGCGTCTGGGATCGCGGGCGCAGTTCGACGGTCGCGACTTCAAGTCGGAGATCACCGACGACCTGCGCCAGTTCCTGTCGGTCGTCGACACCTTCTTCTTTGCTACGGCGAGCGCCGACGGCCGGCCTTATGTGCAGCATCGCGGCGGCCCGCCTGGCTTCCTGAAGCCGATCGGCACGCATACCCTTGCTTTCGCCGACTTCGCCGGCAACCGCCAATACATCACCTTGGGCCATCTCAAGGAGAACGACCGCGCCCACATCTTCATCCCGCACTTCGCGACGCAGCAGCGCGTGAAGCTGTGGGGCCGCGCTCGCGTGATCGAAGGCGACCTCGAGCTCATGGAGCGGCTGGTAGACCCTACCTACAAGGCGCGGCCGGAGCGCGCCATCGCCTTCTCTCTGGAGGCCTGGGACATCAACTGTCGCCAACACATCGTGCCGCGTTACAGCGAAGCCGAGATCGCGCCCGCGATCGACAAGCTGGCGCAGCGCATCAAGGAGCTGGAGGCGGAGGTCGAGCGGCTTAAAGCGGCAGCGGGCAGCTCCGCCAAATAGCTTGAGAATGAGGGTCGCAGCCATGTCTACCAAGCGTACGCTGAAGCGGCTCGTCGATGGCGGTCGCTACTTCGAGGCGCCTCGCTGGCACGACGACCGACTGTGGTTCGTCGACTGCATGGCGCGCACGCTCATGAGCGTGGACCTCTCGGGCAACTGCGAGCAGCACGCCACTTTCGACGACACGCCCTGCGGGACCGGCATTCTCCCCGACGGGAGGCTCGTCGTGCTCACGATGTTCCGCAAGCAACTGCTGGCCTACCGCGATGGCGGACTCTCGCTCTATGCGGATCTCTCCTCAGTCGCTGCCGGCACGATCGACGACATGATCGTCGACGGCCTCGGTCGCGCCTGGGTCGGCGATCTCGGGTTCGACCTGCCACCGCCGCCGGACCGCGGCGCGGTCGGCCGCATCATCCTCGTGGCGCCAGGTGGCCAGACCCAGACGCGCGTCGCGGCTGAAGGACTGCGGTTCCCCAACGGCATTGCCGTTTCACCGGATCATCGCCGGCTGGTCGTCGCCGAAATGGATGGCGGCTGCCTCGCGGACTATGACATCGGAGCCGACGGTCAGCTGACGTTGCAGCGCCGTCTCGGTTCCTTCAAGGACCCGGACGGCATTTGCCTCGACGCTGACGGGTCGGTGTGGGTTGCATCGTATAGCGAGGATGCCTTCATCCGCATCGACCGGGACGGGCGTGAACAGGAGCGGCTGGCTGTGCCCGGAAGGCGGGCGATCGCCTGCGCGCTCGCCGGGCCGCACCGGCGCACCCTCTTTTGTCTTAGCGCCGCGACCTCGCCCGAGGAGATGCGGCAGCGCAAATCGGCGGCATTTGTCGAGACAGTCGAGGTGGACACGCCGGGCGCTGGCTATCCCTGACGTCGTTCGGCTGCCCCAGGAACGTCAGTGTCAGAATTGATCTTCACCGCTTGCCGGCCCAGCCCCGCTGAGCAATGTCGGTAATCTCCTCGATCAAGAGCACTGGATTGCGCTTTCTCGTCAAGGACTACCCTGCCGTCCGCGCATACCGCTCTGCGCGATAGGCACCGACCGTAACGGCCGGATACTTCGATGGTTCACCAGCTGGCTTGCAGGTCGGCAGGCATTCGACCACGGTGTCGTAGTTGGCCTGGAAGAAGAACGGGATCGAGATCCGCCGTTCCCGCCAGCCCGATGGCGGATTGGCGACGCGATGGGGCGTCGAGAGCCAGAGATCGTTGGTCCAGCGCATCAGGATATCACCGACATTGACGATGTAGACATCGCCCGCAGTCGACGGCGCAATCCACGAGCTGTCGCGCGCTCGCACCTCGAGCCCGCCGGTGTCCGAGTTGGCATGCACCAGAGTGAGCATGTTGAGGTCGGTATGGACGCCGGCACGGAGCTGGCCGTGCTGCGGCGCGCCGTCGTAGGGCGGGTAGCAGATCAACCGCAGCATGCTGATGTGGCGGTCGGTCATGGCGTGGAAGTAGTCGGCGGGAAGGCCGAGTGCGCGGGCGCCGATGCCGAGCACGCGTCGCGCCAGGCGTGTCACTTCGTGCCAGTAGGCACGCATCGCCGGCTGCAGAGTCGCAGGCGTGCGTGGCCACAGGTTGGAGGCGAAGGACGGATAAGCGGCAGGTACGGTGTAGTAAGGCTCGTCCGGGAGGTCGAACGGGCCGATGGAAAAGATCTCCTTGTAGTCCGGCGGCGTGTGCTGGCCGGCCAGCCGGGCCAAGGTCTCGTCACCGCGGCCGATATAGCCGCGGTTCTGATCGGGACGCGGCCGTGCCACCTGCTGCTTCACGTCCAGCGGCAAATCGAAGAAGGCGTTGGCAGCTGAATACAGCGCTTCGGTCACGGACGATGGCACCCCGTGATTGATCGCTGCAGCAAAGCCGATGTCGCGAAACGCGGCACCGAGCCTGGGCGCCAGTGCGCGGTCATCGAGCCAGAGATCGAGCACAGGGATCGTCATCGCCCCCGCACCCTAGCAAGGCCAATGCCATCCAGCACGATTGGCACAACGATTGCAGCGGCCGGGTCGGCGCCTTGCCCAAGGGGAGAAACATATGCCGATCGGTCACAACAAGCTCTCGCGTCGTCGCGTTCTTGCCGGCTCCGGTGTGGCCGCAGGCATGGCCCTGACAGGTGTCCCCGTCATCGTGCGCGCCCAGGAAAAGGAGATCGTCGTCGGCGGTGCGGCCAGCATGGCGTCGTGGATGAACGGCACCTTCGCGTCGGCCTTCCAGGACAAGTACAAGTGCAAGGTGACGTTCGAGGGCACGCGCTCGCTGGTGAACCTCGAGAAGATGCAGAAGAACAAGGACAAGCAATATCTCTCGGTCGTGCTGATGGACGATCCGGTGATGATTCTCGCAGTGCAGGAGGGCCTGCTCGAGAAGCTCACGCCAGCCGCCATTCCCAATCTCGCCAAGACTCGGCCGGCCGCGATCCATATGGACGGCATGTGGGCCAACTATCTGCAGCCCTGGCAGGGCATCGCCACCAACACCAAGGCCTTGCCCGCGGGTGTGGCGACCTGGGCCGAGCTCTACGACGCGAAGTACAAAGGGCGGCTGGTGCTGCCATCGTTGCAGAACACCGAAGGGCTCGCCAACCTGGTGATGGCGGCGCACCTGGAGACCGGCAAGCCGATCGCCGAGGCGCAGTTCGACATCGAGGCCGGCTTCAAGAAGATCAAGATGCTGAAGCCCAACATCCTCACGATCTATACGCAGATCCCGCAGGCCTTCAATCTGTTGGAGCAGGGCGAGGCCTGGGCGATTCCCAGCGCCTTCTCGTCGGTCGTGGTGCCGCGCGAGAAGGAGAAGGCACCGATCAAGATGAACGTTCCCAAGGAAGGCATCTTCGTCGGCCCGGCCGGCATCGCCATGGTCAAGAACGGTCCCGCGCCGGAGCTCGCGAAGGCGCTGATCAACGAGCTCCTGAGTGCGGAGATGCAGGCCAAGCTGCAGCCCGAGACCTACGCCTTCCCGTCCAATATCGACGCGCCGCCGCCGCCCGGTATTCCGGCCGACACGAAGGTATTGAGCCTCGACTGGCAGTTCGTCGCCAAGGAACGCGAAGGCTGGGTCAAGCGCTGGGATCGCGAGATGGCGATCTAGCGTAAATGCCATCGCGAGCGAAGCGAGGCATCCTTCTTGCCGGAGCGCGGACCTCCAGGTCCGCTCATGATCATGATGCGGGCCTGGAGGCCCGCGGTCCGGCTTGAACGCCTCAGGTGACAGGGTGCACGCGGCGACCGCCTTCCTCGACGTGGCCGGTGCCGAAAAATCCTTCGGCGCCTCTACCGTGCTGGGCGGCGTCGACCTGGGAGTCGCGGCCGGCGAGTTCGTCTCCCTCCTGGGACCGTCGGGCTGCGGCAAGACCACCCTGCTGCGCATCGTCGCCGGCTTGCTGGCGGCCGACCGCGGCAGCGTGCAGCTCGACGGCGAAGACATCACTCGAAAGCCGCCGCACAAGCGCGACGTCGGCGTGGTGTTCCAGAACTATGCGTTGTTTCCCCATCTCACGGTCGCCGAGAACGTGGCTTTCGGCCTGAGGGCGCGCCGGCGCGGCGCCACCGAGACGCGCGAGGCGGTGCGGCGCTTCCTGGAGCTGGTGCATCTCAGCGACTTCGCCGACCGCTCGGTGCGCGCCTTGTCGGGCGGCCAGCAGCAGCGCGTGGCGGTGGCGCGTGCGCTCGCCGTGCGGCCCAAGCTGCTGCTGCTCGACGAGCCCTTCTCCGCCCTCGACCGCAAGCTGCGCGAGACCATGCAGATCGAGTTGCGCCGCCTGCTGCGCGAGCTCGGCACCACGTCGGTGTTCGTCACCCACGACCAGGACGAGGCACTCACCATGTCCGACCGCATCGCCGTGATGAACCGCGGCGCGATCGAGCAGTTTGCTGCTCCGGAGACGGTCTACCGACAGCCGCAAACGGCATTCGTGCTGGAGTTCGTCGGCCTTTCGGCGCGCCTGCGTGGCACCGTCGCCGCCAGCATTGGCGGAACGGTCGGTGTCGACACCCCGCTGGGCCGCCTGCGCGCGCCCGGCCGGTTCGTGGCCGGTGCCAACGTGCTGCTGGCGGTGCGCCCAGAACGCATCAAGGTCGATGTCGCTGCCGAGAACAGCGTAACGGCAGCCCTGCGCGATGCGGTGTTCCAAGGCTCCAAGATCCAGCTCCACTTCGAGGTCGGCGAAGGCGATCAGCTCATGGTCGAGACGGCCGATCTGCCGGGCGGGGTACCTGCACCTGGCACAACGGTAAAACTCGGTTGGGCCATCGCCGACACATTGATCTATCCCGCGCCATGACCGCATCTCAGTCCCCCTGGCGCGATCCCGTCGCTCTGCTTGCCGTCCCGGCTCTTCTTTATCTCGTGGCGCTTTATGCGCTGCCGCTCCTGTGGCTGCTGGCCAAAAGCTTCGCCGGTCCCGCCGGCCCGACACTCGGCCCCTATGCCGATTTCTTCGCCGATCCGTTCAACTGGCGCGTCGTCGCCAATACGCTCGGCGTCGCCGTGTGGGTGACGCTGGTGTGCCTGGTGATCGGCTATCCGGCGTCGTTCGCGCTGGCCCGCGCGGGGGCGGCGCTGCAGATCGCCCTGCTGGTCGCCATCATCCTGCCGCTGTCGATCGGTGTCGTGGTAAAAGCCTTCGCTTGGCAGATCGTGCTACGGCGCGATGGCGTGGTCTCGCAGGTTCTGGTCGGCATCGGCATATGGGACGAGCCGCAGCGGCTGCTGTTCACCGAGACCGGCCTGGTATTGGGCGCCGCCAACATCTTCCTGCCCTTCATGATCCTGCCCATCTACTCGGTGGTGAAGCTGATCGACCCCAGGCTCGACGAAGCCGGCGCGACGCTGGGTGCCACGCCGCTCTACCGCTTCCTCAGGGTCACCCTGCCGCTCACTCTGCCCGGCGTGGTGTCGGGCGTGGCCTTCGTCTTCTCGATGAGCGTGTCGATGTATGTCATCCCGTCGTTGCTCATCGGCGACCGCTTCCAGACGCTGAGCACGCTGACCGGCCGCTCCTTCCTCTTCATGCGCAACGAGCAGCTCGGCTCGACGACCGCGGTGATCCTGCTCGCCCTGGCGATCAGCATTGTCGTCGGCTCCGGCTGGCTGGCGCGTCGGCTGGGAAGCAGCACATGACCGCGGCCGAACGGCTGGCCAGGCTCGCCATGTGGACCGCCGCCTTGGTCACGGTGATCTTCCTCATGACGCCGCTGGTCGTGACCGTGGCGGTGTCGCTCGGTTCGTCGAGCGTCTTCACCCTGCCGCCGCCCGACTGGTCATTGCGCTGGTACCAGCGGCTCGCCAGCACACGGGGGCTCGTGCCGTCGCTGCTGACCTCGCTGGAGGTTGCCGCCTTCTCGACCGCGGTCGCGCTGGCGCTGGGCACGCTCTGCGCCATCGCCCTGGTGCGCGGACGCTTTCCCGGCCGCGAGTCCATCGCCACCTTCCTGGTTTCGCCCTTGATGCTGCCCGGCCTCGTGATCGGCATCGCCATGCTGCAGGGCTTCAAGGCCATCGGCCTGCGCGAGGCCTTCACCAGCCTGCTGGTGGCGCATGTCGTGATCACCCTGCCCTACGTGGTGCGCACCGTGTTCGCCGCCCTGTCGCTGTTCGATTTCTCCCTGATCGACGCGGCGCGGACGCTGGGCTGCTCCTATCCGAGAGCCTTGATGCGCGTGTTGGTGCCGGCCCTGGGACCGGCCTTTCTGACATCGGGCATGTTCGCGTTCCTGGCGTCAATGGACAATTATCCCATCTCGATCTTCTTTACCGACGCCTGGACCAAGACGCTGCCCATCCAGATGCTGCAGTACGTCGAGGAAAATCCCGATCCCACCATCGCTGCCATCTCGACCGGACTGGTGCTGCTGGCGGTCGTGGCGCTGATCACCGGCGATCGGCTTGTAGGCTTGCGCAAGATGGCGGACTTCTGATGAACGATGATCGCAAGCCCTGCGACCTGCTGGTCAGCGGCGACCTGATCTTCACTCTCGATGTCGCCGGCAGCATCATTCGGGACGGCGCCATCGCGATCGCCGATCGCACCATCGTCGGGATCGGCCCGGCAGACCTGCTCGCCAGACGCTGGGTGCCCGCGACGACGATCGACGGCACAGGCCGCTTGATGCTGCCCGGCCTCATCAATGCGCACAACCACACGCCGCTCATGATCACCCGCGGCATGATCGAGGATATCGGCTTTGCCCCCATGTATACGCCGGGCATCCCGCAAGGCCATTGGCTGAGCGAGGAGGATGCCTACGCGCTGTCGAGCCTCGGCATGTACGAGCTGCTGCGCGCCGGATGCACCACGGTCGTCGACTATTACCGCTATCCGTCGGCCTGCGCGCGCGCGGCGTCGGAGCTCGGCTTGCGGGCAGTCATCGCGGGTCGCGTGCACGACGCCGATCCAGCCGCCCTCGCCGTCGGCCGCTACGAGCACGATCGCGCCGTCGGCAAGGCAAGTCTCGAAGAGAACGCCGAGCTGATCGCGCGCTGGAACGGCCACGACGAGGGCCGCATCCGATGCGATTGGGCACCGCACGCGCCCGACACCTGCTCCGACGACCTGTTGCGCGAGGTGAAGAAGCTCGCCGATGCGCACGGCGGCAATGTCCATACCCACCTCTCGCAGCTTCCGCTCGAGGTCGAAGCCGTGAAGGCACGCAGTGGTCGAACGCCGCCGCAGCTCCTCGACGAGCTCGGGCTCTTGAACGAACGGCTGATCGCGGCGCATTGCATCCACATGGAGCGACCCGACATCGAGCTCTGCGGCAAGGCCGGCATCACCGTCGCCCATGCGCCGATCGGCAACGCCAAGGGCGGCCGCATCGCGCCCATCATGGAGCTGCGCGACGCCGGCGCGCGCATCGCTCTCTGCACCGACACCTTCTCCGGCGATCTGATCGAGGCGATGCGCTGGGCGATCGCCATGCAGCGCATCAGCCGCCAGGGTAACGTTCTCGACGCCCGCACCGTTCTGCACTGGGCAACGCTTGAAGGCGCCACGGCCATCGGCATGGCCGACAAGGTCGGCTCGCTGGAAATCGGCAAGCGCGCCGACATCGTGCTCCTCGACAACCGCTCGCCATCGCTGGCACCGCTCGTCGACGGCTATGGCGTGCTGGTGCACAGCGCCTCGGGCCACGATGTCGACACCGTGATCGTCGACGGCCGCGTGGTGCTGTCGGAGGGCCGCCTCACGCTGGCGGACGGCGATGCCATCGTGGCGCAGGCACAATCCGTCGCCGCCAAGCTATGGCAGCGCGCAGGGCGTTCCCCAATCGGCTAAAACCCTCAAGCGGAACGCGGACCTCCAGGTCCGCTTTCATGACTCATTAGCGGACCTGGAGGTCC